>Ga0126383_10000020_pt1 | contig 82245 bp, 69 predicted proteins | sample PanSoiMetPlot_35_FD_96882 | JGI IMG/M metagenome (GOLD analysis project Ga0126383, IMG submission 96882) | Tropical forest soil microbial communities from Panama - MetaG Plot_35 | ecosystem: Environmental > Terrestrial > Soil > Tropical forest > Bulk soil | place: Panama | collected 2016-02-17 | reverse complement strand
GCACCGCTGGGTAGCGAAGTTCGGTTGTGATAACCGCTGAATGCATATAAGCGGGAAGCACTCCTCAAGATGAGATCTCCCAAGACGCATAGTCTACGAAGGGCCCAGGAAGACTACCTGGTTGATAGGCAGGATGTCGAAGCGCAGTAATGCGTGTAGCTTACCTGTACTAATCGCCCGTTCGGCTTGACCATAAAATTTACTCGGTGCATTAGAACCAGCTGTCAGCTCTCAGCCTTCAGCCATTAGCTAGAACCTGAGCTGAGGCGAAAGCAAATTTCTCTCCCCTGTCAGAAACTGGACAGGACCAGAAAGAGTACGCTGACAACTGGGCGCCGATGAAATCGAGTGCCTTGTGATTCCGAGTCGTCTCTCGCCGCAAGGCGAGAACGCACGAGGAATTTGCAGTTCCCAATCTATTCAGTTGTGAGGCATCGCCCTCTCGATCTTTGAAAAACATCAGCTCTTGGCTTTGGCCCTTAGCTCAAACCTCTCGGGTTCGAACTGACGGCTCAGAGCTAATAGCGAAAAGATTCGCGCCGAAGGCGCGATCAAGTTGTCGGTGATCTTACCGCGGGGGATCCACCCGTTCCCATCTCGAACACGGAAGTTAAGCCCCGCCGGGCCGATTGTACTGCGCGCGAAAGTGCGTGGGAGAGTAGGTCGTTGCCGGCATAAATAAAGGCTATCAACAGGAATGTTGGTAGCCTTTTCCTTTTGTCTATCTCTTTTCAGAACTACTTGGAGCACAAATCTCGAACCCGCGAGCTCGCGGGTTTTTCTTTTGCGCAAAACATGGAGAAAATCATGTCCACATTCAAAGGCGTTCGCGTCACCCACCAATTCACACAGACCAATCCAGCTTCGCCCGACAGAGTCTTTCCGCTCCTCTGTCCTGTTCGCGAGGCCGACTGGATCCCCGGCTGGAAGCATCGGCTGGTCTACTCCGACTCAGGCATCGCCGAGCTGGGCTGCGTCTTCACTACACCCAACTTTCTCAAGCGCCACGCGCAAAATCAGTCGGCGCCAGAGATCACGTGGATCACGACCGACTACGACCCCGCAGCCTTCCGGATCGCCTACGTGTGGCTAAGCCCGGGCGATGTCATTGCCGAGCTGCGCATCCAGCTTTCCCCCGCAGAAAAAGATGGCACGCACAGTCACATCACTTTCCGCTACACAGGCTTGTCGGAGGAAGGCAACCGCGAGGTGGAAAGCTACGATCGCGCCTGGTATGAAGCCAAGATGAAACGGTGGGAGACGAACATCAACCACTATCTGGAGACCGGCGCGCTTGTCGGAGTTTAAGTACGAAGGCCTTCATCCAGGATTGTAAGTAGGCGGGTCGCCAGGTAATGTTAAGCGCGAAAGTATCCGGCGCGTGGTTAGATCTTGTTCAATCCGTCCAGTGCGGCCACTTTGTATGCCTCGGCCAGGGTGGGATAGTTGAATACCGTATCGCGGAAATATTCGATTGTCCCACCCAGGGCCATCACCGATTGCCCAATGTGGACAATCTCGGCGGCGCGTTCTCCAATGACGTGCACGCCGAGGAGTCTCAGCGAGTCTGTATCGAAGAGCAGCTTCAGCAGTCCTTGCTCGTCACCGAGCATCTGTCCCTTGGCCAGCTCTGAATATCGCGCGAGGCCGACTTCATACGGAGTCTTGGTGCGCGTGAGTTCTTCCTCAGTGGCCCCGACCATCGATATCTCGGGAATTGTGTAAATCCCGTACGGAATGAGGTTCGAGGGCATGCGGCTTGGCTTTCCGAACATGTGGCAACTCGCGAGCCGCCCCTGTTCCATAGACGTGCTCGCCAAAGCGGGGAAGCCGATTACGTCGCCCGCCGCGTAGATGTGGGCCACCGAGGTCTGGAAGTTTTCGTTCACCACCAGCTTGCCTCGTCCATCGGAGCTGAGCCCGACTGCTGGAAGGTTCAGTGAAGAGCTGTTCGCTTGTCGCCCGATTGTATAGAGCAAGGCTTGGCCGTGAACCTTCTTTCCACTCTCGAGCTTGGCGAACACGCGGTCGCGTTCCTGCTCGAATCCGACGGAGACAACTTTCTCGCCCAGGCGAAACACGGTTCCAAGCTGGCGCAACTGGAAACACAGGCTCTCGATGATTTCGCGATCGACAAAATCGAGCAGAATCGGCCGCTGATCAAGCAGCGTGACCTTCACTCCGAGAGCGGCGAACATCGAGGCATATTCGAGGCCGATAATTCCGGCGCCCACTACAATCAGTTCGCGCGGTACCTCCTGGAGATCGTGAACCTGGTCAGAATCGAAGATCCGCTTGCCGTCGATCGGAATGTCATTGTCATGGGCAGGGCTGGTGCCGCACGCGATCAGGATCTTCTCGCCGCGAACCAACTGCAATCCGTCATCATTCGTAATTTCGACCGTGTGCGGATCGTGGAAGCGGGCTTCACCATCGAGCGTCGTAACGTAGTTGCGCCGAAGTTGCGCTTTGATGACCTCAACCTCGCGCGCCATCACCGCGTCGGACCGAAACACCAGATCGGCCATGGCGATGTGGTCTTTCACGGCATAGCTGCGTCCATAGAAGGACCGCTGGCGGAGTCCGCTAAGGTACAGCACCGCCTCGCGGAAGGTCTTGCTGGGAATCGTCCCGGTGTGCACGCACACGCCGCCGATGGTGCGCTTGCGATCGATGATCGCAACCTTCTTGCGCATTTTGGCTGCGCAGATCGCGCCCTTTTGTCCGGCCGGCCCGCTTCCTATGACCACCAGGTCATATTCATGGTTAGACATGAGGATTCAATTAATCCGAAGAAGCTAACATCAATTCGAGGGTTACGGAAGGGAAAGCATATGGAGTATTCATCATCCATTAATATCGAGATGATGGATTCCACAGCACGGATTTGTTCGTTCAAAGACAATACCTCACGCTATGCAATGCTATGGTTGGGTTCCCGTATTAGTTGTTCTCTTTTCGAGCGCGCTTGTTTGCGGGCAGTCCGATAGTGCGCAACCAGCGGCTATAGCCCCGGCTACAGGGAGTGGAACATCTTCCGCTCCGAATCCAGAACCAAGCGCCCCTCCGGTCTTGCCAGATTCCACAAGGGTTGAGTTGATCAAGGGGAGAAAGCCTGTGTATCCGCTGGCCGCTTCCGAAAAGAACTTACAAGGCGAAGTGTGGCTGAAACTGCATATTCTGGAGAGCGGTGATGTTGACGGTGTGGAAGTGGTCAGCGGCAATCCCATACTGGCGCAGGCCGCGGTCGAGGCTGCAAGGAAGTGGAAGTTCAAGCCTATATCAAGAACGGACATCCCGTGAAGGTCATATATCGGACTCCGGTCGACTTCGCCTTTCGCGCCAATGTCGAAGACGTGACCCTACCCGGGGCACGGACCGCGACAGACCAGCCGCAGCATGCGCCAAACATCATTCGAATTCCGCAAGGAATCTCGACAGGTATGCTGGCACATAAGGTCCTCCGGTTTACCCCGATGAGGCCAGGCGGAGGGGAATTCAGGGCGTGGTCACGCTTCAGGCCGTGATCGACAAAAACGGACGAGTTGCCGATTTGCAGGTTATTTCCGGACAGCGAGAGCTTATTGACGCGGCTATCGGTGCCGTTCAGCAATGGCGATACCGGCCCTATAAGCTTAACGGCGAGCCGATTGAGGTGGAGACTCAGATCGTCGTGAATTTCATTCTAAACCGGTGACACTCTAGCGAGACCGGCCATTTAGAACGCGTGCGTTGCCAGCGCGGTACCCAGCCCCACCGCCAGTCCCAGTACGAAGACCACTGCGAATACGCGTGTAGCGGTGCGCCAAGAGAGGGTTCGACCAAGAATCAGATATGGATAAATGCTGAAGATGCCGAGCGTGCAGAGTAGCGTGACCACATAAGGCATCGGCACGCCGCGCGCCATTAGTACGAACGCCAGGGCAACATCGAATGCCATGGGCACCGGGAGAAACGTTCCTACTAGCGCCACCATCACGATTCCGAGGATAGTCACTTTCGCGGGGATGCTCTGAGCGGGCACGGCCTCGGCGACCAACGCTCCTAGGAACGCCGCCACGACCATGAGAGGAATCGTCGTGAGCGCGAGGCTCCCAACGTTCTTCACATACGACTTAAACGTGTCGGAGGTCGGGCGTATCCATCCGTCCGCGGATCCGGACAAATCTTCCGTCACGGCAGCGATCTGATTGTGGCGAACAATCCACGGGACGAGAGCCAGCAATATAAGCGGGACCGCCAGCCGGACCAGCGCAATCTTCAGTGGAAACATCGCCAATGCCATCGCCAGCACTACTACATTGAGCGTAGGCGAACTGATCATTGTTGCCAGCGTTGTGCTCGGGCTCGCCCCGCCCTGGTACAAGCCACGGCCGATCGGCGCGACGCAATTCGCGCACACACCCAGCGGGATGCCTGTTGCTGCTCCGGTGGCGGTTTGCGCAGCGGCGCTGCGGAAGCGAAATGCCGGCATCAGGGGCAGCAAAGTGAGCATCCCGGCGCCGAAGAACAAACCGAATGTCATGCCGATGCGATTCGTCCACATCCAGTTCACCGTGGTCCGCCCGATTCGCGCCCTCAGCGGCATGTCCGAGGTAACCGGCATTAGCGCGTCGAAGCTGATCGGTCCCGCGACCTTGATGGCATTGCCAGAGTGATACTTCTTGATCAGCGCTGGATAACGCGACTGCGTCCAGAAGTAGAGCGCGATGCCCGCGCACAACAAGATTGCGATCGACGTCTGGATCGCCAGCGATTTGCGGCTTGCAACGCGAGGCAATGCGGCAACGGCAGCGTTCATAATCACTCCATTTGGGTAACGGAAATCCCCACATTTGCCGGCCTGTGATACGAGGCCAAGCTGGTGAAAAGAATTGAGGAAGCATAGGGAGCGGGCCTGCGGCGAACAATAATCTAAAACTACTAGGTGGTGGTCGCGTTCGACGATCCTCAATCTCGCTCCTGATGCGCTATGCTGCTTCATCAGGTACGCTGGCTCACGCGAACAGAATTGTTTCGTCCAACTATGGGGGAGATATCTTGAAACGCTATTCGCTTTTCGCCGCACTCTTCCTGTTGAGCCTCGTTCCCTGCTCGGCGCAAGACAAGAAAATCGTCTACACCCCGGACGAGCATGCGATTGCCGACCAGATTCACGGCTTGCGCTCGCTGCCGGATGACGTGCGAGCCAAAACGACCAAAGATCTGGCGCTCAAGATCCGCGCGCTGCCATCGAGTTCCAACAAATTGCGCCTGGCCGATGGCTTGGCCGGACTCTCAACCGAAGGCGACTTCGGTCATGACACTCTGCAAGAGGTTGCCACCACATTCGCAGAGGCTTTGAAGGAACATCCCGTATCATGGGAGACGCCCGAAAACACCGTCGATGCGACGGCTGGCGAAAAGCGTCCAGCTTTTCAGTACGTCGAACTTGCCTCGCTCGTGCGCTATGAGCATGTCCAGGCCTCGGTCGACGATCCGCAGTTTGCCGCCGCCATGAAGCAACTCGAAGCCGAGGATGCCAGGCGCGAGCACCCTAATTTCACGCTCAAAGATGTCAGTGGGAAAGAATGGAAATTTAAAGATCTACAGGGGAAGGTTGTTCTTGTGAATTTCTGGGCGACTTGGTGTCCGCCCTGCCGCAAAGAAATGCCGGATTTGCAGACGCTCTATGATCGTTTCCGCGACCAAGGATTTGTCGTGCTCGCGATTTCCGACGAGAAGGCCGGCAAGGTCGAACCATTCATCCACGAACGCAAAGTCACCTTTCCCGTCCTGCTCGATCCCGGGCGCAAAGTCAACGGTGCGTTTTCGGTGGAAGGTATTCCGAAGAGCTTCGTTTACGACCGCGAAGGGAAACTCGTCGCTCAGTCGATCGACATGCGCACGCAGAAACAGTTTCTCGAGATGCTGGCAAAAGCGGGACTGAAGTAGCATTGCAAATCGCCAGCTGAATTCTTAACCGTAATATTCCAGCATGACGTGGCAAATGGCTGGGAGGCTCTAGGCGCGAGCCGCTTCCTGCGAGCCAAGTGGCAAGAAGTACTGCGTTCCCTTGATTGGGGCCGAGACCTTCTTCAGCAGCTCCTGAAGGTCTTCATTGCGGTCGACAAAATCGATCTCCGAGGTGTTCACGATCAGCAGGTCCGACTGCGTGTAGTGAAAGAAGAAGTGCTCGTATGCCTTTACCACTTCCATCAGGTAATCTTCGCTGATCGCCTTCTCGCCGGGAGCATTCTTCTTTTTCAGACGTTTCTTGAGAACTTCAGGTGTGGCTTGCAGATAGATCACCAGGTCGGGCGTCGGCAGTTGTTCGCGGAAGTAGTTGAAGTAGCGATTGTAGGTCTCTAGTTCCTGATCGTTCAGGTTCAAACAAGCAAAGAGTTTATCTTTTTCGAAGATGTAATCGGCTACGACTGTCTTATTCGAATTCGGCCCAAGATCGAGCGCCCGCAGCTGCTCATACCGACGGATCAGAAAAGCGAATTGCGCCTGAAAGGCCGCGCCAGCATCGCCCTCATAAAAGGCGCTCAGAAATGGGTTGTCCTCGGGCTCGATTACGCGTTGCGCGGCCAGCCGCTCGCCCAGAACCCGTGCCAAAGTGCTTTTTCCGACTCGTATGGGGCCTTCAACCGCAATGTATCGAGGCAGTTCGAAAAGCTTGGCCATGAGAGGACGTGTCAGAATAACTTGCTTCGCTATACCACGCAATTGTGAATAAATAGGTCGGGAACCGAGTCAATACTTGCCACAAATCGGCATGCTCGAAGCTGGAATTCAAAGCGCGAAGTTAATACGTCTGCAACCTGCTCTCTTCAATCTGCAATCCAGCTACAATCTCCCCGTGCTCCCCGCAGTCATCGGAAGCCTCGCCGGCGCCGGCCTCGCCATAGCAGCTGGATATCAGTCAATGGCGCCCACCGGCCAATGGTATGGCCGCACCTTCACTGGGCTGCCGCGGGGAATCAAGCAGATCGCGCTGACCTACGACGACGGACCGAACGATCCGCATACTCTCAACCTGCTCGAGCTTCTGGCGAGGCACGATGTTCGCGCAACCTTCTTCATGATCGGACAGTACGTTTGCCAGCGGCCCGAGATCGCGCGCGCGGTGACTCAAGACGGACACGCAATTGGCAATCACACCTTCACGCATCCGCTGATGATCTTCGAATCGAGCGAAGCAACTCGCCGCCAACTTCTGGATTGCCGCGCAGCCTTGACCGATGCTGTTGGTCCGCATTCAAGCTTGTTTCGTCCGCCGTTCGGAGGCCGCCGCCTGGCCACATTGCGCATCGCCCGTCAGCTCGGCCTTGAACCTGTAATGTGGAACGTGACGAGCTTCGATTGGAACGCGCCGCCGGCTGCGGAAATCGAGAAGAAAGTTGCGAGCAAAATCCATGGCGGAGATGTTGTGCTGCTCCACGATGGCGGCCACAAAGCGATGGGTGCCGACCGCAGCCAGACTGTGGTTGCGACCGACAACCTGATCCGTCGTTACAAGGAACAGGGCTACGCGTTCGTGACCATACCGGAAATGATGGGGAGCTTTCAGCAGTCAGCTTCCAGTTCTCGGGGATAGGGGCCGGGGCGCGCTGTCCGCCCGAAGAGTTGCTCTTATCAAGCCGTGCCGAGAGCAGGCGCTTAAAGCTGATAGCAGTGAGCTCTTACGCGTGTGCCATCGCGAACGATTGCTCGGCAGCTGCTACCGTCTGCTGGACATCGTGTTCGCTGTGAGCCGTGCCGACGAACGCAGCTTCGAACTGCGACGGGGGCAGGTAGACTCCGTTTTCGAGCATCGCGCGGAAAAAGCGTCCGAACGCTTCCGTATCGGACTTTGCGGCTGAATTCCAGTCGGTCACGGGCCCTGGTGTAAAGAACCAGGTGAACATCGATCCGACGCGGTTGTGGCAGATCTGCACACCGGCCTCTTTGGCCGCTGCCGCCACGCCGCTCACGATTTCGCCTGCCAATTTATCGAGCTTGCCATAGACTTCTTTGTGCTCACGCAGGTATCGCAATGTCGCGTACCCTGCCGCCATCGCCAGAGGATTGCCCGAGAGCGTGCCTGCCTGGTACATAGGCCCTAGCGGTGCGACCAGATCCATGACCTCGCTTGGACCGCCGTAGGCGCCGACGGGAAGCCCTCCGCCGATGATCTTCCCCATTGTGGTCAGGTCCGGCTGGATCGCAAACATCTCCTGGGCACCGCCGAACGCGAGTCGGAATCCGGTCATCACCTCGTCGAAGATGAGCAACGCCTTGTCGCGAGTCGTCACCGCGCGTAAGGCCTCCAGATAGCCGCGTGCAGGAGGAACGCAACCCATGTTCCCCACCACTGGCTCCACAATCACGCATGCGATCTGATGCCGGAACTTCTTGAATGCCTGCTCAAGCGCATCAACATCGTTGTAAGGGAGAGCGAGAGTGAACTGCGTGAATTCCTCTGGAACACCAGCCGATCCGGGTATGCCTAGAGTCGCGACACCGGATCCGGCCTTCACCAGCAAAGCATCTGCGTGCCCGTGATAGCAGCCCTCGAACTTGACGATGTATTTGCGCTTTGTGTAGGCGCGCGCCAGCCGGATCGCTGACATGGTTGCTTCGGTTCCAGAACTCACGAAACGGACCTTATGCATATGCGGAAACGCAGAAATCACGAGTTCTGCGAGGTCAGCTTCTGTCGGCGTGGATGCTCCGAAGCTGGTGCCATTTCGGGCGGCAGAAATCACTGCTTCCAGAACTGTTTGTGGCACATGCCCGAGTATGAGAGGACCCCAGGACCCGATGTAGTCGATATATTCGTTGCCGTCTGCGTCCCAGATGTGGGAGCCCTGGCCGCGCACAATGTAGAGGGGGTCGCCGCCCACGGCACGGAAGGCGCGCACTGGCGAATTCACGCCTCCGGGTATCAATTGCTCCGCGCGCTTTTGCAGCTTTCGTGACTGTTCGGTTTTGCGGGCCATAGCGCCTCCCTGCGGGCAACACGAAACCCAGGACTTCACTTCAATATAGCAGTGGCCTTAGGGACGGCGGCTGCGCGGTTAATCACATCGTCTTGTGACTGTTAGCACAGCCCGCTGCCTGTAACTCCAGCCTGCGCTGCAGATTTCATCGGATTTTCATGAAATCGAAACACTTCTGAAATGCAACCTGTTTAGATTAATCGTCAGATCGCCCTTCTAACCGGGAGGGTTTATCGGGACGGCCTTGGGGGGCTCCAGGCTGTCCTTTATTTTTTGTCCACCCTTTTCTTGCAGCAAGCCCGAGTCTCTTGAGCGGCGAAATCATTCCCGCGACGCAACTCAATGTGTCGCAGCATCGCACCCAGCCATGTGGTGAAGAAGGGTTCCCTCGAAGTTGTCTGCGGATCGACGGCAGTTTCCTTCATTGAAGATAAGCGAGCAAGCGTGGCCGCGCACTAGCGCGAGAGCGCGGCAGTCGGCGGAGACTGGAATGTTGCGAAGACCTCAGCGCAGGTCGTGCCGCGCGACGCTCAGGGTCACACCATGCCTTTTAGAACGCAAGGCGCAGCATGAACTGGAATTGACGGGGTGTACCGGTACCTACCGGGCCCGTATTCACTGTCGACAGAATCTGTCCAAAAGCGCTCGACGAAATGTCGGCCAGCGGCGCTCCATACGCAGGATGGTTGAAGATATTGAAACTTTCCGCCCTGAATTGCAGGCGTAGGCGCTCACTTAGAGAAACCGACTTTGAGATCCCGAGGTCGATTTGCCACAAAGACGGCCCGCGACCTACGTTCCGAGGTGCGTCCCCAAATGTCCCGGGAGCCGGTGGAGCGAAGGCGGCTGGATTCAGCCATTGGAAAGGCGTCGACCCACCAGGGGGCGTTATAGGCACTCCAGGCACAAGATTTGGCCGTTGGTTGTTGGTATTGCCGTCGGGTACGTCGGTCGATTTGCGGTCCACCGTCACATTGATCGGGAACCCGGTGTGCGCCGCCACAATTGTATTGAGCTCCATCCCACCAAGGATGGTGCGCCACACACCCGGTTCGTTCACAAAGGGCTTCCCCGCACCAAACGGCAGTTGATACACCGCATTCGCATTCGCCGCATGGCGAGCGTCCCAAACTCCGCTGGCGCGCTCGCACGGACGGCAGGCGACGTTCTGTGGCGTAAGTGAATCACCATCGCCGCTGCCCATCGAACCGTCATCAATTTCGTGCGACCACGTGTAGTTCACGGAAAGCAGCAAGCCACGCGAGAATGACCGCTGAACGCTGGCCACAAGTCCCTGGTAGGAACTGTTGTTGTCGTTTCCGCGAAAATCGACCTGCCCAAATGCCGGATAAGGGCGAAGTCCGGTTACCGGATCGATGACATTCACTTCCGACAATGTCAACAAATGGGTGCCTTTGCTTCCGACATACGAAATGGTCCCGACAAATTCATGAGGCAGCGTTCGCTGTAGCGATAGCCCCCACTGGGTAACGTACATATCGTGCCGGCGGCGGTCCATATCACGCGGTGAAATGATGCCCGTGGCGTTCTCGAGGAACGGATCGATTGGATAACTCAGTCCGGGAGTAGTCCTTTGCGAAAGCGAGAACCGTTGCACTTCGTTGGATATCGGAAGATTCTGGTCTTCCAATTGTCCGTCCTGGTGATAGGTCCCGAAACCCGCGCGGATTACGGTGTTGCCTCCGAGTTGGCTGGGCGACCAGGCCAATGCAATGCGAGGATCTATATCGAAATAATTCGGACGCCCGAAACTCGCACCTACTCCGCAGAGTCCTTGCGGACCGCACGTGGCGAAGTCAAACGGGTTCGCCCGTCCCAGCACTTCGTGAAAAATGTTGAAGAAGCTGTACCTCGCGCCGACGTTCAGCGTCAGATTGGGTTTCCATTTGAATTCGTCCTGCAAATAACCGTAATAGGTCGTTTTCCGAAGCCCGTTAATCGGCAATGTGTCGGTCAGGCTGGCAGTATTCACGACGTTAGCCGCAAAGTTATCTGACGACGAAAACGAGATGGTTCCATTAGCGCTGGTCCCTTGGTTGAGCTGTATTCGGCGAATTTCGACTCCCGCCTTGATAACGTGACGTCCCTTCACCCAGGTTAGATTGTCGAGCCATGAAAACGAATTTCCCACGCCCGTGCTGACACGGTTGTTATTCAACGTTGTGAATCCGGAGACAGCGATGGCATAAAGCAATCCTGTGCTGTTGATGTTGGTATTGATAGAGGTGCTGCGATTGAACCCGAATTTCACCTCGTTCACCAGCGTTGGCGAGAAGACGTGCAGCAATTCGAGCGCGGCATTCGTCGGATCCGAACTGCTGTTTGTGCGCCCGTCCAGGAACTGGCCCGAACTGGCTAGCGGAACGTTGCTGACCGCCTGATCGACGCTGACGCGAGCGAACGCGCTGGTCCTCTCGGTGAAGTGGTGGTCCAGGCGGAACATTCCGGAATTCTCATTCACGCGCTGCTTACCTTCGCCGATGAATTCATCGGTCACATCGTCCTTGGGAATTTGTCCCACAGGATATGCATTTACGATTGGGGCCAGCACCGGCGATTCCGTCGCGACAAGCTGCCGGAACGCTTGGTTGGGAACAAATCCCGGCAACGTTTGGCCAAGATTCTGACGATAGCCTTCATACGCTGCGAAAAAGAAAGTCTTGTTACGGAAAATCGGCCCACCGAAACTCGCCCCAAACTGATTTAGCTGGAAACCCGGTTGGTGAGGATTCAACGCGTCGATGGGTTCCTGCGCATCGAAGATGTTGTTGCGAAAGAATTCGAACACATCGCCGTGATACTGATTCGTGCCCGAGGTCGAGGTGACTGCCATCTGTCCGCCCGCCGTAGCGCCGGCCTCAGCCGTAAACAACATCGATTCGACGCGGAATTCCTGGATGGTATCCGTCGGAATCGAAAGTCGGACATACGTTTGTTGACCCTGGTTGATGATGTTCGTCTCGTCGATTCCATCGTAGGTGAAGTTGTTGTCGTCGCGTCCCCGCCCCGCAAACCGTATTGAACGCTGGTTGCTCCCACCGTTGTCGACGGCCATCGGAGCAAGTGCCGTCAGCGTTGCCCAATTCCTACCGTTCAGCGGAAGTTCCCAGATCTGTGTGCGCTCAATCCGAGTCCCCACGGTTGCAGAAGTCTCGTCGAGGAACAGCGTGTTGGCGGAAACGTCCACCTGCTGGCTTTTGCCCGAGACTTGCAGCACGGCGTCCAACGTGCGCGTCTGCCCGATTCCCTGCACCACATTTTCCAAAACCTTTTCCTGGAAGCCCTCGTGTGTGAACGTGACGGTGTAGATGCCCACGGGCAACTCAGCCAATTCATAAGTCCCATGAGCGGAAGTCATCGCGCTGCGCTGCAACCCAGTGGAATTCTGAACTGCCATTACGTGCGCTCCCTGCAGCAGGCGCCCATCGGGGTCTTTCACGGTTCCATTCAATCCGGACCGGTCGACCTGTGCATCCGCGCCAATCCCGGCCAGCAACAGAATCAACAAATGCAAAACGGGGCGGAAGGGTTGGCGGCGAAATAGATGACGCGAGAAAACCTTCGAGGAAGTGGGGGAAAGCTGGAGCATGATCAGTCACTTTCGGCGCAAAGAGCGCAGGTGCGAAGTTGAAATGACCTCAGTCGCTGAAATCAAGTCCTCTCTTATACGCGGCAGTTATGAAATGTACGTAAAAAATATTCCTTGGCAACTGAAAAAGCCACTGCGCGGACCCAATGTTTATGCGGGTAATCTATTACCGGCGGTAATACTCGCGTTCACAAGCGACCAAGCCTACGTGCATTGTCTTTGAAAACAACGGGCGGTTCTTGGTCGACGAAAGACACCTTCACGGTGTAGGAACGGACGACTAGCGACTACGTTCGATGCCTTCTTCTTGCGATTGCAAGTTGCGGAAGGCCCATGCCATGCGCGGCGTGTTATGCGCGATCCCGAAGCGCCCGGCTGAATCCAGCAAGATCATCCCACCATGGCCGTTCACGCGCTGCTTCAAATAGTTCATCGCTTCTTGCGCGACCCACTCCGGCAGGTTCCCGGATTCGACGCGGTCGGCAGCCCATTTTGCGAGGACAAGCTTCATGATCGGTTCGCCCCATCCCGTGGTCGAGGCGGCCGCGCTTTCATTGTTCGCGTAACAACCGCATCCGATCAAGGAAGAATCTCCCAAGCGTCCAGGCGCCTTGTTGAGAGTACCTCCAGTGGACGTGGCGGCAGCGATGTTGCCGTCGCGATCGAGCGCGACCGCCCCGACGGTGTCATGTGAAATAGTCGGAGCGAAAAGATCCGCACGATGTTCCTCAAGGTGCGATTGGTATTCGCGAAGGCGTTCTACTTCACGCGGAATCACCAGATCTTCGTTCTTGCAGAGCGAAATGCCGTGCTCTGCGGCAAATCTCTCCGCGCCCTCGCCCACGAAGTAGACGTGCGGGCTCTCACTCAATATCTTGCGTGCAGCGCGGACGGGATTTGCGATGCGCTCGACGCATCCGACGCCTCCCGCGCGCAGCGTTGCCCCATCCATGATCAGCGCGTCGAGTTGAACCCGGCCATCGCGATTCAGGAAACTGCCTCGCCCCGCATCGAACGTGTCATCGTCTTCCATGACGACAACGGCCTCCTCGACTGCGTCGAGCGAAGATCCACCACGCTCCAGTACTCCCCAGCCTGCAGCCAGAGCGTTGCGAACGCCTCGCAGGTGAGCCTCTATCATGTCATCGGGAATAGCCCACGCTCCGCCGTGGACCACCAGAACAGGATTGGTCGGCAATCAGATCCCCACAAACGACCACATAGTCTAGCATCGCTGGGTGCAGTGGCCGCTATGGCCGCCTGAATCAGGGCAACCCTTCAGACAGGCGCTTCATCTACGCAGTGTTTCGTTTAGCCGCTTCCACGAGCTATCATCTCTATCGCAACACGATACAATGTCGAAGGTGCGCCATGAGTCTTGTTGTTCAGCCACCGCTCGTTGAACGTGAAACTTACCTGAATCATGAATACGGACTTCGCTCCTGGCTACTGACCAAGGACCACAAGCGCATTGCCATCCTGTTCCTGATTTCCACCACGCTTATGTTCATGGTGGGCGGCTTCTTCGCGATGATGATCCGTCTCGAATTATTGACGCCGCAGGGCGATCTCGTGCAGGCCGACACTTATAACAAAATGTTCACATTGCACGGGCAGGTCATGGTTTTCTTTTTTCTGGTACCGGTCGTGCCCGCTGTGCTCGGTAATTTCCTTTTGCCCATGATGATCGGCGCCAAGGACCTTGCTTTCCCCCGCATCAACCTGCTCAGTTGGTATTTGTATACCGCCGGTGCCCTGCTCATGCTCTGGACCATCATCCACGGCGGAGTCGATAGTGGTTGGACGTTCTATACTCCGCTTAGCACGGAGTTTCTCAACACCAACGTCATTACCGCCGCTCTTTCCATTTTCATCGCCGGATTCTCATCCATCCTGACCGGCTTGAATTTCCTGGTGACCACCCATCGCATGCGCGCCCCCGGTATGACCTGGTCGCGCCTGCCGCTGTTTGTCTGGTCCAATTATGCGAACGCTGTGATCATGATGCTTGGCACTCCTGTGATTGCGATCACGCTCGTTCTTGTGGCACTTGAACGTGGACTTCATCTCGGCATCTTCGATCCTCGCGTCGGTGGGGATCCGCTCCTCTTCCAGCATCTCTTCTGGTTCTACTCGCACCCCGCTGTATACATCATGATCTTGCCGGGAATGGGTGTGGTCAGCGAGGTCGTTACTTGCTTCTCCCGCAAGCGCATCTTCGGCTACTACTTCGTTGCGATGGCCAGCATTGCAATTGCAGTGATCGGTTTTCTGGTCTGGGCGCACCACATGTTTGTGGCAGGAATCTCCTTGTACGCCGCGCTTCTTTTTTCATTGACCAGCTACGGCGTAGCCGTGCCTTCGGCGATTAAGGTATTTAACTGGACGGCCACTCTGTATCGAGGCTCGATCCACTTCGATACTCCGATGCTCTACGCCCTCGGCTTTATCGGCCTGTTCACGATCGGCGGCCTGACCGGCTTGTTCGTGGCTTCTCTTGGAATTGATGTCCACGTCACCGACACATACTTCGTCATCGCACATTTCCACTACATCATGGTCGGCGGCATGGTCGTCGCGTACATGGCGGGGCTTCACTTCTGGTGGCCGAAGATCACGGGCCGCTTGTATCCGGAGGGTTGGGGAAAATTAGCGGCGCTCATCATGTTCGTCGGCTTCAACCTCACATTCTTCCCGCAGTTTATCCTCGGATACCTTGGAATGCCGCGCCGCTATTGGCAGTATCCGCCGGAATTCCAGGTTCTTCATGTTCTCTCGACAGCCGGTGCCAGCATTCTCGCTATCGGCTACCTGCTTCCGATGGTCTATTTCTTGTGGTCCCTTCGATATGGCGAGCCCGCCGGAGACAATCCCTGGAATGCGAAAGGTCTCGAGTGGATTACCGCCTCTCCGCCTCCATACGACAATTTTGAAGTCACACCCGTGGTCACCGAACCCGCGTACAACTACGAGTAAAACTTTGTTGTCTAGCTGAATCACTTTCGATCCGGCCTTCACAAAAATAAAAGGCACGGGACTGAAACCCCGTGCCCTCGCGCTAAAGAAATCGCTCCAGCTCAGTTCAAGCTTGGAGGACGCTGCTCTTTCTCTTTCTCTTTCTGCTGCCGCGACTGGTTCTGCTTTTGCTCTTGCTGCTTAGGCTGCGCTTTGGCTCGCTGCTGCTCCTGCTTCTGTTCCAGCTTTTGAGTCTGTTGCTGATGGCGCTGCTCCATTTGCTGGGTCTTTGCCTGATCAGCTCCCTGCCGCTGCATTTTCTGATGTTCCTGGTCCTGCTTTTGTTGAAGCTTCTGGCGCTGCTGCTCCTGCTTCGCTTCAAGCTGCTGCTGCCTTTGTTGGGATTTCTGATTCCCCATTGCGTTGCCGTTCATAGGTGCCGGACGCTCACGGGGAGGCAGGTCGTTAGGATGAACTGCAGTCGCCGGACGCCCGTTGTTCTCAGGTCGAGCGTTGTTCTCGGGCCGGTTGTTTTCCGGACGCGCATTGTTGTTTGCCCGCGGATTATTTTCTGGCCGAGCGTTGTTGTTCTCGGGCTGTCCTGCTGGCCTGTTTCCGCGATTCGCCGCGCGATTGGCTGGCGGATGATAGGGTGCCCCAGCCTCTTTCGCTCCTACAATGCCACGGCCTTGAAACGTATTAGGCTTGTCCGTCGCAGCGACAGAGGGCTTGCCCTGGTTCACAGATGCCCTGAGTTGCTGGACTTGGCGGGCCTGACGGACGTGCTGGACTTGCGCCTGAGCCGGAGGCAGATGCCGTGCTCTCGCTGCGGCTTCTTGAGCGGCGTTCGGACGAGCGTTCACCCCGCCGTCACCGTTGTAGCTCACACGGTTCACGACGGTCTTATGAACCACATTTTGAACGTACACGTTCTTGATCACTGTGGTATTCACGTTGGTCACTTCCCGGTTGTAGAAGAAGCGTCCTTGTTGCCAGCGACCGCCGTAGAATCCGTCGCCCGGATACCCGAAGCCGTAGTCGATGCCGCCATAAAATCCGACTTCCGGACCCCAGTAGCCGTCGTGAAACATGAAAATACCGTTCTCAAATGCCCAGTACGGAGGCGTCCAGTAATAATCGGGCTCTGGAGCCATTACCCACGTGCCCGGAACCCAGTAGTAATCGTCAATGTCGTTATCGTATGACCAGTACCCTGGCGTCCAGATGTAACCGTCCCCTGGGCAAGGTGGCTGTTCATACACAGGCAGTGCCGGGGGTGCAAACGACACCGATATGCTCACTTGTGCAGCCGATCCGACCGGTATCATCAGCATCGCGAACAGTACCGCCAGTGGAAACAGAAGTACGTGAATCCTGCTTATTTTTTTCATTGCGTCTCCAGTCGCCTCGATTCGTTTCTTCAGCTTTGCTGTGATCTCGATCGATGGCGATCTTAGTTCCAGTCCGACGAATCGGCGCTATCGTGCTACCTCCATTCGTTCGTTATGAGGGTTGGTCCCAAGGGCGGGTTGCTCTCCTCAAGGATGGACCGGACTCCGTCGCTCGAGACTGGAGCAAATGGTGTGTTTTCTAGGTCTTGGTTGGATGCCCAGGTGGGGTTCCGGATGGCTACCGTGCAGGAAATCCCCTACGCTGCCCGCAGTGGTGCTTCAATTTCTTTCGTACGTTGCCACGTGTAGAGAATTCGGTGAATGACTGTAATCGTTGATAGTACGGCGATTACCCAAAGTACGGGGGCCATCACGTTGAAAAGTGCGCCGATGATAAGAAGTACGAGCCGCTCCGGGCGTTCCATGAAACCGACCCGGCAGGTCCCGATCAGCGATTCTGCACGTGCACGCGCGTAGCTCACCATGATCGAACTAACCATGACGAACGCCGCCAGAACGACGTAAAAGAACCGGTTCCCGCGCGCATAGAAAACAAGCAGGCCGAAGAAGAGTGAGGCATCGCTGTAGCGATCCACCACAGAATCAAAAAACCCGCCAAATCGCGTCACTTTGTTCGAAGCTCGCGCCACGCGCCCATCCACCAAATCGAAAAATCCTGAGCCAATGATTACCAGTCCCGCATAAAAAAACAAACGCCGTTGGTTGGCCGCTGTGGCATAGCCAAATAGAAAAGCTGCATAGGTATTGACGACCAAGCCCATCAACGTCAGAACATTGGGATTTATACGAGCCAGCGCCAGCACGCGCACGATCGCGTCCAGAAGAACTCCGCACGCGCGACCCACACCGTTTGTCCAACTCATCTGGATCCTGTTTCACGTAGGGGTTCATTCTGGTCGTGAATCGTTGCAAGCGAAAGGATCTCCAGCTCGCGGTTCCCGTTGGGCGTGACCACCACGGCTGTGTCCCCCACCTTTTTGTTCAGGAGGGCCCGCCCGATCGGCGAGGTAGTCGAAATCTTTCCGGCGGCGACATCCGATTCCTCACTCGTCACGAGCGTGTAGGCGACTTCTTCTTCCTTCGTGTTGTCATAGACCTTCACGGTCGAGCCTAGACCAACCTTGTCTTTGGGGATGTTATTCATGTTGATCAAGGACAGGTCGGCAAGTCTTTTGCCGAGTTGCCGGATGCGCGCCTTTAAGTACTCCTGGCGCTGCTTGGCCATGTGGTATTCGGCATTCTCGCTAAGATCCCCTAGGGCGACGGCTTTCTTCAGTTCCTTGGGGATGTCATGAGCCAGCTCATACTCCAGCGCAGTCAGCTCGTCTTGCAGCTTCTTCTTGATATGCTCAGTCACCACGGCATTATAAACCGCATAAACCGACGTTGTTGGCAGCGAAACGGGCTGTCCGGCCACTGCTCTTGACCCAGGAATGCTCAGACAGTACATGCGACGAGATGCAAGGCGGATGTCCACGAGCTGCCAGTTTTGAGCGCATCGCTTTTGACAGGGCCCAAATCGTCGGAGTCGGATACAAGTTCAGCCCAGTTTCATTGCAGCGCAAGCACCTCAGCCTTAAAGACTTAAAAATTGCTATGGGAATCGGTAGAGGGAATCCCCTGGTCGATTGTCGCAAACTCATTCACTTGATTGCATTTAGCAGCCATCTAGACTAAACTAAGTGAAGTCTTCGCTGGGTCGGGTGAGGCCCCTCCATGAATTCCGACGGCGTTTTCCACATCGGCGACAAGGTCGTTTACCCCAACCACGGGGTTGGAATTATCGAACAAATCAGCAGCCGGACAATCGGAGCCACGGTAGAGCGGTTCTACCTGCTGAAGATCCATTCCAGCAGCCTGAAAGTGATGGTTCCGTTTCACAATGTCAATAGTGTTGGACTGCGCCGCGTGGTACGGAATGGGGAAGTCCAGAAAATTGTGGACTACCTTTCATCGGGTGAATGTAGCAACGCACTCGATTGGAAGGATCGTTTCAAAGAGAATTCCGACCGCATGCGCACAGGGTCGCTTCTTGACGTCGCCGCCGTTTTAAAGAGCCTTTTGATTCTCAATCAGACCAAGTCGCTCTCCTTCCGCGAAAAGAAAATGCTCGAGCGTGCCCGCTACCTGTTGGTCAGCGAGATCGCCATTTCGCGGAACTGTCAGGAACTCGAAATCGAGCAGATTCTGAGCAAAGCGCTTACGAAATGCAACCTGCGCTTCCCGGAGATCAGCGAACTCGCCTCGTAAGTTTGCGCCACTCTTCTCGCGTTCTCTACCGATCACAACGCTTGTGCCGTGTGAGAACCGTCCGCTAAAACTGCTAGAATTTCTGTTCCTTCTTCCCGAGGTTCCCGATGTCCAAGGTTCAGCGCGCCATCCTCAGTGTTACCGATAAATCCGGTCTCGTCGATTTCGCCCACAAACTAGCCGGCATGGGAGTCGAATTGGTGTCGACCGGAGGGACTGCTAAGTTGCTCCGCGACTCGGGTATCCCCGTAAGAGATATCTCCGACCTAACGGGCTTTCCCGAAATGCTCGATGGCCGCGTAAAGACTCTTCACCCCAAGGTCCATGGGGGAATTCTGCATCGCCGCGAAAACCCCGCCCATCGGGCCGCTATTTCGGATCATGCCATTCCTGCGATCGACATGGTCGTCGTCAATCTGTATGCCTTCGAGAAGACAGCGGCCAAACCCGGCGTTAACTTCGAGGAGCTGATCGAAAACATCGATATTGGGGGGCCGTCGATGATCCGTTCCGCGGCTAAGAACTTTCAGGATGTGGCAGTGGTAACCTCGCCCGCCGACTACGACGCAATCGCCGAAGAAATGGCTGGTTCGGCAGGGGCGCTCTCGAAGGAAACCAAGTGGCGGCTTGCGCAAAAGGCCTTTGCCACAACCGCTGCCTACGACTCCGCCATCGCATCAACTCTGGAGCGGGTCGCTGCCAATGGCCATTTCGAATTGTCCGCATCCGGAGGATTTCCCCAGAATCTGCGGCTCTCATTCCAGAAAGTGATGGACCTGCGCTACGGGGAGAATCCGCACCAGAAAGCCGCCATGTACACCGACGGATCGGGTTCAGGCGTAGCCAACGTCCGCCAGATCCAGGGCAAGGAACTCTCCTATAACAACATCGTCGACCTGCAGGCCGCCTGGGATCTCGCGCAGGATTTCGAAGAGACGGTTTGCGCCATCATCAAGCACACCAATCCGTGTGGCACGGCCACCGGCAAAACGCTCGCCGATGCCTACGTGCGGGCGCTTGAGTGCGATCCGGTCTCTGCCTTCGGAGGTGTAATCGGTGTGAATCGACCGGTGGATGTCGCGGCCGCTACTGAAATGGCCAAGCTGTTTCTGGAGGTGATCGCCGCGCCTTCCTTTGAGCCGGCCGCCCAGGAAATTTTCGCTTCGAAGAAAAATCTGCGACTCGTTGAAGTTCCCACTGGACAGCAGAAGTGGGTATTGAAGAATATTTCAGGGGGCATGCTCGTACAAGATGCGGACCTCCACAGACTTTTTGAATCGGACCTGAAAACCGTAACCAAACGTCCACCAACTCGCGAAGAAAAACGAGCCCTGCTTTTCGCGTGGAAGGTCTGCAAGCACGTGAAGTCGAACGCGATTCTCTATGCACGCGACGGACAAACTGTCGGCGTGGGGGCCGGTCAGATGAGCCGCGTCGATGCCTGCAAAGTCGGCGCTATGAAGGCCCAGCTTCCCCTCAAAGGTACGGTGGCCGCTTCGGATGCATTTTTTCCGTTTCCGGATGGAGTCGAGCAGATAGCGATCGCCGGCGCCACCGCGATCATTCAGCCGGGTGGTTCGGTGCGTGACCAGGAGGTCATTGATGCTGCCGACCGGCTCGGCCTGGCCATGATCTTCACTGGAGTGCGGCATTTCCGGCACTAGAAAGCCTGAGCAGACGCCCAGGCTGTGTTCACATATGTGTCCCGCCGATGGAACCTACAATTCTTTACGCAAACAACCCCTCGTGAGGCGTTAAGTGTTAGAGAGAGGCAGTTCCGATGCGTCCAGAGCTATTTTGTATCGCAACACTGCCTCTAGTCCCTGTACTTCCGGCTTTTCGCGTGCGCTTTGCTTTCTAACCGCTCTGTGTCACGTCAAGGGTAGAATAGGTGGAGACCCACTGCCGCGGTTTGGCATCCAATCTGACGGTGGCAAGATCCTAGGAATTTTAATGAAAAAACAGTATTTGCTGACTTGTTTCGTGGTTCTTAGCGGAACTCTGTTGCCGGGTCAAAATAAGCCCGCCGCTGACGCTTCGGCCGCCGCTCCGTCCCAAGATCACAAAGTGCCCGACCGCGCCGCCGCCTACTACCATTTTGCCCTCGCTCACATGTACGAGGAGCAGGTGGCGAGCTACGGCCGAAGCGAGTTGGCGAACAAGGCGATCGAAGAATACCGGCTCGCGATTGACGCGGATCCCACCTCAGAATATCTCACCTCCGGCCTCGCCGAACTGTATGCCAAGACCGGACGCATTCGTGACGCCGTGGTCGAGGCGCAGGAGATCATCAAGCGTGATCCTACGAACCTGGAAGCCCGGCGGCTCCTTGGGCGCATCTATCTGCGTTCACTCGGGGACATGCAGGCCGGCAATGGTTCGCAGAGCGTCCTGAAACTTGCCATCGAGCAGTACGAGCAGATTGTCAAACTGCAGCCCGATAGCGTTGACGATCATCTTCTGCTCGGCCGCCTCTATCGTCTCAATAATGACCTTCAAAAGGCGGAGAATGAGTTCAAAACCGCCGTGCGACTGCAGCCCAGCTCCGAAGAAGCCGTTACCACCCTGGCATATCTTTACAACGAACTCGGTGACACCTCGCGCGCGACCCAGGTTCTGAGTTCTATTCCGGATGCCGCGCGTTCTGCCAAGCTTTATTCCGCGCTTGGATATACCTACGAGCAGCAGAAACAATACAAGAACGCGATTGATGCATACCGGCATGCGGTTGAACTTGACCGCGACAATCTCGATGCCATCCGCGGCCTCGCACAGAACCTGTTGAACGATGGCCAGACCGAAGCCGCTCTCGAGCAATACAAGGTCATCGCCGACGCCAATCCAGAAGACGCTCAGACCTATCTTCGTATCGCCGAGATCTATCGCAAGCAAGGAAAGTTCGACACGGCCCTTGATTATTTGAAGAAAGCCGAGTCGATGGTGCAGGATTCGGTCGAGGTTCCCTACAACATCGCCGCCATCTATCAGGCGCAGGGACGCTTTGACGATGCTGCCCAGATCATGCGCGACCTGCTTCAGAAAACTGAGAAACCCGACGCGGCCTACTCACAGGGCGACAAGAGCAATCGCGCGGTCTTTCTCGAGCGCCTCGGCACAATTTATCGGGATGAAGGAAATAACGCCTCCGCCGTCGATACATTCAAACTGATGATTGCGCTAGGCGGGGACGACAATACCGAACGCGGCTACCAGCAGATTATCGATACCTGGCGCGAAGCGAAGGAGTGGCAGAAAGCCACAGACGCTGCTAAAGAGGCCGTCCAGAAGTTGCCCAGCAGCCGCGACCTCAAGATGGTGCTGGCCGCTCAGCAAGCCGACATGGGCGACGCCGATCACGCGCTCCAGGAAGTTCGCGCGCTGGTAAAAGGCAACGCCGACGACCGTCAGGTCTACATCACTCTGGCCCAGATGAATACCCGTCTGAAGCGCTATAGCGACGCAGAGCAAGCGCTCGATAAAGCTGAAGCTCTTTCCACCAAGCCTGACGACAAGGAATACGTGTGGTTTCTCCGCGGGTCGACTTATGAGCGGCAGAAGCGCTACTCCGACGCCGAGCAGCAGTTTAAGAAGGTGCTGGCCAGCGATCCCCAGAGCGCCATGGCGCTGAACTATCTCGGTTACATGCTTGCCGATCAGAACATGAAACTCGATGAAGCGCTGGGATACATCAAGAAGGCGGTCGATCTCGACCCCGCCAACGGCGCATATCTCGATTCCCTGGGTTGGGCCTACTTCCGACTCGGCAAGTACGAACAAGCGGAAGAGAACCTCATCAAGGCGTCTCAGAAGATCAACACCGATCCTACGGTTCACGATCACCTCGGCGACCTCTATCAAAAGACAGGTCGCCTCAAGTTGGCCGCGACTCACTGGGAGCGCGCTTTGAATGAGTGGAATCGCACGATCGCGCCTGAGATCGATCAAGACAGCATGGCGCACGTTGTCAAGAAGCTCGAGTCCGCCAAGGTCAAGCTCGCCAAAGAAGAGGGACAGAAGTAGTAGAGTAGTCGGTAGACGGTCGCCCGGAAATTACCGCGACTGACTACCGACTTCATGCTTGCTGAATACGCTGTCCGACCGGAATATTCTCGCGGACGCCGCTTTCCTGAGCCTGCTCACCGCTATCGCAGCGATTTTCAACGGGATCGTGATCGCGTTATCCACTCCCGTGCATTCCGGCGTCTCGAAGCGAAAACACAAGTTTTCAGCCCACGCTATTCCGATCACTTCCGCAATCGGCTGACCCACACCATCGAAGTCTCGCAGATTTCTCGCACCATCGCCGCCCAGCTTCACCTGAATACGGATCTGGTCGAAGCCCTCGCACTCGTGCATGACATTGGACACCCTCCTTTCGGCCATGCCGGCGAGAAATCTCTTGACGCGGCCATGCGACACCACGGATTTTCCTTCGACCATAACGTGCATGCTCTGCGTATCGTCGAGGATTTCGAGTTGCGCTATGCCGCATTCCGCGGCTTGAATCTGACTTTCGAAGTCCGCGAAGGAATCATCAAACACTCGCGGGACTACCGCTCGGACGAACATCCCGAACTGGCGGAATACCTGCTTGACCAGTGCCCGCCGCTCGAGGCTCAGCTTATTGACCTCACTGACGAGATTGGCTATGACACTGCTGATTTGGACGATGGATATGAAGCTCACCTGCTGGCAGTCGAACAGATTTCAAGTTTCGTTCCCCGCTTTGAGCAGGGTTTTCAGGATGCGCAACGTCAATTTCCTTCAGCTCCAGAGAAGCTCCTCTTCAATGAAGCGCTGAAGCAGGTCTTTGATCGTCTGGTCACTGATCTGATCGAAAACACGGCCCGCCGCGTGGATGCCGCGGGAGTTCGCTCGCTCGAAGACGTTCGCCGTCACCCCGAGCGCCTCGCGGCCTTTAGTCCCGGGGTCGAAAAAGAGCGCAAAGAGATCAAGGCATTTCTTTACGAGAATCTGTATTTCAGTCCAGCGCTGGAAGGAGAGAAGGAGGACGCTGAACGCATCATCGGCGAATTGTTCGCGCACTGGATGGAAGAGCCCGACGACCTCCCACACGCGTATCGTGAGAAGTCGGAACACGAGCCCCTGCCGCGGGTGATCTGTGACTACATCGCCGGAATGACTGACCCGTTCATCTCGCAGCAGTATGAGAAGTACTGCTGCCCGTAAAGCGCGCCACTGACACTAACTAGCCTCCAAACCTAGCCGCTCCGCGTGCCTTTGCCTTGGCAGCCTCTTCTTCGCGATTCTTCGGCGGAGCCGTGGTTTCCATCGAGCGGAGAAGCCGTTTGGACGCAGCCGCTACCTCTTCGATCGCTTCCAGGAACGCCGTCTCATTCGCTTTCGATGGCTTGGTGAACCCGCTGATCTTCCGTACAAATTGCAACGACGCGGCTTCGATCTCGTCATCCGTTACGGGCGGCTCGAAATTGAACAGCGTTTTAATATTTCTACACATGATTTGCCTCTTACTAACATAGTCTTGCGGCGGCTAGAACCCGGTCAGCGATCCTCGCCTTCATTTCGAATACGTGACCCGGTAAATGACTCCAGCCCGATCATCGCTCAGGTACATCGAACCATCAGAACCGAAGGCGATTCCGACTGGCCGTCCCATCTCGCTATTTTTCTTGCCGCCCGGTGGCAGCCAGCCCGTTATGAAATCTTCCGCTCCTCCGGCCGGCTGGCCTTTATCGTCGAGTTTCACACGAACGACTTTGTATCCGGTCGGCTGACTGCGGTTCCACGAGCCATGAAATGCAACAAAGATATTGTTGCGGTACTCCGCCGGAAACATTGTTCCTTCATAGAACGCGAGCCCGAGTGGCGCCGAGTGTGCCTGCATCTGAACTTTCGGCGGGATCACGCTCTGGCAACGATTGTCGCCGGACTTCGTAAAATTCGGATCGGGCACGCGATCGCCGTAACAATACGGCCAGCCAAAGTCTCCACCGTCGCGGCCCAGATCGTAAATGGTCTCGGGCGGTAGATTATCGCCGAGCCAGTCGCGCCCATTGACCGTGACCCAGACGGTGTCGGTCTTAGGGTTGACTGCCAATCCTACGGCGTTACGCAGCCCCTTCGCGAAGATGCGCTGCCCACTGCCATCAGGATTGAACTCCATCACCGTCGCTCGCCGAGGGTCTTTCTCGATACAGGCGTTACAACTGGATCCCGCCGAAACATACATCTTGTTGCCGAGAAACAAGAGCGTACGGGTCGAGTGTCCCCCGCGCCCAGGCAGGTCGGTCAGTGTCTTCGGGCTCGACGCCCGCAGGTTCGATTCGTCCCAGTCGTAGCTGCGAACTTTGTCGTTCTCCGCCACGTAGAGCTTTCCTTGATAGAAACCGAGCCCGTGCGGCCCTTTCAGACCGCTCAACACCACGACTGGTTTCTCAGACTTCCCCGTGTGCTTGGGATCGGGCAATGCGATCACTTTGCCATTGTCTGAATCACTCGCGAGCAACACCCCGCTCGGGCTGAACACCAACATCCGGGGAGAGTCGACCCCGGCGAAGACAGAAATGTGAAATCCCTCGGGCGCCTTGAGCCGGCTGAGATCAAGCGACGGTTCTGCAAATACCGCAGTCGCCAGTACGACAGGCAATAGGACGAATCGTGAACGGCGCATGACCGAATGGATGTCACGCGTGCGATCGGGGATGCTCAAATCACAGATGGAAGTCCTGGCTCTGGCGTTCCCTGTTCTGTTCTCAGAAGTTACTCTTCCGCCACGAGCGTCACCACGTCATACAGAATCTGCGGCGCCCGGCGTACCTCTTCTACTCGAACGCGCTCGTCGTTTCCGTGTTCGGTTGACCCTTCTTCCTCAGTTGCTGTGTAGGGAGTGAAGCCATACGCGTGAATGCCTATAGGACGATAGCGCTGGTTCTCCGTGTAGCCGCCGGTGATCCGAGGCACGACCGGCGTCCCGGCAAAGTAAGACCTAGTCACTTGCCGTATCGCGCCATACACAGCCGTATCGGTTGGCGAATAATTCGCCACCCGAAATTCCGAGGACTGAGGTTCCACGGTCACGTTCGGATCGTTCACAATCTTACGGATGGACTCGAGAAACTGCTTCGGATCCGCCCCCGGCAACAAGCGCACGTCGAGATTTGCCCATGCTTCGGGCGGGATCACGTTAGTTTGCTGCGAGCCTCCCAGCATTGTCACGGAGATGGTGTCGCGCAGCAGGAAATCAATCGACTCGTCGTTCGCGATTCTCTCTCGCACGCTTCTGTCCTGGATAGCCTTGCGGATATTCATGAACATCGATCGCCGCTCCGGAGGCTCGTAGGGTGCCATTGTTTTGAAAAATTCATCGACTACGGGCAGGACCCGCATTGGCGTTTGATAGTTGATCACGCGATTCAAGGCCCGAATCAGCCGGTTTGGAGCAGACTCCGGAAGCGGCCGCGAACCGTGCCCCGGTTCTCCATGCGCAACGATATGCAGCCACAACGGAGTCTTCTCGCCAACATCGACACCTACGTAGCGTACCTTGCCGTTCTGTAGGAGATTCTCCCCGCCTTCGTTGATGAGAAATTCAGCGTTGCGCAACAGTTCACGTTTGTTGGCAATGAACCAGTCGGTACCGGTGCCTTCCGCTTCTTCGTCTGATACCGCCAGAAAGATCACGTCTCGGCCGAGCGCCACTTTTTCGCGCTTCAGCATCACCATTACTACCAGTTGCGCTAGGCCCTCGTTCTTCATGTCCTGGGCCCCGCGTCCGTAGATCGATCCATTCACTATCTCGCCACTGAATGGCGGGACTTTCCAGTGCGCGGCATCGCTGGTGACCACATCCATGTGGTTCAACAGAACGATTGGCCGCTTCCCCGCGCCTGAGGTGTGCGGCAGGACCGCCCAAAGATCCGCCCGGCCCGGCTGATATTCGAACACCTGATTCTCGATCCCTTCCTGATCCAGGATTTTTTTGAAGAACTGGGCAGCGCGCATTTCATTGCCCGGCGGGTTGGTTGTATCGATTCGCAGGTATTGCTGCATCCAGTCCACCGCCAGATCGGAATATTCCTTCATCCGAGTCGCCGGAATATTGCTCGGGGCCAACGCCGGTTTTCGTGCGGTCTGTGCCGCCGCGGGAGGAATGCTGCTCAAAATGCCCAGAAAAAGTCCAATTCCTGCCCATATGCGCCAACCGAACCGGGTTCCCGTCAATTTGTCCTCCGTGAGCAAGTCACGTGTTACACGCAGTTTTTATATGAATTCTCGCCAAAATTACCGCTGGTTCCCGCCGTCACTACCCTTTGCGGTGTACCCAATGTAAAATATTCATGAAAATAAAGCACTTGCCAGCTATCGCGGCAGGCAGGCATTTGGCACCCAATCTGATTATGCAGAAGGCGGCCGCCCAGGAAGCGGCCAGCTTTCAGGCAGCCGACGCGTCCGGTATGCCGTTCGAGATCCGTATGTATCTGGTAGGCAAGACGCCATAAAAAATGCGCGCTCGCGCGGAGTGTCATAGCACTCCAAAACTGGAGGAAGTTCAAATGAAGAACCGCACCATCGTCGCGTTGCTGCTCGCCGGGATACTGGCTGTGCCGGCATTCGCGCAGCAGAGTTCCACCACCCAGACCCAGCCCGCGGCCCAGTCTGCGCCTGCCGATCAGGCGGCCGCTCCCAAGGCAGACACAGCTACCGGCAAGGAACCCTTGCAGCCGCAGACCAACGAGGGTTTCTGGGGCAAACTGAATCCATTCGCCCGCAAGAAATATGTGCAACGCCAGACCCAGCCGATCGCCGATCGCATCAACGAGCTTGACGAACTGACGGCCGCCAACGGCAAGCAGATTAAGGACGTCGATGCCCGCGCACAGCAGGGCATCCAACTGGCTTCCGCGAAGGCCAACGAGGCTGACCAGCACGCAATTGACGCCGGCAACAAGGCTCAGGCCGCTCAGCAGACCGCGCAGCAGGCCAGCACCCGTCTGACCACTGTTGAGCAGGTTGTTACCAACATTGATCAGTACCAGCCTGCGACCCAGACCGAAATCCGGTTCAAGCCCGGCCAGACCGTCCTGAGCAAGAACGCCAAGGACGCGCTCGATGAGATGGCGACCCCGCTGAAGAGTCAGCGTGGCTACATCATCGAGGTCCAGGGCTTCTCCTCCGGCCATGGCCAGACTGCTATCGCCAACTCGCAGAAGATGGCCGAGTCGGTCGTGCGCTACCTGGTCCTGAACCATGAGATCCCCGTCTACCGCATCTACCTCGTCGGCATGGGCAATGCCCCGACGCAGGCTGCTGCGACCGGCGACTCGAAGCCGAAGCGCATCACCGGTGGCCGCGTTGAAATCAGCTTGCTGAAGAACAACCTGGAACAGCTTGCCGGGAACAGTGCTGCTCCGGCGCCTGCCAGCCAGGATCAACAGCAGCAACCGAAGTAAGACTCGATCTAACCTCCCCTGATCGAACACAAAATAGCCTCCCGTAAGGGAGGCTTTTTTGTTGTGTTGAGCGCGCACGTTTTCCACCAGGCCCCGTGCTATCGTTTGCGGTATGGAGACGCTCGACTACGCGCGAACCGAATCACCTGCCGGTCCACTTTTCATGGCTGCTTCCGACAAGGGATTGGTGCGTCTGGAATTCGAGTCGCGTGTGATGCCGATCAAATCGAAAACGATCGAGCTTCGGCCGTCGGAGCGTGTGCTTGCTCCCTACATTCGCGAGCTCAACGAATACTTTGCCGGAAAACGCCGAGACTTTTCTTTCCCCCTCGACCTTCGCGGAACCCCCTTCCAACTTCAATGCTGGCACGCGCTCCTGGCGATTCCTTACGGGGAGACCCGCACATATGGCGACCTCGCGCGGTCCATCGGACATCCGCATGCCTTCCGCGCCGTCGGAATGGCCAACAACCGCAATCCGGTGGCGATTGTTGTTCCTTGCCATCGCGTGATTGCGTCCGACGGTTCGCTATGCGGATATGGCGGCGGTCTCGAACTCAAGCGCTGGCTGCTTGATCTCGAGCGTGGTGCGTCCGGCACCGGTGCCGACCTGTTTTCCCGCCTTCGCGAAGCGGTCGGAGCCTAGTTCTCACCTCACGGCTCGAGCCGCGAATCTACCCGCGTCGCCCCGAGTTAGCTTCCTGTACACTGTCCTGCCATGTCACGGAGAATGCTCCACGGCCTGATCCTGCCCTTGGTGTTTTGGATGTGTCTGCCGGCGGCGGCCGCCCGCGTCCAGACAGGGTTCCTTGATCGAACCGTGACGATTTCAAACGTCACCTATCGCTATCAGGTCTACGTTCCCGCCAATTTCTCCAGAAGGAAGAAGTGGCCAGTCATTCTCTTCCTGCACGGCAAAGGGGAGCGCGGCACCGATGGCTTGCTCCAAACCGATGTCGGCATCGGCCATGCGATCCGGCTTAACAACGCTCGCTTTCCATTCATCGTTGTGTTGCCGCAGTGTCGGGACACGAGCATCTGGGGCGACCCCGACATGCAGATTCAGGCTCTCGCCGCGCTAGAGCAATCGATTCATGAATTTCATGGCGACCGCAATCGCGTGTACCTCACGGGACTCTCGATGGGCGGCTATGGCACCTGGGATCTCGCGGCACACAACCCTCACCGATTCGCTGCCCTGGTGCCGATTTGCTCCGGTGTTCGTCCGCTCGAATGGTGGCCGCAATTGCGTGTTACGAAGGTCGACAATCCGCGATTCACCGACCTTTATGCCGAGCTTGCGCGTCGTATCGGCGATACCCCTGTATGGATTTTCCACGGTGATGCTGATCAGAGCGTTCCCGTGGAAGAATCACGTCACATGGCAGAAGCTCTCAGGGCGGCGGGAGGAGATGTGAAGTACACCGAATATCCCGGAGTGGATCACAATTCGTGGGATAAAGCGTACGCCGAGCCGGAGCTGGTGCCGTGGCTGTTGTCGCAATCGCTGAAGCACTAAGAGGCCGCACTGCAAAATTCCGAGAGACCATGAGCTCTTCGAAATCCACCCTCCGCAAAGCCAGTCTCTTCTACTTCGTCTTCGTGATGTTCTCCTACACGACGGGAGGCCCATTCGGCCTCGAGGTACAGGTGCCGCACAGCGGGCCAGGGATGACGCTGTTGTTCCACCTGCTTATTCCATTTTTCTGGTGCATCCCGGTCTCGCTCGTGGCGGCCGAACTCACCACCGCCATGCCGGTCGAGGGTGGTTTCTATCGTTGGACGCGTGCCGCTTTCGGCGATCTCCCGGGTTTTCTCGCGGGATGGTGGAACTGGTCGGCGTCGTTTCTTCTCGGCGGATCCTACGCGGTCCTTTTCACCGACTACCTCGCCAATTACTACTTCCCGCAGATCACCGGCTTCTGGCACTGGCTAGTATCGTTCGTTCTCATCGCGGTCATCGCATGGCTCAACATCCGCGGCATCCAGATGGTCGGCAAGGCCGCCACTGCATTTGAGTTCTTCATCTTCATTCCGGTGGTTGCGATGGTCGTTCTCGGTCTCAGCAGATGGCATCACAATCCGTTTGTGCCGTTCACTCCTCCGGGTCAACCTTTGAGCCAGTCATTCGGTGTTGGCTTGGCTATTGCAGTGTGGCTGTATTCCGGATATGAGCAGCTTTCGACTGTCGCCGAGGAGGTCGAGAATCCACAGCGTACTTACCCGCGAGCTCTGGCGTTGGTTGTTCCCCTTTCGATCGCTACATATTTCCTGCCAACGCTCGCTGCTCTGGCCTCGGTCGACAGCTGGCAGCAGTGGAAAGATGGATACTTCTCAACCGCCGCTCAGTTGCTCGGAGGTCCTTGGCTCGGCACCCTGATGACCGTCGCCGCGATGGTCGGGAATCTCGCCCTGCTGAATTCCACCGTTCTCACGACGACTCGCATGCCGTTTGCGCTCGCCGAGGACGGTTACCTGCCGCCATTCCTGACGAGGAAGCATCCGCGCTATGGGACGCCGTGGGTTGCGATTCTTATCTCTGCCGCTGTCTACGCGGGTCTTGCACTACACACACTCAGTCAATTGATCAGCATCTATGTATGGCTGCGCGCCGGAACGACTCTCATGACCGTTTTCTCGGCGTGGCAACTGCGCCGAAAGCGTCCCGATCTGCCGCGTGCATTCCGTATCCCCGCTGGGAGATTGGGGCTGGCCTACGTGGTCGTCCCGCCAGTGTTGATGACTTACATCGTGCTCCGCAACAGCGAGCCGATTGCGAAGCAATGGGGGCCGTGGGCCCTCGTCTTCGGAGTCATCGTGTATGGCGTGACGAAATGGCTTGGCAAGCGCGCCGCCCGCAACGCTGCTCCGGCGGTGTAGAGTCTTACAGGCCAGTTTCATGCGAGCCACGATCCAACATCTCGCCCGCCAGATTCGAGCCCGCGCCATTTCTCCAGTCGAAATCGCGCGCGACGCCCTGGCCCGCATCGAGCAACTCAATTCCAAGCTCAACGCATTCATCACCGTCCTGGCTGAATCTGCGATGGCCGACGCCCTGCGCGCTGAGCAGGAGATTCATCGCGGCATTGATCACGGGCCGCTGCACGGCATCCCCATCGGATTGAAGGACATTGTTGACACGGCGGGCATTCGCACCACCGCGGCGAGCGCGCAATACAAGGATCGCGTTCCTGCGGAAGACGCGGAAGTGGTTCGACGGCTGCGGCAGGCTGGCGCCGTCATCCTCGGCAAACAGAACCTGCACGAGTTCGCGTATGGCGGCAGTTCGATGATCAGCCTCTTCGGAGAGGTCCACAATCCATGGAATATAGCTCGCGTTGCGGGCGGTTCGTCAGGCGGCTCCGCTGCGAGCGTTGGTGCGGGACTTGGCGTCGCTGCCCTGGGTACTGATACCGCCGGTTCAATCCGCCTGCCCGCCGCGTATTGCGGTCTGGTTGGGCTGAAGCCAACCCACGGACGAGTCAGCGCTCGTGGTGTCGTGCCCCTCTCGCTCTCGTACGATCACATCGGGCCGATCACCAATTCCGTTCATGACGCCGCCATCATGCTCCAAGTCCTTGCCGGATTTGACGGCCGCGATCCAACCAGCGCCAACGTGCCTGTCGACAATTTCACAGCCGCCCTTGGTCAGCCTCTGCCGAAGATTCGCATCGACGTGCTTCGCGAATTTTTCTTTGCGGAACTCGACTCAGATGTCGCCGCCGCGATCGAAACGGCGCTCGATGTTTTCCGATCGTTGAAAGCAGAGGTTCGGGATGTTTCCCTCCGCGACTTCAATCTCGAAGTCTCCAGCGATCGAACGTTATCCAGCGCCGAATCCTGGGCCTTCCATCAGCCAATGGTTGAAAAGTCGCCCGAGCTTTATCACCCGGCGACCCTTGCGCGAATTCGGTCAGGAGAAAAGACCTCCGAGTCCCAAATGGTCCAGGCGCGCAAGAAACTTCAAGAGGATCGCAACGCGATTCGCGCTGTTTTCGAACTCATCGACATTCTGCTTACGCCCACTGTGCCGATGCCTCCTCCGGAGATCGCGGGGCTGTTGAAGCATCCCGAGAATCTGCGCCCCGCCGAGCTCATCATGCTGCGCAACACTCGTCCATTTAACGTGTGGGGCGTTCCAGCGATCTCGATACCTTGCGGATTTACCCCAGACGGCCTCCCGATCGGCCTGCAACTCGCCGCCGCCCCTTGGCGCGAAGCCCTTTTGCTACAGGCCGCTCACGCCTACGAACAAGCAACCGAATGGCACCTGAAAGCTCCGCAGATGCCACGCAGCACATAACCGCGCCGTCAGTTTTCTTAGATGTGGGTCGAATGGGCGCCGATGAAATCGACAACCTAACCTTCTTTCGCGATTCCGTCATCCTTCCATCCGTACCCACAGGAAGCGCAACTCCATGCATATTGAGGAAGGGAGGTGTCGGTAGCATTCGTCGGGTCAGGGATGAGCCGGTCAAAGATGATTTCCTCGGAATTGCAATGTGGACAGCGAACCGGCAAATCCGGGGACTCTTCCAATTCGGGCACTTTCGGTTCGTCCGCGGGATCGTAGTTTTTCATCGCAGTCGCGGCCCAGGGCAAGCCGATGCGCATCACCTTCACACTTAGGCCCTTGGCGAAATTCAGTTTCCCTTCTTCAACACCAGTTGCAATTCTCTGGCCCGATATAAAAGGGAATTCCTGCCCGATCCAGCAGCGTCTGTACCTGGTACGCATCGCGCAAGCTCCAGACTGTACAGACCTCAACTAGTGCGCGATCTTCTTTGTAGGGAGAGTCGTCGCCGTCAGAAGAGCCTTCAACGTCGGGCTCGGGCGGCAGCGGAGGCAATTCTTCAACCGGCTCAGGCTCAATCTTCAAGCCGCGGCGTGAAAGTTCGCCAGCGAGGATTTGCTGCGCGGCATCGGTCAATTTCCGTGGTTCGCGAGCTAGCATCGCTAACTCGCTCTCGGTCATCTGGCGATACCGCTCTGCGAGCCGCAACCAGTCGTTGCCGAGATCAAGATCCTTCATGACGCCCGGACATGATATCTCGGAATCCTACGCTGAGCTCGCGTGCGGATGCGTAAGGTAGTGCTGACGCAGCAGGTCTTTGCCGTAGTCGTTCCCATTTGGCGTGCGCACCACGCAGTGGATGTGCTGCTGCGTCGGCTTTTTTGGATCGGACGCGAACTTCGCAAGGTTTGCCGGGCGCTGATGATCGAATTCGATCAGGATCACCGGGCTCTGCATTCGGTAGTAGAACGTGCTGTCGTTCTCCACGCCCCCGATCCAAGCGAACCACGTGTTATCGAGATGCTTCTCGACTTCCGCCATCTTTACCTTGGCATGGCCATCGTCCATGTTGTTTACGTACAGCTGCACCAGGTCGCGCAACCGTCCGCGCGCCGCTCCGGTCAAGTCATTCGCCCGCAGACCTGCGTAGTCGAGAACGACGTTATCTTTGAACGCCTCGGTCAGATTGTTGTTGCCGGTCTTCGAGAAACTCAGAACCGCCTGTTTGCGTTGCCCATCGGAAAGCGCGCGCAGCATCTGCAGTCCGTCGTTTTGCTCTTGCTGCAGAACTTCCAACCCCTTGTACTTTCCCGAAGGCGCTTTCACCGGCTCCGATCCGACGAAGACCGGCGTCATCACCACTTGGTCGCCCAAAACGAAATAGTTGACGATGGCATGATGCCCGCTGAACTGCCATCCCCACGGTTCGGTCGCGGAAGGCCGTCCCATGATCGTGATGTGATACAGCCACTCACCCAGGAAAACGTGATCATCCGACAACTCGGCCAGAGTTTCATTGAGTCGCATAATGTTGCGCGTGAGTTCCATGCCCTTCGCGCTCAATGACACTCTCATCAGTTCGAACGCGGCATTGCGCTGCGCTTCGCTCATCTCGTCGAAGCTGATGCCCTGACGCACGTAAAAATGCTGGTTCATCCACTTGCGCCATTGCGCGTCCTCAACTGGAAACATCGTGTGCGCCAGTTGCACGTTGCCGAGCGTCGCGATGAATTTCTCGGCTGCGTTCCGAACCGGCTCGGTGGAAACCCCACTTGGTTTAATCTCGAACAGGTTCGGCACCACTTGGCCATTAGTTGTGATTCCAAGAAAAGGAGCGGCGAGCCCCTCGCGCTCATAGTCCTCGGACATCTGGCGAAATCGCTCCGCCAGATCGACCGGCCGTTGCTCTTGACCGAGCGCCCATGGGGTGAGCACAGCTGCCGAAATTAACGACGACAGAAATGTCCGCCGTGTGGTGGCCGCCCGCGGGTCGAGAGAATGTGAATGGTGAGGATGATCAGCGCCGGAGTGATGCAGCTTATGTCCCATGCTTCCCCCACACTGCAGTTGAAAGCGGTGGAAACGTAGCACGAGAGCAGGGAATGTGCAATCGAGTTGAAAAACGCACGAGTCTAGCGAATCACCGCGATCTTGATCCGCTTTCCAACACGGATGGTCAACCGGACAGGAAGGCCGCGTCCCTCGAGTTCGTAGGTATGATGGTTTCTGACAATGTCCTCGACGCGCACTGCGCCCTGTTTCAATTTTCGCGCCGCATCAGCACCCGAGTCGGCGAGTCCGCAACGTATGAGGAGCTTATCGAGCCGAAAGCCATCGCGCTCGGTGTTTGCGATCTCTTGGAACTCAACCTCGACCTCCTCCACATCCTGCGGCACCTCATCCTTCTGAAACTGCTTCGCCCAATCCTCCGCCGCTCTCGCCGCCGCTTCCTCAGAATGGAAATCGGCCACGATCATGCGAGCCAGATCTTTTTTCAACTGCATCGGATGCGCCTTGCCGCTCGCCGCGTCTGACTTCATCGCTACGATCTGATCCGACCTCACATCCGTCAACAATTCGTAATACCGCCACATCATTTCGTCCGAGATCGACATGATCTTGCCGTACATTTCGAGCGCCGGCTCATGGATGCCGATCGCGTTTCCCAGCGACTTCGACATCTTGTTCACGCCATCGAGCCCTTCCAGAATCGGCGTCGTCAGCACCACCTGCGATTCCTGCCCGTAAGCCCGCTGCAGTTCGCGCCCGACCAGCAGATTGAACTTCTGATCAGTGCCGCCGAGCTCGACGTCGGCTTCCAATGCGACCGAGTCGTATCCTTGTGCCAGCGGATAGATCAACTCGTGCATAGCGATCGGTTTCTCCTCGTGAAATCGTTTGTGGAAGTCCTCGCGTTCCAAAATCTGCGATACCGTATACTTAGCCGTGAGCCGGATGAAATCTTCGGCCGAGAACTTCGAAAACCAACGGCTATTGAAGTCGATGACCGTCTTTTCCGGGCTGAGAATCTTGAAGACTTGTGTCTTATAGGTCTCGGCATTCTCCTCCACCTGCTCGCGGGAAAGCGGTGGCCGCGTCGCCGATCGCCCCGTCGGATCGCCGATCATGCCAGTGAAATCGCCAATCAGAAATATGACGGTGTGGCCGAGATCCTGAAAGTGTTTCAGTTTGCGCAGCACGACTGTGTGCCCGAGGTGCAGATCAGGAGCAGTCGGATCCATGCCGAGCTTCACGCGCAACGGCTTGCCCATTTTCAGCGAGCGTTCGAGCTTGGCTCGCAGCTCGGATTCCTTAACGATTTCCGCTGCGCCCTTTTTGATGTACGCCAGTTGTTCGTCAACCGGTGGGAAGTTGGACATGCGCATTGATTATAGCGAGAGCATCACTGGAGCTTATTGCTAAGAGGCAGATTACATCGTTGAAAAGGCCTACACTTCTGTCGACAGCCAGAGCTGCGTGTCCGGCTTGGCAGTGCACTTGGCAACGATCATCGTGACGTCGTCGTATTGTTCGCCGGGGCTGAATGCCCGAACATCCTCGACGATTGCGTCCAGCAACTCGCGTGGGCACAAGTCACGATGCCGCCGCAATACCGCAATGAGCCGCTGCTCTCCGAATTCTTCGCCGTTGCGATCGAACGATTCGGTGATGCCGTCGGTATAAAGCGCCAAGATGTCGCCCGGAGCGAGCCGGCATTCCTCAATTGAGCAATCCCAGTCCTTAAAGAGTCCTAAGACAGTGCAATTGGAATCGAGCCGTAGCAGGGTGCCGTCCGCTCGCAGCAAAAGTGCGGGAAGGTGTCCGCAATTCGCGTAACGCACGCGCTGCAGCTGGTCGTCGTATTCGCCGAAGAAGAGCGTTGCATAAGCGCTGTCGGCCGTGTTGTCACAAAACAGATCGTTGACACATCGCAGGAGTCGCTGCGGCTCGTCCAACGCATTGATGCACTGGCCCCGCAGATTCGCCTGCAGATTGGCCATCAGCAGCGCGCCTGCAATCCCCTTTCCGGCGATATCGCCAACCACGAACCCAACCCGGTCTTGTCCAAGCTGCAGAAAGTCGTAGTAGTCGCCGCCCACGTCACGTGCCTGGATGCACACTCCGGCGTAGTCGAGCGTTTGCAGTGGCGGTTGCATTTGGGGGAAGAGCCTCGCTTGCACCTGTTTCGCGATTTCCAGTTCGTGCGCCGCCCGGCGCTCCGCATCGAGCTTTGAGGCCTCAGCCCGCCGCTGATCTTCCACTGCCTGCGTCATCTCGTCGAAGCTGACCAGCGCAAACGAGTTCCGGTCGATGTCCTCAAAGCGGGTGAAGACGCCGCCCCAGATCGGCGCCCGCTTGCCGAGCAACAGAGACGACTTGGCTGATTCGGCAGGTACCTTCTGCTCGTACTTCACTCGCCTCAGACGCGGCGTGTGGCGGAAACGCACTCCTCGTTTCCTCCACTCGTTGTACTTCGCCAGAACATCTTCGGTGACGAACACCACATCGGACGGGCGGCCAATCAACTTGTATTCGTCGGAATCGGGCTCGGGAGCGATTAGCGTCAGCACAGCGGTCCCATCGGGAGGCGCAACACCGACCCAGCGCTGTCCCGATTGCAGGCGGACGTCGAACGCCAGCTTGAATCCCAGTTGTTCGACGTAAAACTGCAGACTTCGATCCTGATCACGAACGAATATATTGACGGCGTGAACACGCAGCAGCGACTTCGACGCGCTCAGGCCAACGTCCGGCAGGCCTGGCGAGGGTTGGTCGATCGAGCCGATTTCGGCTGGCTCAGGGCTGGGCATGGCGGAAATTATAAAACTCGTCCACTGAGACTGCCGAAACGTTCTCTCGGGTACTGCATTGCCTAGCTCCGCAAGCGGTAAAAGCTTAACGCGGTGTCGCCCTGCTCGAGCTTCCGCTCCCGATGGAGTCCAGAGTATGCCTTGCCAGGGTCGAATCTTTTTTCATGCTCCGCAATGACCACGGTAGACGACCGCAGAAGTTTCGACTGTGCCAGCGCGGCGAGGGTCCGGGCATATTCTTCGCGCAGCCGGTAGGGGGGATCGAGGAATACAAAGTCCGCCTCTATGCCCTGGGCTCCGAGTGGCGCCAGGGCTTTGGCGACATCCGTCTTCACAATCTTGAATCCGCTTTCGATGCCCAACGATTTCAGGTTGTCGGCTATCAGTGCGGCTGCGGGTTTCGACGTCTCCACGAAATACACCATCTCCGCGCTGCGGCTCAGAGCCTCAATGCCCACCGCCCCGGTACCCGCATAAAGATCGAGCCAGACCGTTCCCGACAACGCCTCCCGGTTGCCCGCGCACAGAACATTGAAGAGCGTCTCTCGTAGTCGGTCGGACGTCGGACGAATGTCCATGCCTTCTAGTGACCGCAGCGGACGGCTCCGGAATTGTCCAGCGATTACTCTCATTTTGGATCGCGAACGAACGCACCACGCGCGGTGTTAGCCCTTTCGATTGGTCGGTTTGCACCGTCAAACCGCGCGCCAGCGTCTAACTAGATAGAATAACGGTAGGCATAGCAATGCGGAGTTGGTCCATCCCGGCGGGGCGGCTTTTCGGAATCGAAATCCGTATCCACTTGACTTTCCTGTTTCTGCTGGTGTTCGTCTGGACCACAGAGTCCGCCACGCAGGATACGACCGCCGCCCTGCGCGGGCTCGGCCTGGTCGGGATCATTTTTGGCAGTGTCATCCTGCACGAACTGGGACATGCTCTTGTCGCCCGCAAAGCTGGTATACCGGCGAAGGGAATCATTCTGTTGCCGATCGGCGGCGTCACAATCCTTGACGAATCACGCGTTGATGCTGACCCCACGCTCACCTGGAAGCGCGATGTTCGGATCTCAATGACTGGCCCGCTCGTGAACCTTGTCATCGCAGGCCTCTCGGCGCTGCTTCTCGCGGCGCTGATGCCGAACTTGTCACTCCTCGGCAGGCCCCTGATCCACTCAAGTAATCTGCTCCGCAGCCTGGTCTGGGCCAACATCTATCTCGGATTATTCAACCTGCTCCCGGCTTATCCCATGGACGGCGGGCGCGTGTTGCGAGCCTTCTTCTCGCGCACTATGGACCCTGTTCTCGCAACTCAGCGTGCCATCCGTATCGGGCACGTCTTCGCCATTCTGTTCATGATGGTCGGCATGCTCAGGGGCGACTGGTGGCTGGTCATGATCGGGTTGTTCTTGTTTTTCGGCGCCCAATTGGAAGAGCGTTCTGCTGTGTTTCAGTCCGTGTTGCAGAGCGTGCGGCTGGAAGAAGTGATGCTCACCGATTTTGCCACGCTTTCGCCGGCCGACACGCTGGAAGATGCCCTCGAAAAAGCCGTACACACTCTGCAAGATGATTTCCCGGTCGTGCGCGGCAGTGACATGGTCGGCGTTATTTCGAAGCAGAAAATTCTCGACGCCCTGCGCGTCGACGGCAATGGTTATGTTCAAGCTGCGATGAACCGGATTTTCGAGGTAGCAATAAAACAGGAGTCTCTGGCTTCGGCATTTCGGAAGCTCTCCTCTCGCAACCTCAGTATCATTCCTGTCGTGGATGAGCAACGCCTTGTCGGAATTATCACTCTCCAGAACCTGATGCATTCCATGGCCTTACTGGCCGAGAGCCGCAAGCTGCGGCGGGCCGAATTAGAGTCTTAAGTCCTCGCGTCCCTCACAGTTGCGTTCCAAATCATCTCGCTTTGAGACGTTAAATTACTTTCGTGACTAACTGACATCGGCAATCCTTGTATCAACAGCCAGACGAAACAGAAGCTTCTGACCGATGTTCGCGTAACTTCTCAAGCTGCTGATATCAGTCATTCGCCAGAGAAGCTCAAGTGCGGTCCCGGGCCAGCTTCACAGAATGTGACGTCTTTCAATCGTCTGCCGCTTCCGTCGCAAGGCGATGGAACCGGGGGTGTGGAATCTGCGGATCGAGAGGAATCTTTGATTATCAAAGGGGTTTCGCCGTCTGCCTCGAGTGCGGCTCGCACGAAACCAGCATCGGGTGGCAGGCCAAGGATAAGCGCCGGATGCGCTAGTCGGGATTTCTAGTGGCTGGCGCGCGCATACACTTCCTGTGCCGCCCGAACCGCCGATCCAAACTCGACTTTCTTTCCCGTGGTCTCCGCGACAACGTGCTCCAGCGCCGCAAGTATGCCAACTGTGTCGAGGTAGTCGTAGTACCCAATGTGAGCGATGCGGAATAGCTGGCCCTTCATCTCAGCTTGTCCGTTGGCAACCACCGCTCCAAATTGATCGCGAAAACGTTTGCAAATTTGCGTCGAGTCGGTTCCTGGAGGTGCTGCCACCGCGGTCAACGCCGCCGCTGAGGCATCAGGAGAATAAAGCTTCAATCCCAGGGCATCGACTCCTGCCCGTGTCATCGCAGCACACAGTTCGGCATTGTCCACCAGCTTTTTGCGTCCCGCAGAAAGGTCTCCCTCACCCAGGGTTCGTACATAGTCGAGCGCTGCCGCCAATCCCGCGAACATTGAGGTTGCCGGTGTATAGGCGGTCTCCGCTTTTTCCGCCGACTTCCGCTCTTTTCTCAGGTCGAAGTAATACCGTGGAGACTTAGTCGTCTCCATCCTCTGCCAGGCACGTTCGCTGATTGCCCCGTAAGCGAGGCCAGGCGGAATCATGAGGGCCTTTTGCGATCCGCCAATGATGATGTCGATCCCCCATCCGTCCACATCGAAATGCGTGGTGCCAAGGCCGGTGATTGCATCGACCACCAGCAGCGTATCGGGCAGCGCGCGCACGAGCTTCGCGATAGCGGCCACATCGTGCCGAGCGCCGGTCGAGCTTTCCGTCGCCTGCATGTAGACACAGCGCGTATTCGGCACCAGTCGCTTGCGAACTTCTTCTGGCGAAAATGTCTCACCGTAAGGCACGCTTAGCACATCCGCGTTACAGCCGAATGCCTTGGCTATCGATGTCCAGCGTTCACCGAACTTGCCCGCCGTCAGCACGAGGACCTTATCGTTGGGCGAGGTGAGATTCGATATCGAAGCTTCCATGAAGCCGGTGCCGGATGAAGTCAGCACGAGCACATCGTTCTTAGTTCCGATGAACTCCTTGAGTTCCGTGAGCACGCGGGTAAAGAGCGTGCGGAAATCAGCCGTCCGGTGATGAGCTCCAAACGACGCCATTGCCGTTTGTGCCGCTGGCAGAAGGGGAGTCGGGCCGGGAGTGAAAAGTCGGTTCTTCTTAAGCATGGATGAACAACCAGAATATTCGAAAAACGCAATGTTCGGAAAGACGCGCTTGAATCCCTGGCTTGCCTCTGCAGTCAAAGATTTTCCTGAAGGCTAACTGCTGATGGCTGATGGCTGACAGCTTGTTCAACACTGCAATATGACCTCGAACCTCTGCAATGCTTTGCATGTAGTCGCGCGTTTTATAATCCCACCATGCCCCTCATCGATCAGATCCAGAAAGACATTACCGAGGCCATGAAGGCTCGCGACGAGCAGCGCCTCTCTTGCCTGCGGATGGTGAAGACTGCGCTTAAGAACAAAGAGATCGAGAAGATGGCGCCGCTCGACGACAAGGAATCGCAGCAGGTGCTCACCACGCTGATCAAGCAGCGCAAGGATTCGATCGAACAGTTCACCAAGGGCGGACGCCAGGAGATGGCCGACAAGGAAGCCGCCGAAATCAAGCTGATCGAAGCGTATCTGCCCAAGGCCGCTGGCGAAGCCGAGATCGTCGCCGGAGTGCGTGCAGCCATCGCCGAAATGACTCCAGCGCCCGCCATGAAAGATATGGGCAGCGTGATGAAAGCCGCCATGGCGCGCTTCGCTGCCAGTGGAATGCGCGTTGATGGCAAGGTAGTCAGCGAGGCAGTGAAGAAAGAACTCGCCGGGAAGTAGCTACGTCTCCACTAGCCACTAGTTTTTTCATTCTGAAATCTCACTTCTCACCTCTGCAATGCTGTTTGCGCTATCCTTGTCGCCTGCCTATGACCGCCGTCCGCTAGTTCGGTTTTTTGCGGTTCACAACTTGCGTTTTTACGTGCAAGTCTGGTGCAATTCCTGCCTTAACAACCGAAAGGATTACCCAATGCAATTTGTGGATCGGGCTCTAGCTCGCCGCCTGGAGTCTGCCGAAGAGATGCCGCAGGTCTACCACGCCGACTGGTGCATAAAGAACCAGCCCACTGTTGGAGCAGCAGTCGAGAAGATCGCGGGAGGCCACATGATCTTTGCAGGACTCGGTTCGCCCATTGGCCGTGCGGTCGGTATGGGATTTGCCGCCCCTGTCTCGGTCGCTGAAATGGACCAGTTGGAAGCCTTCTACTTTTCTCGCCACGCTCCATCCCAAGTCGATTACTGCCCTCTCAGCGATCCGAGTCTGCTCGAAATCGCGCGGCAGCGCGGTTACGGAATCGCCGAACTCAACAACGTACTGGCGCGCAAATTGGATCCGTCGGAGAAGTTTCCAGCGCCCTCGGGATTCACGATTCGCCCCGGTAGACCCGAGCAAGCAATGCAATTCGCAAGCATCGTTCGCCGGAGCTTTTTCCCAGATGGCGGGGAGCCCGCTGGATTCGACGAGATGATTGCGCCCACCTTCGCGTTTCCCGGCAATATCACCTTCGTTGCGGAAGTGGATGGGCAGCCAGTCGCTGCCGGGGCCGGTCTCGTCATCTCCGAGCACCGGATCGTCGCTCTCTTTGGTGCAGGAACCCTCACGCCGTATCGTGGACGCGGAATTCAGACGGCCATCCTGCAAACGCGACTCCAGATTGCAGCGGAAGCCGGCTGTGAGTATGCCGTGATCGTCGCCCAAGGCGGCACCACTTCGATGCGCAACGCCGAACGCCTCGGATTTCGTGTCGCCTATAGCAAGGCAACTTTGATCAAGGCCCCGCCAGCCTAGCACGGAATTTGCCGGCAGTCGGCTCAACCTTCATTCGCGAGATGCGCTCGGCGTCCGGCCGGGCTCCACGGGGCGTTGTAGCGCGGTATCATGCTCGCGTGCCTGATATCGAATGGATCCGCAAAGTTTGTCTCGCGCTGCCTGATTCGACCGAAAACGTGCAGTGGGGCGAGGATCTCTGTTTCAAGGTGCGAGGAAAGCTTTTCGCTATTGTCGACCTCTCGCAAGGCAAACTGGCGCCGATTTGCCTGAAGTCCTCGCCGGAAAGGTTTCATGAGTTACTGGAAATTGACGGTATCTCCCCGGCTCCGTATGTGGGGCGCTACAAGTGGGTGTTGTTGTCCCACTCAGACGTTCTGCCCGCCGACGACCTGAAAGGCCTGATTCACCAGTCCTACGAACTCGTCGTCGCCAAAGCTCCGAAGACGTCAAAAAAGAAGATCACCCGAAAGAAGGCGGGGAAAGCGCGCGCAAAATCCTACCGCCGTTGACTCTGTGTCAATGCCCATTCCCTCGTTTGACTCTCTAGTTCTCGGTGGGCTAGCCTCGTAGGTTCGCTCGGGAGTAATGAGCTTTGCCGAGGCATGTCCTCGCGCCAGGCCTTCACCATGCAAGTTCAACGCAGGTTCCTGACCGTCCTCTGGCTACTGCTGGTTGCGATGGCAGCGTCGGCCGCCCCTCTGCGGCCGGTCCATGCTCCGCACGCCATGGTTGCGAGCGTGCACGAACTCGCATCGAAGGCAGGCGTCGAAATGATGCAGGCGGGCGGCAATGCCGTCGATGCCGCAGTTGCCACCGGCTTCGCACTCGCCGTGGTTCATCCCCAGGCGGGAAATCTCGGCGGCGGCGGATTCCTTCTTCTGCGCAGATCCGATGGCCAGGTCCGCTTCATTGACTTTCGCGAAAAGGCGCCGGCTGCAGCGACAGAAAACATGTATCTCGACGCCCAGGGAAACGTGATCCCAAACGCGAGTATGATCGGCTACAAGGCCATCGGTGTTCCCGGATCGGTTGCCGGCCTGGCATTCGCCGAAAGGAAGTACGGCAAGCTCTCGCTTGAGAAGGTCGTGCAACCCGCGATCCGCCTTGCCCGCGACGGCTTTCCCCTTGCCTGGGAAGACTCGCAAGACCTGCAGAACGAAGACCTCACCAAGTTTCCAGAATCCAAACGCATCTTTCAGCGCGATGGCAAGTACTACCAGCCTGGAGAGATCCTCAAGCAACCGGAATTGGCCCGCACGCTCGAGCGCATCGCGAAAAATCCCGATGATTTCTATCACGGTGCCATGGCGCGCGAGCTCACAGCTGCTGTACAGAAAGGCGGTGGCCTCATCACCGCCGACGATCTTGCGCAATATGAGGTGAAGGAGCGAGAGCCGATCCGCGGAGCCTATCGCGGATACGACCTCATCAGCGCTCCGCCGCCGTCTTCTGGCGGAGTGGCACTGGTAGAAATCCTCAACATCCTGGAGGGGTACGATCTCGCGAAGCTCGGAAATCGCTCGGCCGCGACCATCCAGTTAACCTCCGAAGCGTTCCGCCGCGCGTTCTACGATCGAGCCGAATTCCTGGGCGATCCCGATTTCGCCCGAATCCCCGTGCCTCAGTTGATCGATAAGCGCTATGCGGAAGCCTGGAGGGAATCGATCGATCTCGATCACGCAAGCCCGAGCGATTCGCTGAAGCGGCCCGCGATCTTCAACCAGCTCGAACGTGTAGCCCAGCACCGTCCGCTCGCGATTCGCGAGCCCGAAAACACTACCCACTACTCGGTTGTCGATTCCGACGGGAACGCGGTAGCTGTCACCACGACCCTAAACGACACGTTCGGTTCCTGCGTAACGGCCGAGGGACTTGGTTTTTTGCTCAACAATGAAATGGACGACTTTAGTTCCAAGCCTGGGGTTCCCAATGCTTATGGGCTGATCCAGGGCCCTGCCAACGCCATTGGGCCCGGCAAACGTCCGCTTTCAGCTATGACTCCGACGATCGTGCTGAAAGACGGCAAGCTCTTTCTGGTGCTTGGCTCCCCGGGCGGACCAACGATTATCACGACGGTCGCGAACATATTTATGGGCGTGGTCGATTTCGGATTGGATATCCAGGAAGCCGTCAATGCACCAAGGTTTCATCATCAGTGGCTTCCCGATGCAATTCATGTGGAAGATCGCCTCTCTCCCGATACAATGAATCTGCTGCGTTCTAAAGGGCACAAGCTGAACGTCGCGCATTTTTGGGGAGACGGTGAGTGCATCATGATCGACCCGAAAACTGGCGAACGTCTGGGCGCGAGTGATGGCCGCAATAACGGAAAGGCGGTGGGCTACTGATGCTAAAAGCTGTCTCCACATATGTTTATGTGAAGGAACGGCTGCATCCCGGCCTGCTTGACGAACTGGTCAAAGCGGGAGCCCAGTCTATTGAGATCTTCGCCGCCCGCCAGCACTTCGACTATGCCAACCGCAAGCAGCATGTACGCGAGATTGCCGATTGGTTCCGCTCCACTGGAATTCCGCTCAACTCAGTGCACGCCCCGCTTTTTTCGGACTATGAATGGGGACGAACTGGTTCCCCGCCTGTGAACGTCGCATCCACCGATCGCGCCGGCCGCATCGAAGCGATGGATGAGATCAAGCGTGCACTCGAAATTGCCGAGCACATTCCTTTCCGGTTCCTCGTGCAGCATATCGGAACTCCAAGCGAAAGTTTCGACGACAAGAAGTTTGAAGCGGCGATGACCTCGATCGAACACCTGCGTGCCTTCGCACGGCCGCTCGGCGTCCGTATCCTGGTCGAAAATATTCCAAACGAGCTTTCCACGCCCGAACGCCTGATCGAGTTCATTCAGACATCGCATCTTGACGATGTCGGCGTCTGTTTCGATTGCGGGCACGCACACATGATGGGTGGAATTCCCAGTGCATTCGAGACCTTGAAGCCGCATATCTGTTCGACGCACATCCATGACAACAACGCCGATAAAGACTCGCATTTGTGGCCAGGCAAGGGATCGATCAATTGGAAAGAGACCATGGAGTTACTACGCACCGCACCGCAGGTTCCACCGCTGCTTCTTGAAATTGATGGCGAGGAAAAGAAAAGCCCAAGCGGGGATGTGAGCGCGACATTCCACAAGCTGGAAGAATCTTAGATCTACCGCCGAGACGCAGAGAACACCGAGTGGAAAATCTTCAGAAACCAAGGCAAGTTCTGCCCACGCGGCCATTGTTGAACTGAATTGCTTTTCGTGAAGGCGATTTTCCCGGCGGCTTTGCGGTGAATTACTTTATGTCAGCACCAGTCAGCACTATTGCAGAAATCGGCAAGCACGACGGCCAGGCGGTGACCATCCGCGGCTGGCTCTATAACCTGCGCGAAAGCGGCAAGCTGCTCTTCCCGCAATTCCGCGATGGCAGCGGCGTCATCCAAGGCGTGGTGCCAAAGGATGCCGTCCCGCCCGAGGTCTTCGACGCAATCAAGGGTCTCACGCAGGAATCCAGCGTGATCGTGGAAGGCAAGGTCCGCGCCGACAAGCGCGCGCCTGGCGGTTACGAACTCGACGTCTCCAACGTCCACGTGCTGCAGCGCGTTTCGGAGTCTGAACCGTATCCGATCACGCCCAAGGAGCATGGCACCGATTTTCTGATGGAGCACCGCCATCTGTGGCTGCGTTCACAACGCCAAGCAGCCATTTTGCGAGTGCGTGCCGAAATCATCCGCGCGGCGCGCGATTTCTTCGACAGCAACGGTTTCACACTCACCGATCCGCCTATCATCACGCCCGCTGCCTGTGAAGGAACGACCACCCTCTTTCCGGTCGATTACTTCGAGGATCAGGCCTATCTCACGCAGTCCGGGCAACTCTACATCGAAGCCACCGCGATGGCGCTAGGCAAGGTGTATTCGTTCGGCCCGACCTTCCGGGCGGAAAAATCCAAGACTCGACGCCATCTCACCGAGTTCTGGATGGTCGAACCCGAAGTCGCTTACGGGACTCTCGACGACATCATGCAGCTTGCCGAAGGCCTGCTAGCTTTTCTGGTGAAGCGTTGCCTCGAGCGCCGCCGCACTGATTTGCAGACGATCGGCCGTGATGTCAGCAAGCTCGAGAAAGTCGATGCTCCCTTTCCCCGCATCAGCTATGACGAAGCCGTGCAAAAGCTGCAGGAGGGCCACGAGCAGGGTAAGCTCGAGAATAAATTTGAGTATGGTGGCGACCTTGGCTCGCCCGACGAAACTTATCTCTCGTCGCTCTACGACCGCCCGGTGATGGTGCATCGGTATCCCGCGAAGGTGAAGGCCTTCTACATGGAGCCCGATCCCGAGCGGCCCGATCTCGCGTTGTGCGTGGACGTCCTCGCGCCTGAAGGCTATGGCGAGATCATAGGTGGCTCGCAGCGTATGGCATCGCACGACCTGCTGTTGCAGCGCATTCACGAGCACAATCTTCCCGAAGAAGCTTTCAAGTGGTATCTGGACCTGCGCAAATTCGGCAGCGTGCCTCACGCCGGATTCGGCATGGGTATCGAACGCGCCGTCGCCTGGATCTGCGGACTTGAACACGTGCGGGAAACGATACCTTTCCCGAGAATGTTGTATCGGTTGTACCCGTAGTTGCACCGCTGAGACGCAGAGAGCGCAGAGTATGTACTCAAAGGAAAATCTCGATGACCTTTCGCGTCGTATTATCGGTGCGGCAATTGAGGTGCACCGGCACCTTGGACCGGGACTGCTGGAATCTGCCTTCAATCGTGTCTTACACTTGAACTGAGAAGTCTAAGACTCCGAGTGGACGAGCAGACTCCCCTCCCGGTTACATACAAGAAAGTTAGGCTCGATCGCGGCTACCGCTTAGACTTGGTGGTTGAGAACCGGATAATTGTGGAAATAAAAGCTGTCGAAAAACTAGATGCCGATCCACGAAGCTCAGTTACTTTCGTACCTCCGACTGACACATCTGTGTATGGGCCTTTTGATGAATTTCCATCCGCCGGTGTTGAAAGATGGCTTGAAGAGAATTGTGAATGAATTTCCCGACTCGGCGTTCTCTGCGTCTCGGCGGTGAATATTCCTATGCCCCCTAGAACAGCGTCCTTCACCAACATCACTCCGCGCCAGATCCGCGTGGTCGGCGTGCCTCTTGACCTCGGCCAGTCCCGGCGTGGCGTCGACATGGGCCCATCCGCTGTCCGCGTTGCAGGACTCGAAGCTCGCCTCGAAGCTATCGGCCATATCGTCGAAGACGCCGGTAACGTCGCAGTCGCACTTCCCGAGCAGAAAAAAGAAGGCGCCGCCCATGCCAAGTACCTCAAAGAAATCACCGCCACCTGTACCAAGAGCGCAGAACTGGTGCTGAAGACGCTCGAGGCCGGCAAGGTTCCCCTCGTCCTCGGTGGCGATCATTCCGTCGCTGCCGGCACTGTTTCCGGTGTCGCCGAGTTCTACCGTCGCCAGAATCAGAAGATCGGGCTGATCTGGATCGATGCCCACACCGACATGAATACGCCCGAATCTTCGCCCAGCGGCAATGTGCACGGCATGCCGCTCGCTGCCATCATGGGACTACCTCCGCACGAACTCGGCAGGATCTATGACTTCTCGCCTAAAGTGCAGCCAGAAAACTGCGTACTAGTTGGTATTCGCGATGTCGACAACTTCGAGAAAGAAAATATCCGCAAGGCTGGGGTCGAAGTCTTCACTATGCGCGACATCGATGAGCGTGGGATGCGTGCGGTGATGGAAGAAGCCCTCCGCATGGCCGGACGTGGCACTGCGGGGTACCATGTCTCGCTCGATATGGATTGGATCGATCCTGAGGATGCGCCCGGTGTCGGCACGCCTGTTTGGGGCGGCGCTACCTACCGCGAAGCGCATCTTGCGATGGAAATCATTGCTGATAACGGTCGAATGTTAAGTTTCGAGATTGTCGAAGTGAATCCTGTAATCGACGAGCGGAACCAGACCGCGGACCTCGCCGTCGAATTGGCCCTTTCGGCCTTCGGCAAGAAAATTCTTTAGTCGGCTGCTTCGCGGTAAAATACCTTCCGCGATACGGCCTGTTCTCCTGAGTTCTCCCAGCCCGGAGGTACCGTGGCGCCCTCATCGTTTTCGCGTTGGATGCTTCCACTTGTGCTGCTCAGAGCAGCATTTGCCACGGATCTGAAAATCGTCACATCCAACAAGGCTGCCGCTGGTCTTCCTGCGAGCGTGACCACCCGCTATTACACGCAATCGCGGTCTCGCACCGAATTTCAAAGCTTGTCAGTCCATCAGACATCCGCAGGCGGCAAACAGATGTCCGGACCGCGACAAGCGATCATCCAGCAATGCGATGCGCGACGCTCCTACATGCTCGATCTGGATGCCCATGAGTACACCGTGACCGAACTGAACGATCATGGACACTGGAAACCTGGCCAGCCGTCGCAGGCTTCGGCATCGCAAGAGGGTGGTTCGCTCGAAATCTACCTCGACACCGAAGACACAGGAGAACGCAAAGAAATATTCGGTCACACCGCGCGCCACCTGATCACGCGCGAGCGCCGCATTGTGACTCCGGAAAATTGCGGCCAAAACACCAGCACCGAAACCGACGGCTGGTACATCGATCTCGAACTGCCACAGGGATGCGACAGACTTCCGGACAAGAAGCATTCCGGCATCGCGATTCTTACCGCCGGTCCCGCTGGATGCCTGAAGAATCTCCAGGTGCACCGTACAGGCGTGACGGATGTTGGCTTTGCTGTTGATTTGAAACAGACGACGCGTAGTTTCGTGCCCCTACCTGATGGCACAAAGAAGCAGGTCACTTCCACCAGCCAGAGCATGGTCACAGAGCTCTCCGAAGCGACGGTCGATCCCAAACTATTCGAGGTGCCCGCTGACTTCAAACAAGTCAGCAAGCTCAATACGCAGGCGTCCGTTCCCACTATGGTCGCAATTCAAATGTGGTGGGAGCGCTTTAAGCGCTCGATCCGTGGGATATTCGGATAGTGCGCTTTCCTGCGCCGCGTCTTTGCCAAATTCGATGAAGGCATCAGCAGGCCGACCTCAAGCAACCGTGATCGTGATTTTCTCTGCACCTCTGACCTGTGGTAAATAGTTTTCTTGCACGGCTGCTTGCCGCACCCCAAATTACCTTCGGTACCAATCCTGCGATTGACGGATCTTCTTCGTTCGGCCCAGACTGAATCTTTATGGCCAAACTTCGGGTAGGCATTCTCTTTGGAGGCCGCAGCGGTGAGCACGAAGTATCGCTGCTTTCGGCGGCCTCGGTCCTAAACGCGATAGACAAGACAAAGTATGACGTTGTCCCGATCGGTATCACAAAGGACGGCCGCTGGCTTACTGCCGAGAGCGCCGAGCGACTCCTGAAGGGTGACAGCGCTGCGTCCGACAAGCACCTTCGCGCTGGCGATCCAGAAGCAACGCCTGGTGCCGCCGTGCTGGCCCGGGGCGAAGCGGTTCTCGTGCCCCCAGAGCCGGTTCACCGCGACGGCGGTCTAGCTCCATTCCAGACCGACAACGTCGCTCTCCGCCGAGCCGCCGATCGTGCCATCAACGTCGACGTTATCTTTCCGGTGCTGCACGGCACCTTTGGTGAGGATGGCACGATCCAGGGTCTGCTCGAACTTGCCGACATCGCCTATGTTGGCGCAGGCGTTCTCGGATCTGCCGCTGGCATGGACAAAGACATCATGAAGTCGCTTTTCCGGGCTGCTGGCCTTCCCATCGTCAAACATGTCACCGTGCTGCGCAGCACCTGGGAGCATGAGCCGAAGAAAGTACAGAAGCTCATCGAGAGCAAGTTGAAGTATCCATTCTTCGTGAAGCCCGCCAACCTCGGTTCTTCGGTAGGGATTTCGAAGGCACACGACCGCGAGGAACTCGGCCCCGCGATGGACGAGGCCGCCAAGTTCGATCGCAAAATGGTGATCGAGGAGGGTGTCGGAGGAAAAAAGAATAAGGCTCGCGAGATTGAGTGCTCAGTATTGGGCAACGACGACCCAAAAGCTTCCGTCGCCGGCGAGATCGTCCCGTGCAAGGAGTTCTACGATTACGATGCCAAGTATCTCGACGAAGGTTCCGAGCTGATGATCCCCGCGAAGATTCCGAAAGCGGAAATGAAGAAAGTCCAAGCCCTCGCCGTTGCCGCGTTTCAGGCCGTGGATTGCTCGGGTCTGGCGCGAGTCGACTTTCTCATGGATCCCAAGACGCGCCGCATCTACCTCAACGAGATCAATACAATGCCCGGCTTCACCGCCATCAGTATGTATCCGAAATTGTGGGCTGCTTCCGGATTGTCGTATCCCGATCTGATCGACCGCCTGATTAAGTTGGGCATTGAGCGGCATGAGGATAGAAAGAAGAACCGGTACAGCCGCTGAACAGTGGAAACATCGTCTCTCCGGTAGAATGAGCTGTCGCAGCCTTTCCCGCGGCGACTGCGCAAATCACAGCTGAAATTCCCAATTTACGGAACGAGAGGAGCAATATGTCTCAAAATCACTACACCACCAAAACCAAACGTCGCCAAAAGAACAACAAGCGCAAGGATCCTTCCGCCGCCACAATGGCTAAGATCCGCAAGCTCGAAGCAGCTGTCAAGAAATAGCCTTCACTACTGCAGCGGTGGCGGTGTCATGCCGATGAACGTCGTACCGATGAACTTCCCGTCGGCATCGAAATTCCAGTTGAAATAGACTGACCCTACGCGCGCGCAGGCGTGGCATCCGTTGATGAGTGGGTAATCGGCAACAAACTGTATGCCGCCGTTGGCCCCTTTTTGTGAGTTGGGCCAGGTCTTGCCATCCCGATCTCCTGGCCACAGGTCCACGTTCGGAAACCGCGCCTTCACGTCTTTGAACTGTGGACTCTGCTCCATTCCTTTCTTGTCGAGCAGCTTCAGGTCCTCCATGTCGATGATTGCCGGCTTGCCATTCACCAGCAGAAGTCCGTTGTTGGTGTTGGCGCGCAAGGGATACTCGATCCACGCGATATCCACCGGGCCCACCGCCTGGAAGCCGCGCATGATTCCTATGTCGCCATGATTGAACTTGTAGAGTTCGCGCGTAAATGCCACCGCGTCATTCGGGGCTCCAGCTTTTGTCATCTGATCGATGAAGCACTCGGCAAAATTAGATCCCGGCGAGGAGTCGCATGCCTTGTGCGCGTTCGTGACGAACTGTTCGCCCGGCTGCCACACGGCTGAACTTCCAATTTTGTGGTCAGCTGCATTGTCCGCGGCGCTCGCCTTATGACTCCCAATTGAAGCCGTCATGGCTAGGATCACAAAAGCCCACGCCAGCTGTGTCGCCATTTGCATAAGCTCTCTCAGGAGCGGCATTCTACAAGACTTCCCCATGCCAACCTCAGCCGAAAAATAATCACAAATTCGGCGTGTAGTCTGTCGATTCTTGACCGCCCGGATCGTTATACAGGTGAAAGCGCGAGAGAGCTCCCTCCGAGAGGAGGAACAATGCAACGAACAATTTTCGAATGCCCAAAATCGATCCTGAGCGCCGGACTCGTGGCGTTGGGTACGCTCAGCCTGTACGAAAACCTGGCTGCAGCATTCTCGGAATTGAGCCACGTCCTCGCGGCGAACGGCTCTCAAGCGATCGGTGTTTTGTCTGCTACCGCACTCGCGGTATCTTCGAACCAGCATCATTTGACGCAGAGTCTTATGCCATCAATTTCGGCATCCGGGTGGCCCTTGGTATCGCTCGTTGCAGGAATGTTTTTGTCGAAGAGCGGTCTCGCTGCGCACTGCGGCCAAACGCCCTCCCTTGACAGACCAAGCGGTCGGTAATAGGATCAATACCAAGTTTGCTCTTTTTGAGCAGACCGGAATTTCATGCAGAGTGGCTGAGGGACGAGCCCTAAGACGCCACGGCAACCGGAACCGGATCATCTATCCCGTTCGACAGGTGCCAACTCTCGCCCGGCAACGGGGACCATGAGATTCGGGCAAGCGAAATTGTTTCGCGTCACCCGAGCCTCTTTTCCTATCCGGAAAAGGGGTTTTTGTCGTAAATGGGGAGTTTTCCCCGGCTCGTCCCGCAGATCACTGGAAGGAAGTTGCAGGATGAGCACCTACCATCTCCGCTGCCGCGAATGTGGCAAGACCTGGGACAACCAGCCGCGCTCGATCTGTGAAGAGTGTTTTTCTCCCCTCGAAGTCACTTACGACTACGATTCGATCCGGCCGCTCGTCTCGCGCCAACTCTTCGCGTCCCGCGCTCCCAACATCTGGCGATATCGCGAACTATTGCCGCTACCAGCTGCCTTTCAGCCCTCCCTGCCCGTTGGTTTCACACCGCTGGTCAAGGCGCCGCGCCTCGGGGACCAGATCGGCTCGCAGAACCTGTTCCTCAAGAATGACGCCGTCTGCCTGCCGACTTTGAGTTTCAAAGACCGCGTGGTCGCCGTCGCATTAGTCAATGCTCGCAGCTTCGGATTCAACACCGTCGCCTGCTCCTCCACCGGTAATCTGGCGAATTCGGTTGCAGCGCAGGCAGCGCGCGAAGGATTCAAGGCGTGGATCTTCATCCCTGCCGATCTCGAGCCCGCCAAGATTCTCGGTACGCAAGTCTTCGGCGCGCAACTCGTTCCCATCAGCGGCAACTACGACCAGGTCAACCGCCTCTGCTCGCAGATCGCTGACGAGCGTCCCTGGGGCTTCGTGAACGTGAATCTGCGGCCCTACTATGCCGAAGGCTCGAAAACTGTCGGCTACGAGATTGCCGAACAGCTCGGTTGGCGCCTGCCCAATAACGTTGTTGTCCCAATGGCTGGCGGCTCTCTCATCACCAAGATCAAGAAAGCTTTCGACGAACTCATTCAGCTCGGCCTCGTCGATCCTAAGCCCGTCAAGTTCTTCGGTGCTCAGGCGACCGGATGCTCTCCGATCTCGACCGCCGTCAAGCAATGCAGCGCCGATATCGAACCGCAACGGCCCTCAACCATCGCTCGGTCGCTGGCGATTGGCAATCCCGCAGACGGCCACTACGCGATCAAGGCCATTACCAAGAGCGGTGGATGGTCTGAGGATGTGAGTGATGCCGAAGTTGTCGCCTCCATCCAGTTACTTGCCCAGACTGAAGGCATCTTCACCGAAACTGCCGGAGGCGTCACCGTCGGCACGGCACGCAAACTGATCCAGCAGGACCGCATTCTGCCCGACGAGACCACGGTTCTCTGCATCACCGGCAACGGGCTGAAGACGACCGATGTGCTGGGCAACAGATACGATGCCGAAATTCCGATCGCGCCCAAGCTGCGCGAGTTCGAAGCATTCCTCGACAGCAAACTTAACGGCGACCGGGCTCCGGCCTTCGCCAAGAAACCAGCCCTGCCCGTTGCAGGCCAAGCCGCTGTTACCGTGGAGGCATAAATGAGCATCACTGTTCAGATTTCGACTGCATTGCGCCGCCTGACTGCAGGCACGCCCAAGGTGAGTTGCACCGCGTCCAACCTCGAGGAGCTTTTCTCCGTGCTGGATCAGCAATTTCCTGACCTCAAACCTCACCTTCGCAATGAGGCAGGCGAAACTCGCCGCTTCCTGAACATCTACGTGAATGAAGAGGACATCCGCTTCCTGGGTGGCCCGGCTTACGCGTTCCAGGACGGGGACGAAGTGTTACTGGTACCATCGATCGCTGGGGGTAGCCTGTAAGTACTGTATTTTCTGCAATCTGCCCCGTCACTGCCGCGGGCGAGTTCCGCCGCCGTCGCACAATTCTTTCCGCAGAAATATTCTTGTGCAGCCTTTACGGCGGGTCTATAATCTAACTAACTGGTTAATTAAATATGTGCGCTGCTACTCCATCTCGTACTCGCTTTGGAACCCGCGGTCGGCCGGAAGAAAGTCGCGCCGCCATCCTCAAAGCAGCCATTGCCGAGTTCTCCGAACAAGGCATTGCCGGAGCGCGTACCGATGCCATCGCGCAGGCCGCCCACGTCAATAAGGCGCTGCTCTACTACTACTACAAAGACAAAGACGCTCTTTACGAGGCCGTGCTCGATTCAGTTTTCAGCGGGCTGCGTGCCAGGGTTCTGCCGATCCTCGACAGCCCTCTCCCGCCGCGCCAGAAATTGCTCGAGTACCTGGGCGCCTACTTCGACTACATCGCCGCCAACCCGCGCATTCCCCGGGTCGTACAGGCAGAGTGGATGCGCGTGGGCAGCAAGCGCTCCAGTCCCATGCAGCGGATCGCGCGTGAATATTTTCAGCCGATCTATCTCAAGCTTGTCGAACTGCTTCGTTCAGGAATCGACGCGGGTGATTTCCGCCCCGTGAACCCCATCGACTTCATTCCTTCCATGGTGGCAGTGATTGTTTTTTACTTCGGTACCGCCCCTGCGATGAAGACGCTCCTCAAGGTTGATCCGCTCTCGCCAGAGCGGATCGCCGAACGCAGAGCTTTTGTCCTCGATTTCATCGCCGCCGCATTGTTCACGACTCCTCCGGCCAGGCTGGGAGAACGCTCATGAGTGCGCGCAACAAATTCTTCATCCTGCTCGGAATCATCATTGTGATTTCGTCTCTCTATTACTTCCTGTCAACTCCCGGCGGCAAGGACCTCGTCCTCGTTGGCACCATCGATTCCAATCAGGTCGTGGTCAGCCCGCAGGTCGCAGGACGTATCTCCAAGCTGTTGGTGGATGAAGGCACACAGGTAAAGCAAGGCGATCTGATCGCCCTTCTCGATCCCTCAGAGCTCGAAGCACAGGAGCGTGCAGCTGCAGCCACTATCGCCAGCCTGCGTTCCAAAGTGAGCGAGAGCCAATACACGCAGCAATCCACTAAGGGATCGACCTCCAGCGACGTTGCTAATGCTCAAGCCCGTCTTCAATCAGCGCGCGCTCAGTTGGCGCAGGCAGAAGCGACACTTACACGCGTTGAGAGCGACAGCCGCCGTATCATCGGCCTTGCACAGGCCGGAGTGGCTTCGGAAATGGAAAAGGTTCAGGCCGAAGCGAACCTTCGCGCGCAGCAGGCCAGCGTCGAAGCTCTCAAGGAGCAGGTCCGCGCCACGCAAGCCGACTTGGACTCCGCCATTGCCCGTACCAACCAGGCGAGTGCCGCGAGTAGCACCGTTGAATCTACGCGGGCGCAGCTCGCCAACGCCGAAGCTCAGCTCAAGGAAGCCGAAGTCCGCCTCGGCTACACCAAGGTCTACTCGCCCGTTACCGGTACCGTGCTGGTGCGCGCCGCGCGCGAGGGCGAAGTCGTAAACGCGGGGCAAGCGATCGTCACCGTGGTAGATCTCAGCGATACATGGGCTCGCGCCGCCATACCCGAAACCGAGGCTGACCACATCGGTCTTGGCGATACCCTCCGCGTGCGCATGCCAGGCGGCACCATCGTGCAAGGCAAAGTTTTTTACAAAGCGGCCGAAGCCGAATTCGCGACACAGCGTGACGTCGGGCGCCGTAAACGCGATATTCGGACCATCGTCCTCAAAGTGCGCGTCGACAATCCGAAAGGCGCGTACGTCCCGGGCATGACCGCCGAGGTCCTCGTTTCGCCCGAACAGCTGAAGGGGAGCCCCGACGCCAGAAGTGCACAAGCAGCCAGCAAGCCATGACTCCTGAAGCGACCAAAACGAACAGCGCGCCGGCCTCGACCACCGAGTTCAATGGCAAGTCCGAGATCGCTGCAGATGCGCCCGATGCGATCGAGGTCGACCACATTGTGAAGAAGTACGGCGACTTCACCGCTGTGAACGATGTCTCGTTTCAGGTGAAGGAGGGCGAAATCTTCGGCTTGCTCGGCCCAAACGGCGCTGGAAAATCCACTCTGATTCGGATGATGACCACACTCATCCCAATCACCGCCGGGCACGCTCGCATCAGCGGCCACGATGTCGCAAAGGAACCAGACGCCGCTCGCCGCACGATCGGCGTGATTCCTCAGGCCCTCACCAGCGACATGGATCTTACCGTCGAGGAGAACCTCAGCATCTACGCCAAGCTCTATGACGTGCCCGCGAAGCGGCGAAAGGAATCGATCGACGAACTCCTCGAAACCGTCGACTTGACCAAGTGGCGCGACGCGCAGACCAAGACCCTCTCCGGCGGCATGCGCCGCCGCCTTGAAATCGCCCGCGGACTCGTCCACAGCCCGAAAATCTTCTTTCTTGACGAACCCACCACGGGCCTTGATCCCGTCTCTCGTGTGGCTGTCTGGGAAATGCTCATGAACATCAAGTCGCGGCGCAAGCTCACCGTGCTGATTACCACGCACTACATGGACGAGGCCGATCGCCTCTGCAATCGCATTGCGATTGTCGACCATGGAAAATTGGTCGCCCTCGATACTCCCGAGGCGCTGAAAGCGAGCGTGCCCGGCTCTAACGTGATCGAGGTTCAGTTCGACAATCCGCCCGTCGATTGGGAGCAACGGCTGAGCGGCTTGCACGAAGTCACGTCGGTGCAAAGCGAAAGTGCTGGAATGTTCCGCGTTCTCACCGCCAACGGCTCACGCACCACCACCGAACTCGTGGAAATGGCCGTTAACGCGAATGTGCCTGTGCGCACGTTAACCGTGCAGAACACCACGCTCGACGACGTGTTCGTCCACTACACCGGACGCCAGTTGCGCGACGAGCTTGTCAAAGCTTACGGATTTGTTATGCCGCCAAGGCCGGGAGCGTAGCCATGAATCGAACCATGGCCATTATCGAACGCGAAATGCGGAAGTTCTTCCGCTCGCCCGCCTTGATGATGGTCGCGATGATTTTTCCGCTGGTGCAGTTGATCGTCCTCGGCAATGCATTCGGCGGCAAGATTCGCGACGCCAAACTCGGCATCGTCGACGAGGACCACGGCACGCAGGCCATTCGGATCAAAGAAGCTTTTGATTCCGTACGCAACAATTCCCGCACTTTCATTCCGGTCGAATACGGCAACGAGGTTCAAGCCCGGGAAGATGTCAGGAATGGCAAGATTCAGGGTGCCGTCATTATTCCGCCGCAGTACTCAGCTCGCGTATATGAGAAGAATCACCCCCGTATCGCCTTGATCGTTGATAACAGCGACAACTTCATGAGCTCCACCATGGTGGACAAGCTGACCTCGCTGACGGAGGCGATCAACCAACCAGACATCGAGCCACGGCTGCTTCAGCAAACCGCGCTCGATATCGTCGAGCTTTATCCCTACATCGAATACATGAAGTATCTGCTGCCGGGCTCGATCGCACTCGCCATGTTCGTTTCGGTGATGATTGGCGGTGGCATGCTCTATATCGACGACAAGGCGCGCGGCGTGCACGAAGGTTATCTCGTAACCCCGATCACCAAGTCGGAACTCGTTCTCGGCTTGACCGGCGCGGGCGCCATCAAGGCTGTCATGACTGGCGTCGTCATTACCGTGATCGGTTCGCTCATCGCGGGCGTCGGCACCATCTTCACTCCGTTCGCGATGTTTGGCCTGCTCCTGATGATTGTGACCACCTCGCTCGCATTCAATTGCATGATGTTTCTGATGATGGTCCGCGTCGAGGACCCGCTCGTCCCTCGCGCCGTCTTCGGAATCTTGAATACGCTATTGTTTTTCCCTAGCGGATCGATCTATCCCGTGCAGGCGTTTCCCGCGTGGCTCCGCGCGATTGCGAGGGTAGACCCATTCACCTATGCCGTGCACGGATTCAAGGCGCTCCTGTTGAAAGAGAGCGGCTGGTCCGCAGTCTTCCCCGACATCATTTACCTGACACTCTTTGCTGCGATCACCCTGACGCTTGCCGTGCCCTTGTTCAAACGGACTCTGTAGATCATATTGCGAGGTGACCGCTTGCTATTTCACCGCTCCTGAATCCCAATAGCTTTCTATCCGTTCCAGTGGCGGTGGGATCATTAAGCGGAACGGAATCGCGTCGTGTTGCGGTTCACTGCGGAGTCGGAAAAGCACATCCACCGGTAGCGAGCGCGTTCGCATGCGTACCCAGATGAAGGGCCCCAGCCGGCATAACCGTACCTGCTCAGCATCGAGTTTGGTGATGTAGCTTCCCGCGATTCGCGCCATCTCGGCCGAGTCGTGCAAGGGACCAAACCGTATGATCTCGTTCGGACTGGGTTCATGACGCATGTGCTCCAATTGCTGCGCGATTGCCTTCCTTCCCGCTACGCACGGAAGCGTGTGGCAGTCCAGCATCTTTTCGATCGCATACAGCGCTCCGTGGTCTACGCGTTCGCCGAATGCCAGGCAGAGCGTGTTGGTGGACGAAGCAAAATGCTGGGGCCACATGTGAAACGCTTCCAGTAGCGCCAGCGGCAGCTGGTGCGGCGGAGCAATCGGTTCCATTTTTAACGAAGATGCGATAGGACAACTCCACTGGATAGCCAACGCGGCCGTCACATCCTGCTCGGTCGCAAAGCCGAGTTTCTCGATCCACTCGCCAACCTTTCCGTAACGCGCCCGCCTCTGTGCCTCGAGCGCCGCCAGCACCTCATTGTAGGTCAGCTCTTTGGCGAGTTCGTTCTCGCTCGGTGCGCGCCCCAGCCTTCCAGACAGGCGGCTGTACGCCTGCTCGATCATTCGCCCCTTGCGCCGCAGCTCTCGCGGGCTCCAGTCGAGCTCGCGCAGGCTGTCGAGAATCGCACCTCGTATGCGGAACTTGGCATAGGAGCTGAACTGCACATGCTTTGTCTGATCGAACTTGTTCAGCGCGTCGATCAGGCCCACTACTCCGGCGTGCACCAGGTCTTCGAGCGGAACGTGGCGCGGCAGCCTCTCGTGAATCCTGCGCGCGATGTATCGAACCTGCGGAAGCTGCTCCATCAGGACGCGCTCGCGCTCCGCTCCGCCCTCAATGGCGTTGTACGCCTGCAATGGGTTCTGACCCATGGCATCTGCCTCTTTTGCCGAGCGCCGTTTTCAGTCCAGGCTCAGCGGACCGGAGCCCGCCGCCTCGGTAAACGACGATGCACGCGCCAACGGATGATTTGGATCCATCGCCGCTTCGTGCATCACCGGGAAAGACGTCGACATATTCGGAACTCCTGCAACACCCATGCCAGCCGAACCGCCTCCAGCTTGAGCAAGCTCTTAGGACAGATCTTCTAACTGGACTAGAAGAGGCCTCAGCTCTTCGATCCGACTTCGGGAACTAGCAAATGCTCGGGATAAAGAACCGGCTGACCTTCAGCCAGGATCAGCGCCCGTTCCATCACGTTCTGCAACTCGCGCACGTTCCCCGCCCAACGCTGCGCCCTCAACATTTGCATCGCTGCCGAAGAAATCTTCGGTGCAGGCAGATGCAACGCGAGTTGCTCGACAAAGTGTCGCGCCAGCACTGCCAAATCCTCCGGACGGTCCCGCAGTGGCGGTATCTCCAGCGGAAATGTGGCAAGCCGGTAGTAGAGGTCTTCGCGGAATTTTCCCTGTCGCACCAGTGCCGGAAGGTTCGCATTCGTCGCGGCGGCGATTCGCGTATCCACTTGCAGGGTCTCGTAGCTACCCAGTCGTTGCACTTCCTTTCGCTCCAGGAATCGCAACAGCTTTGGCTGCAGGCTGAGCGGCATCTCTCCGATTTCATCGAGAAACAGCGTGCCGCCCTGCGCCGCCTGAATCCTTCCGCTGTAGGACTGCAGTGCTCCTGTAAACGCTCCTCGCGCGTGCCCGAACAGTTCCGACTCGAGCAGTGTCTCAGGGATCGCTGCGCAGTTGACCACCACGAACGCCCGCCGCGCGCGTGGACTCAACTGGTGGATCGCGCGCGCTACCAGTTCCTTGCCGCTTCCGGTCGGCCCTGTAATCAGCACCGTGGTGTCCCGCCCTGCCAACAACCGCGCGGCCCGATACACTGGCTGCATGCTGCGCGAATTGCCGATCATTCCCGGCAGCGAAGACTCGACGCTGGAGCCGGTATCTTTTTCCCGTTCCCCGAACGCCTGCGGCTGCCGGTCCGGGTAGTCGCCTGCTTCGTCTCCTGCCAGCTTCCTCGACTCTTTGTTAGCGCTTTCGAGCCACACGACTTCCGTCTCCGGAAAGCGCTGCCGAACCAATTCCGCTAGCTCATCGCTATCGAGGTCCGCCAGACGCCGGTCCAGTAGAAGCGCTTGCCAGCCGCCTTTTTCGAGTTGCGCCAGGGCATCTGCGCCGCCCACTACCTGCTCCACGGCGCAGCTCCGCGCTCGCAGTTCCTCGAACGCCTGCTCTCGGATAAAACGATTGGGACTGGCCACCAGTACGCGGCTGGAAGGCGTCGGCACGATCGGAAGCGTGGTCATGCCGACCATTTAAAGCGGACTCGATTAGAAGGAGATTAGAAGAAGATTAGAAGGCTCTCGCAAAAGGCAAACCAACGTGTGTTTACTCGGCAGCTTTTTCCTTTACAAGGTCGGCACAATTTGCAGTCGTTCTAGTCATCGATGCTGCTTCACTTCTGCACAAAGACCAGCTCGCCATTTTCTACCTTGATGTCTTTCACGTTTTCCGGAAGCTTCAGTTGGTCATGCTGTTCTGTCAGCTTTTTCTGCAATGCATCGTTCACCAGCGATACCGGAACGCTCAGGTCTCCAACTTTGACCTCGGTGGCTTCAAACGTGGCGTATCCGTCTTTCGCGCCAAGATGTCCCGCCAGCGTGAGGTAGACATCTTTCCCGGCAATCTGCGTCAGGAACTGTCCGCGCACCACGTCGCCATCCATGGACACCTGGTAATCCTTGATGTTCGGCACCGCTCCAGGAAACTCCATGCCCGCACTCGGTGTCGTACTCGCCGCTGGGGTCGCCGACCCACCATTGGCGGGCTGCGGTGCCGTCATCGCCCCTGCTGCCTGCGCCAGCGCCGCCGACAATTCGCCGGATGTCATTCGGACCTCGCCCGCACCCTCCGAACTCGTCTGCGGCTGTTCCAGCTTATTTACCTTTTCCTGGAACGATTGCGCGTTCGCCGCCGCTGTCGCCGGAGACATGGGATTTGCCACCGGACTCGGTTTCCGCAGCACAAGAATGAGCGTGAATACCGAGATTCCCAGCGTCGCCACGCTGATGATTCGTTGCCACGTCATGGGACACCTCCGCCCACTCCCGCGATGGTACCCGCACCAAGGTTAGAGGTTTAGATAACGGAGGTGTGGGTCTGATTGTGCTTTGAAATGAAGTGTTTAACGAGTGGTTTCCAAAAGCCTAACGCCTGCAACGCCTGCTCTTATTCAACCACGGCCAGCACATCTCCGGCATTCACCGCTGCCCCCGCAGCAGCCACGATCTTTTGCACTCTGCCCTTTTTCGGAGACTTGATCTCATTCTGCATCTTCATTGCTTCCACCACGATCACGCCCTGGCCGGCTTCAACCGAATCGTTCTCCGCCACCAACAACCGCACAACCCGTCCCGGCATTGGAGCCACCAACTTTTTCGGACCGTCCGCTGCTCCCTCCACGCCCCTGCGCGAACGCAACGATCGTGGATCGCGCACCTCGACTGCAAACCGGTTGCTTCCCACCCACATGTGCAGATCGGTCGCCGTCTGCTCGCGCTTGATCTCATAGGATCGTCCGTCGATTAGCAGCGACAATACGTCGCGTCGCGCAATGACGGCATCGACCTTCAATTCCCGATCGTCCAACCGACACTGCCACCCCAGTTCGGCTTTTTCGATTTCCAGCCGATGCGATATTCCATCGACGATAACGTCATAGACCATGGCGATTTAGTGCAGTGACTCCGCTCGTGCTCTTTGCTTCCACTTGGAGATTTCAGGCGTAGCAGGGGCATTCCCATTCTTGTTTGCCGTCGACGCTGGCGCGAGAATCGCAAACAACCCCGCCGCCAGCGCCGCAATCCGCGCGTCATCCTTTGATCCTGCCGCAGCGCTCTGTTGCGCCAGCAAACGGTCAAGATATCCCGTGTCGAAGTTCCCTTCCTGAAAATTGCCATCGCTCAGAATGCGCTGGAAGAGCGAAATATTTGTCTTGATGCCTGCGACGAAGTATTCGTACAGCGCCCGCCGCAGCCGCATCATCGCCTGTTCACGATCGGTACCAAACCCGATCAGCTTCGCGAGCAGCGGATCGTAGTCGATGGGTACATTCCAGCCTTCGTACATGCCGCTATCGCGCCGGATTCCCGGACCTGACGGTTGCAGCAGAACCGTGATCTTCCCCGGGCTCGGAAAATAATTGTTGTCAGGATCTTCTGCGTAGATTCGGCACTCGATCGCGTGCCCCCGAATCTTCACCTCCTGCTGCTGGAAGGGAAGCTTTTCACCGTTCGCAATTCGGATCTGCAGGTGCACCAAATCAAGCCCCGTGATCAACTCCGTCACGGGATGCTCCACCTGTAGCCGCGTATTCATCTCGAGAAAATAGAAATTTCTCTGCTGATCGACCAGGAACTCGACTGTACCCGCATTCGAATACTTCGCCGCCCGCGCCACCCGCACCGCCACCTCACCCATGCGGCGCCGCATGTCCGCATCGACGATCGGCGATGGCGACTCCTCCAACACTTTCTGATGCCGGCGCTGGATGGAGCACTCGCGCTCTCCCAACCACACCGTGTTTCCACGCTCATCGGCGAGGATCTGCATCTCGATGTGCCGCGGATTGACGATTGCCTTCTCGATGTACACTTCGTCGTCGCCAAACGAGCGTTGCGCTTCACTCTGCGCAGCTTCCAGCGCCGACCGCAGTTCGTCGCGCGAATTTACCAGCCGCATTCCCTTGCCGCCGCCGCCCGCTGCTGCTTTCAGCATTACGGGGTAGCCAATGCGATCGGCAACCCGTTCGCCTTCCTCCGCGGACTTCAGCCCGTGCGATGTTCCCGGCACAAAGGGCACTCCAGCCTTCTCCATCGCCTGGCGTGCACGTGTCTTCGATCCCATCATTTCCATCGCTTCAGGCGAAGGCCCAATGAACTTGATTCCAGCCTGGTTGCAAGCGCGCGCGAAGGCCGCATTTTCGGAAAGGAAGCCGTATCCGGGGTGAATCGCCTCGGCGCGAGAATGCTGCGCGACTTCAAGAATCTTGTCCACGCGCAGGTAGGACTCGCTCGCCGGAGCAGGCCCGATGTGATACGCCTCGTCGGCCTTCCGCACGTGCAACGACACCCGATCCACATCCGAGTAGACTGCGACCGTCGCGATTCCTAGCTCGCGGCATGCGCGAATCACGCGCACGGCAATTTCTCCCCTATTGGCAATGAGGATCTTCTTGAACATTTCGGGCAGCCCCATGATTCTACCCAAGTGAACGCTTGGGTGCATTCCGCAAATCAATACTGACTTCTGCGGGACTCTGTACGATGGAGGCGGAGGGTCGACTTGGCTGACGCCAGCACCATCGCTGCCCCGGGTAATTCTGTGTCCACCATACAGCGGGCCGCATGGATCTACGATGGCATTTGTATCTCATGTTTGACCGTTCTGGCGGCGGTTTTGCGCTGTGCGCATCTTTCCGCAAAGTCCTTCTGGTTCGACGAAGGTGTCAGCGTCGCGATCGCGCGTCTTGATTGGTACAACTTCCTGCGCATCCTGGGTCGCCGGGAAGCAAACATGACGCTGTACTACCTTCTGCTGCGGCCTTGGCTTTTGCTCGGGCACAGCGAAGCCTTTGTACGAGCTCTTTCCGTTATTTTCGGAGTTGCGGCTATCCCTGCGATCTACTTCCTCGGCAAGGAAATCTACAACCGCCAGGCGGGATTGATTGCCGCCGCGTTACTCACTGTCAACGCACTGCACATCGATCATTCCCAGGAAGCCCGCAGCTATCCGCTATTTGTATTGCTCTCGATTCTTTCCACGTACTTCTTTTGGCGCAGCATGAAGGTTCCCTCCCGCCAGAATCTGCGATGGCACATCATGGCCAGCGTGTTGGCGGTGTACGCCCATTTTTTTGCCACCTTGCTGCTGGCTGTTCAGTGGTGTTGGATTCGGCTCCGTGGAATGATTTCGCCTGCCTGGAAACGCAATTGGCTCTGGATCGTCATCTTTTCAGCCCCGCTCTTCGTTTTTATTGTCACCACTGGAGCCGGCCCACTGGCTTGGATCCCGCGCCCCGGCTGGCAGGAGGTGTCGCGTTTCCTTACCGCACTCACTGGCAACGCCGGATGGCCTCTCGTAACCCTCTACTGCGTCGCGATTGTCATCGTCATTATTTTCCTTCGGCAAAAGCCGTCTACCGAGGATCGTGGCGCAACGCAATTCCTTCTCTTCTGGCTTTTTGCACCGATCTTGCTGATCTTTTTGATCTCCCAGCTAAGATCGTTTTTCCTGACCCGTTACTTTCTTTTCCTTTTGCCTCCGCTGCTTCTTCTCGCGGCACGCGGAATTCAATATCTGCCGCGCACTTCTTCCCGCCTCCTCGCCCTTGTGCTCTTCCTCGCGTTGTCGTGGCAGGGCTTGCGCTCCTCATACGCCCACGACCTCGATGTACCACGCGAAGACTGGCGTCAGGCCTCCGCTTATGTTCTCAACCATGCCCAGCCCGGCGATGCACTCGTCTTTCACACTCTTATGGGCCGCATGCCCTTCGAGTTCTACCGCTGGGACGCGCGTGGTCCCATCGTTGTCGCGCCTCGACACGCTGACAAAATCACTTATCAGGACTTCCTCGGCCGTCCCGATCGCAAGCTATTGGAATCATTGGTGACAAAACATCCGCGTGTCTGGGTCGTGCTCAGTCACAATGAGCGCGGCCTCGGGCAAGCTCCAGACGACACGACTGCGATGATTAGGGAGGTACTACGTCAGAGCTATCAGCACGAATGGGAGGCAGCCTTCGTCGGCGTGGACGTCCTTCTCTACGACAAGCCCATCGCAGCGACAGACCCGTCAGTTACTGGAGAACTGTGAACTGAGAACCGAAAACTGAGAGAAAGCAAAAGGCCCCGTCGCGCGAGGTGAAGGGGCCTTCGGTTCTGAGAAAGCAACTCTACTGCTGGTTCTGATCCATCACGATGCCTTGGGCGCCAGGCTGCTTCTCGGCTTTTGCCTTCTTCGTAGCCATGGTCTTATCCACCCACTCGTCGGCCGTTTTTAGATCGGCTGCGCGCGCATCTTTGTCGTCGCACTGCACGTCCGCGCGTTCGCGATACATCAGGTTCATGTAGGCCATCGCGTCATCGTAGTCCGGGCGAAGCTGCAGCGCCTTGGTCAGGTTGTCGATACCTTCCTGAATGTTGGCCGAGTTCTTCTCTCGCAGCATCGCACAAACTTTCTTGTCCTTGGTCGGAAGCGCGTCATCCGGCTTCATGCCAAGTTTTGCCCGCTCTTCCTGCCGGGGCTGATAGGTCTGTGTCCAGTCGATGACAGCCACTGAATAGTACGGCTCGGGATCGTTAGGATCCGCTTCCGAAGCCTTCTTGTAATACTCCTTGGCCTTGTCGAACTTCTTCTGCTGCAGGTACAGATAGGCGATTCCCTTAATGCTGTTGATGTTCTTCGGGTCGACTTGCAGCACCTGCTGATACTGGTCGATGGCCTGCTCGGCCATCCGGTTATTGTCCGGAGTGTCCGCTCCGGGAATGTATTGCTGCGCATACGCCGTCGCGAGGTACAGGCGAGCGTTAATCAGCGACGGATCGAGCTTCACTGCCTGCTGAAAGTGATCAATCGCCTGTTCATATTTCGCGTTCTTGTATGCCTGGACGCCCTTGTTGAGGTGATCGCGCGCGATCAACTTGCTGCATCCGGTCGCTGCCAGCAACATCATCGTAGCGGCCAAGAGCACGAACAACTTCTGCATATTTTTCATTGCGCTATGAGTCTCCTTGCACAGAGTAAAGCCTGGGACATGTGCGTGCTGCGGGCGCCCCGCTTTAGAGTCCGGCGCCCGCGTCGGTTCATCCCTGCGGATAACTCTAGCCGCCCGCCTCAATCTTGGCTGTGATCAGGCCGACTTTATCCACGCCCGCCGAGTGTGCGATGTCGATCACGTTAGCCACATCAGCGAATGGGATGTTGTCGTCGCCCTTCACGAACATGACCTTCTCTGCGCGGGTCTTAAAAATGTCGGTCAGACGCCCCTGCAGGTTTTCCCAGGTCGTGTCGTCCTGATTGATCTTCAGTGCCGGCGGTTGACCCGCACCACGATCGATCAACTGCACCACGATCGTGCGGTCCGTCTGCGGTGGCGGCTGCTTCTGATCCTTCGGCGGCGGCTGTGGAACCAGCGCGTCCAAGCCTTTCGGTGTCAGCGGCGTGATCACCATGAAGATGATCAGCAACACGAGTAACACATCAATGAGCGGTGTGACGTTAATATTTGCGTTTTGACCCCCGCTCGGGCCGACTGCCATTCCCATAGGAAATCTCCTCTATTGGCCGCCCTTTGCGGACGGTGGCGGTGTCAGTGCGCCGGACTTCTTCTGCTCGGTCAACAGCCCGAGTTGATCGACGCCTGCGGCCCGCACGTTATCCACGACTTCGACGACCGCGCCGAACTTTGCCCGCTGGTCCGCGCGAATGAATACCCGCTTGTCGGTCTTGTTCGTGAGCCGGTCTTTGACTTTTTGTGTCAATTGGTCCGGTGTGATCGGATCGCTTCCGAAGAACACCTTGCCGTCGCGCATAATTGCGACAAGCAACGCATCTTCCTTGTCCGCATCCGGCATCGCCGCCGGATTGTTCACCTTGGCCATATCCACGGTGACGCCCTTCTGCAACATCGGCGTGACCACCATGAAAATGATCAGAAGCACCAGCATCACGTCCACCATCGGCGTGACGTTGATGTCCGAATTGACCTTGGCGCCTTCGTTTCGTACTGCGAGTGCCATGGATTCCTTCCTTCTCCTGAGCCTTGGCCAGATCAATCGCTTCTGACTTGAGGAGGACCCGGCGCCGCCTCTGCGGCACCGGCCCGCAACTCATGTCTGCGACTCTCCCGGCTTAGGACCGGCGCAAGCTCCGGCGCTTCAGGAAGTAGTCAATCAGTTCGCTCGACGAGTTATCCATCTCCACGTCGAATGCTTCCACGCGTCCGGTTAGGTAGTTGAACATCATCACGGCTGGAATCGCCACGAACAGTCCAATAGCCGTCGTCACCAGCGCTTCCGAAATACCGCCAGCCACGGCCGCAAGACCAGTTGCTTTTTCCTGTTGAATGCCGCGGAACGCGTTCAAGATGCCGACCACCGTTCCGAACAGTCCGACGAAGGGTGCCGTCGAGCCGATGGTCGCCAGTCCGCCCAGGCCGCGTTTCAGTTCGGCATGAACGATGGCTTCCGTCCGCTCCAGCGCCCGCTTCGACGCTTCAATGGTTTCGCCAGGGATTTCACCCGGGCTGTCCTGGTGGGCCTTGAACTCCATCAAGCCGGCCGTGACGACTTTCGCCAAGTGGCTCTTCTTGTTGCGCTCCGCCACTTTGATCGCTTCGTCGATTTTGCCTTCGCGCAACGCGCCCGCCACTGCCGGGGCGAATGCCCGCGACTGGTTGCGTGCCGCATTGAAGGCCATCCAACGGTCAATCATTACGCCGATCGACCAGCCCGACATGATGAAGAGAATGATGACCACGACCTTCGCCAGAATTCCCATCTGCTTCCAGAGCGAAATCGGGTCCCAACCCACCGAGCCCTCTTGCAAGAGCCAGGCGGCGAATAGGTGCATATTGCAGAGTGCGACTGCTGCTAGGTTCACTACCATGAGTTGCTTTTCCTCCTCAGAACACGTTTAAACTCGCTCCGCCGCCCCCTCGATTTCGAAAAAGACGGCTATCCAGATTGGACACTCACTACCTTTCGTGTGCTCCCATCTGAGTTTTGAAACTTGTGCTGCCACGCAAAAAGGTGGGCAGGGTCGCCCTTGGGTGTCGAACCACCCTGGTTTCCCGCAATGGGGAAAAGGAGGATGGGGAAGGGTTTACTGCCTCGACCTGCTGGGTTCTAACCGCCCGACAGGGTAAAGTTCACGACTACCTGTGTCTCCACTGCGACCGGCTCGCCGTTCAGCAGGTACGGACGATACCGCCACTGCTTCACAGCCTCAATCGCGGCCGGCGCCAACATCGGGTGACCGCTGATCAACTGTAGGTTCTGGATCGTTCCGTCCTTGCTGATTTCGGCCTGCAGCAAAACCTGACCTTGGATGCGGGCTTGCCGCGCGAGGGGTGGATAGTTTGGCTGCACTTTCTTGATTAACAGACCGGAAGAGACACCCTGCGATACGCGCACGCGCTGCGGGGTGGCTACTTTCGGCACGGCAACTGGCGTCGAACTGATGATTCCGCCGATCACTCCGCCGGCCGATCCGCCTGGTACACCGCCTACCACGCCGCCTACTACTCCGCCCATCGCCGGCGGTGGCGCTTCCTCTTCCTTGATCATCTGAACTTTCTCAGGAATCTTGGTAGGTGTGCGCAGCTGCCCGTTGATCACTTCGCTTTGGACTTTAACGACTTTAACGGGGGCCGCTGCTGGTGGTGGAGGCGGAGGTGGCGGTGGAGGCGCGACCAGGAAGGTCATTAATTGCGTCTTTGGCAGCGCTTCGGTATAGATCAAGGGAATTAGAATCAAAATCCCTAGAAGCATCATCTGGAGTGTGAACGACAGTACTGTCGTTGCTCCGCGCTTGGTTTTGAGTCTGCCTCCCGACTCAATAAGGCTATCTTCAAACATAGGCTTCTCCCTACTTCAGACCCTACGTAAAGTTAGACACCGCCTGTTTCCGGTTTGCTCCCATTTTCCTTGCCCCCTGCCTCTCCGGGCAGCTCGTTGATTCTATGGCAATTGCCTTAAATTAAGCCTTAACCTTGGCCTTCGGCTCGGCCCTTGTACTTGGCTTTCCCGCTGGCATCGCAATCGGTGCTTTACCCCGTTGTGACCGCCAGTCTTGATACGCCACCAGGATGGGTGCCGCAATTGCGATCGACGAATAGGTCCCAATCAGAATGCCGATCACGAGTGCCAGGCTAAACCCGCGCAGCACTTCACCGCCGAATAAGAACAGAGCAAGCACGGTAAGGAATGTCAGGCCCGCTGTCAAGATAGTTCGGCTCAGAGTCTGATTAATGCTGCGATTGACGATGTCCGCGAGCTTTTCCCTCCGCAACAACTTGATGTTTTCTCGGATTCGGTCAAACACCACAATCGTGTCGTTGTTCGAATAACCCACCAGCGTCAGGATCGCCGCGATCACCGTCAGCGAGATCTCTTTATGCATCAGCGAGAACGCGCCCACCGTGATCAATGTGTCGTGGAAGGCCGTCAGCACCGCCGCCACGCCGTAGATCCATTCGAACCGGAACGCCAGGTAAATCAGCATCCCCAGCAGCGAATACAACGTCGCCAGTATGGCCTGTTGCCGCAGCTGCTTTCCGACCTGCGGGCCGACAATCTCGACATTCCTTACCCCGAAATCGGAAACATAGAACTGATCAGCCAATGACGCCACGGCCGCTGGATCGGCCGCGCCCTTCAATTCGTCGATCGAATTCAGGACACCGCTCTTCTGCTTGTCCCGGTAATTTACGATCGCCTGCGCCATCGCCGTGTATCGTTGATTGGCTTCCGATCCCAGGTGCAACGGATCCTTTTCCAGCAAGTAGTTCGCAATTGTCAAAGAACTGGCGTTATTCAGATCGTCTTTCCCCGCCTGGGTGTTGCTCGACAAAGCCTTAATGATCTGCGTCTTACCTTTATCCAGGGCCTGTTCACTGGTTTCCTGGATATCGAGCGAGATCAAAACTTCATTGTTTGAAGTCGGACCATAGCGCTGCACGCGTGCATTCTTGAGATCCGCCCGATCCAGTTCGCTATGGACCGCCGCGGGATCTGGAGTGTGCGAATACTTCACGTACACGAGGGTTCCGCCTCGGAAATCGACGCCTAGAGGAATCCCATGCCAAAACAGCATGGAGAAAACGCCCGCCACGCTGAAAATGAGCGAGAAGGCGAGAAAGTACCACTTCTTACCTAAAAAATCGATGTTTGCGTCTCTAAAGAATTCCAAGTTCGACCTCAGCTCACATAGCCCTGAGCTTCGCGCTGCGAGCCTGGAGCCAACTGGCTTGCTCGTGGCTGGAAGCTCGTAGCTCGTAGCGATGATTCACTAAATACTCAGCGCTTCTCCGCGCTGTTTCCTGCTCAGAATCCAATCAAAGATCATGCGCGATACGAAAACCGCGGTAAATAGGTTTGCGAGCAAACCAAATACCAGCGTGGTAGCGAATCCTCGCACCGGCCCCGTTCCGAAGATAAACAGAATCGCCGCCGAGACAATCGTGGTCACGTGCGTATCGACGATCGTGACCCACGCATGGCTGAATCCTTGCTCCACCGCCGACGGCGGCGTCTTGCCATTCCGCAATTCTTCCCGGATGCGCTCAAAGATCAGCACATTTGAGTCGACGCCCATACCAACCGTCAGGATCACTCCAGCAATTCCCGGCAGCGTCAGCGTTGCGCCCGTGAAGCCCATGAATCCGAGCAGAATGATCAGGTTCAGGATCAGTGCCACGTCCGCGTTGATGCCCGCCCCGCGGTAGTAAATCAGCATGAACACCAGCACCGCCAGCATGCCGACGATTGCCGCCCGTACACCCTCGCGGATCGAATCGGCACCCAATGACGGTCCTACCGTTCTCTCTTCCAGATACTTAATGCTGGCCGGCAGCGCGCCCGAACGCAGGATCATCGATTGATCCTGCACCTCTTGCTGCGTGAACCGCCCGCGGATAATTCCCTGGTCGTGGATCGGCTCATCGATCGTCGCCACCGATTGAACTTTATTGTCGAGAACCACCCCCAGCCGGTCCTTTACGTGTGCCGAGGTGAACGCGTAGAACTTCCGTCCGCCCTCGCCCGTCAGGGTGAAACCAACGGCAGGCTGCCCGTTATCGTCGTGCGATGGCTGCGCACCGCGTAAGTCGCGGCCGGTAATGGCGGACGATCTTGTCACGATGTACCACGATTCGCCGCCCTGGTCCCCGCCGCCCGCCCGGGCCGTGCCCGGCAGCAGAAGCGAGTCGGGAGGCAACAGGCCGTTTGGCTGCGATTGCATCGCCTGCTCTTGGGTCGAAAACGGCCCGCCGATAACCTGCTTGATTTCCAGCATCGCCGTGGACTGCATGATGTCTTTCACGCGCGCTGGATCATCCACGCCCGGCAACTGCACCAGAATCTGGTAGTCGCCCAAGCCATGTTCCTGGATTACCGGCTCGCTCACGCCAAGCTGGTCAATGCGGTTGCGAATCGTCTCGATCGCCTGCGTCACCGCCCGGTTCTTTATGTCCGCCAGGTTCTGCGCCTTCATCGTAACTGTGTACGAGTTCTCAGCACCCGACGCGATCTGGTACTCCGGCAGGCGGTCGGAAACGATGCTCTGCAGGTCAGAACGCTGCTCCGGCGGTACACCCTTGATCACGATCATGTCCGGATGCCCGGTCGGGTCCGGTTTCGTGATGTCGGCATAGTTGATCTTCCGCGAGCGCATGTCTTCTTTCATGCGCTGCAATGCGTTTTCCGAGTCAACGTTGACGGCGTCATTGACCTGCACCTGCAGAATCAGGTGGGTACCGCCCTTGAGGTCGAGCCCCAGATGGATCCGATCGGTGACCAACGACGCGACGCTCTTCCCCGACCATGCCCAGGGCCAGCCGAAGATCCCAAACACAAAGATCAATGTGATCGCGATAACAACGAGCAACTTCCAGCCAAGATTCTTGTTCATGACAATAACGATCAGTTTCTTGTTTTTGTTGCTTGCTTCCAGATCTTGCTTCCGGCATCCCAACGCCAGAAAACTAGTAACCAGCAACTAGGAACCGGTTTTGGCTTCCTCTGCCGTGGTCACCGACACCACTGAACTCCGGCTCACTTCGAGTTTCAGATTGTCGGGGGGTACTCGCAACACCAGCGCATCATCTTTCAGGCTCATGATCGTTCCGCGGATTCCCCCGCTCGTCACAACCTTGTCGCCGGTCTTCAGTTCGCCCAGCATGGCCTGCCACTTCTTCTGTCGCCGCTGCTGCGGCATGATCAAGAGGAAATAGAAGATGGCAAAAATAAATAGCAGCGGAGCCAGGCTCAATAAGCCCATCCCGCCGCCTGTTCCCTGCAACCACGCCGCCATTTCGCCTTCCAACCCCAACGGATTCAATTTCGCCGCAATCTTACCGCTTCAAAATACCAGTCGGCTGCCCGCAGCAGCCCTCTTTATGCGCTCTTTCCTGATTGTCTGAAGCGGCTGCGAGTGACTAGCAACCAGAGACTAGCAACTTGCACTGCTTTTCCAGGTCTGCCGGGTGACGACACCGATCTAATACTCAGGTCGAGGAGGCACAGAATGAAATCGAGCCTTTCCCCAAGTTGAATAGAATGCCGGACCAGCGGCAAGGTGTCAAGGTGAGGTGCCTGCCACCCGCACGCGTCCGCGGCCAAACTCACGTCCCGTCAGGTGAAGACTTAGCTTGTTACTCCTCCCAGCGGTCGGGCCCAGGTAGATATCACGCCTATTCTTCGATTCCGGCACGCACCCGCCGCATCGTCTCGAGATAGTAATGGAGGTTGTGCACCGAATTCAGCACCTGCGCCAGCATCTCGTTCGATGCATAAAGGTGGCGCAAATACGCCCTTGAATACCGCTGACACACTCGGCAACTGCAATTCGGATCCAGTGGCCGCTCATCCTCCGCATACCGCGCCTGCTTGATTGAAATCTTTCCCTCGGATGTGAACAGCAGTCCATGCCGCGCCGCCCGTGTCGGCAGCACGCAATCCATCATGTCGACGCCCATTGCCGCATATTGAGCAATCTCCTCCGGCGTCCCCACCCCCATCAGGTAGCGGGGCTTGTCCGCCGGCAAGTACTCGAGCGTGGACTCCACGATCTCCCGCGTCATCTCACGGGGCTCGCCCACGCTCAACCCGCCGATTGCATATCCAGGGAAACCAATTTCCACCGTCCTCAATGCCGACTCTCGCCGCAGTTCCCGATCCATCCCGCCCTGCACAATCCCCAACAGCGACTGGGTTGGAATTTTCTGATGGCTGATGGCTGATGGCTGAGAGCCGCCCCACGGCACTTCTCCCTTGTGCTCCTCAAAATATCTCTTGCTCCGTTCCGCCCAACGCAGCGTCAACTCCATTGACTCGCGCACCCGTTGCCGCTCCGCCGGAAACTCCGTGCACTCGTCAAACGCCATGATGATGTCCGCGCCCAATCCGATCTGCGCTGCCATCGTGCTCTCCGGCGTGAAGAAGTGCGACGATCCATCTAAGTGCGACCGAAACGTCACTCCGTCTTCACTCACCTTGCGCAGATCGTTCAAGCTGAAAACCTGGAAGCCACCCGAGTCCGTCAGAATCGATCGCTTCCACGACATGAATCCATGTAGCCCGCCCATGCGCCGCACGGTCTCGATTCCTGGTCGCAAATAAAGGTGGTAAGTGTTGCCGAGCAGAATCTGAACGCCCAGCTCCTCGAGGACATCCTGCGGAACCCCTTTTACGGATGCCAGTGTCCCCACCGGCATGAATACTGGGGTGTTCACCTCACCATGTGGCGTGATGAGTCTCCCGGCGCGCGCGCCGCGATTCTTTTTTTCAATCTGAAATTGGATTGCCATTGATGAGGATTCTAACCGTATGGTTGCCCGTCCGCCGGAACACCCTCGATCTCCCCGCTCCGGTCTAAAGAAAACCAACAGCCACGATGACTTAGTCACAGCACTCACGTAATGTGTCGTGTCTTACCAGAGGTGTAATCATCAGGAAGCATCAAATGGTGTAGAGCCGTGTTTATACGGTTTGGGTTGCTGGGAGTTGACTGAATTCGGAGGAATGATGCGCATCGAAGAAGCTCGCGAATGTTTGTTGGCCGTTGTGGCCACCCGAGCGTCAGCGCACGTCGCAGTCCCGAAATGGACTCGAAAAAGGACTGCTCACAAGGCGGTATGCGACAGGACAATATCCGCGACATTCAGTCGGTTGTAAACTTTGGGGCAAATTTGGAGACATCGATGAACTCACGAACACGTAGCGGCAAGTTGCTGCACAAGACTTTCTTGGTTCTTGCGCTGATGGCGACATCTCTCCTGGCCTGGGGGCAGCACGAGGAGAAGCCACAAGAGCGCGAAAAGCCGAGCCATCAGAGCAGCCCGCCTAGCCGTCCGAGTCACGAAACTCAGCCTCCCAGAAATCCTTCGGCCGGGCGTCCGTCTGAGAATCGGGGAACGCCGCCCGCGGCGCGTCCCGCCAATCCGCCAAATCGCGGAGAGAATCCGGGCAACCGAGGCGAGAACCAGGGGAATCGTGAACTCAACCGTCCCAACAATCCACCAAACCGGGGCCTGAATCAGCCTAGCAATCGTCCGTCAACTCCTGTAACTCGCGAGAATCAACCCAACCGCGAGAATCAACCCAATCGCGGGAATCCACCGAATCGTGGAGTGACTCCTGAGAATCGCGGGAATACGCCTGAGAATCGTGGAAACATGCGTCCCGGAACGCCGATCAATCGCGGCAATCCTCCGAATCACGCGAACGTCACCAATCGGCCCGCGATCCGGCCTGCACCCGGACGCACCGTCAGTCTGCGTGGCGGGGGCACTGCCCGCATCGCGCCCAACGGCCAGGTCCGCACCATCCGTCGCAACGACATGGTGATCCGCAACAATGTGCGAGTCGGCCGCACCGTCATCACCGAGCGCAACAATGTCCGGATCGTGAACATCGGCGTGAATCGCGGTTACGTGCAGCGGCCCTACATCGTACGTGGCGGACGCTCGTACTACTCGCGCACCTACTATGATCGTGGCGTTGTCCGTGTCAGCGTCTATCGCGGCTACTACTATCACGGATATCGCTATTACGGATACTATCCGTCTTACTGGTACCATCCCGGGTTCTACGGCTGGGCCTACCGTCCTTGGGGTCCGCCCATTGTCTGGGGTATCGGTTTCGGCGGATGGGGCTGGGCCGGGACGCCGTGGTGGGGTTACTACGGTGGATGGTTCACGCCGTATCCTACTTATCCGTCGGCAGCGTTCTGGCTCACTGACTTCGTGATTGCGGCCAACCTGCAGGCAGCTTACTCGGCGCAGCCACAATACGCTAACGACATGGCGGCCGACGCGCAGGATTCAGCGAATTACTACAACAACGGTGGCGGAGCCCAGGCCAGCTCCGAGCCGGTTACCCTCACTCCTGAGGTCAAGCAAGCGATCGCCGAAGAAGTGAAGGCCCAGCTCGAACAGCAACAGCAGCAGTCCCAACAGGGCGACTCCGGACAAGCGCAGAACGCCGCGCCCGCCGCCGAAAATCAGGTGCCTCCGGCGCTCGATCCGGCGCGCCGCACCTTCATCGTTTCGACTCCTCTCACGGTCGACTCGAATGATGGCGAATGCACGCTCACGCCCGGCGATGTGATCACTCGTCTTACCGATACTCCAGACGAGAATCAGAACGTCAACGCGAGCGTCTCCGCGAGCAAGAAGAACGATTGTGCGGCGGGAGCGCAGATCTCGATCTCGGTCGACTCTCTGCAGGACATGCACAATCATTTCCAGGAACAGATCAACAATGGCATGAAGACTTTGGCCGAGAAGCAGGGAACCGGCAACATGCCGAAAGCTCCCGACACCGGTGCCACGGCTTCGGCCGTGCAGGCGCCTCCGGCCGATCAGGACGCCCAAAAGGAACTGACCGACCAGGAGCAACAGGCCGATCAGACCGAGAAACAAGTCCAGCAGGAGGCCCAGCAGGACGAGAACCAACAACAATAGGCATCCGGCGGACCGCCCTCCGCCTGATTCCTTAAACGCGCGAAGAAATGAATGCGGCAGGCTCACTACCTGCCGCATTTTTTGCTTCGGTCTAACTTCCGAGAACCGAGAACTTCTTCCTGATGGCTGATGGCTGATGGCTAGTACTCGTTCTTCACCACCTCGCCACCCTTCATCACGAACTTCACCCGCTCCAGCGTGGTCACATCCTGCAGCGGATCGCCATCGACCGCGACGATGTCCGCGAACTTTCCCGGCTCGATTGTTCCGACCTTGTCCGACCATCCCAGGAGATCCGCATCATTGATCGTCGCCGACTGGATCGCTTGCAGAGGGGTCAGCCCCAGCTTCACCATGACTGCGAATTCATGCGCGTTCAGACCATGCGGATACACCGCGGCGTCGGTCCCGAATCCCACCTTCACGCCAGCCGCAAACGCTCGGGCCACATTCTTGCGTGCCGCAGGCATCACCTCTTTGCCTTTCGCGATCAGATCCGGCGGCGTTCCAATCCGCTCCGCGTTCTCGTAGAACCAGTCCATCAGGTAGAGCGTCGGCACCAGGTACGTTCCATTCTTCTTCATCTCCGCGATTGCCGGGTCGTCGATATACGATCCGTGCTCAATCGAATCCACGCCCGCCATCGACGCCCAACGAATTCCCTCGGCGCCATGCGCGTGCGCCGCCACTTTGCGCCCAAGTCGGTGCGCGTCAGTCACGATCGCCTTCATCTCCTCAAGCGTGTACTGGGAATGCTGCGGATTGTCGCCCTTCGACAGCACGCCGCCCGTGGCGCACACCTTGATCAGGTCCGCGCCATACTTGATGATCTCGCGCGTCTTGTGTTGCACCTCTTCCACGCCATCGGCCACTCCGGCACTCACCGCGTGGTACTCGAAGGGCAGCAAGTTGTTGTCGCAGTGCCCGCCTGTGATACTCAGCGCCGGACCGCTCACCAGCATGCGCGGCCCCGGAACATCGCCGGCATTGATCGCATCGCGCAACGCGACATCGGCATAGCCCTTCGCCCCGACATTGCGCACCGTCGTAAAGCCTGCTTCGAGCGTAAGGCGGGCATTCTTCGCGCCGATCAGTGCCTCCCGCGGCACGGAGATCGCCAGCGAGGAATAGCCGAAATTCGGGTTGAACGTGATATGCGTGTGCGCATCGATCAGACCCGGCAACACCGTGGCGTTCGGCAGATTGATAACCGTCGCTCCCGCCGGAGCCTGCGCGTCGGCGCCGATGCTCGCGATCTTGTCGCCCTGGATCACGATCGTCTGGTTCGTCAGAGTCTTGCCCGTCTTGACGTCGAGCACACGTCCGGCCTTGATCACTACCGTCTTCGGCGCGCTTTGCGCCCAAGTCGTTCCCACCCATACCGCTGCCAGTGACACGAGCACCGCTGTCACCCACATCAACCGTCTGAATTTCATGGATCCCCCTGGAGGAAGTTGACCGGGTACATTACAACTCAGGTGAGTGGATAAGCAAGACGGCGCACGTCCTGAGTGGCAAGGATTCTTTCGCCACTGACAAAGATTGGCTTACTTCTGCAATCTGACCTCTTCAGTTCTACAATTCCTTTTGCAATCTGGCCTCTTACCTCCGCAATTCTTTCGTTTTCTGATTACTGACTACTGAATGCTGATTGCTCAATGCTGAATGCTGAATGTTGACAGTTCGCTTCCCTCCGGCGTTCGCGCGATCGCCGTGATCTTCGCCCTTTGCGGACTCTACCTCGTGATCGCTGGCCTCGTGATGCTCCTTCGTCCTGGACTCATCTCGATGTCCGCCGGATCGCCGCTTCTCTTCGGCCTCGAACTCGCCGGCCCATACATGTTCCTGCTGACCGGCGCCGCCGGAATCGCCATCGCATTTGGCTTGCTGCGCCGCATCAATTTCGTTCGCCACATCGCCATGATCGCGGCCATCGCGGGCGTCGTCATGCTCGTTCCGCCTGTCTCCGCCGCAGCCGTCCTGGTCGAGCCCGGTGCATTGGTCCGCGGTGGCCTCGGCATCATCGTTCGCGTGGTGATTACCTACTACTTGTCGAGGAAAGAAACGGCGGAGGAGTTTGGCTCAATTTAGAGACAATTCGCGCACTCTCACGCCGCCACCCTCAGCAGGCTCTTCAGATCATCCGGATGCACCGCGAACTCCAGCGCCTCCTCGCGGTCCAGATGTCCCTGCCGCACCAGTCGCGCCAGCGATTCTTCCAGCGTCAGCGATCCCTTGCCCTTCGTCATCGTGATCTCCTGGTGCAGATGCTGCAGCGCGTTCCGCCGGATATGCTGCCGTGCGCCATATCCAATGATCAGCATCTCGGCTGCGGGAACTCGGCCGCCTTTCTTACTTGGCAGCAAGCTCTGCGTCAGAATGCCCGAGATCGCCATCGACAATTCCTGCCGGATCGTGTTCTGCCGCTCTGCCGGGAACGAATCCGAAATCCTCGAGACCGCCGATGATACGTCCGTCGTGTGCAGCGTCGAAAGCACGAGATGTCCCGTCTCCGCCGCGGACACCGCGATCGCCATGCTCTCCGGATCGCGCATCTCACCCACCACCATCACGTCCGGCGCCTGCCGCAATGCAGCTCGCAGCGCCGTCGGAAAGTCCGGCGCGTCTGTTCCGACCTCCACCTGCTCCACTATGCTCCGCAGATGCTGGTGCTCGTACTCGACCGGGTCTTCAATCGTCACGATGTGCCGCGCATCGTTCTTATTGATCTCGTTCACGATCGCTGCCAGCGTTGTCGACTTGCCTGCGCCAGCGGCCCCGCCGATCAGCACCAGCCCACGACGCAGCGCCGCCAGGCTCGCCACCTCGGCCGGAAGATGAAGATTTTCGATATCCGGAACCTGCACCGGCAGCGCCCGAATCGTCGCCGCTGCCTGCCCGCGCTCGCGATGCAGGTTGATGCGGAACCGCCCCAAGCCCGCGATCCGATACGAAGAATCGGCAATCTGCGTGGTGCGGTACTGCTCAGCCCCCACCGGCGTCAGGACCGGCTGCACGAGCGCCTCGATGTCTGCTCCCGCCAGCGGTCCATCGCTGATCGGATGGATCTCTCCATTCAGTCGGATCGAAGCCGGCACTCCATGCACCAGCAGCAGGTCGCTCCCACCGCGCTCGAGCAGTTTTTGAAGAAAGTCTTTGAGCTTCGCATTCTCAGGCAAGCAAGATTCTCCTTGTTAATGATCGCAGCCCAAGTAGATTCTTGCAGGCCGACTCGCGTTATCCGAAATGATCAGAGAAGATCCACGAACTCCGAAATCACAGGGACGGACCGAATGTAGCTCACCGGCAGCGCCGTCGTATCAGGGCATCGCTTTAGCGATGCCGCAAAGCGCCCGAACCATGAGCCCCTTCAGGGGCTGACGGCTCACCGATCCCCGAAAATAGCCCCAGCGCTTCAAACGACGATCCCTGATGCCGGTCGCGACTATCTCGCTACAGTCCAAACAGAAAGCCCGGCACGTCTGTGCCGGGCCCGGAAAACGCAGCAAACCTACTTTTTCGCTCCCACCGGTTCCTTTTCTCCGACTCGCTTGCTGACTTTGAACGTCGTCTGGCCCGATTTTTTGTCGGCATCGACAATCACGTGATCGCCATGCAGCACCTCGCCGTCCAGAATTTTCAGCGCCAGTGGATCCTGCACCAGCTTCTGGATCGCCCTCTTCAGCGGGCGCGCCCCAAAGTTCGGATCGTAGCCCTCGGTGAAGAGCAACTCCTTCGCCGCATCCGTCAGCTCGAGCGAAATCTTGCGATCCGCCAGCAGCCGCCGCAGATCTTCTAGCCTCAAGTCGACGATCTTCACCAGCTGTTCCTTGCCCAGCGGGCTGAACACGATGATGTCATCCACCCGGTTCAGGAACTCGGGCTTGAAGTGCCCGTGCAGCACGTTCATCACCTCTTTCGTGGCCCGCTCCAGCGCCTCTGGCGTGCGAATGTTTTCCGCTTGCAGGTACGCCGACCCCAGGTTCGAGGTCATGATGATCACCGTATTTTTGAAATCCACCGTGCGTCCTTTGCCATCGGTGAGCCGCCCGTCATCCATGATCTGCAACAGAACGTTGAACACATCTGGATGTGCCTTTTCAATCTCGTCGAACAGCACTACTGAATACGGCCGCCGCCGCACCTGCTCGGTCAGCTGCCCGCCTTCCTCATACCCGACATATCCCGGAGGCGCGCCGATCAGCCGCGATACCACATGCTTTTCCATGTACTCCGACATGTCGATTCGAATCAGCGCGCGCTCATCATCGAAAAGAAATTCTGCCAGCGCCCGCGCCAGCTCCGTCTTTCCAACGCCCGTAGGCCCGAGGAAAATGAACGATCCGATCGGCCGCTTGGGATCGCTCAATCCCGCCCGTGAACGACGAATTGCATTCGACACGCGCTCGAGCGCCGTGTCCTGTCCCACCACGAGCAGCCGCAATCGGTCTTCCATGTTGATCAGCTTCTTGACTTCGCCCTCCAGCATTTTCGATACCGGAATGCCTGTCCACTTCGAGACGATGCGCGCGACGTCCTCCTCGTCCACTTCCTCTTTCAGCATCCGCGCGGACTTGATCTCCATCTGCGCGGTCAGCTTCTTCAATTCTTCTTCCGTCTGCCGGATCAGCCCATACCGGATCTGCGCCACCCGCTCCAGGTTCCCCTTGCGTTCCTCTGCCGCCTCTTCCGTCTTGAGCTGGCCGAGCCTCTCCTTCATCTCGCGGACGCGCGCGATCAGCTCTTTCTCCTGTTTCCACTTCGCCTTCAGCGCGTTCGACCGCTCGCGGATTCCCGCCAGTTCTTTCTCGACCACCGCCAGCCGCTCTTTCGAATTGGCGTCATCTTCTTTCTTCAGCGCCTGCTTCTCGATTTCAAGCTGCGTAGCGCGCCGTTCCAGTTGATCGATCTCTGTCGGCATGGAGTCGATCTGAATTCGCAGCGATGCCGCTGCCTCGTCGATCAGGTCAATCGCCTTGTCGGGCAGGAACCGATCTGAAATGTACCGATGCGATAGAGTCGCCGCTGCCACAATTGCCGAATCCTTGATACGCACTCCGTGATGGACCTCGTACTTCTCCTTCAAGCCACGCAGGATCGCAATCGTGTCCTCCACATTCGGCTCGCCCACAAATACGATCTGGAATCGCCGTTCCAGCGCCGCATCTTTCTCGATGTATTTCCGGTATTCGTTCAACGTGGTGGCGCCGATCGCTCGCAGTTCTCCGCGCGCCAGCGCCGGCTTCAGCATGTTGGAAGCGTCAATTGCTCCCTCCGCCGCGCCGGCTCCAACCAGCGTGTGCAGCTCATCGATAAACAGAACGATCTTCCCCTGGGAGTCTTCAATTTCCTTCAGCACCGCCTTCAGCCGGTCCTCGAACTCGCCTCGATACTTCGCGCCCGCCAGCATCGATCCCAAATCGAGCGCGACCACTCGTTTGTTCTTCAGCACCTCGGGTACGTCACCCGACACAATTCGCTGTGCCAAGCCCTCGACAATGGCCGTCTTTCCGACTCCGGGCTCGCCAATCAGCACCGGGTTGTTCTTCGTCCGCCGCGCCAGGACCTGCACCACACGCCGGATCTCTTCGTCGCGCCCGATCACCGGGTCGAGTTTCCCCCGCCGCGCCAGTTCCGTCAGATCCTTCGCGTACTGCTCTAGTGCCTGGTACTTCGCCTCAGGATTCTGATCGGTAATGCGCTGCGAACCACGTACAGCGGTCAGCGCTTTCAGGATTGCATCGTGCG
>Ga0126383_10000018_pt1 | contig 87287 bp, 73 predicted proteins | sample PanSoiMetPlot_35_FD_96882 | JGI IMG/M metagenome (GOLD analysis project Ga0126383, IMG submission 96882) | Tropical forest soil microbial communities from Panama - MetaG Plot_35 | ecosystem: Environmental > Terrestrial > Soil > Tropical forest > Bulk soil | place: Panama | collected 2016-02-17 | reverse complement strand
TGATCCGCAGCGGAACAGGGATCAGGACCCAGAACGAACAGTGCGATGGAGGCCCCGGGCAGAGTCGAACTGCCGACCAACGGTTTAGGAAACCGCTGCTCTATCCATCTGAGCTACGGGGCCATCAGTACTTAACGGTTGCTGTTCCCGGATGCACGCAGTCTGAGGCAACTGTTCAATCCCGCGCGAAATCTGAAACGTCAAATCATTATAGTGTCGAACTGTGAAACTTCGTTAAGCGGGTTCGGCTTTATAGATTCACCTCGGAGCAAAGTTCACATCTGAACCCCAATTGCTGAAGCAGGTGCGATTTGCTGAAAAAGACCGCAGTCTCAGTGATCACCGCCCCAGTTTTCTCTTGTGTCCTCCTTCTCGGGCAAACGCCGCCGCCGGAGCGCAAAGTTGAAGGCAACGTAGTCACCTCGGAGCGCGATCCCGCGGTGCGAATTCGTCTGCCACGTTCCGCGCAATACGTTGGCGCCGACCGCTGGGTTCTCTATGGCATGGCCGATTGCGAACTACACGCCTTCGTGGACGCCGATCCACAAGGAAACGTCCAGCGGCTCTACTGGGTGCAATTCGAAGGCTACCTGCCTAGCAGGCCCGAATTGAAGCACACCTATGATTCGCCGCGGCACACAACCATTGGGGGAATGGACTTTTACGTGGACACATGGGTCCGCGCGAAGGACGCGGAGGTACGGAACGGATCCGATCGTGAGCATATCGAGACTCTGATTCGCACGAAGGGATACCACATGCCGGATGGAATGATGTATGTCCGGCTCGTCCATCTACTCGACCAACAGAAGCGCAAGGAACTCATGATCATCTACGGCGAGGACCTTTTGCCCGTCGGATTGAGCGCTGCCGACCTCGAGCCGAGAGGCAAATCCCAGGATCGTTGGCCAGCCCTGGAAAAAGGGCTAATTCAGCGGTCGCAAGAAAAAGTGGTGATCGAGCAAGAGCACATTGACTCTGCGGCACATCGGACATTGGACCTGGATCTCGCCGCATTTACCCGGTAGATTCTCGAACCCTTCACTCCTTGAACCCGCCTGTAATGAATTCTTCTCTTTCGATGACGGTTTTCCGCGCCGTTTTCGCATTGCTGTACAGATGCTGAGAGTGTCCGTTGACTCTCGGCGCTTGGGGTAGCAATTCGTAATCGGGAGATAAATTACGTGAAAAAGCTATTCGTGTGTCTGATTTTCGTCCAAGCGTGTTTGTTCGCGCCATCCGCCTGGGGCGCGTGGGGCACTTTGACTTCAACCGGTACCACTACATCTCTGAATGATCCTTCGTGCGCATTTTTTGCTGCAGAACAAGTCGTGTGCGCGATCCGCAGCGGTAAAAGCACGATGATGGTGAACCAATTCAACGTTTCCTCCTGGGGGAAGTGGAAGACGCTGGCCGGTGCCGTCACTTCGAACCCGAGCTGCGTGAATGACGGCAAGAACCATGTCATTTGCGCGGCTCGGGCTGCCAGTGGCGCTCTGCAAGTCAGCACCTTCGATGGCGCCCTCTGGAGCAAGCCTCTGAAAGTGGGTGGTCAGCTCTACTCCGGTCCCAGTTGCGGGCAGATCGCGCCAGGAGAGATCCTTTGCGCCGCGAAAAGCTCAAACGGAGGGTTGACCTACTCAGTTTTTAACGGCGCGTCGTGGAGCTCATGGACGAACATTGCCGGTCCAGTTACCTCCGCTCCCGGCTGCACGGGCGACGATGCGGGAGCTGTGATCTGCGCTGTCCTAACCGACGCCAATGCCACGCTGGTCAATCGCTATTCGAATGGCGCGTGGAGCGGCTTCCTGAGCATCGGAGGAACAGGAGGCGGAACTCCTTCATGCGCCTCCCTACAATCGAGCGGACGCGTATTCTGTTTCGTCAAAGCGTTCTCGTCCGGAGTTTTTGTTACGTCCTTCAATGGCGGGGCGTGGACTCGAAGCAATTGGTCGAACTTCGGTGGATTGGGCGGTAATGTCAACGACAACATCAGTTGCGCTCCCACCGGGCCAACTCATCTCGCTTGCACGATCACTGCGATCGACAACTTCCTGTATGGCACGACCTATAACGGTTCTGGCTTTACCGGATATCTCAAGATCGGAAACACGGCAATCGGCACGCCGGCGTGCGCAATGCTTGGTCCAAACCAGGCGCTGTGCACAGTAGTAGGAGAAGACAACAAAGTTGTGGGAGTCGTCGGACCATAGGATTGGTCCCACGAAAGGGGCGCCTCGTCCCTGGGACAGGACGGGGCCAGCCCTTTCTTAGAGAGCGCGGCCCGATCGAGCGAATCCTCTGATCGAAATTAGAGCCCGCAGATGATCGAAATTAGAGCCCGCAGATAACGATTCCACCGCCTACAAATTGGACAATCTCCAGGCGGTCTCCATCTTTGAGGCGGGTCTCGGCCCAAAGCTGCCGCGGCACGATGTCGCGGTTGAGTTCGATCGCAACCCGATCGGATTTCATTCCAAGGTGCTCGACCAGCGCATAAAGCGTATCGGCAGCGGGAAGGTTGCGATCTTCGCCATTGATCACAAGGTTCATTGCATCAATTTTCGCAAGAAAAGAAATGGAGAGGCAAGGGTTGCTAATCCGCTGCGCGCAGGCGGAATTTGCGTGTTGCAGTACGCCCTGAGTGGCTTGCCTGCACAAGCACCGACGAATCCGGCAGAGCTGTCTCTTCCACTTGAACGCTCATTTCTGCATTGCCTTGAGAATCCGTCAGCACTTGCGCGTACAGGGGAGGAGCTTCGGGGCGCGCAAAGCGGAACGTCAAGCGGGCGCCTTCCACCGCTGTACCGCCCTCGGTAACGCGCAGCACCATGAGCAGAGTCCCGCCGCTGTGAACGGAGTTCGCGTTGATCCATTCGACATCGAGCTCCTTAACGGCCGCCAGCGTTTCTGCAGTTTCCTTCTTGTCAATAACCGAATCCAGTTTGCCATCGCGAATGGCATCCAGAACCTGCCTATGCTGGTCACGCAATAGCTGCTCTTTTTGCGGATCGCTGAAGTCTCCTCCGGACATGCGGGCCGCGTAGGAGACAGCACGTTTGCCGATACAGCGTCCGCGAACGAAGATCTGGGTCTGCAGCAGTTGCTCGCCTTCGCGCGCTTCGCTCTGCACGTGATAAACAGTGTCTTCGTGCTTGATGTCGGTGTTGAAGCCGAAAATCATAGGACCGGAGTACCTGGCTTGCTCCGAAAAATCGCCTTTCGTGAATTAACCTGCTGTTAAAGCGCACACTTAGCTTGACACCATCGCCAGCCAAAAACTAATCTAGAGCGTTTAGAATGCGCTTGGCGCGAATTATATATAGCTCGTCCTATGCCAGACAATTATTTCGCCCGCTACCTGCCTCTTTTGTTGCATTTCGTGATTGCCTTTGGGATCGCGGGCGCGATCGTTGTGCTGTCGTGGTTCATCGGGCAGCACAAGCCGAATCTCGCTAAACTCTCACCCTATGAATGCGGTGTAGCTCCAGTGGGCGATGCCCGGGAGCGCTTTTCCGTTAAGTTCTACCTGGTTGCTATGCTGTTTATTCTCTTCGATGTGGAAGCAATATTCCTGTATCCATGGGCAGTCATCCTGCGCGAACTGAAGATGTTCGGCTTCTGGGAGATGCTGGTGTACGTTGGCATCGTGCTAGTCGGACTTTTCTATGTGTGGAAGAAGGGCGTGATCGACTGGGGCCGTGAAGCTTTGCAGCGAGGCGATTTCTGATGCCTCTCCAACCCGCGATTACCGAGATCGAACAGCTCAAGGAGCATCCTGCGCTTGCACGCCTGCTCGTCTGGAATAAAGCCGTTGTGCAATCGGCAAAATTCGACCGGGACGAACTTACTGTCTGGGTGGAAAAAGGTGCGATCCGCGAGGTGTGTGCCATACTGCGCGACGACGTCTACTGTCCGTTCAACTACCTCAGCGATCTCACCTGCGTGGATTGGTATCCATCAGAACCGCGCTTCGAGGTGGTCTACCACCTCTTGTCGATTCCGAAGAAGGAACGCATCCGCCTGAAGGCGCGCGTAGATGGCTCAAGTCCCGTGATTGAATCGGTCACGTCGGTGTGGCCCGCAGCGAACTACTACGAACGAGAAGTTTTCGATCTGTTCGGTGTGCGTTTCACCGGACATCCTAACCTGCAACGAATCATGATGCCTGATAACTGGGAAGGTCATCCATTGAGGAAGGACTACCCAGTGGAGGGCTACCGGTAAGAGTAAGAGATGACGCAATTCCCCGCGCCAACAGTAGCTGAACCCGGTCAGGACCGGACCCTTATCCTCAACATGGGGCCGCAACACCCTTCTACGCACGGGGTTCTGCGTCTGGTCCTCGAAATCGATGGCGAGACCGTCGTGCGGCTGCTGCCCGATATCGGCTACCTGCACACGGGGATCGAGAAGACTTGCGAAGCGAAGTTCTACCAGCAGGTCGTTCCGCTTACGGATCGTATCGATTATCTGTGCCCGATGACGAACAACCTGACCTACTGCCTGGCAGTAGAGAAGTTGTTGGGACTCGAGATTCCTCCCAAGGCGCAGTGGATCCGCGTCCTGCTGAACGAAATGACCCGCATCAATTCGCACTTGGTCTGGCTCGGCACGCATGCCATGGACCTGGGCGCAATGACCGTTTTCCTTTATTGCTTCCGAGAACGCGAAGACGTGCTGCGGCTGTTCGAAATGGTCAGCGGGCAGCGCATGATGACCTCCTATTTCCGCGTGGGAGGTTTGGCGCTGGAGCCACCGCTCGGATTTTTCGAGAAGGTGAAATCATTCGCGGACCGATTCCCCGGAAACGTCGATGAATACGAAGGGCTGCTCACTGGAAATCCTATATTCCTGATGAGGACCAAGGGTGTCGCGAAGCTTTCGATGGAGGACGCTATTGCGCTCGGTGCCACCGGTCCCACTTTGCGCGGCAGCGGGGTCGATATCGACTTACGCCGTGATGCTCCCTACACTGGATACGAGAATTTCAAATTCAAGGTACCGATAAGCACGGAAGGCGACGTATTCGCGCGATACGTCTGCCGTGTGCAGGAATTGCGCGAATCCATCGGGATCGTCCAGCAGGCGCTGGCGGGTATGCCGGAGGGTCCCACTAAGGCGGATGCGCCCAAAGTGGTGTTACCCGACCGCGAGAAGATGAAGACGCAGATGGAAGCCCTCATCTATCACTTCAAGATCATCACCGAGGGTTTTGCAGTTCCGCCTGGAGAGGTTTACCAGGCAGTCGAATCGCCACGCGGTGAAATGGGCTATTACGTTGTCAGCGACGGCACTGCCAAACCATACCGCGTACACATGCGTGGTCCGTCGTTTGCTAATCTGCAGGCGCTCGGGAAGATGTGCGAAGGACATTTGATCGCGGATGTAGTCGCTGCCATTGGAAGCATCGACGTCGTGCTTGGGGACATTGACCGGTAAATATTCGAGATCTGCAATTTGTAGTTCAAATTGCCCAATGCAAATCGCATGAAGTTTTCACCTGAATTCGAATCGCGTTTTGCCGAGATGCTGACGCATTATCCGACGAAGAGGTCGGTGCTCGTGCCCTCACTGCTTTACGCTCAGGATGAGATCGGGTACCTGTCTGACGAATTGATTGCGGAACTGGCCGAGCGGCTCGAATTGACTGAACTCGACGTCCGCAACGTGATCAGCTACTACAGCATGCTCACGACTAAGCCGCGAGGCAAGTACAACGTTCAGGTCTGCACCAACATTGCGTGTATGCTGCGAGGCGGTGAGGAACTGCTCGATCACTGTAAGAAGAAACTCGGCATCGGCCACAAGGGCACTACGGCCGACGGCCTATTCTCGCTGGAGGAAGTGGAATGCATCGGAGCCTGCAGTTGGGCTCCCGCGGTGCAGGTGAATTACGACTTCCACGAAAACCTGACGGAAGAGAAACTGGACAAAGTTCTGGAAGAGTACAAGAAGAAAGGAACGCAGTAGAACAATCATTGTGTCTTTGAGAGATTGCATCATTGGTTTCAAATGCTCCAGTGATTCAATGACTCACTGAGTCAATTTCATGGCTGACCTGGTATCCCATCCCGACGAGATTCGCGTAGTCTCGAAGCGCTTTGGAAAAGGCGCGACCAATATCGACCGCTACGTCGAGCTCGATGGCTATAAGGCCGTGCGGAAGGCGCTCGGCATGCAACCAGACGTCATCATCAGCGAGGTAAAGAACTCTGGCCTGCGCGGACGGGGCGGTGCTGGCTTCAACACAGGGATGAAGTGGTCGTTCGTCCCCAAGCAATCAGCGAAGCCGAAATATGTCCTCTGCAACGGTGATGAGAGTGAGCCTGGCACCTGCAAAGACCGACTAATTTTCGAGCACGATCCGCATGCAGTGATCGAGGGCGTGATGATCGCCGCCATCGCGGTGGGCGCGCATACCGGCTACGTCTACATTCGTGGTGAGTATCGCTACCTCTCAGTCATCATGCAGAAAGCGATCAAAGACGCATATGCGAAGGGTTTTCTGGGAAAAAACATTTTCGGCAGCGGATACGATCTCGATATCTACTGGCATGGTGGCGCGGGCGCCTACGAAGTCGGCGAAGAATCGGCACTCATGGAATCACTCGAGGGTAAGCGCGGCATCCCACGCATCCGGCCGCCCTTCCCTGCCGTAGTTGGCCTGTGGGGCGGTCCGACAGTGATCAATAATGCGGAGACGCTTGCTAGTGTGCCCCACATTATCCTCGGTGGTGCCGAGTGGTTCGCCAATCTGGGCACTCCGAAGAATGGTGGAACGCGACTCTTCTGTCTCGCGGGCAACCTTGAGAAGCCCGGAGTGTACGAGTTGCCCATGGGTTACAACCTCAAGAAGATGATTTATGACGTTGGTGGAGGCATCCCGAATGGGCGAAAATTGAAGGCGGTAGTGCCGGGTGGATCGTCGACGCCAGTTCTTCTTCCGGAGGAGATCGATGTGCCGATGGATTTCGATGCGCTGATGAAGGTCGGCTCGATGCTTGGCTCTGGCGGTGTAACCGTGCTCGACGATGCAGCCTGCATTGTGAAGTTCGCATTACGCACAATCAAGTTTTACCAACACGAAAGCTGTGGGTGGTGCATCCCCTGCCGCGAAGGAACTGACTGGCTCAAAAAGACGCTGACGCGCTTCCATGCAGGTGCGGGCCTGAAGAAGGACATCGACAACATGTACTACCTCTCCGAGAACATGCTGGGGCGCACATTCTGTCCGCTCGGGGATGCCGCGGCCATGCCGACAATGGCCTTCGTGCAGAAGTTCCGGAAGGAATTCGAGGATCATCTAGAAGGGCGTCCGTGCCCGTTTGAAAAGGCACGATCAGTGGAAAAATTGCCAGTGTTGGCCTAGCGAAATTTGTAATTGGTAATGTGTAAAGGGTATTTGAAGATCAAGAAACGTAGGCCAAAGTTGCAATTACAAATTAGAGATCACAAATCACCGATTGCCAAATGCCTGACGTAACTCTCACTGTCGACGGCAAGAAAGTCACGGCGCCAGCTGGAACGTTGCTCATCGAGGCCTGTAAGGCCGTGGGCATCGAGGTGCCCTCTTTCTGTTATTACCCCAATTTGTCTTTGCAGGGCGCATGCCGCATGTGTCTCGTGAAGATCGAGAAGATGCCCAAGCTGCAGACCGCGTGCACTATGGTCGTGGGCGAGGGCATGATCGTCACGACCAACAGTCCTGAGGTCGTGCAAGCACGCAAGTCGATGGTCGAGTTGCTGCTCGGTAATCATCCCCTTGACTGCCCCGTGTGCGATGCGGGCGGCGAATGCGAATTGCAGGACATGACGTTTTCCTATGGCGCCGCAGAGTCGAAATTCATGGAAGCGAAAAACCACCGCGACGAGCAGCAATGGTCGCCGGTGGTGTATTTCGACCGTCCGCGCTGCATTCTGTGCTACCGCTGCGTTCGTATCTGTGGCGAAGGCATGGACGTCTGGGCGCTGGGAGTGCAGAACCGCGGCGTAACATCGATCATTTCTCCCAATCAGGAAGATCATCTGGAGTGCGAAGAGTGCGGAATGTGCATCGACATTTGCCCTGTCGGTGCCCTGACGTCTGGCGCCTATCGCTACAAGACGCGCCCTTGGGAGATGAAGCACGTCGGCACCGTCTGCACTCATTGCGGCGATGGCTGCAAAACGACTTTGGGTGTGCGGCGGGCGGATACTGGTGTAGAAATCGTTCGCGGCGACAACCGCGACAAGAGCGGCATCAACAATGACTTTCTCTGCATTAAGGGCCGGTATGCCTTCGATTTTGCGCACAGCAATGAACGCTTGACCCGGCCACTGATCCGCAACGGCGGCAAATTGACTCCCGCCACCTGGGAAGAAGCCTTCGAACTGATCGGCAAGCGCTTCGCGGAGGTCCGCGACAAAGATGGTGGCCGGGCGATGGGCGTGATCGGATCGAACCGCACGACCAACGAAGAGAGCTATTTGCTTTCGAAGTTCGCGCGCACGGTGCTGAAGACGAACAATATCGATCATCACCGCACGGCCGACTACCCTTCGTTCGCGGCTGCGCTAGCGGGAAAACCTGGCAAGACCGCTTCGATGCGCGACGTGTACAGCGCGCCGGCCATCCTGCTCATTGGGAACGACCCGACGAATCAGCATCCGCTGCTTGCGTGGCAGATTCGGAACAACGTCCGTTTGCATCGCGCGAAGCTCTACATCATCAATTCGGCGCCCATCAAGCTGCGTCGACAGGCGACGGCATTCGGTCTCCTTCCAGCCGGAACTGAAGTAAAAGCCGTCGAATTCCTCGCCGGAGACGATTCCGTCCTCGATTCCCTGCTGACTGGCGGCGTATCGCGTGACGTGTGGATCGCTCTGCGCGACAAAGTAAGGGCTGAACAAAATCTCGTGATTGCCTTCGGATCAGAATTACGCGGCGCTGAGATCTCGAAGTTGGTCAACTTCGCGTCGTCGATCTCAGGCGCAAGGCTGATCTGCCTGGGCGACTACTCCAATTCGCGCGGCGCGGCCGACATGGGAGTCTATCCCGACCTTCTGCCCGGTTATCACCGCGTCGCCGATACTAGTAAATTCCACCAGGAATGGGGATCGATCCCCACTGAGAAAGGTCTGACTCTTCCCGAGATGGTCGAGGCTGCAAAGGCCGGGAGACTGAAAGCCCTTTATGTCCTCGGATCAAATCCCATCAGTCGCTTTGGCATCGACCCGTTCGCGTTCTCCAAAAGCTTCGTCGTAGTTCAGGAAATGTTCCTGACCGAGACGGCCAATATCGCCGATGTTGTTCTGCCGGCGGCGAATTCATACGAAAAGTCTGGCGCGTGCACTAACACTTGCGGCGATCTGCAACTGGTGAAGAAGGCAGGCGAAATTACAGGAACCAAGTCGGATTTCGAAATGATTGTGCGGATCGCCGACGCGATGGGCGCCGACATCCACAAACTCGTCCCGTTCGGTGGCGGCACGCATGCCGACATGGGACAAACGCGGGGAGCGCAATCGGGCGAGGCCGATCGCCACGCAGTGTGGCTCGAAGCGCACAACCTCGAACCGAAGATGTCGCCACTCGATCCGATCGCGATTCTCGACGAGATCCAACGGCTAGTTCCTGGCTACGATGTTTCGCGGCTGACCCTTCTCGCAGGAAACGATCAGCACCTGGAGATCGCGGAATCGGGCCCCGGAATCGCGCACGATCCTAGCCTGATTGTCCCGGCAAACGACGATTTGTTTACTTCAGGCACATTGGGGCGATATTCGCACACGCTGAACTCAGTGATGGAAAATAAACCCGCGGAAGAAGTCGCGGCCGACTAGCGCGGAAAGCAGCATCCGCGTCGCATCATGAAAACGGAAAACCTTTGAGCGCAACGACCACATTCGTCATTCTTTCGATCATCAAGTCCGTAGCGGTCATTTTTGTGCTGCTAACGGCTGTGGCCTATAGCGTCTGGCTGGAGCGCAAAGTCTCGGCGCGTATCCAGAACCGCTGGGGCCCGACGCGGGTCGGACCGTTCGGTCTGCTGCAACCTCTGGCTGACGGTATCAAGTTCATCTTCAAAGAAGATCTAATGTTGCCCCACGTCTACAAGCCGCTGTACATCGCGGCGCCGATTATCGCGGTGTTGTTCTCCATCACATCGATCGCGGTAATTCCTTTCGGCAACTCGCTAGACATTCCGGCGTTCCACATCGGCTCATGGACCGTCGGTCCGATTTCCACGCCGTTTCAGGTTGCCGCCGATTCGGCTGGTGACATCAACATCGGACTGCTCATTATTCTTGGCATTACTTCAATGGGAGTCTATGGGGTCGCGTTGGCAGGGTGGGCTTCGAACAGTAAGTATTCTCTGCTCGGTGGATTGCGTGCCAGCGCCCAGATGGTCAGCTACGAAATCGCGCTCGGAATTTCGCTGATCCCGATAATGATCAAGTCTGAGAGCTTCAGCCTGCGCGCGATTGTCGACGCCCAGCGGCACTTGCAATGGAACATCGTTTATGTGCCGTTCGGCACGATCGCGTTTTTTGTCTACCTGATTTCGGCCTACGCGGAAACGAACCGTACTCCGTTCGATCTGCCAGAGGCTGAATCCGAACTAGTCGCCGGTTATCACACCGAATACAGCGCCATGAAGTTTGCCATGTTCTTCATGGCCGAGTACGCCAACATGGTCACGGTCGCATGCCTGGCCACGCTGCTGTTCTTCGGTGGGTGGCTCGGCCCTGTCTTCGGTCCGTCGTGGCTGCAGATCCTGCTGCCCGTATTTTGGTTCTGTCTGAAGGTTTTCTTTTTCATGTTTCTTTATGTCTGGGTACGCTGGACGCTTCCTCGGTTCCGCTATGACCAGCTCATGGCGTTCGGATGGAAGGTGCTGCTGCCAATGGCAATTGCGAACCTGGTGGTCACCGCGCTGTACGAGGCGCTTAAAGCGTAGAACTAGCCGCTAGCTGCTGGCGGGGGCTAGATACTAGTAGCTCAAATTACAAGATGCTTCATCTACCTGTATTTCTAATTTTCGGTCTGATCTGCGTGGCCGGAGCCATTAACCTGCTAGTGCAGAAACATCCGATCAACAGCGCGCTATCGCTGGTGGTCGTGATGGCGTCGCTGGCGGTGGAATATCTTCTCCTGGGCGCAGAATTCGTAGCAGCGGTACAGGTGATTGTCTATGCGGGTGCCGTTATGGTGCTCTTCGTCTTCACCATCATGTTGCTCAACGCCGGCGAAGAGGAGCACACCAAGGGCAGCCGGGTCGCCCTTCTACTGGGAGTTCCCGGAATCGCGATCGGCGGAGTTCTGGTGAGCTGGACTGTCTTGCGTCACTCGAACACAGCGCCGGTTCCAATCGGAGCCTTACCCGGGCCGCCCAAGGATGTCGCTCTTTTGCTCTTCCACGATTTCCTGTTGCCGTTTGAAATCACATCCGTCCTGATTCTGATCGCGATTATGGGCGCGGTAGTCCTGGCTAGCAGACCCGAGGCGATCGTACGTCGCCTCCGTCGCGGCGAACCTGCCCAGAAGGCTCAGAAACCCGAAAAGCGCGAGCTTGCTGTAGTCGGAAAGGAGCGGTAATGGGCAATCTCTCCAACGTGCCGCTTTCTTACTATCTCGTGCTCAGTGGCATACTGTTCGCCTGCGGTGTGCTGGGATTTCTGATCAAGCGCAACATCATCACAGTGTTCATGTCGATCGAATTGATGCTCAATGGCGTGAACCTCTCGTTCGTTGCCTTCGCCGCGCACTGGCATCACCTAAGCGGGCAGATCTTCGTCTTTTTCGTGATGGTGGTGGCAGCCGCCGAAGCCGCTGTTGGCCTTGCCATTATCATCGCCGTGTATCGTACGCGTGAAACATTGAATGTCGACCAGGTGAATCTGCTCAAACTATGACGCCGAACCCTTATCTCTGGCTGATTCCCGTGCTTCCGCTGGCCGGGGCGGCGATCAATGGCTTCTTCGGACGTCATTCGTCGAAGAAGGCGATCACTACGATTGCGCTCGTCTTCCCGGGCGTGGCCTTTCTGCTCGCGCTGATCATCGCTTTGCGCTTCTCGTCAGCTCAGGCTCCTTACTATTATGATCTGGCCCACTGGATCCGCTCGGGCAATTTCCATGCGGATTTCAGTTTTTATCTCGATCAGCTTTCTCTCGTCATGCTGCTGGTCGTGACCGGCGTCGGCTTTCTGATCCACATTTATTCCGTCGGCTACATGTGGGACGACGATGGTTACTACCGCTTCATGTGTTATCTGAATCTCTTCATGTTCTTCATGCTGACGCTCGTGTTGGCGAAGAACTATTTGCTGATGTTCATCGGGTGGGAGGGAGTAGGACTTGCGTCGTACCTGCTGATCGGCTTCTGGTTTGTTAAGGATTCCGCTGCTTCCGCCGGCAAGAAAGCGTTCATCGTTAACCGCATTGGTGACTTCGGATTTCTGATCGCGCTCTTCTTAATGATCAAGCATTTCGGCTCGCTCGATTTTACGAGAGTTTTCGAGCAGGCCGCGACTCATCCGACCGAAACCGCTGGCGCCGGATTGCTGACCTCGATCGGCCTTCTCCTGATGGTCGGAGCCGCCGGGAAATCCGCGCAGATTCCGCTGTACGTCTGGCTGCCAGACGCTATGGAAGGGCCGACGCCCGTTTCGGCGCTGATCCATGCCGCCACTATGGTGACGGCAGGTGTGTACATGGTCGCGCGCTCGCACATGATTTTTGAACGCGCTCCGTCGGCCATGACAGTAGTCGCAATCATTGGAACGCTCACCGCTCTGTTCGCGGCCACGATCGGGATCGCACAAACTGATATCAAGAAGGTTCTCGCTTATTCGACTGTCTCGCAGCTTGGCTACATGTTCATGGCCTGCGGCGTGGGCGCGTTTTCCGCTGGCATCTTCCATCTGATGACGCATGCCTTCTTCAAAGGCCTGTTATTCCTGGCCGCAGGCTCGGTGATTCATGGCATCGGGGGCGAGCAGGACATGCGGAAGATGGGCGGCCTTCGCACTTACATGCCGTGGACGTTTGCCACGATGGGCATAGCGACTCTCGCGATCTCAGGCATCCCACCGCTCGCTGGCTTCTGGTCGAAGGACGAGATTCTGTGGCGCGCGTTCGGCGTTAACTGGGTGTATTGGCTGATCGGAGTGGTGACAGCCTTCATCACCTCGTTCTACATGTTCCGACTGATGTACCTGACATTTGGTGGCGAGTATCGTGGCGGTCCAGCTGTACACGACGTCAAGCACCAGTCGGCGGACGCTCACGCGATGCACGACAAGGCCGCGCACGGCGGACATGGTCACGGCGAGCCGCACGAGAGTCCCTGGGTAATGCTTGGTCCACTGGTTGTTCTTGCTGTTTTGTCTTTGATTGGCGGGTTCGTTGGCCTGGGCAATCGCTTCGAACACTTCCTGGCAGCCGTGTTCCAGAGTCCCGCACATGAAGCCGTCAACGAAGCGGCCGAACACAGCCTCGAATATATGCTGATGGGCGTTTCAATCAGCGTCGCGTTTCTCGGATGGATCGTGGCTTACTTTCTCTATAGCCGTCGGCCTGAACTTCCCGCGCGCATCGCGCAGAGTCTTGGCGGCCTATATCGGGCGGTCTCCAACAAGTACTACGTAGACGAGCTTTACGCCATACTCTTCGTTCAACCTGTAGTTGAAGGTTCCAGTGCAATCCTCTGGAAAGGAGTCGATCAGGGAGTGATCGATGCCACCGTCAACAACACTGCCGATATTGCGCGTCACACTTCCGACAATCTCCGCCACATGCAATCCGGCAATCTACGCTCTTACGCTGGATGGGTTGCTGCTGGGGGCGCAGTGGTGATTGCTTACATGATCTGGATGGGGGTGCGATGAAATCTTCGGCCTTGAATCCCTACATCCTCACACTAGTCACATTCATTCCGCTTGCGGGTAGTTTCCTACTGCTGGCCATCCCGCGGCGCGATCGCGACATCAAGATTTGGGCTCTTGTCATCTCGCTCATCGATTTCGTCGTATCGCTGCATCTACCCGTTCATTTGCACCGTAACGTTGCGGGTTTCCAATTCGAGATCGACTGGGCATGGATTTCCCATCCCAACATTCACTACCACATGGGTATCGACGGCATTTCCGTGTGGCTGGTGGTCCTGACAACGTTTCTCACGCCGCTCTGCGTGCTAATTTCATGGACTTCGATTCACGAGCGCGTGAAGGAATTCTTCTTGTTGATGCTGATCCTGGAATCGGCGCTGATCGGGGTCTTCACCTCGCTCGATTTGTTCCTCTTCTATTTCTTCTGGGAAGCGACTCTGATTCCGATGGCGCTGCTAATCGGCATTTGGGGTCACGGGCGGCGTGTCTATGCAGCCGTCAAGTACTTCCTGTTCACGATGACCGCCTCTTTGTTGATGCTGGCGGCAATCTTATGGCTCTACGCAAAGACCGGGAGTTTTGATTTTGTCGTCATTCAGAGTGCTATTCGCGGCGGCCACGTTGAGAATTTCGTCGCCGCTGCTCCGTGGCTGTTCCTGGGATTTTTCATTGCCTTTGCGGTGAAGGTGCCCCTCTTCCCGGTCCATACCTGGCTCCCAGATGCGCACGTGGAAGCGCCGACTGCAGGTTCCGTACTGCTGGCGGGCGTTCTGCTCAAGATGGGCACCTACGGTCTGCTGCGATTCAATCTCGGACTCTTTCCTGAGCAGGCCCGGAGAAATGCACCCTGGATCGTCGCCCTTGCGCTGATCGGAATCATTTACGGTGCGTTGGTCTCGCTCGTCCAGCCGAATCTGAAAAAGCTGATCGCCTATTCCTCGATCAGCCACCTGGGCTTTGTCGTCCTGGGCATCTTCAGTTTTACAACCTCAGGGCTTAACGGGGCGGTATTTGTTATGCTCGCGCACGGCGTGGCCACTGGTGGGCTCTTTATGCTCGCGGGAATTCTGTACGAGCGGCGGCACACTTACGAAATTACGGAATTTGGCGGCCTCGCAACCCCAATGCCGAAGTACGCAACGTTCTTCCTCTTCATCGTGCTTGCTTCAGTCGGGTTGCCTTTACTGAACGGCTTCATTGGGGAGTTCCTGGTGCTGACCGGCGCCTTCCAAGCAAATCCGGTCTATGGAATCCTGGGCGCGACTGGGGTCATCTGGAGCTCCTGCTATCTTCTCTGGATGTATCAGCGCGTCTTCTACGGCAAGGTGACGCACGAAGTGAATAACACACTGCCCGATCTCAATCTGCGCGAGAAAACCGCACTTATACCCGCCGCGGTCGCAGCATTGGCCATGGGTGTTGCTCCCATCTTATGGTTGAGCGCGATTGACCCGGCCGTGCAGGCGGCCCTCGCCAACGTTCCGCAGATGGTGAGCAAGGCGGTGGGTCAATGACTACGCTAGCGCACCTGTTTTCCGCAGCCCTGCTGCAGGCGCAAGCTTTCCAACCGCCTCCAGCGGCGGACTACATGCGGATCTTGCCAGAGATCGTGCTTTCGTTGTTCGGCATGATCATCATGTTCATTGATCCGCTGCTCGACGAAGACAAAAATCAGAAGCCACTCGGTTCCATTGCAATCGTTGGAGCTGTAATAGCTCTAATCTCCACATTCTGGATGGCCCGCTATCCCGGTCCGGGTTTCTCGAGAATGATCAGCGTGGAACCCTTCAGCATCTTCTTCCACATCCTGATTATCGCGATCACGATCGTCGTCATTTTGAGTTCGTACGAATACATGGCTGTGCAACGCATCCGCGCGGGCGAGTACTACGGACTGATCCTGTTCGGCACTGTGGGTATGTGCCTGATGTCGTCGGCCGTAGAACTGGTTCTGATTTTCATCGCGCTTGAGATCTCGTCGATCTCAACCTATGTGCTTGCCGGTTTCCGACGCCGTGAGGCAGCCAGCAGCGAATCATCGTTGAAATATTTCCTGCTCGGCTCATTCGCAACCGCCTTTTTCCTTTATGGCGTGGCTCTGATGTTCGGCGCTTCGGGTTCCACAAACATCGATGATATCGCTGCCTTCCTACGGTCGAACAATGTCCCGTTGCTCGCGTATGTCGCCGTAGCTCTCTTGTTCGTGGGTCTCGGATTCAAGGTTGCAGCATCGCCTTTCCACGTATGGACACCCGACGTTTACGAAGGAGCGCCTGCCCCAATCGTTGGGCTGATGTCGACCGGACCGAAGGCTGCAGCATTCGCCGTCCTGCTGAGAGTGCTGTTTGAAACTAACGCTCCGGGGCGCTTCTGGCTCATTTGGGTTACTGCTGCGCTCTCCATGACCTTGGGCAACGTCGGGGCGCTCGTTCAGGACAACATCAAGCGTCTGCTCGCCTACTCATCGATTGCCCATGCTGGTTATCTGCTGGTGGCCTTTGCGGCACAACCGGAACTCGGCACTTCTGCAGCAATGTTCTATTCCGCTGCCTATGCAGCAATGAACGTCGGCGCTTTTGCCGTAGTTAGTCATTTTGCCAATTTCGGCGAGAAGTACGTGACGCTTGAAGACTATGCCGGCTTGGGAAAGCGCTTCCCTTTTCTGGCTGCTGCCCTGACGTTCTTCCTCATGTCGCTCATCGGAATTCCGATCACCGGCGGGTTCTTCGCCAAATTCTACGTCTTCAGCGCTGCGCTGCAGGCCAATTTGGTCGGATTGTCGATTATCGGCTTCCTGAATAGCGCGATTGGCGCCTACTACTACTTGCGGATCATAGTGATGATGTACATGCGGGATGCGCGTGCCGAGGTTCCAGTGACCCCGGTCCCCATGGCGACGACCGCTGCCATCGCGGTATGCATCCTCGCGACGCTTTACCTCGGTGTTCTGCCCAATCGGGTCCTGGATTTCGCAAACGACTCCGCCAACCATCTTCTTCACATCGACGGCAGGGCACGGGCCGCCCAGATACCCAGCCAAGGTGCTGGCAACTAGCTATTCGGTCGCCACTGCCAGGTCTCGTCGTGAAAAGATCCACGAAGCTGCCAGCACCAAGATCAAGACCTCGACCCATGCCGTCCCCAGGACGTGTAGGCTCGCGTGCCACGGCTGCTGGTTTTCGCCCGCAAGGATCGGCGAAACCAACGAGTAGACCGGCAGGATGAAGAACGACGATCGTTCATGCATAGCTGGAATCCCGGCCAGCAGGCCTGTTCCGATCGCCGAAAAAACGGGTGGTAGAAACGTGGAGAAGAATAACGTCAGCGCCGCCGTCAGGAGGCATGCGGTCACTAAAGCCAACATGCCCAGCCAGATTTCGGGTACGCTAAATTCGAATCTGCCAAGCACCCACGTTGCCGTGAAACCCAAGCACCAGCAAAAAACACCGATCACCAGCGCGATTCCTGTCAGCAGCCCGGCCAAGTACTGCGTCCGCGATACGGCCTTCGACAGAACACCCATAATCCGGCGTGATCGCTGATCCGCGCGAATGGCCGAACTCCCAAAGAAAACAGAGAACGCAATTGTGTAAGCGACCAGTTGCTTAAAGATCAGCAGCGCGTCAGGACCCGCGCTTCGGGGATCGGAGAGGAATCCAAACAACGCCCACCCGATTACCCATAGCAATAAAAAGAAGAGCGGCCACAACTGATCACGGGCGAAGTTTGCGGCAATCAGTAGCTGCGCTCTCATGCGAAATTTGCCCTGCTGGCGCCCGCATCGCGGGGCGTGGTCAATTCGAGAAACACGTCTTCAAGAGAACGACGGCTTGGATTTACACTCACGACCTCACCTCCGGCTTCCCAGATCTTCTCAATCGCCGCCCGCCCTTGATCCTTAGGCAAGGTCAGACGGCATAGCGAACCGTCTAGGCTCATAGCCGCAAACAACGTTGGTGGTATGTTGCGACAAACAATCTCAATTTGGCCGCTCGCCTCGAGCAAATCTATCAGCCGCCCCGTGCGAACCACCCGCCCCTGCCTGACCATGGCCACTCGGTCGCAGATAAGTTCCACCTCCGATAGCAGATGTGAACTGAGAAATATGGTTTTGCCGGCCTCTCTCGCCTTTAGAAGCAGTTCTCGCACTGCAACACGTGCCGCGGGGTCGAGTGCCGAGGTTGGCTCGTCAAGGATGAGTAATTCAGGATCATTCACTAGTGCCTGCGCCAATCCCATCCTCTGCAACATGCCGCGAGAAAACTGACCGACCTTTCTCTGCGCTTCCGATTCCAGCTCAACAGCCTGCAGGACCTCGCGTACTGCGTCTGAAAGGCCTTGGGAGCTGAGACCATTCAATCCACCATAAAAACGAATCGCTGCCGCCGCCGGTCGATCGTAGAGGGCAACGTTCTCCGCCAAGAATCCGATCCTGCGTCGCGTCGAGACATGCCCGAATTTGTGACCTAGCATCGCTCCGCTTCCCGAATTGGGGCGCGTGAACCCTAGAGCAACATGTATCGCCGTGCTCTTTCCCGCGCCGTTTGGTCCGAGGAACCCAAAAATCTCTCCGGTTTGCACGGAAAGCGAAAATTCTTGCAGTGCAGTCGCGGTTCGTCGGCCCCACCACGAACGGTAGTACTTACTAACGCTTTCGTACTGCAATGCAACTGGCATGCCTCTTGATTCTAAACGGTCACTCGAAATATGTTGAAAAGCCGCGTCCAGCCTCGATTGACAACTGTCGCCGAAGTCGGCATTATTTACAGGCTGGTACGGTCTCTACTTGCTTCGGGGCCTGGAGGATTTATGTTGCAGTATCTTCGAGCCATCTGGTCGGACGAACAAGGGCAGGATATTGCTGAGTATGCCGTAATGCTGGCTGTGATTCTGGTGCTCGTCATCGGAACAGTGCGTCTGATCGGTGGCAATGCGAACAATGCGTTTTCCAGCGTCGCAAGTTCTCTCAGCCAATAGATAACCGGGGACCATCACAAGGTTCGACATCACACGAACTCTTATGAAGCGATTTAGCACCTCCATCCGATTTTGCCGCTATTGGTTTACGTCCGCGGTGCAGGTGGAGGCCTGGAGCGACTCTACACATTAGAGACAGCTCGAGACTTTTTCAAAGCAGCCGCGATAAGATCGCGGCTTTTGTTTTTTCCCGAACCGAAAGGATATTCCAATGATCGTCAACATGTCCGATACTGCCACCCCTGAACAGATCGAGCACGTTATACAACGTATCCGCGAAGCCGGCTTCCAGCCACACGTTACACGCGGAACGGAGCGCACTATCGTGGCTGCCGTGGGCAGCGGAGGACGCCGTCACGAAATTGAGGCCCTCTGTGTTGCTCCGGGTGTTGACAACGTTGTTCCCATTGCGCAACCGTTCAAGCTCGTAAGCCGTCAGACGCGCCCGACGCCTTCCTTGGTGAACGTTGGCGGGGTAAACATCGGAGGAGATGATGTCGTTGTCATTGCGGGGCCCTGCTCAGTGGAATCTCGCGAACAGTTGCTTGAGACGGCTCATGCGGTGAAAAAGGCTGGGGCAACCATGCTTCGCGGCGGAGCCTACAAGCCTCGCACGTCCCCATATGAGTTTCAGGGTCTCGGCATCGAGGCACTCAAGATCTTGCGCGAAGCGCGTGAGGAGACCGGCCTCCCAGTGGTGACCGAAGTGATGAGCACCGAGGACGTGGATCTCATTTGCCAGTACGCCGACATGTTGCAGGTTGGCGCCCGTAATATGCAGAACTTCGCGCTGCTGCGGCGCCTCGCTACGCTTCGGAAGCCGATCCTGTTGAAGCGTGGACCATCCGCGACCGTGAAGGAGTGGTTGCTTGCTGCTGAGTATCTATTGGCTGGGGGAAATCGAGATGTGGTGCTCTGCGAGCGGGGCATCAAGACGTTTGAAACCGCCACACGCAACACGATCGATCTGGCATCCATTGCACTGGCGAAAGAGCTCTCGCACCTGCCAGTTATTGCCGATCCGTCGCACGGCACCGGCAAACAAAGCCTGATCGGTGCAGTTTCACGCGCAGCCATTGCCATCGGTGCCGACGGGATTATTGTGGAGGTTCATCCGTGCCCAGAGCGCGCATTGTCGGACGGGCCGCAATCCCTTGACATCCCGCAATTCGAGAAAGTCATGCAGGGATTAAGCAATCCTCTACGCCAAGTAATGTCGAATCGACTGCAGGTGGCTAGAGCGTAGGCAGGAGTCTACTCGGCGCTGGTTGTCATGCTTCTCTATTGCGTAGGATTTCGCGGGAATTTGAGGAATGGCATGCGCACATTGTTGATGACGACATTATCTGCGTCGATTGACTGTGGCGGGAGAAATCCAGCGGCGCCGTTATACGTCACGTAATCGTCCTGGTCGACCCCGTCGCCGCTCACGCCCAAGCCACCGACCAGCACACCATTCTTATACAACGGCAATGACCCAGGGAAGAAGACGATGCCGCTCTGATTCTGCGGGTTCGCGCTATCCGATCCTTGCGTGCATGGATTCGCCGTATCGAATTGGTATAGCGAAAAAAACGGCCCCGGACCGGAGCCATTGATCCCCGAAGGAAATAGGGGCTGCGATCCAAATCCGATCGTGCGGTTGCTCAGTGCTGTCCCGGCCGGAATGCCCGGCAAATCTACATGGCCCCCACTGCTGAACCAGATCACGTTGCGCGCTTTTGCTACCGCGACGTCGGCACTGAAAACAGTGCCGTCCGGCATCCTATAGAGCCCCAGAATCGTGCCGTCGAGATCGGCCACCGCAATCGTCATGCGCGTGCGCGAACTCTGCGGCAAGCGGATCACCGCCCGCGTTTTCTCGGCAGTTGCCACGGCCTGGTTGATGATCGTCTGCACATCGTCCTGCGTGAGACCGCCGCTTCCTGCAATCGGTCCGGCCAGCATACCTTCCGGTGGAAGAGAGCCATCGATCGGCCCCTGCACATAGATTCCGGGGTTCGATCCGCCCCTCACCGCTGCCGGCGGAGTCGTCTGATTCACGAACGGCAAGGCAATGCCGCCGATGATGACCACCCCCGGGGGCGGTAATTGCGCCGCCGAGGGCAGAAATCCAGCGTTGGTTGAGCCCGCGAATGCTGCATATTCGGCGATGGTGTTGGAAGTGCTCACCACGCCGACGCCTCCGACTGCAAATCCGTTCTTGAACAGCGGCACACCTCCCGGATTCACAGCGTTCGGATCGCTGTCGAGTTCGTCCGCTTTGCCCGTCAGAACGCCGAGCCCGGTACTCGATCCGTCAATCGAGCGCGCGGGACTCAAAGCCTTCCCCGGCAGATAGCTGATGTTGAGCGGACATCCACGATTTGTGTTTTCGATTCCATACAGGTCCCCGCTCGGCGCTCCCGCCACCCCCGGGGGAAAATGAATGCCGCTGATGAAGCGGACTGTGCGCGTCGAAAGCGGAGCCTGATTGTTGCTGAAAGATGCCGCGGTACGCGCCAGCGCGACGGCGAGTTCACCCGCGTTCTCCGCGTGACTGAAATTGCCTATGCCCGTAGGAGGCGCGACGGGCTGCGTCTCAAAGATCGCGAGAATATTTCCCGCGCGATCGGCTACCGCAATTACCATCGGCTGAACCGCAGATTGCGCCACCGCCTGTACAATTTTGTCGACATCATTTTGATCGAGCGGCTGCGCCGTGGGTGGTGGACCGGTCACGTCAGGAGTTCCTCCTCCGCCACTCGCGCAGGACAAAAGAGTAACGCTCATTACCGCGAGCGAGATCAGCAAAGCCACCGCAAATTGTCTCTGATTCCAGACCAAGTATTTCCTCGAAAGGAGAACCCCACTACCGTCAACTAATTTTGCCAACCTGCAGCAGACACTGCCAGATCCAAAGTGATTACGGGCGATCGAAGGTAATAGCAGTTGTTCGGTTATGTATTGTTCCGGTCTATAGAGTGTGATACCTAGAAGTTCATCTCATTCCAACAAGAGCTCACCGATTGCGGCCCCCGTGCTTGTTCAAACACGCTCGCCATGCCCAGCTTGTGTTCTGGCTCGCGATCGCCGCTGTCTCCAACTCTTTCCCGCAGGCACGGCCGGCCGTTATCTCTTCTGAGATCCGCATTCTCGCCCGTTCGCGGCGCGATCGATCGCTTCCAGAAGTGCCCGTTGACGCGTCGGTTTCTATCCAGGGACGGGTTCACGATGCATCGGGTCGTGCCGTTCCGACGGCGCGCATCACGCTGCGCGCCGGCGCGAGACTTGTTTATGCAGCCGAAAGCAGCGCTGAGGGCCTGTTCCGTATCCCGGGGGGAGACTCTACCCGACGGCCGCTGATTCCCGCCGCAACCTACTCGCTCGCGGTCGAAAAAGACGGCGTGGTCGCAACTCTTGCATCCCTTACGGTCGCGGAAGGCGAGCTGGTGAGTCTCGACGTATCCCTCAGTCTGCCTTCATCGCAGCCGATGGATGTCGGCCCCGCAGGAATCGCCGGACTGCGTACAGCACCACTGCCTCCTCCGCCATCGCGTTCGACCTATCCTGAGGCGCGCACCATAGCATCCGAAACCAATCCCACTGACATGTCGCCCGAAACTATTCCCCCTGACTCGGCAAACTTCGAAACGCGTTCTGATCGCTGGTGGGCCCCAATGCCCGATTGGCGCCGTTACGAGGGACAATCCGATGCACCTTACGTGAAAGGTCACTGGTACGATCCGTTCAACCGCAACCGGCTCAAAGGCGACTATCCCATCTTCGGTCAACAGTGGTTCTTCAACTTCACCGGCGACAGCGTTACGTCGGTTGAAGCGCGCCGTCTCAATCTACCGAGTGGCGCCTCCGGCGCTGGGGGCGACAACTTCCCTTTCTTCGGACGCGGCGAGCAGTCGTTCACTTCGCAGACCTTCCGGCTGTCGTTCGACCTCTTCCGAGGCGATGCAAGCTTCCGTCCGCTCGACTTTCGCATTCGCGTGACACCCGAATTCAGCCTAAATTTTCTCCAGACCCGTGAGCGTGGCCTGGTCAACATCGATGTGCGCGAAGGAACCAACCGCTTCGACCAACACATTGGCCTGCAGGAGGCTTTCGTCGAAGCGAAACTGCATGACCTGAGCCCGAACTACGACTTCGTTTCCGTGCGGGCCGGAATTCAGCAATTCAACAGCGATTTTCGTGGATTCATTTTTTCTGAAGAGCAGCCAGGTGTGCGAATTTTCGGCAGCCTGCTCTCGAATCGCATCAACTACAACGCCGCCTGGTTCTACCTTCTTGAGAAAAACACGAACAGCGGTCTGAATACATTCGAGAAGCGCGACCAGCAGGTATATGTCGCCAATGTCTACATCCAGGATTTTCTAAAGAAAGGCTTCACCAACGAGTTCAGCTTTCACTACAACCGCGACGATCCCAGCGTGCATTTTGACGACAACGGATTTCTGGTTCGTCCCGCGCCCATCGGATCGGTCGTCAATAACGGCGTTCTGGAACACGGCATTCGCGCCTACTATCTGGGATGGACGAGCAACGGCCACATCGGTCGCCTTAATGTCAGCCATGCGTTCTACCAGGCGCTCGGACATGACACGCTGAACCCGATCGCCGGCCGTCGCGTTGACGTCAATGCTCAACTCGGAGCACTCGAGCTTTCGGTCGACAAAGACTGGATGCGATTTCGCGCATCCTTGCTCTATTCTTCCGGCGACGGCGACAATCGCTCAGGCGTGTCGCGCACCGACACTACGGCGCGCGGCTTCGACACAATAGTCGACAACCCGCACTTCGCAGGCAGCGATTTCAGTTTCTTCAATCGTGAAGGACTGCGGCTGACTGGTTCCGGGGTAGACCTTGTCGGTCCTGAGAGTCTTTTTCCCAGCCTGCGCTCAAGCAAAGAAGAAGGGCAGGCGAATTTCGTAAATCCCGGTCTCTGGCTCTGGAACCTGGGTGCCGACTTCGATCTCACCCCAAAGCTGAAGGCGTTTTTGAATGGAAATTACCTGCGCTTTGATCGCACCGAGCCTATCGAGATCGTGCTCTTTCAGCGCCCGATTCATCATGCCATCGGGACAGATCTTGGTACAGGCATTGAGTATCGCCCACCGCTCAGCGAGAACATCGTAGTGCGCGCTGGATTCGCGAGCCTGATTCCCGGCCGCGGTTTCGAAGACATCTTCACTGGAAAGACGTTGTTCGCTGGCTTCGCCAGTTTGAAATTTCAGTTCTGACTTGTTGTCAATAGGGCCTGTTTGTGAATTCTTATATGAATTGTCATCCTGAGCGTCGCGAAGGACCCGAGGTGCGGAGTGATACATTGCTGCAGCAATGCATCTGGTTCGTCACGCTATCGACTACATTTGCGCTGCTCACCATCCTCAATTCGACCGCCCAGGATACTTCCCTTCTCCGGCAGCAACAATCAGAAGCCGACCAGAAATCCTCCGGTTGCCAGTCTTGTCATATCTCCATGGATAGCGTCACCATGCACACGACGGGAACGGTTCGCCTCGGCTGCACTGACTGTCATGGCGGGAACGCAGAGGTCCGGATCAGCGCGGGAATGCAGGCGGCTTCCGCTGAATATCAATCGCTAAAAAAGCAAGCGCATCCGCATCCGCGCATTTTCTCTAATCAAACCAATGCCGCAAATCCGGTTCGCGCTTACACGAACTGGTTGAAAGAAGACCGCGACTACATCCGCTTTGTAAATCCGGGCGATCTACGCGTCGCCGAGGAGACCTGCGGACGTTCTGCTTGCCACACTGCTGAAGTCCGAAAAGCTGAGACCAGCATGATGACGCACGGCGCAATGCTCTGGGGCGCCGCCCTCTATAACAACGGCGCAGTTCCATTCAAGACTCCTCGCTTCGGCGAGAGCTACGGGCCCGATGGCCTCCCGCGGCGACTTATGACCTTTCCGCCGCCTACGCTCGAGGAAACGGAGAAAAAGGGCGTGCTTCCCTACCTCGATCCGATCCAGCGCTGGGAGATTTCTCAGCCCGGGAACGTGTTGCGCGTTTTCGAGCGTGGTGGCCGCAAGCGACCCGATATCGGCAATCCTGACCTGGTCACCGATCCCGGCAAGCCTGAAATCAAACTGAGCGATCGCGGCTTCGGGACCGAGCTCCGCACGGATCCCGTATTCCTCGGGCTGCAGAAGACCCGATTGCTCGATCCCCTGCTCTCGTTTCCTGGCACCAACGACCAGCCCGGGGACTATCGGGCCAGCGGGTGCAGTGGCTGTCACGTGATCTATGCGAACGATCGCGCACCTGAGCATTCGTCTGTGTATGGACAGTTTGGAAATCTTGGTTTCAGCGCGACTGCCGATCCCACGGTTCCGAAGAATCAATCCGGTCATCCGCTGCGGCACCAATTCACCCGTTCGATTCCGTCCAGCCAGTGCATGACATGTCACATCCACCCCGGCACGAACATGGTCGCCACGTATTACGGCATGACTTGGTGGGACAACGAAATGGATGGTGAGCATATGTGGCCGCATAAACAGCAGCATCCGTCAGCGCAGGATCAATTCGAGGTGCAGACGGGCAACCCCGAGCGTTCCGCCGTTCGCGGACTTTGGGCAGATGTCAATTTTCTAGAAAAAGTCGGCACGCCCGAGTTCAATTCGCAACTCAAACACACGCAGTTCGGCGACTTCCACAGCCACGGCTGGATCTTCCGCTCCGTTTTCAAGCACGATCGCCAGGGAACGCTGCTCGACGCCAACGATAAGCCGGTTGCTTTCGACGACCCCGACAAATTCAAGAAGGCCGTACACCTCCAGGACATCCATCTCGAAAAAGGAATGCAATGTATCGACTGCCACTTCGAGCAGGACAGCCATGGCAACGGAAAGTTGTACGGCGAAACGCGCAACGCGGTTGAGATCGATTGCATTGATTGTCACGGGTCAATTCACCAGCGCGCCACCCTTGTCACATCCGGACCAGCCGCACCTGCCAGAGGCACGCATCTCGCGGGTCTTCGCACGCCATGGCAAGAGCGGCGTTTCTACTGGAAGGACAACCGCCTTTACCAGCGCTCCATGCTCGAACCGGGCGAGGAGTGGGAAGTCGTGCAGGTACTCGACACGATCACACCGGGCAACACTCACTACAGTGAAAAGTCGCGGCTTGCGAAGACACTCGCGCGGGACGGCGCCACTTGGGGCAACGCTCCCCATGATGAGAAAAATCTCGCGCACTCAAACCAACGCATGACGTGTTACTCGTGCCACTCATCCTGGGCGCCGACTTGTTACGGCTGCCATCTTTCGATGACCGCTAACCAGCGGATGCCGATGCTTCACAACGAGGGCCTGACGACCCGCAACTGGACTTCTTACAACTTCCAGGTCTTGCGCGACGACGCATACACGCTTGGCATCGATGGCACGGTCACCGGACATCGCGTGGCGCCAGTGCGGTCGGCGTGCGCTGTGCTGGTCAGTTCGCAGAACAGCGATCGTGACTGGCTCTACTATCAGCAGCAGACGATCTCTGCAGAAGGGTTCAGCGGCCAGGCCTTCAGCCCCTTTGTGCCACATACTGTTCGCGGTCGCGAGACCAAAACCTGCACTGATTGTCATGTTTCCCGCGTGGGCGACAACAATGCCTGGATGGCACAACTTCTTATGCAGGGCACGAATTTCATGAACTTCATGGGTCGCTACGTCTTTGTCGCGAACGGAAAATCGGGCTACGCCGCAGTGGCGGTTACGGAACACGACGAACCGCCTGCAGTCATTGGCAGCGACTTCCAAAAGATCGCTTACCCCGATGACTACGTACGCCACCAGTCTGATCATGGGGAATTGAGGGAAGCCTATGAACATGCAGGTTCGGAGGTGCTCGACGTGCAGGCGCGCGGTGAGTATCTCTACGCGGCCATGGGAACGCGCGGATTTCGCATCTATGACATCGCGAACATCGACAACAAGGACATCTCGCAGCGTACGATCACTTCGCCTCTCTCGCCGCTCGGGCAGAGGTTCTATGTCCCGACAAAGTACGCAACTGCAGTCGCTACCCCAACGACCCTTGGCGTCGACCCGCTGCGCTCACATTTGAAGGAGAACGAAGAACAGCCCGCGCACTTGCTGTACGGCTTCCTTTACGTCGCCGATAGATACGAAGGCTTGGTCATTGTCGGAAACCCGAATCTCAAGAGCAAGAGCCCGGGTGTCGGCACCCTTCTCGACGGCAACCCAGCTAACAATTTCCTCAAACGGGCCCTTGCGTTCAATCCCGACGGAGCGCTGAATGGCGCGCGCCGCGTCGTGATCGCAGGCACTTATGCCTATGTGTTATGCGACCGCGGTCTAGAGGTAGTCGATCTTGACAATCCTCTGCAGCCACGCATCACGGCCGAAATTGGAGCACCGGCGCTTCAGGACGCCCGCGGAATCGCAATCCAGTTCCTTTGCGCCTTCGTCGTTGATCGTGAGGGCCTGAAGGTTCTCGATGTCACCGATCTCGCGCACCCTGCGCTCGTCCCGGGCGCAACCGTGCCCCTCGACGATGCACGTAATCTTTACGTTGCCCGCACTTACGCCTATGTTGCCGCTGGACGCTCGGGTCTGGCGATTATCGACGTAGCCCGGCCGGAGCAGCCGCATCTTGATCAAATGTTCACCGCGGGTGGCGCCATCAGCGACGCCAACGATGTCAAGCTCGGCATGGTCAGTTCCAGCCTCTTCGCCTATATCGCCGACGGAAAGAATGGGCTGCGAGTCGTACAACTTTTCTCGCCGCAAACCGTTCCGGGATTTCTTGGTTTCAGCCCGCGTCCGGCGCCAAAACTGATCGCCTCGTACCGAACCAAAGCGCCAGCACTAGCAATCTCTAAGGGAATCGATCGCGACCGCGCTGTCGACGAACGAGGAAACCAGTTGGCCGTCTTCGGCCGCCGTGGTTCGCGCCCCTTCAATCGCCAGGAATTGGAGAGGATGTACCTGAAGGATGGAAAGCTCTATACCGTGACCAACGATCCGCCGAGCGCCGCGTCCCAACCTTAACGCAAGATTGGGTCCACTCGTAAACAAATCCTAGCGCGTGCGCAGCGACGCGGTGCCCCGTAGCTCGGGAATCGTGTAGGTCCCCTTTGTCCGTTTTGCATTCGACCAGTCGTGATATCCATGGCACTCGAAGCAGCCCCCCTCGGCAGCTTCATGACTTGTGCCGCCATCTCGATGACAGCTGCGGCAGGTGGAGATCCCTGCCACCAATACATCCGAGGTTTCCCGGCTGTTGACAGCCTTCACATGGCAGCTGCCGCAGGTCACTGCGCGGTGCGCGTGGTGGTCGAATTCCGCGTTCTGGAGCCATCGCGGCGTGATCTGAGGTTTCGCAATTTCCACCAGCCCATTGTCGGCGGGCGAGAGCGTATGGCACTGTTTGCATGTCTTGCGATAAAGGAGCCACTCCGCGTCTTCTACCCGGAAGCGCACCCATTCATCGGCATTGTGCGCAACCTTTAGGGCGTTGGGACGCCCCGGCAACTCGCGATCGACCTTCTCCACTTCGTGCACCGACGCTGAATGCACAGCAATGTAGCCACGGAATCGCGTCGCCAGGAATTGCCGAACCACGTCTGGCTTGTCGTGCGGAACCGGCTCCTCCCCAAAACGCTTGTCGAAACTCAGAAGATGACAACCCGCACAATTGCGCGCGAACGTGGGCGGCGCCATGTTGGAAAACGACCGCCCGGGTACCGTCGCTGCCGTCTCTCCCTGGCCCGAGTGCAAAGCGGCATATTGCACTTGCGCCGTACTACCAGCGTATGGCAGCGTGTCGGAAGTGCTTGCAGGCCGGTGGCAATCGTCGCAACTCATCTGCACTCGCGTCTGGTTTGGACCTATCAGATTGGGCTGCATGTGGACGTAGTGGTTCAGCTTGAGGTGACCAGGATCGCCCGAATTTCCCCGTGCCGTTCGAAACTCCGGATGCCGTCGCTCGAAGCTCGTGATATTGGCCTCGAATTTCGAGGACCCAGTTTTCGTCTTCAAATCCGAATGACATTGCGTGCAATTCTCATCCGCAGTTGCGCTTAGCCGCATCGCGCCCTTGTGTTCCGCATGACAAGAGGAGCACGACGGCGTGAACTTCTGGTTGGCGTGATGGTTAGGCCCGTCATGGCACGTGAGGCAGGCCTTATCCTCAACGGGGCGGAAGTACGCTCCCGCGTCCGGCAAATGACACACGCCACATTGCTTCGTGAAAGCCGCATGGGAATATGAGAGAGGCCCGCTCGAATACGCGCGCGGGCCGCCTTGTGCGCGTTGCACAAAAAACCACGCAAGCGCGATCACCGGCACCGAGATTGAGAGCCATAGCTTCCACCGTCGAAACCAGTGCGGCCGCGCAAAATACTCTAAGTCGATGCGCCTTGCCAGTGCCTTCGTAGTTCGTATTCGGCGAAGCATGTCAGTATCTTAGTGCCACCACAGCGTGAATCGCTCCCAGCAGCAGCAACGCGTACGAAAGCGGCACGTGTACGAGAAGCCATCCGTGCAGCAGCCGATGCAGCCGGCTTTGCTGATCTAGCTGTCGCTTTTCTTCCGTAATGTTCTCGAGATCGTCGATCGCGGAGTGCAGTCCGAGCGGAAGCAGAATCCTCATCTGACGGAACATGGCACGCCCGCGATCCACATCGGCGAGGGCTGCTCCCCGACCTCCCGCCTTTTCCAGGTACGGCTCAACTTGCCCCCGATAGAATTCCCGGAGCTCCGCAGCGACCTTTTCATCCGCTTCCAGGCCGGAAGTGACCGTCACGTCGCAATTCGCGCCCGCGCTGGCCGCCATAGCCCGTTGCTGCTGCGAAGCCAATGTCACGTCCCCTTCCAGCACGGCGCCCGCCTGCTCGATCACCTTCCACGCTTCTTTCGACAGTTGCTCGCGCACGCGATCGATTTGCTCGTAGATCGTCTCCATGGGAAGGCGCTCGGTTTGCAAGCGCGGCAGGTAGTGTTGAAGCACTGCCCCAAGGATCCCGCTCAGGAAGACGATCACGAACATCCACATGAGGACCTGCGTCAATGGCCCACCGAAATGAAATCCTCCGTGCAGCAGGATCAACGGAAAACTTAACGTCCCCAGCCACAGGTGCCCGCGCATCCAGCGTGACGCGCGGCCGATGCGCCAGATTGGGAATTTCTTTCGGAGGCTAAGCAAGCCCGCGAAGATCATGGCCGCGAATCCCGCGCTGCCGTAGATCAATCCCATCAAGCTTCCACCTGAAACATGCCCGCGGATAGCGTACGGAATGTAGGCGGCGACCGACGCAGCGAGTACTACCGCCATGAACCACAGCCATCCCCGATGCGTTTCGTCGATGCGCACCTTCAGCTCCTTGGCAACGGGTTGGATTGCGCCATCAGGCTGGAGAAGAAATCAGGCGGGTTCACGCGGTGGGCGGCGTCGTGCGGACAGGCATAGACACAGCTCGGTTCGGCGTGATCGTGACACAGATCACACGATGTCGCCTTCACCCGGGTCGTGGCAATCTTGCGTCCCGGTCGATCGGGATCATCTAGTTCCACCGGAAACGGGTGCATGTTGATGTTTCCATATGGACAGTTGCTCGCGCAAAGACCACAACCGATGCACCAGTCCTCGATGATCACCTCGAGCGAGTGGCGGCGGCGGATGGAGCCCACCGGGCATCCCACCATGCAAAGCGGATCACGGCACTGGCGACAGGAAGTCGCGACGAGATACTTGTCGAACCGCAAGCCTTCTCGCACTAGGCGAGTCACTCCGTCATGCGCGTCGGCGCAGGCCCGCACGCACTGATCGCAGCGCGTGCAACGTTCCAGATCGAGCACCAGCAGGCTTTGCGCCTCCATCAGTCCCTGCGCCAGGAACTGATCCACCGGGACGTTCTGAATTTGCATGGTGCGCCGCTGGTTTTCTGCCACTCGGCTTTTCGCGACGGCTTCGAGGCTGCGCCGCACGTCGGGGAATTTTTCGAGCATCAAGTGGAAATCATTGGCTGCGATCCGCACCGCCTCAAGGTGATCCAGTGCCGTACAGGTCGCTGATCGTGGAGTCTCGCTCAGCAACGCCATCTCGCCGAAGTATCCTCCTCTGGCTAGGTAAGCGAGCACCAGTTCCCCGCCTGGGCGCTCCTCCGCCACCCTCACGAACCCAATTCGCACCAGGTAAAAGCTGTCGGCTGCATCGCCCTGCCGGCAAATCACCTGCCCGGGATTGAACCGAATCAATTCCACGTGTTCACGTAAATGATCGACGAAATCGGAGGTAAGAGAGGCGAAGATAGGAATGCTGCGCAAATGCGAATCGAGAGCGCGCGTCCGGTAGTTGTGCTCCAGTTGAGCGCGAAAAGTCTTATTACGTTGCAGGATATCGAGCACGTTGCGCAACATCTCGAGCATCACGCAGTCGGTCTTGGCCCGTACGGTCGCCGAACGCGGGTAATAACTCATGCAGGTCATCTCGCCGAAGAGCTCACCCGGCCCCAGTTCCGCCACTGGCCGGTCATAGGGCAGATCCACTGACGCATCGATGGGAATAAACGGACGATCGCTCTCCTCGCTGCGCCGGTCTTCATCTCGCGGAGTCAGCAGGCTCTTCAATCGACTGAAGAATCCGCGGCTGCTGCCTTCGGTCTTGACGTGCGCAACCGGGCTCGCGAGGAACACTTCCGCAGTGCCTTCGAGGATGTAGAACGCCGTCGAGCCGAAATCGCCCTCTCGGCAGATAATCTCGCCCGCGCGATACTGCCTTTTCACCACTGCCTTCTGATTGAGTTGCAGGAACGTCCCGGAGACGTTCTGGAAAATCGGCAGGTCCACCAGTTCAGTTGGATCAAGCACGTCACCCGTGCCCAATTCCGTGCCAAGTACACGCTTGTTGGTGAGCGCACCTGTCGGGCAAGACACCATGCACTCCCCGCACGAAACGCACGACGACTCGCCCATAGGCAGGTTGTTGTCGAAAGAAATACCCGCCTGGTAGCCTTTTCCGCGGCGCGCCAGCACCCAGTTGTGACGAATCTCGTCGCAGCCGCGAATACAGCGGTCGCATAGAATGCACGCCTCGTGATCGACTGCGATGACCGCCGAAGAATCGTCTTTGCCTCGCGGAGTTGTCCGTTTCGGAAAGCGTGAAGTCTCAATGCCAGCGTGATCAGCCAGACGCTCTAATTCGCAATCTCCTGAATGCTGCTGCCGGGCGCAGGGCGACGGATGATCCGCCATCAGCAACTCGATCAGCGTGTGCCGCGCCGCCAGCACTCCATCGGTCGCCGTCTTTACATTCATTCCCGTCTCAACCTGCCGGATGCACGATGCGGCATACACTCGTTGCCCGACATCAACCACGCACACCCGACAGACGCCAACCGGATTTTCATTCTGCTGGTGGCACAGGGTGGGAATCGAAATCCCGTGCATCCGGGCCGCGTCGAAGATAGTTGTTCCTGCAGGAACGGCAACGTTTTGGCCGTCGATCGTGAGTTGTACTCCGGGAGTCGCTTTGGCGCTCAACCGCGACCTCCGGCGAAGCACACGCCCGCCACGCAACGCTTGTTCTGTAAATGATCGTTCACCACTTCCGGAAAGTGTTTCAACACTGACGCGATCGGCACCGGCACGACTTGTCCGAGCCCACAGATAGACGTCAGCTTCATCGCCGTGGAAAGCTCTTCAAGCAATGTGAGATCGCCTTCTCGCGAACGCCCTTCTTTCCAACCAGTCAACATCTCGACCATCTTTTGCGATCCCATGCGGCACGGAACACATTTTCCGCACGACTCGTTGCGATAGAAGCGCACCGCGTTCAGCGCCATATCGAGCATGCAGCGGCCTTCGGCGCAGACAACTATCGCGCCCGAGCCGACCATCGATCCTGCCGCTGCAACTGCATTCCAATCGAGTGGCAGGTTCGCCATCGATGCCGGCAGATAGCCCGAGGAGGGTCCCGATGGCGCGAATGCCAGCAACTCCCGTCCGCCATCGACTCCGCCCGCATAGCTATTAATCAATTCGGCATAGGTCGTACCCATGGGCACTTCGAAAACTCCAGGACTGTTCACATCGCCGCTGACGCCAACAAATTTCACGCCTACGGAACCGTTTTTTCCCTGCGCCTTGTACCAGTCCACTCCGCGTGAGAGGATTGCCGTCGCAAGCGCGAACGTTTCAACGTTGTTGATGACGGTCGGCTGGTTCCACAAGCCGTTCGTCCCAGGGAAAGGCGGCTTGTTGCGGGGCTCGGCGCGCTTGCCTTCGATCGCCTCCAGCAAAGCACTTTCTTCTCCACAGATGTACCCGCCGGGGCTGACGAAGATTTCGAGATCGAACGACAAATCCGAACCAAGCATCCTTGCTCCGAGCAGCTTTTCCTGGTAGCAACGCTGGATCTCGCGCTCAAGAATCTCTCTTGGCTCCTCGTATTCGTGGCGGATATAGAGAATTCCCTGCCGTGCGCCGGTCACGAGTCCGGCCACCATCATGCCTTCAATCAGCAACCATGGGACCGCCTGCATGATGAAGCGATCTTTGATAGTCCCCGGCTCGCTCTCGTCCGCATTGCACACTATGTACTTTGCAGTTCCACTCGCATTGCGTACGATCTCCCACTTCGTACCCGTCGGAAATCCAGCGCCACCCATGCCGCGCAGGGCGCTTGCTTTCAATGTCGCGATTACTCCAAGAAAGTCACGTGTCTCAATGAGCTTCCGTAGAACTGCGTAGGCCGATTTCCCCTGGTAGGGATCGCACGCGACTGAAGCGTGCAGGTGCTCACGCGGTTCTAATAGCAGGTGTCCGCCAGAAAGCAGGTCACGAACCATTCCGGCCGTTGCCGCTCCACCCGCGGTCGAATAGATCATTCCATTCACGCTGACGGCGGGCGCTTTGTCACAGCGTCCCAGGCACGAGACGTCGCCCAGTACCACGTCGTCAGGGCGCGCGGCACCGAACGCCAGTTGCAACGCCGATTTCACCTCGGCTCCGCCTCGAAGGTGGCAACTCATGTCGCCGCACACGCGCACCTCGACGCGCGGGGGTGGCGCCAATCGAAAATGCGGATAGAAGCTGACCGTGGCGTGAATCTGGCTCAGTGGTACCTGGATCTGCTGCGACAGCAAACGCAGTTGTTCGCCCGGCAAATATCCAAATTCGCGCTGGATGGCGTGAAGTTGTTCGTACACCTGACCTGTCCCTGACTGATTTCCTGCATGAGTTTTGAAATCTTAACTTGGAAGCACTTGCAAAGCGGCCGGACCCGGCGCAGATTTCGCACGCTAGTAACCTCGTCGCCACTTCTTAACCGTGCTATTTCTTGATTTCGGCGACGAAGTTGGATACGGTGGGGTCGCTCTTCCTGAACAATTCACGCGATGGGAGATGCCTGCGCTTGATGCTCAGGACACGCACGCTCGGACTTGTGTTTGCGGTATGGGCCGCGATGTGCGCGGCTACAATCGGGTTTGGCCAGACCGGAGAGCCGGCGCCTGTCGGCAAATACAACGGTCCCGGCGGATGCGCCGCTTCGAGTTGCCATGGCAGCATCGCACCGAAAACGGTCCTGCGCATTCCCCAGAATGAATACAGCATCTGGGTCGGACAGGATAAGCACGCACGCGCCTACGACGTCCTATCGAACGATATCTCGGTGCGGATGGGGCGGATTCTTAACCTGCAGACCCCTCCGAATCAGAACGAGAAATGCCTCGCGTGCCACGCCCTCTCGGTAAAGCCCGAACAGCGCGCGCAAACATTCGATATCAGTGATGGCGTCAGTTGTGAGCATTGCCACGGACCCGCTTCGGGCTGGCTCGGACCTCATACGATAAAAGATTGGGAATCACGCACAGCCGATCAGAAAGCACAGCTCGGAATGATCGACCTGCGCAATGTAGCCACTCGCGCGCACAACTGCCTGCACTGCCACGTCGGAACCGAAGAAAAGTGGGTCGACCATCGGATGATTGCCGCTGGACATCCAGATCTCACTTTCGAGCTCAATTTGTTCAGCGCCGTGATGCCGCGCCACTGGCGCGATTCGAAAGATACACCATGGTTTGGAACGAAGGAGTGGGCCGTCGGGCAGAGCATGCAGTTACGCGACAGCCTTCGCCGCCTCGCCCGCCGGGCCCGCAGCGAAACCTGGCCCGAATATTCAGAACTGGATTGCTTCGCCTGCCATCATAGCCTCACTGGGCCCAAAGATAGCTGGCGCCAGCAGTTGGGCTATTCTGGCCGCACACCTGGCGTTCCGGCGTGGAATTCCGCACGCTATGTGGTCTTCCGCTATGGCGCAATGGAGGCCGACCCGGCGACTGCTAGCAAGCTCGACTCAGAAATCGTCAATCTTACCGGACTGATGGGTCAACTCAGCGGAAATCGCGAACAGATTGCGGCCTCTGCGGACCGCGCCGCCGACCTCGCTCACGATCTCGCTGCTAAACTCGACGCGCGAAATTACGACCAGGCCTTTACTGTTCGTGTCATGCACAGGATCGCGAGCGACTCGCAATCCATCTCGCAGCAGGGTCAGCGTGCAGCTGAACAGGCCACCATGACACTCGACTCTCTGAACAGTGTCTGCAAGCAGAACGGAATGTCGAATAGCGAGCTTCAAAGCGCGATCACGGGGTTGTTCCTACAATTGCAAAACCCGTCAGCCTACAACGGCCCGGCTTTTGCCGCGCAATTACAAAAGGTTAATACTGCACTCGACAGAAGCGACGCTCAGGCCGGAAAATAGGCACGCTCGCAACCATGCCCGACTATCCCAACACGCCCGAACACCAAAGGCTGCGTGAAAAGTATTCCGGACCCGTCCAACCCTGGCGCAAATGGGGGCCTTACGTCGCCGAGCGCGCTTGGGGATCAGCGCGCGAAGACTACAGTCCCTACGGCACGGCGTGGGATTTTCTGACGCACGACATGGCACGCAGCAAAGCGTATCGTTGGGGCGACGACGGCATTGCCGCCATCTGCGATCGATATCAAGTCCTGATCTTTGCTCTCGCGCTTTGGAACGGCCGTGATCCTATCCTCAAGGAACGGATGTTCGGACTTACCTGCGACGAGGGGAACCACGGCGAAGACGTCAAAGAATATTGGTTTTATCTCGACTCCACGCCCACCCACAGCTACATGCGGATGCTGTACAAATATCCGCAGGCCCAATTCCCCTACTCGCAACTGGTCGAAGAAAATCGCCGGCGCTGGGGTGCAAACCTGCCGGAATATGAATTGCTGAACACAGGTGTTTTCGACGAAAACCGCTACTTCGATGTCTTCGTTGAATATGCGAAGGCGTCGGAAGAAGACATCTGCATCCGGATCGAAGCGGTCAATCGCGGACCCGAAACCGCATCTCTTCATCTTCTTCCGCATTTGTGGTTTCGCAATCATTGGGGATGGAGCGATCCGCGTGGTGCCGAGCCCATGATCCGCCTGGGCGCGCGCAGTGACACCGTCTGCCTACTTGCCGACGACACCGCTGCCAGTCCCCTCGCGAACTTGCAATTCCCCTATAAGCTCGGCCGCCGGTATCTCTATGGTCCGGTCGCCGCCAAGCCGCTCTTCACAGATAACGAGAACAATGCAGTTCGCCTCTATGGCTGTGCCGGCAATCCCAAGCCCTTCGTAAAAGATGGATTCCACCGACATATCATTCACGCCGAAGATTCAGTCGAGCCCGCTCAGTGCGGCACAAAGTCCTGTCTCTGGTACAAGCGAGATCTCGCTCCAGGCGAATCCTGGATACTGCGCTTGCGCCTCACGCCGCAGGAACTCGCCGAACCACTTGCTGCCGTTGATCCTACGATCCGATTGCGACGTTCTGAGGCGGATCAGTTTTACGAAACTATCCACCCTCCAAAAGCCACGCTGGAGGAACGTCGCATACAGCGCCAGGCGCTCGCCGGCATGTTGTGGAGCAAAGTTTTCTACTATTGGGACATCAACCGCTGGCTGGAAGGTGACAACCCGAACTTCCCTCCGCCAGAATCCCGAAAGCACGGCCGTAATGTGCACTGGCGCCACCTCAACTCCATGCGGATCCTCTCCATGCCTGACAAATGGGAGTTTCCGTGGTTTGCGGCATGGGACCTTGCGTTTCAGTGCTTGACCATCGCTCTGGTCGATCCTGATCTTGCGAAAGAGAATCTCTGGCTGCTGCTGTTCGAGCAATTCCAGCATCCTAACGGGCAGATTCCGGCCTACGAGTGGGAATTCTCTGATCTCAACCCCCCAGTACACGCCTGGGCCTGCTGGAAGGTCTACGAACTCGAACGCGAGCGCACCGGAGTAGCCGATAGGGCTTTTCTTGAAAAGTGCTTGCACAAGCTGCTCATGAACTTCGCATGGTGGGTGAACCGGGTCGATAGCGAAGGCAACAATGTTTTTGAAGGCGGTTTTCTTGGCCTTGACAACATCGCCGTAGTAGACCGCGGCGAGAAGTTTCCCGGCGGGGCCATCCTCGAGCAATCCGATTCCACCGGATGGATGGGCTTCTTCTGCATCTACCTGATGAAGATTTCCCTCGAGCTCGCCCGGACAAACCCGGTGTACGAGGGCCTCGCGACAAAGTTCTTCGAGCATTTCATCTACATCGTCAGTGCGATGAAGAAGATGGGTGGTCGCAATTACCAGCTCTGGGATGAGAAAGACGGGTTCTTCTACGACGTCCTCCGGTATCCAAACGGGGAGTTTCACAAGTTCCGCCTCCGCTCACTGGTCGGTCTGATTCCCCTCTATGCGATCGCGGTGATGCCTTTGGAGGAACTTGATCCCTTTCCGGTTTTTCGAAAGGACGTCGAGTGGTTTCTGAAAACCCGCGCCGACCTGGTTGGGGATGCCTGTTACCGCGAAGGCCAGAACGGCGACCGATACGTGCTCTCCATCGCCGCCCCGGACCAGTTTGCTCGTTTGCTCCGCAGGCTTTCTGATCCAGCGGAATTTCTCTCACCTTATGGATTAAGAAGTATCTCGAAATATCACCAACAACATCCATTTGAGTTCGCGGGGCGCTCCGTTGGATATGAACCGGGAGAAGCCGAGGTCAAGATTAAGGGCGGCAACTCGAACTGGCGCGGGCCAATCTGGTTCCCCACCACGTATCTCCTGGTCCACTCACTGAAGCGGTTCGGGCTCGCTCTCGGGAAAGGCTTCGAAGTCCAAGTTGACGGACGCAGCCTTACCCCCGGTGAGTTTGCCGAAAATGTCGCCAACCGCATGATCGCCATCTTCAAGCGCTGCGACAGCGGAAATCGTCCGTCGACAGGCGAGTACTCCCAAATGCAGACCGACCCGCACTGGCGTGACCTCGTTCTCTTCCACGAGTACTATCACGGCGATAGCGGCAAAGGCCTGGGGGCGAGCCACCAGACTGGATGGAGCGGCCTGATCGCCAACCTGATTGACGAGTGGCGGCGTTGATGGAACTTCGTCGTCGACTGACCTTCGCTCTCGTTCTCTTGCTAGTCCTGATCAGTTTCAGCACGCTTGGATATCGCCTGCTCGGCGGGCCATCGGTTGGCTTATTGCAAGCGCTGTACATGGCCGTGATTACGGTGGCCGGTGTCGGCTACGGCGAGATCGTCTCAACCGCAGGGCATCCTGCACTGCGAATATTCAACATTTTCATCGTGCTCTTCGGCGTCGCGATCACTGTTTATGTCTTTTCCATCGTCGCCGCCTTCATCGTGCAATTGGAAGTCAGCAATCCGTTCTGGAGACGCCGTATGCAGAGACACCTCGACGAATTGAGTGATCACTTCATCGTTTGTGGCCTCGGGGACACGGCTCGCGCTGTCGTCGCCGAACTGCGGAAGACAAAAACGCCCTGCGCAGTGATCGAAATTTCAGAAGACAATCTTCGCAAGATGAAAGAAGCTCACGGCGACCTTTTTCACGAGTTGCCCTACACCATCGGCGATGCGACCGAAGAAGATGTTCTTGAGAAATGTAGGTTGAGCCGTGCCAAAGGCCTTGTAACCACGCTGCCGCTCGACAAGGACAACCTGGTAATCACTGTGCTCGCTCGCCAGCGATTTCCTCGGCTTCGAATTGTCTCCCGAGCAACCGACCGAAAATTTGCGGAACGCATGATGAAAGCGGGTGCGAACGCCACCGTTTCGCCCAGTCAAATTGGAGGACTGCGGATGGCTAGTGAAGCCATCCGGCCGCATGCTGTCGGTTTCCTGGACATCCTGATCAAGGAACAGGGCAAGACCCTGCGCGTTGAAGAAATCGAGGTTCATACCTCTTCCCAATGGGCCAGCAAGCGGCTCGATCAACTCGACCTCAAGGGAAGGATGAATCTCCTGGTCCTCGGTTTGAAACATCCATCTGGCAGCGGGCTCCCCGAGGTCGTCGTCAATCCCTCGGACCACGCCACTATCAGTCCCGGAGGCGTAATCATCGCTCTCGGGGACATGCTCGACATCGATCGCGCCCGGCGAGAAGCCGCCGTCGGTGCTTAACATTACTGGAGTGGTTACCGAGGTCCACAACTGACGTTCCTTGACTGACTCTATAGTTGAGCGAGAATCTCCCCAATACTTCCCCAAGCGACCCATTCAAGATGTGGGAGATCCGCGTGTTCAAATCAACGGTTTCAGTCATTCTCTGTTTCCTGCTTGCAGGCGGACCCGCACTGGCGGCCGATAATCAACCCGCAGGTGAAATTAAAGCCCTTATTCCAGCGGCAGCCCGAAATGATCAGCCGGTCAAAGTAAAAGATGCTCTGGCCTGGAATGACCTGCTTCGCACAGACGCAAAAGGCCGCATGCGCGCCGGACTCAGTGATGGCTCGATCCTCAGCCTCGGCTCAAACAGCGAACTGCGGGTCGTCCAGCACGATGCGGCAGCGCAACAGACTTCTCTCGAGATGAATTATGGGAAGATGCGCAACCAGGTTGTCAAAATCACTCAGCCGAACGGCAAGTACGAAGTGAAGACCGCCAACGCGGTGATTGGAGTGATCGGCACTGACTTCTTCGTTGGCTACAACAATAGTCAGACAACGGTCATTTGCTACACGGGCAAAGTTACGGTGACCCCCTTGCAGGGTGCGAAGGTCGTTAAAAGCGACAACGGCGGCACTGGAAGCAGCAATTCCGTCACCCTCACGCCTGGACAAATGGTTGTAATCGGTGTTGAGGTGCCTCCGGGCGGATACCAGGCGCAGTCAACGCCACGTGATGTCGCGCGCAATAGTGTGGACGACACCAATGTGCCGGGGCAGGAAGTAGTTGGCAAAGCCTCCGGACATTTGGTACGCAATGTCATCCTCGCGGTTGGAGTTGCCGCTGCTGGGTGGGCCGTCGGCATCACGCAGCTCAAGACCAGTTCTCCCGCTACTCCCGCTCCGCCCAAAAACCAGTGCCCCAATCCGCAGAACCCACGTTGCGGATGAACTGAGCTGATCTCTTCGTGCGATCTCTGACCCGATGGCTTTTGCGTCACGCGCACGGCGCCATCGCTTTTGCGTCGACAGCCATCGGGCTCACTCTTTTTGCGTACTCCGGGATCGGCGGCAACCAGCGCGCCGGTTTCGTCTTTCTGCAGGACATTGAACAGCGCTCGCTCGACCTGCGCTTTGCCATGCGCGGCAAGCGCCCGGTCGATACGCGCATCGTCATCGTTGGAATTGACGAGAAAACCCTTCAGAAAATCGGAGCCTACCCTCTTCCACGGAGCTCCTATGCCGACCTCGTGCGGAAGTTGCACGCCGCAGGCGCCAGCGTGGTTGGCTTTGACATGACCTTCCCGACACCGGCCAGCAATGAGACACTGGCGATGTTGGCGCGCCTCCGACAAGATCTAGGTCCGACTACGACTCCGACCCTCGATAAGAAGCTCACTGAGCTCTGGAAGAAGTCCGACGTGGATGCCGATTTTGCAGAGGCGTTGAAAGAGTCGGGCAACGTCGTACTCGGGCATCTCTTTCTTGACGCAGAACGCGCCAAAGCATCTGACCCCAAGCTAGCCGAAGCCTACTTCAATATCGTGTGGGCAAAGTCCTTTCCTCAAGTTCTGAAAGCAAGCTCCGGCAAGCAGGGCTTCGATCTCGGCCAAGCTTGGATTCAGAGTGGTGGCCCAGCGGCTGCTGGTGTCGAGGCGAACCTACCGCAACTCGCCGAAGCCGCGGCGTCATACGGATTCTTCAACATTGGTCCGGATGCTGATGGAACACTACGCCGTGCTCTCTTCATGATCCGTTACCAGGACCAGGACTTCTTTCCATCTCTCGATTTGCAGATGCTCCGCGAATACGAGAATATCCCCGATCAGCAGATCGCCGCCTACATCGCGGCCACGGGCCTCGACCATATTCAATTCGGTAATCATCAGTTCAAGCCACGTCAGGACGGCACGAGCCTGATCAACTATGCCGGGCCGTTCCACTCGTATCCGCATTACTCGATGGTCGACGTGCTCGAAGGAACTCTTCCTCAAAACACGTTCCGTAACAAGATCGTTTTCGTTGGAGGGACCGCCCTCGGTATCGGCGACCTCCGCAACACTCCGTTCCAGAAGCAGGATACCGGTTATATGGGAGTCGAGGTCCACGCCAACATACTCGACAACCTGCTCCACAGCGCCGAACCGCAATGCACATTTCTTATTCGTGGATTTCGCGAAGAACTCGTCGATATTGGCTTCATCATCTTGTTCGGCGCGATCCTCGGGTTCTGGCTTGGCCACATGCGGCCGCTCATTGCAACCGCCACGGTGCTCGCCGTACTCAGCGCATTCCTGTGGTTCGTCTATTTCAGTTTCGTCCACTGGGGACGCTGGTACAGTCTTGTCATCCCTGCAGTGACGCTGATTGGTTCGTACGCGTCAATCACTACATTCCGAGTAATCTTTGAGGAACGTGAGAAGCGCAAGATCCGCAAGACGTTCGGACAGTATCTGTCTCCTGGCGTCATCTCGCTCATCGAGAAGGATCCGCAGAAGTACATCCGCCCCGGCGGTGAAGTCAAAGATCTCACCGTGATGTTCAGTGACATTCGCGACTTCACAACGCTGTCGGAAGGCATGACACCAGACGAACTCGTCCTCCTCCTCAACGAATATCTGAGCGCAATGACCGATATTCTTTTCCAGAATTTTGGCACGCTCGACAAGTACATTGGCGATGCCATTATGGCCTTCTGGGGCTCACCCTACCCGCAGAACGATCACGCTTATCGCGCCTGCTGTTGTGCACTGGCCATGTCTGCACGGCTGGAAGAGATGAACCGCCGCTGGGCCGCCAAAGGCGGCCGGGAGATTTCGATTGGAATCGGCTTGAATACAGGTCCTGTCAATGTCGGCAACATGGGCTCTGACAAGCGCCTGGCGTGGACAGTCATGGGCGATAACGTCAATCTCGCCTCCCGCCTCGAAGGCATGACGAAGCAATACCGCACTCAGATCATCATCAGCGAAGGAACCTACGCACAGGTATCGCAGCAGTTCGTGGCGCGCGAAGTCGACAAGATTCGGGTGAAAGGCAAGAAAAAACCGGTCACGATTTACGAGTTGCTCGCGCCGGCCGATGAGCAGGCTACCTTCGATCCCTTACTCACACGATACAACGCCGGCCTTAGCGCCTATCGGAATCAGCTATGGATCGAGGCGGCGGGGATTTTTGGAGAGTTATTGACGCGCTATCCCGTCGACGGGCCAACGCAGGTCCTGCTCCAACGTTGCCTTGAGTTCCGCGAGGAGGCTCCCGGAGAGGATTGGGACGGCGTCTACGTGATGAAATCCAAGTAAATCGCCGTCCATTTGCTTAAGTTTCCGAACGATTTTTAGTCAGCGTTCCACCGACCACCGCGCCAACCCGAAAACCATGACCCATCAACGGTGCTGCCTTCGCGATATTCGAAAACGCGATTGCCGCCCCGCGGAGCACGCGTATAGATCCGCAGCATCTTAACGACACCAGGCGCCGGATCAACTCCGAAAGTACTGTTACCCATCCGGAATGTGACATCGTTCGCCGCCAACTGTCGCAGCCGCTGCGTAACGTCAACCCAGCGATTGTCGGCGCCGTATTCGGCACGGCGGATCTGATACTGACCCCTGTCACCGCCCCAATTCCCTCCTCTCCATCCAGTAAACATAGAGCCGTCGACCGTGCTGCCTTCGCGATATTCGAAGACACGGTTATCGCCACCCGGTCCCCATGCAAAAATACGCAGTGTTTTGACAACGCCGGGCGCGGGATCCATACCGAAGGTGCTGTTTCCCATACGGAACACAGCATTGGCGCCTGCCAATCGCTGCAAGTCACGGGTGACGTCGACCCATCGACGGTCCGCACCGTATTCCGCTCGTTGAATCTCATATTGCCCGGGGCCGCCGCCCGGATATCCTCCTCCCCACTGGCCGCCACGCCAGCCGGAGAAGATCGATCCATCGACGGTGCTGCCCTCCCGATACTCAAATGTGCGGTCGCCACGGCGGTTGCGGGCATAGATTCTCAAGGTCTTCACTACGCCCGGCGCCGGATCGACTCCGAACGTGCTGTTCCCCATGCGAAATGTGGCATTCGTTGAAGCGATTCGCCGAAGTTGATCGGTGACGTCAACCCAGCGTCTGTCGGCGCCATATTCGGCCCGGATGATCTGATATTCCTGCGCGACGGCTGCGGATGAGACCAGCAGCACGAGCGTAAGAAGTGTCATTTTCACAAGATGGTCCCCAAGTCTCATACGAGCCTCCTGGTGAAGCGTCGTTCAAACCAACTTGAATGCTTGATGGGCCACATTCTACATCCCGGAAAACATCCTGCGAACGCACTCGAATCAGCAGGCACCACGCGCTTCAACAGTGCACGGAAAGCCGAGTGTCGAGAAATGAATTCGACTCGTGCATTCGTGGATTTACAAATCTCTACTGCGCTGTCGCGCAAGGATTCCAATAAGAGTCGTTCGTCCTGCAAGGAACGGAGGTAAACCCATGAATTATCGAACAACGGTGCTCTATGTGGATGACAATCCAAAATCAGGCCGCCTGCTGGCTAGCGTGCTCGAAGGATGCGGATTCCATGTAATTCCTTCGAACGACCCAATTGAGGCCATCGCACTATGCAAACAAACATCTTTTGACCTAGCACTTCTTGATTACGAGATGCCCTCGATGAGTGGAGCGCAATTAGCAGAAGAGATTAAGTTCCGGACACCCGATGTTCCGGTTGTGCTGATCTCCGGGCACGCTTCCCTGCCCGCAACCGAACTTGTTTTCGTCGACGCGCACTTCGGCTTGGGAACCTCCCTTGACGATCTCCGATGGAAGATGCGCGTGCTGGTGCAACCGCACGCCGCAACAATCACAAGTCCACGTAGCATGATGATCCACGGAACCGATTCGACTTAAGCAACGTCGTGAACCTGAATAGTCCCGTCCGGGCTCAGCTGGGGCGGGATTTTCCACAGTACCGTTCGGAATTCGTAAAAAACTTTTGTCCTGCTACCGAAGTCCAGAAAACCGATTACAGTCCGTTGGTTCACCGCAAGGTGAACGGGGAACGATCGGGAGGTGGTGGGTCCTAGCACGTCGGGAGCAAGCCCATCACTCCGGATGACCAGCCGTTGCCAGGCCCTCCCCGGAAATGCAACCCACTGAAGGCACGTGGGTTGAGAAGTGTGCTCTCGAACACGGGCGAAGAACCCCCTCCGCTCGATGTCGAGGGTTCTCCCTCGCCTCCGTAACTGGTCCGGAGGTCGGGGGTCTAAAGATCCATCCTCAGTCCGATTTAACATCGGAAATGCCTCCTCTTGCGCACCCAAAGAAATTCCCTACGTGTGGCGGTTCAAAGCATCCATAAGAAATTGTCACTTTCGTCGTGTGGGCAATCTTATGTATAGGAGTCAACACAATGGCTGATCAAGTTCGCGTCGCTCTTTGGGTTCGTTTGGAAGCAAAACCTGGCAAAGAATCGGAGGTCGAAAGCTTTTTGCGCGCAGGCCTTCCTCTCGTCCAGCAGGAGCCCTCAACTACAGCGTGGTTTGCAATCAAGATGGGACCGACCACTTTCGGAATCTTTGATGTTTTCCCTGACGAGGCTGCCCGTCAGGCACACTTGGAGGGACGAGTCGCCGTCGCCTTGATGGCAAAAGCTTCGGAGTTGCTCGCGGAGCCGCCGCGCATCGAAAAGATCGACGTCGTGGCCACAAAACTTCCTGGCCAGCGCGTTGAGAAAGCCGCATAGCCGACAATTCGGGAGGGTGACATAGTCACGCTCCCATTCCTTTACAAAGTTTTACGTCCCACGTGTCTATCGCCGTACATCTCACTCCGATTCAGGGAACATCCCAATCTTTAGTCGTGCGATAGCCACCGAGGCGGGCTTGGGCCGCGGCAGCATCAAGCTAGGAGTTGCTGATACCCATGGCCACAACAGACCTCGGACCCGCAAATCAACAGCATGCAAGATTTTCCGGTCTCCTCTATCAGCTCACCCTTGCATTTCCCAGTTGGGCGGGAGCGACGGTGGCACTGTACGCGCTCTTGCTCGGTGGACTTGCTGCCTTGCGAGTCCGCGTGCGATAGACGTAGACATGGAATAGACCCTGATCCCGCATAACATGTCCAGAACCCTTGCATATGTCCTAAGCATCTCGATTTCAGTTCTTCCTTTTTACGCCCAGGAAGTCTCTAATAACCCGGCAACCACCATTTCCGTGGACGTCAAGGTCGTGACGCTTCCTGTGAGTGTGCGGGACAAGCACGGTCAGATCGTACGCGACCTCACCAAAGATGACTTTGTTTTGCAAGAAGACGGACGTCCACAAAGCATTCGCTATTTCTCACAAGAGACGAATCTACCTTTGACGCTGGGCCTGCTAGTTGATACAAGCCTGAGTCAACGCAATGTCCTCGATGAGGAACGCGACGCCAGTAAGACTTTTCTGGACGACATGCTCACCGACGCAAAGGACAAGGCTTTTTTGATCCATTTCGACCACGAAGTCGAACTCCTGCAGGACTTGACCACGGCTCGTGACAAGTTGCAATCTGCGCTTGATCTTCTGAGAACTCCAACCTTCGAGCGCGATGCTTCGGGAAGAAGTGGCGATCCCCAAAAGGACCAGCGCTCGGGACGCATGCATCGAACCGGCGGTACGCTGCTCTATGACGCCATTTTTCTGGCAGCCGATGAATTGATGAAGAAGCAGGACGGCCGCAAAGCATTGATCGTTCTCTCGGATGGCGTCGATCGCGGCAGCAAGGAATCTCTGGGAAGCGCAGTCGAAGCAGCGCAACGAGCGAACACCGTTGTCTATTCCATTCTCTTCGTCGACCCACACCACGAAGGCCGCGGAACGTACGATCGAGGGGGAGGGCACAGGGGCGGCGGTTGGCCAGGTGGCGGTGGCGGAGGCTGGCCCGGAGGTGGGTGGCCTGGCGGTGGCAGAGGCGGCCCTGGAGGAGGGCGGCCGACGCAGGAAGTTCGCGTCGACGGCAAGAAGATATTGGATCGTATTTCGCGTGAAACTGGCGGCCGGATGTATGAAGTCTCAAAGAAGCAGTCTGTCGCACAGATTTACAGCGGCATCGCCGAGGAACTCCGCACCCAATACATCCTCGGGTACACACCCGATAAGGAGAGTGCGACCTCTGGCTACCACAGGATCAAGCTCGAAGCGAAACGCAAAGACCTAGATGTCCAGACTCGCGATGGGTACTACGCTGAAACCGCCATCGAGTCGAAGAAGTCCGGAATTTAACCAGCTGGATTCTGTTGTGCCTCAGATTTGATTCGGTTCCTCTGGATCTGGATCGATCAGTGGGGGTCTCGGCCTGGGCGAGGGATCGTCCGGCGGCTCCTGGATCGGCGGAATTCTTGGATCGGGCGGTGGCAAAGGATTCGGATCTGGATAGATGGGTCCTACCATAACGACCCTAAGATGCGATGTAATCTCCAAAGGTCATCCGGACAAGCAACTCGGTCCGTCCGTTGGCAACGCATCTCGTAGCTACCGACCCAAAAAACCCCTCGCGCGGGTCCGAGGGGCCTTGGCCAAAACGAACTACGGATCCACCCAGATACTGGTCGCAGCGCGTTCACTGCACCGTGAAAGTTCCCGGAGCGGTCGCTGTTCCACCTTTTGTTTTCAGCGAGATTTTCCCAATTACTGCTCCCGCGCCGACGACAGCAGTCACTTGTGTATCCGAATTTACAGTAAAGGTCGCCTTAACCTGGCGAGAACAGGCAAGCCAAAGGAAGCTGTCGCGCAGTATGAAACGGCTTTGGAGACCGCCAAAGTGTCTTATTCACTCGAGCATGCGGACCTCCCGGCTCTTTACGCTGCGGCCGATCCCTACGAAGGACAAGCCGAGATCGCCGCGGAGCAGGCGCGTAGCGCTCCATTGCCCATTCGCTCTAAATTCTTGGGAGATGCCTGCTCGCTGTACAAAAAGAGCCTCGGGATTTGGAAACAAATCCCATACCCATCACGACTGAGCGGCAACGGAGATCTCGCAGTTGAACTGAATGAAGTGACCCGCTGCGTGGAGGCCTGCGAGGCTGAAATGAATTCGCAGACTTCGACTGCGAACTCCGCGAACTTCCCGCAGGTTCCGGAGGCTAAGCATACGAAGTAGCATCGGCTCTACTGTGCTTGCAACTCTCAGCAGCTCACTGCGTTTTCGACACTTCTTTCTCAGACCGAACATCGTACTCGGGATGAGGTATGCCCATCAGCCACTTATCGAACCACGCTACGATGTGCTCCAGACGCTCAACCCGATGCCACGGCTCACCAGAGCGCGAAAGTTCGTGAGTCTCTCGCGGAAATATAACCATAGCCGTCGGCCGCCGCAGATATTTCAATGCCCGAAATAGTTGTTCGCCGCCCGAATCCTGGGGCGTGCGGTAGTCTGCCTCCCCCAACACAAAGAGAATCGGTGTGTGAATATTCTTCACATAGGTAATCGCCGACCGGTTGGTATAGTCCTGCGGGTCTTCGAAGGGCGGCGCTTTAAACCAGGTGGGCTGGAAGAGAGTGAAATCGGCCGTATACCACCATGACGCCCAATTTGAAATGTCGCGTTGGGAAACTGCTGCCGCAAACCTGTTGGTATGCGTAACGGTCCAGTTCGTCAGCACTCCGCCGCCGCTGCCTCCAGTGACCCCCAGCTTTTTCTCGTCGACATAGCCACGCTTCAGCAGTTCATCCACACCGATCATCAGATCTCGATAGTCATCGCCAGGGTAGTGATATTGGATGATGTTCCCAAAATCCTGGCCATAACTTGTCGAACCACGCGGATTGATATACAGCACAACGTAGCCCTTCGCCGCCATCCACTGGAATTCATGGTCGAACACCCATCCATACGCTGCATGCGGCCCGCCATGAATGTTCAGGATCATCGGATACTTCTTGTTCGGATCGAAGTCAGGCGGTTTCTGAATCCAGCCCTGAATATTTTTGCCATCGAAGCTCTTGTAGTTGATCTCATCCGGAGATGTGAGATTGAGCTGTGACCATAATCTTTGATTGAAGTCGGTGATTCGATTCTGCGTCCCGTCGGCGGAAAGCATGAACAAGTCGCCAATCATTACTGGCGTTGAGATGAGCGCGACAATCGTTTGCGCATCCGGAGTGACGGAAAAGTCAAGAACAGCTTGATCGCCGTGCGTAATCTCGGTCACGGCGCCGGACTTTGCATCCACGCGAATGATCGGCGTGCGACCCTGCTTCGCCACCGTGTCATACAGGACGGTGCCGTCGGGCGACCAATGCAACGTACGCCCATTGCCACCCCGCGGCGGCGCATTGTCGCCAAACACCGAGTCGCCTACATCGTAGTCATAGTCGGCTGTCAGATTGCGCGGTTGCGCATTCACCGAAAGGTCCAAAATCCAGAGATCCGGCTGAGAGTAGGAACGAACGGGCTGTGTCACGGAACCGTGGAACGCTCCACGTTTCCCATCCGGGCTGAGCACGAAATCGCCAAGATCCATTGCGACGGTCGTTAGCTTCGCCGGAACCCCGCCGCTCGAAGCAATCGAAAAAATGTCGGTCGTCGGCCGCTCGTAATACGGCTCGTCAATGCGTGTGGTCAGGAAGTAAATGCGCGATCCGTCCTGGGTCCATTGAATCTCTCCCTCATCGAAGTTGCCCCTCGTAAGCTGAACCGGCTTGGTGAACTCGTCGGAGGTCGTCGGCACATCCAACACCCAAAGGTGTTCATGCCGTTTCGGGTCGAGATATCCCTCCTCATTGCTGCGATAGATCGCGCGGCTAATGATATGCACGTCGGACTCGTGTTCGCTTTCCGGTTCGGCTTGTTTAGCCACTGCGGTATTTTTTATCGCGTCGCTCTTGCCCTCCGGTTTCGTTTCGCCCTTCTTATGTTGTGCCTTTTCGATATCTTCCTGTGTCGTCGTGCTCAGGAATGCGATCCGTTTGCCATCCGGCGACCAGACTGGCCCGGCCGCCCCCTTCGGTAGATCAGTAATGATCCAGGCTTCGCCGCCCGCAAGCGACAGGATGGCAATCTGCGGAGGTTTGGGTTTGCCACTCTCGTCCTTTTCTCCTCCGCGCACGAGCGCAATGCGCTTTCCGTCGGGTGACCAGCGCGGCTGACCATCGCGTTTCCCGTTGGTCATGCGTACCGGAACTGCGCCGCCCGAGGTTGCAACCGTCCAGATAGAAGTCTCATAGCCAGTGCGCTTCTCATCGACAGTGACCCGCGTAAACGCCACGCGAGACCCGTCCGGAGAAACCTGCGGGTTTGCAACCCAGACAAAGTCGAAAATATCTTTCTCAGTGATCGACCTCTTAGTTTGCTGCGCATCGACCAGAATCGAGCACAAAAGCGCGATTACCACAACAACAGAGACACGAGTCTTCATGTACATTCCGATGGGCCTCCGCAAGCGGCGAATGGGCATTTTGCTATGTGAACCTGATTTGGTCAACGCCTGGAGTATCCTGCTGCATGATGCTTAACCGGATTTCTGCGCGTGTTCATCTGCAAGTGCTCAGAGCGGAAGTCGGACCCCAATTCCCTTCTCCACGGCCTTCTGGTAAATCAACGGCGCGGTTGCGACGTCGTCGAGCGCGAGTCCCAGATTGCACGCCATCGTTCGCTCCTCTTTTGCTTGCCGTCCAGGCTTTCGGCCCGCCACCAGTTCCGCAAGGTCGGCGTAAATCGCTGGGATGTCCTGAAAATATCCGATCTCACGATAGTGATCGAGTTGCAGGCCATCGTCGGTGCAGAACTTGTCTGCCTCATGCAAGGCCTCCGGATGCCAGTAAGAATCAAAGTCCACAAGCGATGCGAACGCGCCTTTGCGAAGCCATCCAGAACTAATCGTCGCATGTGGTTTTCGCAGGATGGGACCGGCTGTGACAACAATATCGCTGTCAATTACTGCTTCCTTCGCTTGAGGCACCGCAGCTGCCTCGATGTTGAACTTTGCTCTCATTTCTTCCGCGTATGTTTTAGCGCGTTCCGGATGAGTGTCATAGGCATAGACCTTCTTCAATGGGAAACAGACACTCAGCGCTTCCAGGTTGCTCCGCCCTTGCACGCCACATCCCAAGACGCCCACCTTCGTCGAGTCTGGCCGGGCCAGGTACTTCGCGGCAACAGCCGTAGCCGCCCCCGTTCGCTGAGCTGTGATCCACGTGCAGTCCATGAACGCTACTGGGAAGCCGGTATCGGCATCGTTCAAAATGAATACTCCCGAAATGTAGGGCAGCCCCCGCTTGCTGTTCTCCGGATACCCTGCCACCCACTTCATGCCGACTGCCTTTTGCGCGGCGATGGCTGCTGGCATCGCATGAATAAATGCGTCCGGCATCGGATGCACACCAATCTTGGGCGGCATTTCCGTGCGTCCTTCCGCCTTTTCAAGGAACATCTGCTCTACTGCCGAGATGATTTGTGGCATCGCAGGGCCAGCTGCCGCCACATCCGCTCGCGACAAATACAGCATGCTCTTGCCTAGTTGGTCGTCCATCATCGCGCCTCTAACTCGTTTGTACACGGCCATCTGCGGGAATCTGAAGAGGATACAGCCTTTTCGCAGCAAACCTCGAAGCAAACCCGGCAGTCAGGTTACACTCTAAGCAAGCATAGGGAGAAGCCTTGCTGTGATCTGCTTCCGCTGCGGAGAGAAAAATCCGGAGAGCTACCGCTTCTGCGGAATGTGTGGAAGTCCCTTACAAAACACAAAAGAGCCGAACCGGGCCGATGGGCAAGGGGAACCGGGTGGCGCGAGTGCCGACCGGCGTTCGACGAACTTTCCTTTTAGCCGGGCGGAGAAAATCAACAAAGTTCCCACAGCGCAGCGTACTGATCCGACAGCACCGGTGATGGAACATCCGGTCGCCACTACGCCCGAAGTCCCGCGGCCCGAAGTTGAGAAAAAAACAATTTCGATCGGTGGCCCCTCGCTGCTGGGCCTGAATGAACCCAGTCTCGATTCCCTTCGCGAAAAGGCATTTTCAAGCGCTGAAGAGACGTTCGAACCGGAATATCGACGACCGGCCTGGGGCCGGATTTTTGCAACCCTCATAATTTTGGGGGCTGTCGGATTTGCTATCTACTGGCGCTACTCGGGCCGCCCATTGCCCGATTTGGCTGCTTTGAAACGTCCCACGGCGACGCAACAAACCGCTACTAACGGTCCGCCTTCAGGCTCAGATCCAGTGGCATCGCCGGATAAGAAGGATTCGACAGCTCCGTCCTCGGAAACTTCGCCGGCGTCAACGAATGCGGCACCTGCGGCCAATGACAGTAGCAGCACGACGCCCTCGAAGGCGGAGTCGCCTTCTTCGGCAGAAAAGAAGCCAGCAGAGACCGAGTCCGCTGAACCGGCGTCCACTCATGCCGCGGCGCCACAAGTCGACAAGACCTCGCCTGCCTCTGCGGCTCCGCAACCCGACAGCGTGGCCCAGGCAAAGCCCGCTACCACTGTCATCGCGCGCAACAACACGGAACCTGCAAAATCCTCGAAGCCCACGCCCGCGGCGCCGGCGGACAACGGCGACGCATTGTTCAAGAAGGGAGAGGCTTACCTCTACGGACGCGGCGCTCCCGAGAATTGTGATCAAGCAGTGAAACTTCTCAAGGCTGCATCCGATAAATCTCACGCTAAGGCACGTAGCACTTTCGGCACGATGTATGCCACTGGACACTGCGTCCCGCGCGACCTCCCCAGTTCCTATCGCTGGTTTGCCTTGGCCCTGCGCGTTGACCCGAATAATCCCATCCTTGAAAAAGACCTCAGCGCGGTGTGGAATCAGATGACGCCGCCTGAACGTCAACTGGCAATTAAGAACCAATAGTCAGTAACGAGCCGAAGTGCAATCATCCGGCTCGGCCCGATCGCCAGCAGTCGTGGCGGCGCCCCCTGCCAACCATGTAGCGCGATCCGACAGCAAAACATATAGATGGCGTACGAAGGATTCCTGCTCGAGGCCGCCCGTGAAAAGATGTCCATCTAGAAGGCGAGAGGCGAGAAACATAAAGCGATGGGGATAGCCAGCAGCGAGCAGGAGTAGTTCTCTACTCTTCTACTGGCACCAGATTCAACGCCTTCTTGATCGTCCCGCGCTCCGTCATGATCTTGTCTTGTAGAAGGGTAATTGCATAGATCAATTGCTCGGGACGAGGTGGACAACCTGGCACATAAATATCGACCGGAATGACCTGGTTCACGCTCTGCACGAGAGCGTAATTGTTGAACACGCCGCCCGAAGTCGCGCACGCGCCCATTGAGATAACCCATTTCGGCTCTGGCATTTGTTCCCAGAGCTGACGAATCACTGGCGCCATTTTCTGCGAAACACGCCCTGCGATGATCATCAGGTCCGACTGTCGCGGCGATGGGCGGAACACCTCTGCGCCAAAGCGCGCGATATCGAAGCGCGAGGCGCCCATCGACATCATCTCAATCGCGCAGCATGCCAGGCCGAAGGTCATCGGCCAGATCGAATTCTTGCGCATCCAGTTGATGGCCGAGTCGAGCGTCGTCATAACGATGCCTTCGGGCACGCCTTCGCCGAAGGTCAGCTCCCGGACGACTCGCTTACCATTCTCTAGGTCGATGTATGGGCCAAAACTCGTCTCTTGCGCCATATGTCTATTTTAACTGATGTCACCATAGAGGGCCGAGGACGTCAAAAAAAAGCACATCTGCTCTTGCTTCGTTTGCGAGCCTTTGTGCCCTCTGTGGTAAGTCGATCCTAAGGGTTTAGCACGATTTTCCCGAACATCTGGCTCTTCTCCATATATTCGTGGGCGGCACGCGCATCACCCAACGAGAAAATATGATCGACGACCGGCTTCAGTCTCCCGGCGAAGACGTGCCCGAGCACCTCGTGGAGTTCGCTCATCGTCCCCATGTAGGAGCCCAATAACGACAACTGCCGCGAAAACAAAAATCGCAGATCAATCCCTACCTGCGGACCTGTCGTCGCACCGCACGTGACCAATACCCCTCCTGACTTGAGACAGCGCACGCTCTCGTCCCAGGTTGCCGACCCAACGTGTTCCACGACAACATCCACGCCTTCTCCATGCGTGATCTTGCGGACTTCCTGCGAAATCTTCTGCTGGTAATGATTGATCGCGAAATCCGCTCCCAGTTCTAGTCCCCGCGACATCTTCCGCTCGTCACCGGCCGTGGTGATAACGCGCGCATGAAACATTCTCGCGATCTGAATAGCCGCAATTCCTACACCCGAATTCGCTCCCAGCACCAGCACTGTCTGGCCGGGCCGGATCGCTGCCCTGCCCACCAGCATGTGCCAAGCAGTCACAAAGACCAGCGGAACGCTCGCGGCCTGATTGAAATCGAATGAATCTGGGATCGGTATGACATTCACTGCCGGAACGGCGATGAGTTCGCAATCGCCACCATCTACTCCGTTCCCCAGCACCGTGAACTGACGGCACTGGTTCTGCAGCCCGGCAAGACATTTCGCACAGTGTCCGCAGAAATGCATCGGCGCTACAATCACGTGCTGTCCAGGTTTCAGATCGGAGATGTACGACCCAACTTCAACAATCTCGCCCGCGATGTCGCTGCCCAAAATATGGGGCAGATTCACACCCGGCAATCCCTTCCTCACGAAAATGTCGAGGTGATTGAGCGCACACGCCCTTATGCGAACCAGCACCTGGTCTTCGCGCGGTTTAGGATCCGGCATCTGTTCGTAGGTCAGAACTTCAGGACCACCAAATTGATGGATTCGGACGGCATGCATGGCTTCGGTGCTCACAACTGAGCCCTTCAAGCTAGCACAACCGGGAAATTCTCACACCCTTAAGCAGGAGCATCGCTCGCTACGAAAAGAATGAAAAGGAGGCAGCCGGCTAGGCAACCCCCTCGTCAGACATCCTTTAATTGGAAAGGAGACGGTGGAAGAACGATCTATAACGTTGCAACGCAACTCGCAGATCCTCAGTCGAGACGTTATCTCCGCGATCCCATTGTTGTTCGAGCCTTGAGCGTTCTTCGGCATATACCTCTGCCAGCCGCTTCATTGCCGATGCGACCAAACCGTCCGCTTGCTCAACTGCTCGCCGCGGCTCGTCAACGAAACCTGTCTGGATGTTGTCCCATTGGGTGCGCAACTGCTGCAACTCATTATTCGGAAAGAGCGGCGTCGTCCCCTGCATCGGCGCTCCGCGATCCGCCATGACACCGGTAGTCTCGCTATCACGTACTTGGTCTCGTTCTTGAACCGTCCGCTCCTCGCGCTCGTCTTTTACTAGTCTTGGGCGTCCCTCCTCCACCTGCTGCGGACGGTTGCCGGCAATATCCGCCGTGGTTAGTTCTTCTAGGTCTTTTCTCAATGGATTGCTGCTCATCCGATAGCCTCCTTCGGTGCCGTGGTTGCGTTATGTCCTTCATTCAGTAGTTCGTCAAACAGTGCCCGATAGTGGACCATTGCCTTTCGAAGGTCCTCTGTACTCGCTTTTCCTCGGTTGTGATTGAGAGTGATCGTGTGCGCGGCCCGGTAGTGATCGACGACCAGGGGATGGTCGACTGAGATGTCTGCGGCTCGCTGATCGAAGTCAGACATCGGGTATCCGCGAGCCTTCATCACTTCGATGATGAGAGCATCGGCTTCACCAACCGCGCCCTTTGGGTCATCGACAAACTTAGACTGGACATCGGTCCACCTGCGCGAAAATTCGTCTCGTGCCGCCTGGTCCAGCGCCCGAATTGGAAGTTTCTTACGGCGTTCCGCGCGAAATTCAAGGACGCCTTCGGCTTTTCGAACGTTGTGCTCCTGACGAAGCACCCTGTCGTACTCGGGTCCAAATCGATCGCGCAGAGCCTGACTCCGTCTCCGTCGTGAGTAAAACCAGCCCAGAACGGCGATTACCGCAACGACAATGATCACAGCCGCCAAAACCACTGCAGTACGTTGATCCAACTCTCAGCCTCCTTTCTCGTAACTAGGACTCGGATTCGAATAGGGCTGTTCGCTGTTGCCTGAACACGCCGCATTCACAAGGCCTATTCTTCGCGTCGAATATGGCCCAGCAAAGAAATCACAGTTAGAATTGGAGTTGATGGATCTCTATGAAGAGATTGTGAAGTTGCGACGCGAGGGTAGGCGAGGCGCCGTGGCCACCATTGTGAACGTCCGCGGTTCGATCCCCTCGTTTAAGACTGCCAAAATGCTCGTTCGCGATGACGGCTCCATCGTGGGCACGATCGGCGGCGGGTGCGTCGAGGCGGAAGTCTGGCAGGCGGCGCGCGACGTGATGGAGTCCGAGAAGCCGCGCACCATGAACTTCGATCTCAACCAAGACCCCAAGTATGACACCGGTCTCGTTTGTGGCGGAACGCTCGAAATCTTCATCGAGCCGGTGTTACCTCCAGCGGAACTTTATATTTTTGGTGCAGGACACGTGGCGACAAGCCTTTACAGGGTCGCGAGAATTGCCGGTTTTGACATTACGGTAGTCGACGACCGAGAAGCTTATGCCAATCGCGAGCGTTTCCCTGAGGCAAGCGACGTTATCGTCAATGACTTCGAGAAAGCGACTGCTCGCATCGCGCCAACCGAGTCTACTTACATCGTAATCGTGACGCGTGGTCATCGCGATGACATGCGCGTCTTGCGCTGGGCGGTACAGACTCCGGCACGCTACATCGGAATGATCGGGTCCAAACGCAAGACCATTACCATCTTCAAGGAGCTCCAGGCGGAGGGCCTTGCTCCGGCACTCTTCGAGCGCGTGCATGCCCCGATCGGCCTCGACATCGGCGCCATCACCCCCGAGGAAATTGCCGTCTCGATAACGTCCGAGTTGATCGCCGAGCGCCGCCGCGTGGAACGTGCCCTGCCTCACATGAGCTGGCTTCAACAACGAGGAACGGCCGACTCCAAGGCTTCTCGCGCAAACGACGCAAAAAGCGCCGAGAAAGCTTGACAGGTTCCGCCGCTCCCGCTTGTCGGTCTTGCCTAGGCCTTCCCTTCGTGGTGGCGAAGTTTCATTCGCTTTCTCTGTACCTCCGTGCCCTCTGTGGTGAAAGTTTTCATTGCAGTATCACCTTCATGCGTCTCTCCGATTAAGATCTCTGTTATGGCGAATGAAGTAGAAATCAAATTCCGCATCGACGATATCCCCGCCCTTACGAGGGCCCTCCGGCGCACTGGCTTCTGCCGAATTACGCCCTCTACCCACGAAATGAATTCCCTGTATGACCTGCCTGGACAGAAACTCCGTAAGCGCGGTGAACTATTGCGTCTTCGGCAATATGGCAAGCAGTGGATCCTGACACACAAAGCAAAAGGAGCGGCTGGACGCCATAAGGCCCGTGTGGAACGCGAAACGCAAGTCGAAAAAGGTCCTGAACTAGACGCAATTCTTCGCGCCCTCGGGTATTCCCCCACCTTCCGCTACGAGAAATTCCGTGCCGAATGGAGTGACGGCAAAGGCCAGGTTGTTGTGGACCAAACTCCGATAGGAAATTTCGGGGAAATCGAAGGTCCCCCGCGCTGGATCGACCACACCGCTCGCGGACTAGGAATTGCTCACGAGGACTACATTACACAAACCTACGCGCCGATGTTTTTCGAGTGGAAGCGCCGAACCAAAAGCGCAGCGAAAGAAATGACCTTCAAGGCTGTTGGTAAGAAACGGAAGTCGTTATCCTGACAAGGTACTCCCCGAGGCTTGACATACTCTCCCGCCACCGCCATCCGCTACACTGCTCGGAAGAGCGCGGCCGTTCCCTCCACTTCGATCGACTTCCCGTAACTCTCGTACCCGAGGATCGCGTAATACACTGCCCGATCGAAGAATTGGTCCAGAAGGCGGAGCAGATCCAAGCCCCCCAGGATTTCCATCGCGGTTTCCCGCAGACCCTCATTTTCGAGAAACTCCCAGAGGTTCTCGCGCGTCATCATCAGTGCCCAGCACAGCGCGCTCAACGAAACACCTTGCTCCGCGCGACGGCGGCCAAGTCGGGTATAAACACGTTCAATTTCGGCATCAGTTTTGTTCATCAACCAGTCGCTTAGGTTGACGTAAATTTCATAGATGCGCTCGCGAAGCTCGCCTTCGGGAACTCTCCGAAGATCGGCAACCCGCGAAGAGTGCTCCAGCTTTCGGAGCAGGCTCTCGGCAAGCCGATCGGAATGAGACTCAATGAGGCGAACAAAGCGAAGAGCGATCATAAGACCTCCTTCGCACTACTACACTTCTATTGTAAGCCCGTTAGGAAGAGGCGAAAGGGTGTGATTGGATCAAAACCTGGAGATCGTCAGGCACCGTGGCACTTCTTGTATTTTTTGCCGCTGCCGCATGGACACGGATCGTTGCGGCCAACCTTCTCGCCGGAGCGCACTACTTGCTGTACAGTTTTCTGGTCGCCTGCACCCGCCATTCGTGCCTGCTCCAATTCACGTTTCTTTTTGCGCTGGAAAGCTTCCTCGACTTCATCCACCGAGGTCGCAACGTGACGCGGCTTGCCATTTCCACTGCCTCGGCCGCCGGTGATAAAGGCTGGAGGAGCGCTTTCTGCTTGCTCGCCATCTTGTGGCGTCGCACTGCGCAGGGCCAATGTGCTTCCGTCAGGCTGTCGCTCCAACACCTGCATCAGGTAGAGATAGCGTACAGTCTCTTCCTGAAAGCGCTGCATCATATCTTCGAACATGTCGAAGGATTCCTTCTTGTACTCAACCAGAGGGTCGTGTTGCCCATAGCCCCGGAGGTTGATCCCTTCCTTCAGGTGGTCCATTGAGAGAAGGTGGTCTTTCCACTGCGCATCGATCACGCTAAGCATGATCATGCGCTCGTGGTAGCGCATAGCTTCCGCGCCGATAAGCTGCTCTTTGGCGTCATAACGCTGTTTCAGCTTGTCAAAAATGGCGTCGCCTAGCTCCTGTCGATTCAGATCTTCCGGTTTTACGCCCTCGGCATAGATATCCACACCAAAGCGCGTAAAAATGGCATCCTTCAGGCCCTTGAGGTTCCAGTCGTCCGCATAGACGTTCTGCGGGCAAAACTGCCCAAGCATCTCCCCCAGGATTCCCGAAACGTACTCTTCAATGATCAGATCCTTCTGGTCGATGCCCTCCAGCAGGCTGCGTCGCAGTCCGTAAACCGCTTCGCGCTGCTTGTTCATTACGTCGTCGTATTCGAGAAGGTGTTTGCGGGCCTCGAAGTTCTGACCTTCCACAGCCTTTTGCGCGGCCTCGATCCTTCGCGTGATGAGGCGCGATTCAATCGGGATACCTTCTTCCATACCAAGCTTTTGCAACAGATTCGAAACCCATTCCTTGGCGAAGATGCGCATCAGGTCGTCTTCGAGCGACAAGTAGAACCGCGACGATCCTGGGTCGCCCTGACGGCCCGCGCGTCCGCGGAGCTGGTTATCAATTCGGCGAGCTTCGTGGCGCTCCGTGCCGAAAATATGCAATCCACCGGCCTCTATCACGTCCTGATGTTCGCGGTCGGTATCAGCCTTATATTGAGCAAATACCTCGTTCCACTGATCGGTTGGCACCACGTATTCGTTTCCTGCGTAGTACCACAGTGTCCGGTTCGAATCGTCGGCATCCGCCTCAACCTTGCCCTGAGCGGCACGCAGCGGCTGGGCGATTCCCTTTTTCACGCACTCCTGCTTGGCCATGAATTCGGGATTGCCACCCAGCAATATATCCGTGCCGCGCCCCGCCATATTTGTCGCGATTGTCACCGCGCCCTTGCGCCCAGCTTGGGCGACGATCTCCGCTTCGCGCTCGTGGTACTTCGCGTTCAGCACCACGTGCTTGATTCCTTTCTTTTTCAGAAGATCCGACAGCCGCTCCGACTTTTCGATCGACGTTGTGCCCACCAATACGGGCTGGCCGCTCTGGTTCAGTTTTTGAATTTCATCTGCCGCCGCAAAGTATTTTTCTTTCTCGGTACGGTAGACGACGTCTGCATTCTCGATCCGCAGGAGCTCGCGGTTAGTCGGAATCACCACCACTTCCAGCTTGTAGATTTTGTCGAATTCTGGCGCTTCGGTCTCGGCGGTACCGGTCATTCCGGCCAGCTTTTTGTACATGCGAAAATAGTTCTGGAACGTGATGGTCGCCAGCGTCTGGTTCTCGCGTTCGATCTTGACGTTCTCTTTCGCTTCGATCGCCTGGTGTAGGCCGTCGGACCAGCGTCGTCCGGGCATCAACCTTCCCGTGAATTCATCGACGATGATCACTTCACCGTCTTTGACCACATATTCCACATCCTTGCGGTAAAGTGCGTGCGCCTTGATTCCCGTCTCCACGTGGTGCTTGAGGGCCCAGTTTTCCGGATCGGCGATGTTGCCGATTCCCAGCAACTTCTCGACTTTTTCCCAACCCTCGTCTGTGACGGTGATGTTGCGATGCTTTTCGTCGACCACAAAATCGCCGGTCAGAATTTTCGGCTCGCCTGGTTCGGTATCGATCTCTTCGCCTTTTTCTAGCTTCGGGATGATGCGGTTTACCTTGTAGTACTTGTCGGTCGATTCTTCGCTCGCGCCCGAAATGATCAGCGGGGTTCGCGCTTCGTCGATCAGAATGGAGTCGACTTCGTCCACGATCGCGAAATTGTGCACCCGCTGCACGCAATCGTTCAGGTCGAACTTCATGTTGTCGCGGAGATAGTCGAATCCGAACTCATTGTTCGTTCCGTACGTGACATCGGATCCGTACGCTGCGCGGCGTTCTTCATCGTCCAGATCGTGGACAATCACTCCGACCGAAAGCCCCAGGAACCGATAGATCTTCCCCATCCACTCAGAGTCGCGCTTGGCTAGGTAATCGTTGACGGTGACGACATGCACGCCTCGACCGCTCAGCGCATTGAGATAAACAGGAAGAGTCGCAACCAGGGTTTTGCCTTCGCCGGTCTTCATTTCAGCGATCTTGCCCGAGTGCAGCACCATCCCGCCGATCAGCTGGACATCGAAGTGCCGCATATTGAGGACACGTCGCCCGGTCTCGCGAACTACCGCAAATGCTTCTTCCAGGATGTCGTCGAGAATCTCGTTCAGCGCCTGAGTACGCTCCGCTTCGATCTGCTTGCGTCGGTCTGGATCGGTGTCCGGTTCCTCGCCAATCTGGCCAAGACGCTCTTGGATACGCTGCCGGAACTCGTCAGTTTTCGAACGCAGTTGTTCATCGGAGAGCTTCTGCATCTCCGGTTCGAGCGCGTTAATAGCCGCCACGCGCGGCATCATGTTCTTGATTTCGCGCTCGTTCTTGGTCCCAAAGACCTTGCCCAGCAGAGTATTGATCAATCCAGAGTTTCCTTCAGCGACACGTCGCCCAAGTGTATGACTAAAAGCCTAGCACATTAGATGCGCGCGGACTCGCGCCGGTCTTGGCACTCCCTGTTCGGCGCTCGCTCCCTCTAGTATATTCACTGCGAACCATGGCCACTTTCTACGAGCGGTTCCAGGAATCTGCCCGTAAATTTCCCAACAACATCGCACTCGAAATCCAGCGCGAGCATGCCGTCGACAGCCTCACGTTTGCTCAGTTGCAGGAGATGGCGGAAAGTGTCGGTTGTTGGCTCTCCTCACGGGTCGATCGCGACGCCCGAATTGCTATCCTCGCCGCCAACCATCCACGCTGGGTCGCCGCTTACCTCGGCATCATCTGCGCCGGACGTATCGCCGTGCCACTGGACACCGCCTTCCATGCCGATCAGGTCAGCAAACTGCTGAAAGACAGCGGTGCTGCCCTCCTCTTCTGCGACGCAAAACATTTTTCCGTCGCAAATGAAGCGGTCCAAGGGCTGCCGGTCAAGCTCGTGATGACGTCCGCCGCTGCGGAACAAACGGCCATAGCCCTACCGCCCACATTCGATACAGATCTCGACTCAATCCTTGCCACCAGCTCCCACGGCTTCGAACCCTTCGTACCGAAGGAAGAGGACCTCGCCGCGCTTCTCTACACCTCGGGCACTACCGCTGACCCAAAAGGAGTCATGCTTACCCATGCCAACCTGGTCGGCGAAGCCAATGCGGTCTTCGGAGTAGTCACGATAGGGCCAAGCGACGCACTCCTCGGCATCCTGCCCATGTTTCACGTTCTCGCCCAGATGGCGAACCTCTTCCTGCCGCTCTTCAACGGATCGCGGGTCGTATACCTCGAGACTCTAAACACCACGGAACTGCTACGTGCCCTGCAGGAGCGCGATATCACGGCCTTTGCCGTCGTGCCCCAGTTTTTCTACTTGATCCACGAAAAGATCTTCAAGGAGCTCGACAAGAAAGGAACTCTGGTTCGCGGCCTGGTTCGCCGCCTGATGGGGATCAATCGCCTGTTGCGCCGATTCGGCATCAACGCCGGCAAACTCTTCTTCGGGAAGATTCATGCCACCTTCGGTAAGCGCATGCGCTACCTCGTGACTGGTGGATCGCGCTTCGATCCCGAAATCGCGGGCGATTTCTACGCCTTCGGCATCGATGTACTCAACGCCTACGGCCTCACCGAAACGACTGGTGGCGCATGTCTTAACCGTCCCGGAAAAATCGTGATTGGTTCGGTGGGTCCGCCATTTCCCACGGTTGAAGTCAAGATTGTTGACCCTCAACCTATCGAAGAGGGTGCTATTCCAGCCGGTGAAATTGCCCTGCGCAGTCCGATTGTGATGAAAGGCTACTGGAATCGGCCCGACGCCACTGCCGCGGTCCTAAAAGACGGTTGGCTACACACCGGCGATCTTGGGTACTTGGATTCAACCGGCAATCTCTTCATCACCGGACGTCTGAAAGAAATCATCGTCCTTGCCAATGGCAAGAATGTCTATCCGGAAGAAATCGAACTCCACTACCAGAAGTCACCGTTCATCAAGGAAATTTGCGTAATCGCTCTTGAAGCGTGCGCGGGCGACCCCACCTCCGAACGCCTGCACGCGGTAATCGTCCCGAATTTCGACGTTCTGCGCGAGCGCAAGATCGTCAATGCCAAGGAAGCTATCCGCTTCGACGTCGAAACGCTCTCCCAGAAAATCGCTTCCACCAAGCGCATCGGCAGCTATGAAATCTGGCAGGAGGATTTGCCGCGCACCACCACCCGCAAGCTCAAGCGCTTTCAGATCGAGAAGAAAGTTCGTGAGATCCAGAAGCGAGGCATAGGCGATAACGCCGATATCGGCTCCGAAAAGCCGTTGTCGGACGAAGAGAAGACCTGGCTCGGGCGTGACGAGGTACAACGCGCGCTTGCAGTCGTGAGCGAAGCGGCGCGCAATAGAGTGAACGAGATTCACCCCACGCACAACTTGGAACTAGACCTCGGCCTCGATTCCATGCAGCGTGTCGAATTGCTTTCCGCTCTCGAACAGCAACTCGGCGGCGATGTTCCCGAAGCCCAACTCGCCGACATCTACACTGTGCGCGACCTGGTCGACGGGGTACTGAACAGCACGGATCGCTCGGAGCGTAGCGGAAAACCCGCACTTCCCGCTTGGTCCACGATTCTTGCCGAACCCGTCACTGACCCGGAGGTGCTCGCGCTCGGTCGCCGCCATCCTTTTGCGGAGATCTTCTTCTTCCTTCTTGGGCGGCTAATTTATCTCGCCGCTCTCGATGGTTATCGTTTGAAGGTTCATGGCCTCGAAAATCTGCCGTCTTCAGGGCCCTTTCTGCTCTGCTCTAATCATCAGAGTTTCTTCGATCCCGTTGTCATGGCAGCCGTGCTTCCATGGCGATTGTTCCGCGATTCTTTTGCGTTGGGCACGAGCGAAATCTTCGGAAAGGGATTTATGCGATGGCTGGCGCGCCAGCTTCGCGTAGTCGTTCTCGATCCTGACGCCAATCTTGTTCCCGCCATGCGCGCCGGCGCGTACGGTCTGCGCCGTGGACGAGTCCTGGTGCTTTACCCGGAAGGAGAACGCTCCATCACGGGTATACCCACAGTGTTTCGCAAGGGCGCAGCCATTCTCTCGATTCACGAACAAGTCCCAATTATTCCGGTCGCGATCGATGGTTTCTACGACGCGTGGCCGCGCCATCAGAACCTGCCTAGGCTCGCCAGGCTGCAAATGTTTTTCGGGAAACCTATCCAGCCTCCGCCGCTGAACCAAGCCAGCGAAGCCGCCTACGACGCCCTCACTGCTGAATTGAAGAAGCGCGTTGTGGAAATGTGGGACACTCTGCGCGGCAAGAAAGGATAGTGGTTCTCAAATCGTCAATCTAAATCGTGAATTGTTTTTCAATCGCCAATCGTAAATTGCTTTCACTGTCCTGCACCCGCGCCTCTTGCGCTTTCCCCAAAGGCCAGAACAAATGCGTCGACGACCCCACTATGGTATTTCTCGCCCGAGCCGGCCATGATTAGTTCCTCGGCCTGTTCAGGCGACATTGCCTTGCCACCCTGCTCGCACATCAGCTTCTGATACGCATCCGCAACGAATAAGATGTGCGCTTCCATCGGAACATTCGTCGCCCGCGCGCCTTCCTGCGCGATCAACTGCTGCGCCACAATAATCGGGATCACGCGTCGCAGAGATCCTCCCATACTGGTTGCGCGCGGGTCGGTCGTCCGCCCTTTTCGGAAACTACGTACTACCTGGTCGCGCGTCAGGTTCGCCGCTTTGTACAAGATGTCATTGCTGATTCCGAGCTTGCTTAGATCACGCAGGAGCGCCGCCGAGCGCAACGCCTCGGTCCGCTCCGATCCAAGATCCATCGCGTCCGCAATCTTCGTTGCAAACACCGACACCCGATAGCTGTCGCTTTGGCTATACTTCTCGCTCGCCAGAAAATGCTGCAGCACGATCAGCAGGCTCCCGAAGCTCTCGCGAATGTCGTCTGTCATCGCCTGAGTACGCTCGTGGAGTGTTCCCATCGCATAGCTGGTCACAATTAGCATTCCTGCCCATACCACCATGTCGAACAGATTCTCGTAAGGAAGGACCAGCGTCCGGTGCCCCGGCATCAGGTTGTTGACCGCATTCATCAGCACGACCAGGAAGACACACGCGAACGCAGTCAATGTCGCGTGACGCCTGCCGAAGAAGTACGCCGAATAGAGCGTAGGAAGAAAATAAAAGCACAGCGCCATGCGCAACGATCCGGCGAAATACTGCAGCGCCGCTGCGATGGCCAACAGCGACAACAACAGAATCATTTCTCTCCAGACCTTGCTCATTGAGTAGTCTCAGACGGAATGTGGTACTGCCAGCTTTCGAACACCTTTGGTGTCTATCCCATGCTGAATGACGATCGGCATGGCACAAAATTACCGTGGTAATAAAGATCACGATGGGAGCAATCGAGGGGTCATGACCTACGCGCCTAAGCTACTTCGCTCGCGGATGGGTCTGGTCGTAGACATTCATAACGTGTTTCACCGATAGCTGCGTGTAGCGCTGGGTGGTGGCGAGCCGCTCATGGCCAAGCAACTCCTGAATCGCGCGCAGGTCGGCACCTTCTTCCAGCATATGCGTCCCGAAAGCGTGCCGGAGCGTGTGCGGATGTACCTCGGGCGACAATCCTTTCGCCACCGCAATTCTCTTCACGATACGCCTCACGCTGCGCGCGGTCAGGCGCCCACCCCGCTGGTTGACGAGCAATGCTTGCGTCGATTTCTTCAACTCGGCCAGCAGTCGCTGTCGCCAAGACAAATACAGCCCGAGCGCCGCTCGCGCCGAGCCTCCAAAGGGAACGTAGCGCTCCTTCTTCCCTTTTCCCCGGATCAGGATCGCCTCGGCGCTCACGCGAATGTCGTCCAGGTCGATGCCAACAAGCTCCGAATTTCGAATCCCGCATCCGTAAAGCAGTTCCAGCATCAGGCTGTCCCGCTCCGGAAAAGACGCGATTTCCGGCATCTTGCTATCCAGCACCGCGTTCATCTCTTCGATCGTGGGAACGCGCGGCAGTTTCTTCGGCAGTCGGGGCGTGGAAACCAGCTTGGCCGGATTCTGCTCGACCATCCCTTCCTGCGCCAGCCATCGATAGAGCGAGCGAACCGCCGCGAGCGCCCTCGCCACCGACGTTTTCGAAAGCCCCTTGTCGTAAAGCTCCGACAGGAACCCCCGGATGGCGATGTGATCGACCTTTTTCAGATCGCGCTGGCCCAGATAAGCCGACAAAGCATCGAGATCACCCGCGTAGGCCTTGATCGTATGTCCTGAGGCGTTCCGCTCCCGCAGATAGCGAAGGAACGAATCAATCGCGAATTCCGAGCACGTTCTCGAGGTCTTGCTGCCAGTCATGGTTCGTGGCCGTTTTCCAGATTGATTGCGGGATGCCGCCTCTCGTTCGCCGCTGCGCGTCTTGTGTCTGTTCAGACTGAAAGCCGCAACGAGAAGCTCCTATATACAATGATCAAGAATCAACAATCCTCAATTTCTTTGCTTCGCCCTCGGATGATGTTTCGCATACACGTTCTTCAGGCGATCGAGAGCTACATGGGTGTATACCTGTGTCGTCGAAATGTCGGCGTGCCCGAGAATTGTCTGCACCGTCCGCAGGTCAGCGCCGTTCTCCACCATGTGCGTCGCGCACGAATGCCGCAGCATGTGCGGGCTCGCGTGTCGGCTCGATGCTTTCGATGCCTGGCTCACCAGTTGCCAAACCCGCTGCCGCGTCAATCGCCTGCCCCTTAGCCCGACGAACAACAGCGGCGAAGATCGCTGCTGGGCAATGGCTTGCCTGCCATCGTTCATGTATTTCTGGAGCGCCTGCTGTGCCGGCACCCCTAAGGGGACCATTCGCTCCTTGTCGCCCTTGCCGCGGACAAGGATGTATCCCATCTCCAGTTTCAGGTCTTCAAGCCTTGCGTTCGCGATCTCCGTCACGCGCACACCGCCCGCATATAGCAATTCGAGCATCGCACGATTTCGTAACGCCATAGCCTGTGCAAAGGCTCCCTCGTTCAGTCCCTGCGGCGCTGCCAGTGTTATCTCGACCTCGTCTCGGCTCAACGATTTCGGCAATACCTTCCATTGTTTCGGAGACTGAATATTTAGCGTGGGATCTTTGTCGATCTTGCCGTCGAGCAGCAAGTAGCGATACAGGTGACGGATCGCCGACAACTTTCTCGCAACCGATCTCCCGTCAAGTTGATTGGAAAACAACTCCTGGATGAAATCCCGGACATCTTCTCGACGTGCATAGCCGAGCTCGCGCTTTCTCTTCTCGAGGAATTCCGCAAACTGAGCCAGATCGGCGGTGTATGCCGCAATCGTCAGCTTCGCCAACCCGCGCTCAACACGAAGGTAGTCGAGAAAAGCAGAAACCACCCGCGCGTTGGCTTCTGACGCCATAGTTCAAGTATGCGTATTATCGGACGCGGCTGGGAGTAGCGAACCGGATGCCAAACCGCGCCTACCATCCTGTAGGACATTCGAAGCTCATCCCGGTCGCAGCCGCACTAACGGAAATCATTCCGAGTGTTATCTTTGTGAGTTGTTTGGTTGAAGTTGTCACAACATGGACGTTCTCCAAAAGCTGTTCGAACATCATTTCAGCGCGCCCGCCACGCGCGTTCAGCCGCTTCAAGGCGAACTAGGCGGCTCGGGACGCAAGATCATTCGCCTCGCGAACGAGCATTCCTCCGCTATAGGAATTCTTTACGCGGTTCGCGAAGAGAACGTCGCTTTCCTGGAGTTCTCACATCATTTCCAGCACCATGGACTCCCTGTCCCGCAAATATATGGCAACGATCTGAGCCATGGCGCGTACCTCGAAGAAGACCTTGGCGACATGACTCTTTTTCACTTCCTCTCGGAAAACCGCCAGGGGAACAAAATTGCCGATCGCGCCGTCAAGGCGTACCGCAAAGTCGTTGAGATTCTCCCTCGCTTCCAGGTCGAAGCTGGACGCGACCTCAACTACAAGGTTTGCTATCCGCGCGCGAGCTTCGATCGCCAGTCGATCGCCTGGGACCTGAATTATTTCAAGTATTACTTTCTGCGCCTCGCGGGAATTCCTTTCAGCGAGCAGGCTCTGGAAGACGATTTCAACCGCCTCACGAAATTCCTCCTTACGGCTCCGCGCGACTATTTTCTGTATCGCGACTTCCAATCACGCAACGTTATGCTCCGCGGCGGCGCGCCCTTTTTCGTTGACTACCAGGGCGGACGCAAGGGCGCGCTGCAATACGACGTCGCCTCCCTGCTCTACGACGCGAAGGCCGATCTACCACCGAACCTTCGCCAGCAACTGCTCGATCACTATCTTGACGCACTTGCCGGTCACATATCGCTCGACCGCGACGCCTTCATGCAGCATTACTACGCCTACGTCTATGTGCGAATCATGCAGGCGCTGGGCGCTTACGGTTTTCGAGGTTTCTACGAGCGCAAGCCGCATTTCTTGCAGAGCGTTCCGTACGCCCTGAAGAATCTGCGCTGGCTGTTGCATAACGTAAACCTACCGATCGCACTGCCTACGCTGCTCGAAGCCTTTCATAGCATGCTCGCTTCGGAGAAGCTTCAGCGCGTCGCGCCGGGAGGCGGCAAACTCAAGGTCCGTATCTTTAGCTTCTCCTTTCATCGCGGGCTGCCTGCGGACGAGAGCGGCAACGGCGGCGGTTTCGTGTTCGATGGCCGTAGTCTTCCCAATCCCGGGCGCGAGGCCGAATTCAAGCAACTCACGGGCAAAGATTCAGCTGTCGCCGAATACCTTAACGCCCACGAGAGCGTGCACCAGTTTTTTGAGAATGCAGTCGCCCTCGTCGATGCCAGCATTGCCAACTATCAGCAGCGCGGATTTCAGAACCTGATGGTCTCCTTTGGCTGCACCGGGGGCCAACACCGCTCAGTCTATTTTGCCGAGCGCCTAGCCTCACACCTTCGCGGGCGCGATAACGTCGAGGTCGTGGTGCATCACCGCGAACTCGAAAGACTCGCCGCCGAGAATGCCGTTTCATGAAAGCGATGATCCTCGCCGCTGGACTCGGCACACGCCTGCGCCCTCTCACCGATGACCGACCTAAGGCCCTGGTGGAAGTAGACGGCCGCACGATGCTCGAGCTCACCCTGGGTCGCCTGCGCGAATTCGGGATTCGCGACGTAATCATGAATGTCCACCACTTCGCCGATAAGGTTGTTGACTACCTGCAAGCTCACGCGAATTTCGACATCCACATCGAGCTTTCGCGTGAGGACGTCCTTCTCGATACCGGCGGCGGCCTGAAAAAAGCTGCGTGGTTTTTTCTCGATGATCTTGGCGCTCGTGATGAGCCATTCCTACTGCACAACGTCGATGTCCTCAGCACCATCGACTTCGCCAAGATGCTAGACGCCCATCGCGAAGCACGGGCGTTGGCGACGCTCGCGGTCCAGGACCGTCCGACCTCGCGCTACCTGCTCTTTGACGAAGATGGCCGCCTCTGTGGACGTCGACTTGGCGTCGGCCGACCGGACGAAATCGTCCGTCCCTCGGCCACGGTTCACGAGCTCGCCTTCTCCGGTATCCACGTGATCTCGCCGCGGTTCCTCGAACTCATGACGGAACATGGTGTGTTCTCGATTGTTGATTGCTATCTTCGTCTGGCCGGCACTGGCGAAAAGATCGCCGCCTTCCGCGCCGATGAGTACTACTGGCGCGACCTCGGCAAACGCGAACATGTCGAACAGGCCGCGCGCGACTTGCCGAAACAGTTTTGAAGGCGCAACGCGTCTCTACCGAGACGTTCCAAGCCACCAAGGGTGTAAGAGTTGCACTACGATTTGTTGACGGACTCGAGTACATCCAGCGCGTATAGCGCGCCTTCCGGCGTTTCTTCATGCTTGAAATACGCGAAGACATCGCGCCCGGCGGCAACGTGTTCTTCGATTCGCGCGACCATCGCCTTGCGTTCGTCCGCCGTGTAGTTCGGTTTGCGGAAGCGGTAGTACGCGTAGTCGGCTGTGACCACATCCGGCGTTGTTCGATCTTCGTTCTCGGCGACGCACAGGGCAACATTGCGGTTGCGCAGCGTCGCCCAAGTTGCGTCCGTCAACCACGAGTCATGGCGAAACTCGAACGCTGCTCGAACAGCTCGTGGAATGCATGCAAGGAATTCCGTTAGCACTACCTGGTCGGCTTTAAAGTTTGGAGGCAGCTGGAACAGAAAGGGCCCGAGCTTTCCCGCACGCTCCATCGCCTCCACCGTCGTCAGAAAGCGCTTCAGAAATTCTTCGCAATCCTTCAAACGTTTGATGTGAGTCAACACCTGGTGCGCTTTCATCGTGAAACGAAAATGCGCGGGTGTTTCTGCCAGCCAGTTCTGTACTGTCGTCTCTTTCACCAGCTGCCGGAAGCTGAAATTCACCTCCACCGCATTCAGCTTCGACGCGTAGTAGTTCAGGAATTTCTTCTGTGCCAGTTTTTCTGGATAGAAAGCCGGTTTCCAACTCGGATACGCCCACCCCGACGTCCCCACGTAAAGTTGAGCCATGCGATTGATTTTAGGAGCCAAACCTCAGACTGCAGAATGGAAATCAGGACTGCCGCCGACATCGTCCTCGCGCGTCCCCGATCAACTAGGATTTCTTCGGCTTCCTGGTCGCCTTTTTCCTCGCCGCCTTCCGCGGACGTTCGTCCTCTTCCGCCTGCGCTGCGATGCTTACTTTCTCTTTCGTCGGCTGTTTCGCCGGCTCCGCCAGAGCCCCCAACTGCGGAAGTTTCTGTTTCAGCTTCAGCACGGGCTCAAACAGGTCACCCAGCTTCTCCACGCGCTTGAGCACATCCTGCGCCTCAAAGACCAGCCGCTGCGCATCCTTTTTCTTCAGCGCAGCCTCGACCTCGTCCCATGTCACAGGCGTCGAAACTGTCGGCCTTTCTCGCGCGCGCAGCGAGTAAATCGCGATCGTCGTCTTATGTTGATCGTTTTGGCTCCAATCGACAAAAACTTTGTTTGTCCGGATTGCCTTCTTCATGTCCGAAACCACCAAATCGCGGTGCTCGTTTTCCAGCAAGCGCGCCAGAGCGTTCGCAAACGGCTTGGTTTCGTCGTAGCTGGTCTTCGTGTTCAGCGGAACATAAACCTGCAATCCCTTCGAACCCGACGTCTTGGGAAAGCTTTTCAGCCCGAAATGCTCGAAGATGTCGCGCAGGCATAGTCCGACTTGGCAACACTGCACAATATCCGCCGGTGGCCCGGGATCGAGATCGAACACAATCATCGTCGGTGTCTCGATCCGCTCCGCCAACGAGAGCGACGGATGCAGCTCGAGCGACGCCAGGTTCGCCACCCAAACCAGCGTCGACAGATCGTTGGCGAGAATGTAATTGACGTCGCGGTCGTTTCCTTCGCTCCAGATGGGCGCTGTCTTCACCCATTCCGGCCGGTGCTTCGGCGCGTTCTTTTCGAAAAAATAGGGCCGGTCCGCTCCCTCCGGATATCGCTTCATCGTAAGCGGTCGGCCGTGCAAGTGCGGTAATAGCGCCGGCGCAATTCGCACGTAGTAATCGATTACCTGTCCCTTCGCAAATCCGGCCGCCGGATAAAGAACCTTGTCCAGATTTGTCAGGCTCAGCTTGCGGCCGTCGACCTCGACGATGGTAGGCGTGGACACGGAGTGCGTAGCTCGTCGCTCGGAGTCCGTAACTGGGTTTCCGGCGCCTAGGCCTCGCCCCGGAAGAATCTTCCACCCCGCATCACGAACTACTCGCTTCGTTCGGCCTCTAGTATAGTGGGCGCTCATACAAAACACTCCCCCGAGCGCTAGGATGCCTTTCTCGCGTCGCGAGTTTCTCTAAGTCGACGGCCTCGTCTCGGCCGAGTTCCCATTCCTTGACCACGAGTGCGCAGTCTCGCAACATCCAGCGATCATGCCGCTCCGGATTGACCAGGATCGCGCTATCATTTCCCCGACCGACGGAACCACTCACGAATTCCACTCTCCTATCAGTGTCTCGTACAGCGTTCCCTGCTCACATACACACCATTCACGCGTCTCATTCTCCAGTGTTGGCGCGCCACCGAAAATCCACGAACTCTGACATCGCCTTCGTACTCTTTCGTGTCCTTTCTGGTGGAGGTTCCCGTGTGAACATAGGCCTCATTTCCTCTCTGGCTTCTGTGTTGCCTTTGGCAAATGTTTTCCGAATCACCCGTTTGACAACCGCCGCACCGCGCACGTACCTTCAAATTTTCCCTTGCCTGTCCGCAATGGAGGTTGGATGAAGTCGCGTCTCTCGATCTGCGTTGTTGCTATTTTCGTTCTCTCCGCGCTCACCGCCGCACAGGATCTGGCGTCCTTTGAAAAGCGCATCACCGTCAAGAAGCTCCCTAACGGTCTCACGGTCATCATCTGCGAACGGCCTGAAGCGCCCGTGTTCTCTTTCTTCACGCATGTCGATGCGGGCTCCGTTCAAGACCCGATGGACAAGACCGGACTCGCGCACATGTTCGAGCACATGGCGTTCAAGGGCACCGACAAGATCGGCACGCGTGACTATCCGGACGAAAAGATCGCCCTTGAAAAAGTTGAGGTCGCCTACACCGCTTACATCGCCGAACGTGACAAGCGCATCGGGCGCGACGAAGCCAAGCTCAAGCAGCTTGAACAAGCCTGGAAAGACGCCATCGCCGCCGCCGATAAATTCTCCGATCCATATGCCAATGAATTTGGCCGCATCGTCGAGAGCGAGGGTGGCGAGGGTATGAACGCGTTCACCAACCTAGATGAGACCGGATATCACTATTCCTTCCCCATTAATCGCCTGGAGCTTTGGGCCTATCTCGAATCCGAACGCTTCCTTCACCCGGTCATGCGCCAGTTCTACAAAGAGCGCAACGTAGTGATCGAAGAGCGCCGTTTGCGCGTGGACAGCAATCCGATCGGACGTCTGCTCGAGCAATTCACGACTGCGGCTTTTTCCGCGAGTCCATATCATCGGCCGACCATCGGCTGGATGTGGGACCTCAACACCTTCTCAGCCACTGACGCGCAGAATTTCTTCGACAGATATTACGTGCCGTCGAACATGGTAATCACCGTCGTCGGTGACCTGAAAGCTTCAGAAGCCATGCCAATCATCGAAAAATACTTTTCGCGGCTGCCGGCTCGTCCGAAACCCGACGACGCCGTGACAACCGATCCACCGCAAAAGTCCGAACGCCGCGTGGTTCTTCAGGAGCAGGCGCAGCCTGTTTATCTCGAGGGCTATCACCGTCCCGACTACCTGAGTCCCGACGACGCGGTCTACGACGCGATCACAGATCTCATGTCAAACGGCCGCACGTCCCGCTTGTATCGCGCGCTCGTCCGCGACAAACAGATTGCTTCCGATTCCGCAGGCTTCTCCGGCCTCCCCGGCAACAAGTATCCGCACCTGTTCGCGTTCTACGCGTTTCCGATTCCGGGCCACAAACCGCAAGAAGTGGCTGACGCTATCCATATCGAGATCGACCGTCTCAAAAAAGAAGACATCTCCGACGATGAGTTAAAGATGATTAAGACCCGTTCGAAGGCAAACCTCATTCGCGCCCTCGGTACGAACGAAGGCCTTGCTTTCGCCCTCGGACTCAACCAGGCCCGTTATGACGATTGGCGCGAACTCTTTCGCGGCGTCGATCGCATCGACAAGGTGACAAAAGCCGATATCCGACGCGTCGCCAATAAGACTTTCGTTTCGGACAATCGCACGGTTGGAATCATCGAGTTTGCCCCAAGACAGGGTCCTCCGCCGGGCGCGCAGCCGCCTGCAGCGTCCCCACTAGGAGGTGCACAGTGAAGCGCCTCCTTTTCACCATCGGTGCTCTCCTCGCGTTCGTACTCAGCAATCAGCAACTATTTGCGCAAGCTGCTAGTTGGCAAGACGTCAAGATTCCCAAGCTGCCAGAGTTCAAACCCGTCCAACCCAAGCGGATCGAACTGCCCAATGGCATGGTCGTCTTTCTGCAAGAAGATCACGAACTGCCTCTGATCGATGGAATCGCCCGCATTCGCGGCGGCGCGCGCGACGTCGACGCTGCCAAGACCGGCATGATCGATGTCTATGGCGAGGTCTGGCGTACCGGCGGCACCAAGACGCAAACTGGAGATCAGCTCGACGACTTTCTCGAGCAGCGTGCCGCCCGCGTCGAAACCGGCGGCGGCATCGATTCCACTACTATCAGCTGGTCATGCCTCAAGGGTGATCTCGACGACGTCTTCAAGGCTTTCACCGACCTGCTACGGAATCCTGAATTTCGTGCCGAAAAGATCGACATCGCTAAGAAAGGCCTCTATGACGGCATTTCGCGGCGCAACGACGATCCCGGCCAGATTGCAAGTCGCGAAGCCGCCAAGCTCGCTTATGGCCCTAACAACCCCTATGCACGTGTTCCTGAATACTCGACCGTCGCCTCAATCAACCGCGACGATCTCGTAAAGTGGCACAGCAACACAGTTCACCCCAACAACATTATTCTCGGTGTCGTCGGCGATTTCGATTCCGCTGCAATGGAAGCTCGTCTGCGCGAGGCTTTCAGCTCGTGGCCGAGAGGGCCAGCCGTCAAGCAGCCGGATCTCGAGTTCACGCTCGCTCCCCCAGGCTATTATCTGGTAGAGAAGACCGACGTGAACCAGAGCAATATCCAAATGGTCGGTAGAGGGGTGACGCGCAAGAACCCCGACTACTATGCGATCTCGGTCTTCAACGAAGCATTCGGCGGAGGCTTCTCCTCTCGTCTCTTTAGCGATTTGCGCACCACCAAAGGACTCGCTTACGCAGTTGGCGGGGGCATCGGGACAGGGTGGGATCATCCCGGCATGCTGAGACTAATAATCAGCACCAAGAGCCAGAGCACGATCGAATCAATTCAAGGCCTCGATCAGGAGATCGCTGATCTTTCAGCCAAGCCCATCACGGACGATGAGCTCAAGCGAGCGAAAGATGCCATTTTGAATTCCTTCATCTTCCGTTTCGATTCGCCGAGCAAAGTTTTGCAGGAAAAAATGGCCTATGAGTTCTACGGCTATCCTCTCGATTTCCTTGAGCAGTACCAGAAGAAGATCGAGACCGTCACCACGCAACAGGTCGCTGCAGTCGCAGCAAAATACATGCATCGCAACCAGCTGGCTGTGCTGGTCGTGGGCAATACGGCCGAGTTCGACAAGCCGCTTTCCTCTCTTGGATCGGTTAAGAGCCTTGATATTGCGATCCCGCCCGCTCCCAAGGGCCTTATTCCTGAGGAGGAGGGGCAGCAGTAAACAATAAATACCGGTCACGCGTGAGGACGCGGCCACCCGTCTTCCAAACGCACTGCCAACCCGAAGTGGGCTAATATGGAACGCCTGGGGCGGTTTGTTGCATGACCAAGCGATTCGCTTTCCTGCCTACTCTCTTGCTGCTGATATCAGCCCAGGCGTCTTACCTGGTCGCGCAGAACAGCGCCGGCATTGATGGCGCGATGATGACCGCTCGCGGCGGGCAGCCTGACCATGCGGTGCGCGTTCGACTGATGGCTCGCGGAAGTGAAGTTGCCATGAGCTTCACCGATCGCTCCGGCAAGTTTGCCTTTGGCCGAATACCGGCCGGTATCTATCACATCGTCATCGACGACGATAAATATCGCCCCATCGACGAAACCGTGGAAGTCGATCCGGCCATCTCCGACCCAACCATCGTCCGCCTCACGCTAGTTCCGAAGGATACCGATACCGGCTCCTCCACTCCCGGTCAGAACCCGAATATGGCCGGCGCGGTCGAACTGAAAGAGTTTCCGAAACCGGCGATGAAGGAGTATGAAAAAGGCATAAAGGCCGCGAAGGACGGAAAAGCCGACGAAGCGATTACTCACTATCAGAAGGCGATCGAGATTGCTCCAGACCTGTATCTCGCTCGCAACAATCTTGGAACGATGTATCTCTCCCAGTCGAAGTTCGAAGAAGCGCGCCAACAATTCGAGCAGGTCATCAAAATCAATCCCAGTGACGGCGCCGCATACTTCAATCTGGGAAATCTCTATCTCTTGTCGCAGAAATACCTGGAAGCCTCGGACTGGATCCATCAGGGCCTCACAAGAGAACCGAACAACCCGCTCGGACATTTCCTCTTAGGAGTTCTATGCACTCAACTAGGCAACGGCGGCCAAGCCGAAACTGAGTTGCGCAAAGCGATTGAACTCGATCCCAAGACGCCGCGGCCGCATCTGGCACTGATTAATCTGTACCTGCGCCAGCGACGCACTGCCGAGTGTGCCGAAGAACTGCGTAGATTCCTGAAAGATTTTCCTAATCAACCCGATGGACTGAAGGCCCAGGATGCTTTGCAGAAACTGGAGGCCCAGACGGCGAAGAAGCAGAATCCATAGTTCCTCCGATTGGTGTCTCTTCTCATTGGAACGTATTGCACGAAGTAATTGTTCCATCCTGAAACCCTCGTTGGAACCACTCCATGCGCTGGGCGGAACTCCCATGAGTGAAGCTCTCGGGATTCACCGTTCCTCTTGCCATTCGCTGCAAACGATCGTCGCCAACGGCAGCGGCAGCTTTCAATCCTGCTTCCACGTCACCCGCTTCCAGAATATTCCGCTGCTGGGTTGAGTGTCCCCACACGCCCGCGAAGCAATCCGCCTGCAGCTCGAGCCGAACCGAAAGCTGGTTCGCCTGCTCTGGGTTTCGCTGCTGCGCCGCGTGCACCTTGCCTTCGATCCCAAGAATCTTCTGCACATGGTGTCCAATTTCATGGGCCAGTACATATGCTTCGGCAAACTCTCCAGGCGCTCCGAAGCGGTTCTTTAATTCATCGTAGAAGCCCAAGTCGATATACACCTTCTCATCCGCCGGACAGTAGAAAGGGCCTGTGGCTGACTGCGCCAAGCCACAAGCGGAGTCGATTGCATCACGAAATAGCACGAGCTTCGCGTGGCGGTATCGCGCCCCATCCGACGACAGAATCTGGTCCCAGGTCTTCTGTGTGTCGTTCAACACGAACGTGACGAACTGGACGAGGGGTTGCTCCTGTTGATCGCGAACGGTGTCAGGCTGCCTCGCGGTAGTTCCAGTTATGCCCACTGGCCCGCCGCTCAGCAGTGACAGAAAGTCACGCTTGAAAATCAAGCTTAAGATAAACAGTACGATCACGCCGCCAAGGCCGACGTGGAGGCCGCCTACCCGTAAACCGCCTCCGCCACCGCTTTCGTCGCGTCGATCTTCAATGTCCTCGCTGCTTCCACCTGGTGTCCAGCGCATGTTTGATACCTTTTCTCACGAACATGACGAGTTTTTGTCTTTGTGGGATTCAAGGCCAGTGCCGGCAGTAAGGTTACATGGGCCGAAACCGAAGGCCTCGGCCCTACCTTGAACCGCATCCTGTCTATGCTGCAGGAATTTTCAGCTGTTGTCCTACTTGAATCTTGTCGGGATTGGAGATGTTGTTTGCCTGCGTGATCTTTGTGTAATCGTTCGGACTACCATAGAAAGCCTTGCTGATATTCGAGAGATTGTCTCCAGATTTGACTACGTACATTGTTCCCGCGCCCACGGTGATGTTATGTTGCAAGTCTGAAAAATTGGGATCAATTTTCTTGATCTCGTCCCAGGCGCGATTCTTCAAGTATTCGGTCGGAGCTGACGCAGTCAGAACCACCTTTCCTCCCTCGACATGGAAATGCTGTATCTGAAACCCATTGCGAGACATGAAATCCGCTACGGGTTGATATTTGGATTTCAGATCCTGATCAGTCATCGGGATTCTCCTTGCTATGGAAAATACGAAGGGCGTGAGTGAGAGTCTGCGCTCCGTGAATCGCATTGTCAAACTACAGAACGCACTCTGTTCGTCAATCACGCTGACAAATTCGACTGGCGGCTTCCCTTGTTAGTTCTTGCAGTGGACAAAGCGTACGAAATCGTAGGCCATCGTGATCGGGCTGCGAAAACGTCCAGTCAGGTGCGTAATCTATTGAGCGCCTCGTGGCTCCTTAGGAAACGTTCGGGCGCACACATCCTGAAGCTCGCAGCTGCTACCGTTGTGACGACAACCTAGCACCGAAGGCAAGCAAACGGCCATCGCAATCCTTGACTACAAACTCGCGACAGTTCCACGGCGTGTCGTCAAGCCCACGAGTGAATTCGACGCCTCGGGCTGCATACTCAGCGTAAAGGCCGTCCGCATCTTCGATGGATACGTAGGCATCCAGTAGCTCGTCTGAATACTTGTTCGGATTGGCCGGCGGAGGATCCGCACAGCGGAAGTGAAACGCCTGCTGGTCGCGCGCGACAATGGCGTAAACTGGAGGATCCTGCCACGTGCCCACACATTGGAAGCCGAGCTTAGCTTCGTAATAAGCAAGAGTGCCAGGAATGTCGAGAGTGAAGAACTGGGGCGCGATCCGATGAATCATCGGGCAAGTCTACTATAGAAAAATGTCGGCGATTGGCGCACAAGTCTTGCAGCAATCTTCAAGTCCGAGTATAAAGTGCAATCAATCTCGAAGGTTTCAAGCGAGGAAAGCTCATGCCTGAAAGTATGACAGTTCGGCCGACGGGGTCACTCTTGGCACGGACATACCTCGTACAGTTTGCGCTGGTCGTCATGACCTATTTCATAGCTGGAAGACTCGGGCAGGCTACCGCCAGTATCAGGAGTGGAAACCTGGGCCCAGTATGGCCAGCCTATGGCATCGCCCTAGCTGCGATTCTGATTTGCGGATATCGCGCATGGCCTGCCGTCCTGACCGGGGCGTTTCTTGTAGCTTTTCTCAGCCCCGTTCCTCCCCTTACTGCTCTCGGACAGGCGTCTGGTGCAACTCTTGCTGCGGTGACGGGCGCCTTTCTGCTCCATCGCATTGTTCGGTTTCGTCCTTCGCTCTCGCGCCTGTCCGACGTACTTGGCCTGATTGTTTTCGGCGGACTAGGCAGTGCGATCATCAGTGCGTGCATCGGGGTAACAGCTCTGTACATAACCCAGGAGCGCGCATATTCAGGTATAGGAAAGGCATGGTTGATCTACTGGCTGGGTGACGCGACCGGAGTCCTTTTGGTTACTCCGCTTGCCCTGCGCATTGCTGAGCTACGAACAATTCGCGGTGACCGTCGTATATCAGAGTTTCTCGCGCTTTTGGGCCTCCTCTGTGGTGTAGGACTGACCGTCTTCAGGCATCCGCCTTCTCAGGAAGTCAGGCTGGATTTCTTGGCGTTTGCCGTCCTTCCGTTCGTCATGTGGGCGGCGATTCGTTTTGGCATGGCGGCCACGGCGCTCTCCACTCTCTTGGTGGCTACGATTGCCACGATCGCCACGGCATTGGGACTAGGACCCTTCGCCATCAGTGCTCCCTTCGTGAATGCTGTTCTGCTGGACGTATTCTTCTTCGTGGTGTCCGTGTCAGGTCTGACATTGGCCGCCGGGATTACGGAACGCCAGAATGCGGAACTCGAGCGAGAACAGATGGTTCGACAACAGGCAGCTCTTGAGACAAGAGTTCGGCTCGCAACCATCGTCGAATCTTCCAGCGACGCAATCATTTCCCAAGATCTGGATGGAATTGTCGAGAGTTGGAACTCCTCTGCGGAACACATGTTCGGCTTTACAGAGGCCGAAGCGATTGGACGATCAATCAGTATCCTCATCCCTCCCGAACTGGAGGAAGAACAGCGGGTGATACTCGCTAAGGTTAGAGAGGGTGAGCGAATTGCGCATCTCGAGACAGTCCGCGTAACAAAGTCCGGCTCCAGGTTGGATGTTTCCCTAACGCTCTCCCCGATTAGGAATACTGTAGGACAGGTTGTCGCCGCCTCCAAGATCATCCGTGATATTACCGAGCGCAAACAGGCAGAGCAGGCCCTCTTGCGCATGAACCAAAAGCTGATTGAAGCGCAGGAAAACGAGCGCGCCCGCATTGGAAGAGAATTGCATGATGACATTGCTCAGCGGCTCGCCCTTGTGGTAGTCGAGCTCGGGCGAACCCAAGTCGAATATTCCGACCTTGCTCCTAAGCTCGGGACCGACCTGGATATGATCCGGACACACGCACTGGAGGTAACGAAGGATGTTCAATCCCTTTCACATCAGCTGCACTCCGCCAAACTCGACTATCTCGGTGTGGCCGCTGCCGCAAGGGCGTTCTGCAAGGAGCTTAGTGATCATCAGAAGGTAGAGATTGATTTTAAGAGCTACGATTTTCCGAATCGGATTCCGCACGACAAATCACTTTGCCTATATCGAGTCTTGCAGGAGTCTTTGCAGAACGCTGTGAAACACAGTGGTGTCCGGAGTTTTGAAGTACGACTGTGGGGAGACAAAGAAGATGTTCACCTCACCATTAGCGACCTTGGTGTTGGCTTTGAGCGAGACGAGGCTATGAGCGGCGCAGGGCTGGGCCTGACCAGCATGCAGGAACGCATGAAAATGGTGGATGGATCTTTCGCCATCGATTCGCAACCAGGACGCGGCACGACCATCCACGCGAGCATCCCTATCGACTCAGAAGCCGAACCTGCTCGAATCGCGGGATAACCGTCACGTTCCAGAATTCTGTGGAATTACCTTCCAGAAGATATTGTCCCGAGGCCGCTGTGGCGAAAGGGCTACGCGATTTGTCCCCACATGAGGAATGGACTGCTCTCCTCCTATTGTCAATTCGGAGCGTATACAAAGCGGACGATTCGATTCTTAGTCCAGCAATCATCAGTCGATTCCGCGCACACTGGATACAATTGTCCCCAACCAGCCGTTACTTTGACACGATCCTCTCCTATCCCTCGGCTCATTAGAGCTTGTTTCACCCAGTCAGCACGCCGTTGCGAGAGGTTTAGATTGTAGATAATGTCGTTTCCTCTCGTTGACGCGTATCCGTTAATGTAGAGGCGCGCGCTCGGATGATCTTTCAGCCATCGCGCATCGTTATCTAGAGCCTCCGGATTCGCAGGATCGTCATGGTCATTCCATGGGAATAAGATGGCTTGCATATTCTGGTTGAACGCTTCTTCCTCAGGACCGAACAAAACCACTCGTGGTCGAGACCAGTAATCGACCCAGAAGGCATCGTTCGACGCACTTGCAGTGTCTGATTGTGCAAGGACCACAGTGCTGGCCAGACCAACCAGCGCGACAATGAAGACGATTTGATGCCTCATGGCGTTTGCGAACCTCCCTTTCCACAGCTGCCGGACGTGCACCGTAGCAACCGACGGTCGTCCTTCTCACTAGAGAAAAACTCCGGAACGGTAATGTTTCAGACGTTAGAGAGTCACAGAATTGCCGGGAACTGGCAGAACCAACAGTCGGAACGATAAACAACGACCGCGCATTCGCACTGATTGTTATGAACGAGACGCTCTGTTTTGTGTTCTTGCTCTTGAGCAACGACGAGGGCTTAACCGTGAGCTAGTCTCTTTTGAAGGATGAAAACAACCAAGAAGCAAGCAGACGATCACTATCTTCACTCGACAACGCTGGAGCGGCTTCAGCATGAGGCTCGCGGCAGAATTTTGCAGCAGGAACTCGAGGATTCATGGCGGCTCGAAGCTTTGGACCGCATCATTACCCTGCTGCAACTAGACCCCCCAACCTTCCATCGACTTTGGATTCGGCCACTTCTGGAAGCAGGCGTCAGCTTGGATACTGCGATGCAATTTATCGCTGAATCGTGGTTTCACCCGAATTAACCATAGGGCACGAATCCCCCCTGAATCCATGGGGCTTACGCCATTGCGGGGCAGTGCGAAAGACAAAAGAAAAGGACCAGCCGAGAGATCTCGGCGGGTCCGCACAAAAATCGATAGATACCACCCTCACGCAGCCATCTTCTGTCCTAGGAACTCTTTAGCTTTCGATATCTCGGCATCCCATTTTGTGAGCTGGTCGGGTGTAAGGAAATTCACCAAACGCTGACGAATCGCTGTGCGGTTCTCAGCCACTCTCTTGAGCAGGTCCTCTCTCGATGCATTTGGATTGTCGTGTTTGTATTCCTGTAATTTTTCCGACGCCTCGGTCATGAAGCCTTGCAGTCTCTGCTTCTGATCGTCGGAGAGATTAAGGCTGGCTACAAGGCTCTTCAACTCGTTCGCAATACCATCCCTTTGTTCAGGCGTAAGAGGCATAGTTTGCTCCTTATTCAAAAAGTGGTGGGTTGAACGAAGTAGCGGTGAAGACAAACACTTTTCCACCGTGCGGCGAAACCGTCTACTATGAGATTTGCTAGTAACTTGCTGCGATTTTCCGATGCCCGAATGATGTAATCGTATGCGCTTTGCTCACTGTGCCGTATCGATGAAGGTCCAACACAATCCAAGTCACCAAGAGAGTTGTCGACTCGCCCTGTCCTAGAACAACACTTTAATCACGCGCATCAAGAGCTCCTCCGGCGAGAAAATTGTCAGCAGGAGCGGCACAAGTGGCGCAGCCGTCGCCGCAGCGAGGCGTGATATATCTTCTAACCCAAACGGGACGGCGCGCATATCGCGCACCATTCCGTAGCTATTGCCCAAGTCAGCGAGCGACTGGATATCGGCACTGCCCAGAAGTTCCTCTCCGCCACTCGGAGTGTGTCCGACCCACTTCTGCTCGAAACTCTCCACATAGCGCTGCGCTACAAGACCGTAATCGGCTAAACCCTTTCTCTTGGCACGAGCCATTGCGGGAGTGAACATCAACAAAGGGCCCAGGATGCCAACGACAAAGAATGTTACAAATCCGGCGATCTGAAGTTTGAAAGCGGTTAGACTTTCCCCCCGGTAGAGAACTCGACTCGCAACCAGCCCGGCCAGCATTGCGCCTTGCGCGAACAGGATTGGTCCGAACGCATAGGCACTTTTGCCCAAAAACGCCAGGCCAGCACACCGATCGGGGTGAGTCGGAATGAGGTGCAGGTTAATCCTCGAGACTTGCCACAGGAAGCGGAACCAGATAAAGAGCCGCAGGTACCAGCGCAGAAGGATGAACTGCAAGAGTGGGATACTGACAAATACATACCAGAAGCCTGCCGGCGTAAGACGCCATCGGCCCCCTGCTGCTGCATACCACGTGGCAGTGTCGAGCCCGATCCGAATATTCCACACGTAGAGGCCGATTGAATAGGCCAGGATCAGGATCCCGCATTCGATAACCACCGAATTGCGCGTCTTTACGGCCGCCTCAATCGCATCGTGGAACCTTGGCAGGTGTTCGGGCTGAACGATTCGGCGTTCGACGAAGCGCCTCACCACTGGACGAATCCGTAAATGGACAATGAGCTCGGCGGCAATCAAAACTGGTAGGGCAACTAGGAATCGCACCTGAACTTCAACATCGTGGAAGAAGTGCCGGCTAGGGCCTTCGGCAAATGGCAGACTTGTCAGTAGTAGCAGGGGTAACCACGCGATCGCGGTAATGAACACGATACGGCGATACAGGAGTTGTAGGTCATCTCCTGCTAGGTGGGCCTTTCTAAACAACTGAAAGATTGGACCGCCGAGAACTAACGAAAAGTCCGATTTTTCGTTGAGGAACTGGGGTTGCACGTCACTTCCCAGCTCTTCTGTTGAGAGTCTCTGTTGCGCTGTTGGCACCGAGTTTTACCTCCTGTCTGGGCCAGCGCACACTCGTCTTTTCTTGGCCTTAGCCGAATGGACTCATTTCTTGGGCTCTGAGAGAACTGTCAGAACATGCAGCCGCGAACGACATGGCGCACCTCGCATTCGCTATCGGAGAAGTTTTTCGAGACAAGCTGAAGCCCGGACCAGGCGCCAAAACACCGACGTTCACTCGCCGAATCGCGTGGCCCGGGGGTGTGTCCTGCCTTACTTAGTGGTGTCAACCAGTGGAATCCGTGCCGACAACTGAAAATTGATCAGCAGGTCGATATGCCGGTCGATCTGATACCACAGTGCCGTTTTCTTCGGTGAGATTACCTTCTCGAACACCGGGATATACCTCATACGCAATTCGAGGAGTTGCTCGTCAATGGCGGTCGCTTTCTTCATGTAATCATTTGCTTGAGCGTCGGTCATGCTGCTGTAGTTCGCTGCATAGTCCTTGATCAGCGCCCATCGATCGTCATTGGGCTTAATAGCTTCCTTTCGATACTGGTCGAAGATCGGCCAAAACTTCGTAGCCTCCTCGGCGGTGAGATTCAGGTTCTGGGCGGTGATTTCTTTGCGCTGCGCGCGTAAGTCCTTCCGCAGCAATTCAATGTCCCGGTCATCAACGTTGGATTGTGGGCTTTCCCCCGACCCGCTCCGGGCCGCAGGCTTCTCAGACTGCTGGGCGAACATCGATACGTTGCACAGGAACAGGACGCACACCAAAACTACGACAGCTGGGATAGCCTTCTTCAGCATTGTTGTTTCCTCCGAATCTTGAACGGCGGTCTCGAATCTTTGGACGACGCCAGGCGCACCGTCCCACGTCGTACTTCGCATGTTGCTCTTCGTGGATCTTACCGGACAGAGTAGAGAAATTCCCCTAGAGCGGCAAACTGGAAAAAGTGGCAGCCCAGTGAACCACCATCCGCCTCGTTGAGTCAATGCACCGAAATCGCATTCCCAATGTTTTTTACACGGCAGAGGAGGTTCAGGACACACTCAAATTACGATCTAAACCTGTGGCCTTGCAGCACTGCCTGGACAGCGATGATCAGATCTGTCGCAATGCGGGACTTAAGTACGTAACCCAACGCCCCGGCCGAAAATGCACCTTCCACGTAATCAGAGTCTTCATGGACTGTCACAAATATGACTTTTGCTCGACTTCCCCGATCGCGCAATCTCGTTGCGACTTGGATCCCATTGAGAAGCGGCATCGAAATGTCGAGTATGACCACATCGGGATCGGTACTCGCAGCAGCGTCTAGAGCCGCTTCTCCGTTCTGTGCTCGGGCGACGATCTCAAATTCGTGTTGAAGTAACTCCATTACCTTCTCCAGGATTTCTGGCGCGTCGTCTGCCAGCAAGACACGCGGAGGTGCCATCATCTCTCGCAATTCATGCCACTCCGATGGTCATTTCACGCGCACTCTTAGAAGCCATCGGCACGCGAACACTAATTTCGGTTCCGCCCATCGGCTTCGATGTAATCAACACGGTGCCTTTCACCAAACTGGCTCGTTCTCTCATACTGATGAGGCCAATACCCTGGCTTCTCACAGCCGTTTCGGCATCAAATCCGACACCACAGTCGCGCACCGTAAGCCCAACCTCGTTTGCTATCCCACGAAGACGTACTTCGAAATGCCGTACCCCACTATGCTTGATTGCATTGTTCAATGATTCTTGCAATATCCTGAACAGGCAAAGGGATATGTCTTGCGCCAAATCGGATGGAACATCCTCAGCAGTAAAGTCGACAGTCACTTTATTCCGCTCGGCAACCTCTCTGCAGAAACTCTTGCATGCGACAACCAGGCCGAGAAACTCCAATTTCGAAGAGTGCAAACGATGAGATATGGCTTGAACATCGACGCTAATTTCTGAAAGGTGACGCTGAAGCCCATCAATGCGCTTACGAATTTCAAGCGCTGAATCCGGCGTGCTCTGCAGAAGTTGACTCAGTTCGACTGCCAGCATTGCGACGCGCTGATTAATATCGTCGTGAAGCTCTCGAGCGATCCGCGTACGTTCCTGCTCTTGCGCCTCAATCAACCTCCGGCTCACGCCGGCAAGAGCCTCTTCTGCCTGCTTGCGTTCGGTAATGTCGGTGAATACCGAAAGGCCGCAGCGTTCGCCCCCGAAGTCAATCAGTTCAGACGAACCGAGCATCGTTCGAATTTGACCGTCTTTTCTGCAAATTCGCACCTCCAGATCCTGAACATTCCCCTTCTCTAGAAGCTGTTTCACGAAATCGATTCGTTCCTTGCAATCTACCCACAGCTTTATCTCGCGTGGGCCCTGGCCAGTAACCTCGGCGCGTGTCCACCCCGTCAAATGTTCGAAAGTCTCGTTGACTTCAATATAGTGATCGTCCTTCGTGGTTGTGAGGCTGATTGCGAGAGGGCTATGTCGAAAGGATTTGGCAAATTTCTCTTCTGACCTTCTAAGGTCAGCTTCTGTCTTCCTTCTTTGCCTTCTCTGCCAGAGCAGCCCCAGAATGGCCGTGCTTTGCGCTAGAAGTACAAAGATACCTAATAACATGTACTGTCTATAGAGATCCCAGAAAGTTGGTTGCCGATTGAGAACGATGCTGTCGGGTGGTAGTGCAGTTTCCTTCATCCCCCAGTGTCTGAGTGCGCGCCAGTCGAACATAGGGATATTGGCGCTTTTTACGATCGGGATGTCCTGTGGCTTTTCACCATTGAGAATTCTTACCGCATTGCCCGCGGCAACCTGGCCGGTGGCGGCCCAGCTGAGCAGATTGCCGCCCACGGTTCCGTCACGTAGGTCCACGTCATCCATGACAAAGACAGGTGCGTTCGAGGCATCGGCGATCATGGGAACAGACTGACTGGCGTCAATGAAATGTGTTCCGGCGGCATCTTCCATCATTGAGGTATGAAAGACAATCGTGTCACTCGGCAGCTGTTTCAACCGCCCTAGAAGCGTTGGCATGTCCAATTCGGTGAGATATGTGAAGTCAAATTTCGACTCGTAGTTGCGCAAGCTCTCCCTGACGACGGTCTCGGCGTCGCGGTCAAATGCCCCGACTCCACCCACCACCACGACGTGCTTTGTGCCAGGTTGCAGGCGTAGAGCTGCTTCCAGGGTCTTTTCAGGCTGTGCGACAGCCCAAACGCCGGTGACGTGAGAGTCGGCCTTCAGTTGCTTTAACGCTACCTCTGTGCTTCCGCAGAAAATGACCGGGATGCCTGGAAAAGATTTTTCCTGGGATTCGACCACGAACTGAACTGAGGCTCGACCGACGGCGATAATCACGTCGGGCTTTCGATCCACATACTTACGAAGCAGCCACTCACGAAGGTCGCGCTGCCAAGCCTCGTCTGGAAATAATGTTGTTTCGAGGTTTTCGCTATAAAGTTCGATCTGGTAAGGCGACTTCTGCAGGCCTGCGACAATTGCCTGATTGGTAAGAGCAAAACCGGGCGACGAGAGAGTGTTCAAATCATTGACGATGAGAACGCGCCGCACTTCTCTGATCTGCGAGAATGCATTCGACGCGACAAAGAGCAGAGTCAGCACTAGCGAAAATGCCAGCGTTCGTCGCCTCATCAACTATGACCCCGGCGCAACATTCATCTAGATTCCGAACTCGAAGCTTTCCGAATGGCCTCAGGGTGCAACGCTCTCCAAGAAAATCTTTGGAAATGTGCAATCTAGAACCCTGATGGACCCCACTGTGACCTGACAGTCTGCGTTTCCCCTCATCTGACACCCACTGTCAGAACTGACAGGGGTCGATCGCCAGCGGTTTCAGACCGCGCTAACATCGCAGCAGTGGAAACATAACCCAGGAAGAAGGGGCGCGCTAGCAATTTCTCGTCGAAGCGTTCAGGGAAACGTGAGTCTGGCAGTGCCGATTGCCTCGAAATCCTGTCGATCTCTTCCTTGCCGGTTGTGCTTTGAAGTTTGTGTGATTGTCCTGCTAAACGTGCTCCCTGCACTAGCACAGACGGCCTCAAGTGGAGCTGTTAGCGGCGTCATGCTGGACCCATCCGGAGCTATCTTGGCCGGAATTAGCGTAAACATAGTCCAACAAGGCGGCAGCCTGCAGAAGTCCGCTACCTCAGACGACCGGGGGGCCTTCAGCTTCCTGCAGTTGCCGCCAGGGAAGTATGAAATTCAAGCAAGCCCAAGCGGTTTCGAACCTGTTCTCGCAACTTTTGAAATTCATGTCACAGAGACACTTCGCTTGGAACTGCATTTCCGTCTGCAAACACGCATTGAACAGACGCAGGTGGTTTCTGATGCCGAGATGGTTCAATCACAGTCCTCTTCTCTGGGCAGGGTAGTAAATCAAGAGACCGTCTCCACTTTGCCGCTTGTGACAAGGAACTTTGCCCAGATAGCGAGCCTGGCGCCGGGGATTTCAGCGGGAGTCTACAACGCAGGCGAACTTGGACTGGGTGGAACAGCCTTGTCCCAGATTGCCCTATCGAATGACGGAATTTACGTGCATGGGGCACGTTCTTACGACAACAACTTCCAAGTTGACGGAATCAGCGTCAGCGATGTGCAGGGAAGCGCATCTG
>Ga0126383_10000017_pt1 | contig 89348 bp, 126 predicted proteins | sample PanSoiMetPlot_35_FD_96882 | JGI IMG/M metagenome (GOLD analysis project Ga0126383, IMG submission 96882) | Tropical forest soil microbial communities from Panama - MetaG Plot_35 | ecosystem: Environmental > Terrestrial > Soil > Tropical forest > Bulk soil | place: Panama | collected 2016-02-17 | reverse complement strand
GTCGCCGGAAAGGATCATGAACGACTATCTGTCCGGCGCGCGGGGGATGGTCGCTGAGCCAGCGCCCGGGGTGGTCGATCAGTGGGGTGGTCAGGACGATGGGGGGGTCCAAGATGATGGGTGGGCGAGTTCCCTGTTGGTGACCAGTGGCCGGTTGGTGACTAGGCGAGGTGCATGTCATGTGTCATGTGTGCAGGTTAGGTTGCGCCTGAGCCGCCGCGAGTGTTCTGGCGCGGTGGCTCCCCTGCGTCTTTTGGCCCTTGGCCTGTGTAGGGCTTGGCGTGGCCTGCTTGTAGCATCCGCTGGGCGTAGTCGGTGCCGTCTGGGAGGGTGATGGTGCCGAGCCATCGGCCTCCGTATTTGTCCCATGAGTGTGATGTGGCGGTGACTAGGTCGCCTGGGTGTAGCAGGGTTTGGGCGTAGTCGAGGGCGTCGGTTCCTGGGGTGGTGGATAGTTCGGGGGCGTTGATGCCGTAGGCGCGCATGGCGAGGGTGGTTTTGCCGTGGAAGTCACGGGCGGACATGACGACGCCAAAGCCCACGTCAAGATCGAGCAGGATGGTGTCGCCGTCGTGGACCGCGATGACGCGTGCTGGGTATGGTCCGTAGGTCGCCATGCGGGGGTTCCTTGGTGGCGTGTTGGGGGCGGCAGTGCGCCGGGGTGGGTGTGGCGCGCTGCCGCCCGCGCTGGCGTCCGGAGCCGCAAGGGAACGGATGCGGGCTTGGCCCCCCCGTGGCGTTGAAGGGTGCTTGGTCCGGGTGGCCAGCGCTGTGAGGTTAGCAGGTTAGGCCGTTTGGTGGGGGCGGGTGGCCCAGTCGTGGTTGACCCATAGGTCGACCCAGTTGGCGGGGGAGACTTTGCGGTCGCCGGGGGGGTGGTCGAGGTCGGCTTTGTCGTAGAGGTAGGCGGCGAGGCTGCTACAGACGACTTGGCCGGGGACTTGGCCGTCGCGCCATTTGAGTGACCATGCTTGGCCGAGGCGGAACGCTTGGCCGGCGTCGGCTGCGATGGCTGCCCAGTCGTATTCGGTGCCGATCAGCGCCTCGGCGCCTTTGGCGATGGCGGCGCGTTGTTTGTCGGTTTTGGGCTGGGTGGTGTTGCACAGCGTCCAATGGCTGCCCAGGTAGCCTTGCGCGTCGCGCCAGCCGACTCCCCCCGGGCGGCCTTCGATGCACCATAGGGTGCCGGTGGCGTCGCGGTGGTGGACGATGGCGATGTGGTTGATCATGTTGGGGTGGTCGAGCAGCGCGGCGCCGAGGCGGATGAGCGCGGATGTCCAGCCGTCGCCGCGGGTGGCGAGCAGGTCGCCGGGGAGCAGTCCGTCAGGCATGGTCTGTCCCCTTGATGGTTAGAGTCTGCGGGGCAGCTGTTCGGGGATGAGCCGGCGGCGTGGGGGCAGGTGGCGTCGTTCGCGGTATTGGCGTTCGTACCGGTCGGCGGCACCTCCGGTGATGCCCAGCTGCGCGGCGGCGTCGTACCGGTTGAGGCCACCATCGCGCAGGCCGGTGTAGCGCTCAAGCTGGGCGTCGCGCTGGCCGGCGTTGGTCATGGTGGCAAGTGTGGCAGGGCCGGGCAGCAGGTGGCCCACGCGGGCGCAGCGATCGGGAGGATCACAGAAAGGTGGTGCGTGGGGCTGCCCGGCCCATCCGGCGCAACCCGGACCCGCCCATGCAGTGCGGGGTGCGCCGTGCCTGGGTGGCGGCGGGATTGACCCAGGAGATTTAGCGTTCAGCTGCCTTGGTTGCGGCATTGCTTGCACGGACCGGTGCGGCCATGCTGGCACATGGTTGGTCACCCCTTGAATAGGTAGACGCGGCGTCCTTGTGGCGCGGTGGGTTCGGGTGGCGTGGTTTCGGCGGTCCGCAGCCAGGTGCCGGATCCGGCGATGATGTAGGTGGCTACGTCGGGGGGGACGTAGGTGAGCCGGCCGTCGAGGATGCCGCCTACAAGGATGGCGTTGCACACTTCGGGGCTCATTTCGGGCAGGCCACCATCGACGTTGTATTTCCCGGCGAGTAGCCCGGTGGCGTCTTGCGGCGCGTCACCCATGCTGCTGATGTCGATGATGTCCGGTGGCTGGTCGAGGGGTTCGGGTGGGATGCCGGGTGGTGGGTCGCCCCAGGTGGCACCTGATGGTGGCAGCGTGTCGCGGGGGGGCATGATCTCTTCGGGTGGCGGCGTGTGGGGCAGCTGCCTGGGCAGGCCGGGTGGCATGGGTGGCACGTCGTCAAAGGTGACCAAGGGCTCGCCTTGGATGCGGGAAAAGACGCCGTTGACGGCTTGGCAGCGGGTGCAGACCAGGCGGGCGGCCACGTCGGAGACCAGGAACACGAATTCCTCGCCCGTGCAGTGGCAGATCACTTGGGATAGTCCGGGCTCAGCAGCCCAGTCGGGGTAGGGCATGGTCATATTCGCAGGCTATCGGCATGGTGCGACGTTCACTCATCTTCGGGTTGCATCCCGAGGTGGAACCATCCATCCCAGTAGCCGTGCGGGTTGAGCACGGGGGACAGCACGTCTTGCACCTGCGCGGGGGTGATGCCGAGCAGGTCAGCGACCCAGGCGACCGGGTCGGCTGTGCCTGGGGGGACCATGCCCATCGCCTGCCGGATGGCGGCGGCGTAGTCAGCCGGGTCGGGTGTGGTCATGGCTGGTCACCAGCGGGTGTAGGTGCGGGGCATGGTGGCCGCTCGTGCGGCTGCGCGCCTAGCTGCGCGGAGCTTGTTGCCGAGGGTCGCGCCGGCCGATTTGTTGCAGTGCTCATGGGCGAGGACCATAGGACCTTTCGCGCCGCCGAGCGCGCGGGGGATCACATGGTCGGCGTTGACGTTCCACAGCTTGCGCGGTAGCCCGGCCGCAGCAGCGGCAGCCGGGGTTGAGTACATCGGCAGCCCGCCGCAGATCGACCGCCGCGGGCAGCGGGTGCCATCGACCAGGGCGGCGACCATGTCGCGGCGCGCTCGCTGATGGCCAGCGCCTAGCCCACGCTGGGTGGTGGTCAGGCGCGGTCTCATGGCGCGTGGTCGCCGTAGTGACCGGCGTGCAAGACGCACGGCTGATAGGGGCAGAGGCCGGGCCAGGGGCCGGTGTATTCGCGCCGGTCACCGGCCATCCATTCGATCATGGTGACGCCGTTTCCCGCTTGGCCGCGGTGCTGGCCGTCGCCTTGGGTGAGCAGGATCGAGCGCATGGCCTCTTCGGGCGCGTCAGCTGGGATGGTGATGTGCTCATCACGGTCGCATTGGGTGGTGTGCTCTTGCAGGGTGCCCCAGTGGATCTTCCAGGCGCAGCGCATGGTGGCCCCTCAGCTAACCGCGATCTCGACCCCGTTGATGGTGCCGAGGCTGAACAGCCACCTGCGGTGGGTGACCTGATGGGTTTTGCCGTCGATCGAAATCGAGTCGCCCGGCGCCGGGATGAGACCGCCGCTGATGTGACTGTCCCAGATGATCTTTTCGCCTTGGTAGATCGTGACCGCGATCAGCATCAGAGCAGCTTAACGCGCCATTCCCGGCCGTCGCCGTGGATCCGGCACGCCGGGTGCGCGATGACCCACACGTCCGACCATGCCGGGCGGATGCAGGGGCAGCGGCGGGGCCACTTCGGTTTGCGCGGCGGGCCAGCCATGACGGGATGGTAGACCCGCGCCGTAGTGCCGAGGGTGGCATTCGGCCGGCCTGCTCGTATGGGCGGGGCAGGCCGGCGCAACTGCGGCGCGGGCCTGCTTTGTCAAGCCCCCCGTGCCCGTCAGGCCGTCCCCGTAGGGCTCTGGTGCCTGTTTCCGGGCAGGGTTCGTCAGGCGCAACTTATCTCCCGAAAGCCGGCCGGGGCAAGTCGGCCGCGACCATCAGGGGCCGGCGGCGGTGCGCCAGACCGGGGTTAAGGCTGCCCGGGGCGGCGCGGGTTCGGTGAGCCATCGCCGGTTGGCGTGGTGCCATTCGATGACGTGATCAGCGTCGTACACATCTATCGGACGGCCGCCGCCTGAGGGCCGGGTGCCGATCGGCACCATCCCCGGCAGCTGGGCGAAGATCCGCGCCATCTGTTCCTTGGTCACCATCGGCCGGCGCAGGAACCCCGCGAGTTCGTCCAGCGTCATGCCGACCGGGCCGGTCAGTTCGCTCATAGGTCTGGGTGGTCCCGTCTACCCATCGGAGCACAACACGGCCGGCGTCATCACGGTCGACCCGAGCCCAGAGCCGGGTGCCGTCGATCACACCGGGGCACGACGGTTTCAGGCAGGCGACGATCCCGACCGCGTCGTTGACCCGCAGCGTCCCATGCCCGCAGTAGGGGCAGTCAGGATCGGGCCAGTCGCCCATGAACCCATCGAGCCATTGGGGGAGACGGTCGACGGCGGGGAGCGCGAGCGCGAGCGACGACCATCGTTCGATCTGCGTTTCGATCATCCTTGACTGCTCGCGGGGCAGCGTCGCGGACATGGACACAAGCGCCGCGATGGCGCCTTGGGTGTTCGCGGCCGAGCCGCCGCGGAAAAGATCAGTACCGGTCACCTGCCGCCGTACTTCCCACTCGAGCACCCGCACCTCCCGGTGCGGGATCATCAGCGCGCACAGCGCGAGCCAGTTGCCCGGTGGCTCTGACTCAGCCGCCGTCCCGGTGATCAGCCCGCTTCCGCTGGCATCGCGCACCGCGACGACCGCCTCAGCCGCCGCTAGGCACCGGATCAGTACCGAGGCAGCGTCAGCTACCGGATCGCGCCCGTCCCCGCCCATCGGTCCACCTTAGAACGCCAAGGCCGGGCCAAGGCCAGATCTGCTACGTGCCAACCGGTTCGGTTTCCGGACCGGGCGGGTTCACTTCATCGTCGCCGCCCCAGTGGCGGCCGAACGCCCAGACGCCGCCGTTAAGTGCGCCAAACGCGATCGCCCGCGCCAGCGCGCTGAACACGTCTTGGCGCAGATCGAGCACGTCGGCCGTGTCGAGGGTGTCGAGGTGATCCGCGATCAGCATGGCGTCGGCCTGCGCGATGGTGAGCCGGTCCGTCTTGGTCATCAACGACAGCTGCACCATCCACCAAGGCACAGCGGCATCGAGCGCCATCAGCAGAACGCCGGGCGCTTGGACTTCGATCCGCGCCGGTAGGTCGGTCAACGCGCCACTGCCACCCTTCGATGGGCACAATACACGGGCCAGATCACGGGGATAGGGGTGAAATTATCGCACCGGCAGCTACCCCGGCACGCCGCGAACACGCTGGTCAGTTACGCGTTCACCTGGTCACCATCGGTTGATGGTGAGGGCGAGGATGACCCGGTGCATCTTGTCGATCTCCCGGTGCCTGACCCCATCAGCGCGGGCGGTCACGCCCACCATCGGCACATACCGCCAGCTGGTGAAATCACCCATCAGCGGCAGCACCGCGTTGGGAAACACCTCATCGAGGCCAGCCATCCACGCCTGCTCACGGCGGATCGGGCGCATGAACACCGACGCGATACCCAAACCGATCTCGCTGCCAAGGAAATTCAGGTCAGACACGAACGTCCGCGCGGCGGTGGCGAGCAGCCGCAGCAGCACAGCGAGGGTGAGCAACGCGCCCACCACGGCCATCACCATCGGGTCACCGCCAGCAGCCGCAGCATCAGGTAAATCTTGATCCACGTCGCCGTATACAGCGTGAACATGAGCAGCAGCATCCGCGCGAACGCCCAGCCGGTCAACAGCGCCAGCAGCGCCGCCGTCATCGACGCCAGCTGCCAGAACCGCGCCTCAGCCAGCGCCAGCCGCCGGGCCTGTCCCCGGCCCGGCCGCACCAGCATCCCAACGACGATGATCAACGGCTCACTCCAGCGTGCGGAAATTCCGGGACACGATGGTAGCGATCTCTTCCCGCACCTGCTCCCGGATCTTGTCACGCGCGTCCTTGACCAGCGCATCCGCCTCGGCGTGCAACTGGTCATAGACCAGCGCGGCCACCACCTGCTTGAGCGGCGTCGACGTTCCCTGATAGAGATCGCCCCGGTGGATCTGCTGCCACGCCTCGACGCGGATCACCTCAGCCAAGGTGACCGGCACATGCGACGGCACACCATGCAGCGCCTCGCGGACCTCCGCGGCGACCTGCTCGCGGATCTGCTCATCGCGGATCCCCCGCACCCGCTCCCGCAACGACTCGAGCTCAGCGATACCTTGGGCCACCATCGACCGGCCGACCTCGGCCGCGATCAGATCCGCCAGCGTCACCCGGTTCTCATCGTCGCCGCCCAGCGGCGTCGACAGATCGAGCCCATCGACGGTGACCCTCACAGCAGCCCCCGCGCGTTCGCGCCCTCAACCGCCAGCTCGAGCACCCACTCATACCCCTCAAGCGACCAGACCGGAGCCCGGCCGACATGACTAGGCGCCCTGAGGTTCAGCAGCCGCGCCTGCTTCTCAACGATGTCCCACCGGACCCCAGCCGGGACCTCCGGGACCGGCGGCGGCGCTGTCACCGGCCCATGTGACCCGGCCGAGACTCCCGGTGAACCCGCCCCGGTTCCACCACCGCCAACGGTCCCACCCGCCGACGCCCCGGCCCAGGTCGACGGCATGGTGTCACTTGGCCACCGGTCACTTTGGCCGGCCCCATTGGGGGCCACCGGCTCAAGGACGATCCGGAGCACAAACGACGCGCCCTCATCGGCGCGCAACCGCAAAATCGACTCAGCCGTCCCCGTGTGATCCCGGCCCGTGTCCGCCATCATCGTCCCTCTCAATCCGGCTCTGCACCCACAAGCCGGCCACCCATCCGCAGATCGCGCCGAGCGCGCCGAGCACCGCGAACGTCCACGGCGGCACCTGTAGCCCGTAGCCGATGGCGCAGCCAACCGCGACACCACCGGCACCCCAGCCGAACAGTGGCCACGATCCCATGTCAGCCCTATCATGCCGCCCGCGACTGCCCCGGGCGCGGTTTCGCGTACGCCCCGAACGAGTCTTTGACGATGATCCCGTCCGCCACGTCGGCCTTGAGCCAGCGGTGCAGCACCGCACGTGCGGGCGCGTCGCGGTCGAGCCGGCCTTGCCGGTGCGCCTCACCGAGCAGCCGCAGCAGCCACTTCGGGGAGACCGACCCCTTGGCGTCGAAGATCAGCTGCCGCATGAACCGGTGCCGTTCATCGAGGCCGGCCTCCGGGTCGGCGCCGAGCGCACCAGATGACACCAGATCCTTGAATGCCTGATCATCGGTCAGGCGGACGTGGTCGGATGCGACGGTGAGCGCGACGCCCCCAGCTGACGGGGTGGCCATCAGCGCCCGTTTGAAAGCGCCCGCCCGCTCATCGGACCACCGGTCGGCCCATGCTGAGCCCCACGCGTCAGCGAGCAGCGGTTCGGGTTCTGGGCGCAATGCCCAGGTGGCGGCGGCGATCTCCGCGATCTGCTCGTACTCGACCCGGTCGATCTTGAGCACGTGCGGGCCGGTGCGCTCATCTTGGATGACGGCTGAGCCGGCGTGTTTCATCCCGGCGAGGATCCGTTGCACGCGGGCGTCGTCCTCAAGGACGTATCTGGCCTCGGCTTCGCTCGCGCAGCGCAGCCCGATGCGCTTGTGGCACTGCGCCTTGATGTCTGTTCCTCCGGTTGAGTCGGACACGCCGCGCAGCGCGAACAGGATGGGGTCGATGGCCTCGGACCGGCCGCGTTCGGTCACGTCGGTGCCGAGCATGGCCAGTTCGGAGTTGGTGATCACCGCCGGGGCGTCGGGGTCCATCGGGATCTTGGGGCCGCGCCGGTAGTCGAACATGACTTTGATCTCATCGGTGACCAGCAGCACGGCGGGGTGTTCACGGTCGGGGGTCAGCTTCTCGCCGCCGTACCCGGACCCGGCGCGTGCCTCGATCCCCCTGACCAGGGCCGAGAGCATGATGTGCGCCTCTTCGCGGGTGGTGGCGACCCAGTCCACTGACGGGCGGCCAATGACGGCCGGGTTGTTGACCCACGGCGCGACCCACGGCCGGGCCATCCGGCCCTGTTTGAGGTCGATGACCAGGACGATCACGTCGATGCAGCGCACCAGCTGGGCGATGATGACGTTGGCCAGGTTGGACTTGCCGCTGCCGCGTTCCCCGACCGCGAGGGTCGCGACCTCGCGGAACAGCGTTTCGTAGGGCCGGCCATCCTCAAGGGTGGCGATCCGGACGGGCCGGTTGACGGTCAGCGGGCCGTAGTCGGCGGGCATGTGGACGGGCTGTACCAGGATGTCTTTTTCGGACCGGCGCATGGTGATCTCGCCGGCGTGGGCGCCGTGTTCAAACCGGATCGAGCCTGGCCGGGCTTTGAGCGCGACCTCAACATTGCGGGCGATGCTGTCCAGTGAGGTGAGGGTGATCTTCCCGTCGCTGGGTGGCTGGATCCGCACGAGCGTCCCCGACCGGTCCTCATCGACGGCGGTGACGGTGACCGGCTGGCCGAGCAGCGCGAAGATCTTTTCGTAGCGGCGGCGTTCGAGCAGGTCCATCCGCGCCAGTTCGCCGGCGGCGTACCGGTCCATCGCCTTATCCCATCTGGCCCAGGTCTCGGTTCCGAGGAACGCGAGGAACAGCACGGCGCAGATGAGCAGGGTGAGCGCGTGGCTGTCCCACGGTGAGCGGGACAGCGCGTAAATGAACCACGCCAAGGTGAGCACGGTCCACGCGAGGGTGAGCATGGTGAGCGGCATTGAGCCGGTGCGGAAAAACACGCCGAACGTGGCGCAGATCCCGGCCGCGCCGAGTATCCACATGACCGTGCCCGGGGGCAGGGCGAACCATCCCACGGCAAGTGAGCCGACCCACAGGCCGAGCCCGCCGCCGGCGGATAGCTCAACGCCGATCCACGGGAAGCGCCGCCGCGCGGTCGTGGGATCGTCGTCGTCGGTCACGGTCATAGGGTGCCTCAGCCGGGGACGTTCATGATGGGCTCGCCGGGGCGGGGGTTTTCCCAGCGGCGGATGTCGTCGGCGTGGGACTGCCGCCATGTCTCATAGACCTGCCGGTACGCCTCACCGACGCTGACGATGTGCTGCGCGCCTTGGCGTAGCTCGTTGATGACTTCGGGGTTGAGCGGCCATTCGGACTGTGCCCGGTCGGCCAGGTGGTAGAGGTGCTTGGCGATCTCCGCGAACAGGGCATCGGGCAGGGCACCGAGGAAATGATCGAGGTCGGGGCCGTTCTTGGGGTGGTAGCCGCTGACGTGCCGCATCCCGCTGGCTGCATGGTCTACGGCCGGGTGGCCGGTTCCTCCGCGTGGCATGGTGATCCTTCCCGTGACTGGGCTGATGGGTGGTGCCGGTTTGGGTGCGCCGGCTGGTGGGGTCAAGGGGCTCGCGGGCGCGGGCCGGGGTGGCGCGCTGGGTTTCGGCCGGGGTGGTGTGGGGGCGGGCTGAGCGGTCGCGAGGTTGCGCTTCCACCACTTGCGGCGGGCGAGGTTGTGCCGCATGGTCGTGCCCCAGCCGCGTAGCCAGCGGGCGCGGCGCAGCGCTTGTGCCCTCAGCTGCCAGCGGCGGCGGTTCCACTTCGCGGTGCGGCGCAGCCGGCGCACCCGGGCGGCGCGTTGCTGCGCGGGGCTGACGCGGCGGTTGATCCGGGCGGCGGCGCGGCGCATCCCGGCGCGGTGAGCCAGCCGCCCGAGGGCGATCCTGGCTGCGGCGCGGCGGTTCGATGGTGGCCCGGCGTGGCCGCGGCGGCGGGCGCGCACCTGCGCGGCGCGGATCTGCGCGGCTTTGACCCGGGCGCGGCGGCGGGTCCGGCCGATGATGCCCGGTGGCCGGCTGGCGCGGATGGCGCGGGCCTGGCGGCGGGCCTGGCGGCCTCGGCTGGTCGGGGCGAGCCGTTGGCGCAGCGGCGGTGGCCGGCCAGCTGGGCGGTTCGTGCCGGGTCGCCGGCCGGTGGTGCCGGGTCTGCCGGTGGGTCTGCGGTGGCCTCGGCTGATGCGGCGGATGAAACCGGGACGCTGGCCCCTGCCCGGCGCGGACGGGCGGTGCGGGGAGCGGGGACTCCACCGCCCGCCGCGCCGACCACCGCTCTGCGGGGTTGAGCGGCGTCCTGCCCGGCCTCGGTGGGCGTGTCCGCTGCTCGCGCCGCCACGCCCGGGGGTGACGCGGCGGGGGCCGGCGGGACGCCCACCGGGCCGGTTCCGCCTCGGTCGTGGGTTCTGACCGGCACCACGTCCAGTAGGAGAAAGCGGCGCACGCCCGGTCCCTCGGCGGGGCAATCCTGCGCGCGGCCGACCGGGCTTAGAGAGCCGGCCCCGCCCAGAACTGGCACCCCCCACTCTGCCACCACCGCCGGCCCGCCTGCTACCCGACCGGCCACCCCGCCCGCCGAACCGTCCGAGCCGCGGGGATCGGGCAGCACCCCCGTGAGGCGGGCGAGGTGGCCGGTAGCTTCGGGTCCGCCGCCATCTGCGGGTGCGGGTGCGGGTCCGGCCGCGTCTGGCTGAGATTGCGGCGAGCCCGCCGCCGACCAGCATCAGCAGCAGGACGATCACGGCGACGATCAGCCAGCGGGCGCCGAACCGGTGTGCGATCCCAGCGAGGATCGCGGTCAGGATCAGCACGGGCCACAGCATCCGGTGGGGCCGGCGGCGGCGGGTGGTGGTCTCACCGGTTGCCGTCGACGGCCGTTTGGCGGTCGTGGTGGTCATCGCCGGATCTTCCGTTAGTGCGTGTTGGTGACCTCCTGGTCTCGCGGGTGGCGGCTAGTTGGTGGCGCGGTCGGGTTCTTGGGCGAGTTCTCTGGTGGCGGTGGCCATCGCGCGCTTGGCCATGTGCCGGTTGCCCTTGCACACGGGGTCGGCGGCGAGGGTCCGCTCGCGCAGCGGGCCGTCGCGCAGCAGTTCCTTGGCGCGGTCAGCGGCGCGGCGTTCGGCTACCTCATCGAGGTGCCCGCTGGTCTTTCCACCGGCTGTGGAACGGGCTGTGGAGGGCTTAGGGTGCGGCGGTCGCGAGATTCCCGGGGAAGGGTCGGCAGACCGCCGCACGTTCTTGGGGGACTGGCGCTTGAGTTCACCGAGGCCGAACCCGAGCAGGATGGCGAGCACGATGGGGGGCAGCGCGCGGGCGAGCACCTGCGGCAGCAGCCCGGCGTTCCCAGCGGCGGACGCCACCGCGAACCCGATGGTCACCACCCAGGCCCACCCGGTGACGTGACCCTTGGTCTTGCTGTCGAGGGCGGCGATGAACAGCACGGCCTCACCCGCGACGATGGGCAGGTCGAACATCAAGGGGTAGGCCCATGCGAGCCAGATGGGGACACCGACGCTGAGCCCGAAATCGACCAGCCCCCGGTAGCTCAGCAGGAACGCGACGCCAGTGGCGATCGGCACGGTGGCGGCCAGGGCACCGAGGGCGATGGTGCGCGGGGCGGGCAGCTGGGGCCGGTGCTGCCACCAATGGTCAGCCTGGCCCGCCGCAGCGGACAGATTATCGTTCGTCATTGGGTGACGGTCACCGACCCTTCCACAGGTGGCCCGAGCCAAGTGGCCGGGGTGCTGAGACGGTTGGAATCGGCGCCCCGGTCGCGCTTGTGCGCGGCTAACTGCACACGGTAACACCTTTCTGGCCGCAACGCCCGCATCGGACTGTCAGACCCCCCTGTTAGCGTTGGCTGTGTCTACACCGTGCCAGGAACAGGGAAACAGGGTGAGAGCATGGCCGACAGTGACCAGCCGACCGAACGTCAGTGGCTTGATTCCGAGGCCGTCTGCCGGATGCTGGGGCTCAAGAGCCGGGGCACGCTCGATGACTGGGCGCGGCAGGGCAAGGGTCCGCCGTTTTACCGGATCGGGCGGATGCGGCAGTACGACGCGGCCGAGGTCGGCCAGTGGTTGCGTGAGCAGCGGGTGCCGGCCGGGTGGACTGCCAGCGGCAGCCCGGATGGTGGCGGGATCCACAGCTGAGACGGCGAGCCCCGGGCCGCCGACCAAGCGGGCACCGGGACTCTGACCGACCAAAAACCCAACAACCGAGATCACAGGATAAGGGGATCGACGGATGACTAGCCAGCGCACTACCGCCGCGGGCGAGTACCCGACCAGCTTTCGCCGTCACGGCGCTGGTCACTCCTACAAGATCGACGGGGTCAAGGTGCTAGGCGCCACGACGATCATCAGCGCGGGCACCCCGTCCAAGGGGCTCAACAAGTGGATGTGCGACACCGTCGCCGGCTGCGCCATTGATGAGTGGGACGCCCTCGCGGCGATGCCGCCGTCTGAGCGGATGAAATACCTGGCTAAGGCTCCGGACCGCGCCCGCGATGAGGCCGGGATCCGGGGAACCAAGGTGCACAAGCTGGCCGAGCCGCTGTCGCACGGCGATCAGGTCGAGGTGCCTGAGCCGCTGACCGGCTATGTCGAGGCGTGTGTTGGGTTCCTCGATGACTGGCACGCGCACCCGCTGTTCACCGAGACCCATGTGTTCTCCCGCAAATGGATGTACGGCGGCAGCCCCGATGCGCTGTTCGACGTGGACCGGCCTGACGGTGCGCCGCCCTCGGTGGTGCCCGGCCTCGGTGAGGACCGGTGGCGGGTGCTGATCGACTGGAAAACGAAAAAGTCCGGGCCGTTCGGCACCGACGCCTACCAGCTGGCGGCGTACCGGTGGGCCGAGTTCCGGCTCGAGCTGGGTGAGGGGCACTTTGACGGGTGCCCGCTGTGCGAGGGGAACGGCGATCAGCCGCACACCGCGCATGAGATCCCGTGGGCCTGGGCACCTAGCGGCGACCCCGGTGGTAACGACCTGACCGGTGCGCTGCCGCTGGCTGATGAGTGCTGGATCGTGTGGCTGCGGTCCGACTCCTACCAGGTGGTGCCGATGGAAACGAACCGCCGCGTTCACAAGCAGTTCCTCTACATCAAGATGGTGGCCGAGGCGATGGATGACTGCCGGGATTACCGGATGGCCGCGCTGACCCCGCCGCGCCGGGCGGCGGTGACGGCATGAGCAGCTGCTACGTCACGCTGGCCGCGTTCTGGGCCGACGACCCGGCCGGGCGGGAGCACTCACCTGAGGTCGACTACGGGGTGAACTGGACCAAGGACGGCCAGCCGTGGCCGAGCTATTCGCTGTCCTACATTCAGAACACGGGCGAGGTCTACACACGGCGCAACGGTCCCGGTCCCGGCCCGGCCGTGCGGGTGCTGGCGATAGTGGAACCCGGCCCCGATGAGGGGATCCTGTCGCGGGTGCGGTACTACGCGCCGGTTGAGGCGATCCTCGATGGGTGGGCCGAGGCAGGCCATGACCTCGCGTGGGTGCACGCGAAGCTCGATGAGGCGATCCTCGCCGGCCGGGCGCAGGTGCCGGCATGAGCGGGCCGCGTGAGCACATCACCGCCGTGCCGAGCCAGGGTGAGCTACGGCACCCGGGCGTGGATCAGGCGCTCGCCACTGCGGGAATGCTGATCCACTGGGTCACGTCCCGGCCTGAGCTTGTGACCGCGTTCCGGACGTGGATCGAGCATTGCCCCGATGGGCTGACCGACGCCGACGTGACCGCCGCCCTTGAGGGGACGCACGCCACGCTTGAGCCGGGCTGCCCGGGGATCCCGACGTGCCCCGTCTGCGGGCGGGCGGTCCGCGATGCGCAGGTCGTCAATGGCGCGTTCTACTGCCACACGGCCGAGCGGTCCTGCTACCACGACGCGAGCCGGTCATGAGCGCGCAGCGGAAGGGTCCGCTGAACTACACCACGTCGATCGACGCGGATAAGACCGCGAGCGAGTGCGTGGCGATCCTCGCCCGGCACGGCGCGTCGCGGGTGAGCATCGACTTCGACCAGGGCAAGCCGGGTGGGCTGGCGTTCAGCATCGAGACCCCGCACGGGTTGCGGTTTTTCATGCTGCCCGCCAACCCTGACGGCGTCTACTCCGCGCTGGTCAAGTACAGCCGCAGCGGCCGGATCCCGCCCCGGTACGCGACCCGCGAGCAGGCCGAGCGCACCGCGTGGCGGGTTATGAAGGACTGGCTTGAGGCTCAGCTGGCGCTGATCGAGGCGCAGATAGTCGAGCTCGAGCAGGTGATGCTGCCCTACCTGATCGTCAGCGATGAGGGGCAGACGCTCTATCAGCGGTACCTAGACCAAGGCCGAGCCGCACTCAACCGAGGGGAAAGCTGACCGATGACCACACCCGACACCGAGATCGTTGAGGCCGAGTTCGCAGACGACGCCGGCCCGTTCGGCACGCCGAGCCCGGCGGCCAACGGCGACGCCGTCGCGCCGACCCCCAGCCGTGAGCTTGCTTTGCGCCCAGTGTGGCGCGACGCGCCGGCCGTGTCCGACGTCGTTGACGGCTGGGTAGCTCACGCGAATCAGATCTGGACGCTGGCTGAGAAGATCCAAGACACCGCTTTCGTGCCCAAGGATCTGCGCGGCAACGCGCCGGCCATCGCGTGCTGCATCCTGACCGGCCGCGAACTGGCCATCGGCCCGATGATGAGCCTGCGGTACGTGCAGATCGTCCGGGGCTACCCGACGCTGGCCGCTGAGTACAAGCGCGCCCGGGTGCTCGCCGCCGGGCACGGGTTCCGGATCGTTGAGCGGACGACCAGCCGGTGCATCCTGATGATGCGCCGCCGTGGGGTGGCCGAGTGGACCGAGTTTAAGTTCAGCCTCGATGACGCCCGCGCGGCGGGTCTGGTCAAGTCCGACAGCGCGTGGGTGACCCGCCCGCGGCGGATGCTGTTCGCCCGCGCGTCATCGGAGGGCTGCGATGCGCTGTTCGCTGACGTGACCCTCGGCCTGCCGACGACCGAGCTTGTCGAGGCGGGCACCGACGCTGACCCGTTCGCCGGTTACGCCGAGGTGGCCGATGCCGGGTCGGTGCCGGCTGAGCCCAAGCGCAAGGCGCAGCGCGCGACGCCGGCCCGGCCGGGCCGGGCAGCCGGTGAACCTGACCTGACCGAGCCCCCAGCTGGCGGCGGCGGCGGCGGTGAGCCGGCCCCGGAGCCGGCCGTCCCGAAGCCGGACCCGGACACGACGCTGATCGGCCCGGAGCACCCGTTGCACAAACGGCTGTTCGCCTTGTTCCGCGAGGTCGGGATCAGCGGGCAGCAGCGGCAGCAGCGGGATCTGCGGCTGCGGGTCGCCGGGGCTTTGTCTGAGCGGGGCACGATCAACTCCCTCGATGACCTGACCGTCACCGACGCGCTCAAGGTCGCGGCGGCGCTGGACGGTGCCATCGCGTTCGGCAAGACCCAGAGCGAGGATGAGAACGAGCAGCGGCAGGCGGCGTTCCGCGCGGTGGGTGAGGTGGTCACCGAGCAGGAGAAAACCGCCGCCGCCGCGCAGGCCGAGCCGGCCCCCAGCAAGGCCAAGGCCAAGGGCGAGCAGCAGGGTGGCCAGCGCCGAGCCCGGCCGCGCAACGAGCCGCCACCAATGGCCGACGACGACCCCGGCCCGGCCGAACCGCCGCTGGACGGCGAGTGATGGGCCAGTGGCGGGTCTATTTCGACCGGCGCGATCAGTGGGTGGGCCGGTTCGTTGACCCATTGGGGCGGGTGACGTTTTGGTGCCCGCTGCCCTGCCTGGTGATCCGTCACCGCTGGGCCGGCCGGGGTTCCGGGAACTAGCCGGGGGGGTGTAGCTTCCCGTTCATGTGAGAACGGCGGGGCCAGTGGCCCCGCCGCCCATGAGCGCAGACGCCTTGTGATCGCCGCCACCCGCGAGACCGCGAGGATCTGTGCTCGACACCCACCGCTTTGCGACCAACAGAACAGAGGGTGATCAGACCAGATGGTAGCGCAATCAGCCCGCCGCAACGCAAGCGAGCTTGTCTCAAGGGCCGGTAACGGTCCGGCCAAACCTCTCACGGCTGTGTGCCTGTTTGAGGGGATGGGCGGGTTCGGTGAGGCGCTGCGCCGGGGCGGTGCCAAGGTCTGCGCGTCGGTTGAGATCGACCCCACTTGCCGGGCGCTGCTCGCGTACCACTTCCCTGAGGTTCCCCAATTCGATGATGTTAGGACGGTTACAGGTGACCAGCTGCGAGCCACCGGCTTTGATCCCAGCCGAGGAATTGTCACGGCCGGGTGGCCTTGCCAGGATTTCTCCGTGGCGGGCCGCCGTGCGGGCCTATCTGGGGCACGTTCGGGACTGTTCTGGCACATCATGCGGCTGGCCGACGAATTGCGCCCACTCTGGCTCTGCTTTGAGAACGTTGATGGTCTGCTCGACACCGTCTGCCAATGCCCCGGTGACGAGACCTGTCTACGAACAGGGCAGTCTGTTCGATGCGGAAAATGGGTCACCCACCACCGCGACGGAATCAAGCACCGGGTCTTTGCCGCCCGCGTCGCCCACCTCCCCAAAGGCGGATCCTGCCGGGGCGGGTGCATGGCAACCCACGGGGGAGCTATGGGTGCCGTCGTCGGGGCGTTGGGGCAGCGCGGGTATGGGTGGGCCTACCGAGTGCTGGACGCTCAATACTTCGGCGTACCCCAGCGACGCAACCGTGTGTTCATTGTCTGCCGTCTTGGAGACCGGGCCGCACCTTGCGAAATACTGCTTGAGCCCGAGGGGGGCGAGCGGGATCTTGCGCCGGGCCAGACGACGGGGTCGCGAGTTGCCGGTGCCCTTGCGGCGAGCGCTGGAAGCGGTGGCCTCGGCGGGGTCGGACAGTCCGCATCCGCCGTCACCTCCCGCGTAGTCGAGACCGTTGGCGCGCTGACTACCCCGGCGCAGGATGGCCCGCATGGGCCGGCCGGGTCGCGGCTGTCGGTGCAGGAGGCGAAGCAGGGGCACGCGATCATCGAGCCGCTGCCGCTGCGTGAGCACCAGACCGGATCCAACGGCGTCGGGCTGGGCGAGTCGGGTGACCCGGCGTACACCCTCGACACGACCGGGCAGGCCGGTGTCGCGACCACGTTGCAGGGCGGCGGGCGGCGTGGGCACCGCGTCGACGCTGAGGGCGCGGCCGGTGGCCACCTGATCCCGGTCGCCGCTGATCAGGTCGCCGGGGTGCTGACCCCGGGCGCGCGGCTGGGTGACGACGGGCAGCCGGGTTCGCATCTGATCGTCGGGCACACGCTGACCGCCAAGGGCGACCGGGCGCATGGCGAACTGGACAACTTCATCGCCGTCGACCCGGACGCCGAGGCGTTCCCGGTCGCATTGCGGGGACGCGAGGGCGGCAACACCGCCGAGGCCGGGCAGCCGGGGGATCCGGCGTTCACCCTCCGCGCCGCCGATGGGGGGTCGTCGGCGGCGATGGTCGCGGCGACGCTCACCTCTGGCCGGTCAGCATCGGATGGGGTCAACCCTCCGGGCCGGCGGAAAGAGGACGATGTCAACCTGGTCACCCACGCGCTCACGTCTGAGGGCGCGGACGCGTCGGAGGATGGCACCGGCCGGGGGACGCCGCTGATCCCGTTCGCGAACACGGCGGGCAACAGTCAGCTGGGCATGTCGCTGCCGGGTGCGCCACCGGTCACCGGCCGGCATGGTGCCAACATGGTCGCCGGCGAGGGCGTGGTTGACGGGAACTGGCAGGGCGGGTCGAACCAAGACCAGGTGATCGGTGAGGGCGGCATCAGCCCGACGCTCGCCGGGGCGTCGAACACTCATTCGGGTCATCATGAGCCCAAGGTCGCCGCCCCGGGCATGGCGGTGCGCCGGCTCACCCCGCTGGAATGTGAGCGGCTGCAAGGGTTCCCGGACGGGTGGACCGCCCGCACCGCTGCCGGCCCGCTGTCGGATGCGGCGCGGTACCGGATGATCGGCAACGCCGTCGCGCTGCCCGCCGCGTGCTGGGTGATCAACCGGACCATCGAGGTCGATGCCGATGGCTGAAACCGACGTGCTCGATCTGGTGCTGGCCAAGCTGGACAAGGTGCGCAAGCAGTCCGGTACCAGCTACGTCGCCCGGTGCCCGGCGCACGACGATCACAACCCGTCGCTGTCGGTCACCACCGGCAAGACGCAGCCGGTGATCCTGAACTGCCACGCCGGCTGCCATGTCGAAGATGTCATGGCCGCGCTCGCGCTCAGCTGGGCCGACATCTGCGCGCCGTCGACCAACGGTGACCGGCCGGTGGTGGTCGCGACCTACGTCTACACCGACGAATTCGGCTCGCCGCTGCACTACACCGAGCGGATGTTCCCCAAGGCGTTCCGCCAAGGCCGCTACGTGCGGGGGCGGCAGGTGCCCGGCCTCGGTGACGTGCGGCGGGTGCTGTACCACCTGCCGCAGGTGGTCATGGGCGTCGCGAACGGCAGCACGATCTGGCTGGTCGAGGGCGAGAAAGACGTGCACGCGCTTGAGCGGGCCGGGCAGGTCGCGACGTGCAACCCGATGGGCGCGGGCAAGTGGGACGACGGGTACACCGCGAGCCTTGAGGGTGCCGACGTGGTGATCGTCGCGGACATCGACCCGGCTGGCCGTGGCGGCGGGCACGCCGGGCTCGACCATGCGCGGCGGGTGTGGGGTGAGCTTGAGGTCGCCGCCGCGTCGGTGCGGATCGTCCGCCCGGCTGCGGGCAAGGACACCAGCGATCATCTGGCCGCCGGGCTCAAGCTCGATGAGTTCGTCCCAGTCGAGGCTGAGCCGGGTCTGCTCGATGTGGCTGAGGCTGGTGAGCCACCGGCCGAGCTCGAGCCATCCGAGCCGGTGATCACGCCGGAAGAGTTCTGGCAGGCGCGTGACGTGCTGGCCCGGTTGCACGATTTCGCCCAGGCCAGCCAAGCCGGGCCGTGGGCCGTGCTGGGTGCGGCGCTGGCGCGGATGACCGCGTCGATGTCCCCAGCTGTCATGCTGCCGGCGCTGACCGGCGGGCGGGCGTCGCTCAATCTGTTCGTCGCCCTGGTCGGCCCGTCCGGTGCCGGTAAGGGCGTGGCCGAGCGGGCGGCTGAGCAGTTCCTCGGCCGGGGTGTTGACGTGATCACCTCCGGGGTCGGGTCGGGTGAGGGGATCGCGCATCTGTACGCCGAGGTCGACCGGAAGGGCGCGTGCGTTCAGAAACGCAACCGGTGCGTGCTCATGACGGTGCCCGAGATCGACACGATGGCCGCGCTCAACTCGCGGCGCGGGTCGACGCTGCTGCCCGAGCTTCGCAAGGCGTGGATGGGTGAGCAGCTTGCTTTCCAGTACGCCACCAAGGACAAGCGGCTGCTGGTGCCGGGGCACTCTTACCGGCTGTCGCTGATCGCCGGGGTGCAGCCGACGCACGCTGGGGCTCTGCTCGATGACGTGGACGGCGGGACGCCGCAGCGGTTCATCTGGCTGCCGGTGAACGACCCGAACGCGCCGGATGAGCCGCCGCCGCCGCCGCGGGGGGTGTCGTGGGGGATGCCGGGTCTGTCTGAGATCGGTGACCACGACGGGGAACTGACCCTCGGCGTGTGCGATAAGGCGCGGGCGGTGATCCGGGCTGACCGGCTGGCGCGGCTGCGCGGCGGTGAGGTCGCCTATGCGGCTCATGCGGCGCTGTGCCGGCTCAAGGTGGCGGCGGCGCTGGCGTGGCTGTCGCGGCCGGACGTGATGCACCTCGATGGCGTGGGTGAGGATGACTGGGATCTGGCCGGGGTCGTGATGGCGATGTCGGACCGGACGCGGCAGGCAGCTGCGGACGCGATGAGCCGTGAGGCGCAGGAGCGGAACGAGTCGCGGGCGCATTCGGACGCCGCCCGGCAGGCCATCGTGGCGGACGACACGGCGCGGCGGTCTATTGATCAGGCTTGTGCCCGGATCCTCTCAATGGTCAGCGCTGCGCGGGATGGCGTCAGACGCAAGCAACTGCGCGGGGCGATGAACCGCCATCGTGATGTGCTCGATGACGCCCTGGCCGAGTTGGTGCGGCGTGGGGAGATCATTGCGGTGCCTACGGAACGTGACGCGAACGGGCGCGGCGGCAGCGGTGTGATCTACCGGCGGGCCGAGTCGTGAGCCGGGGGGGGTCGGGGGGTCCGGGGGGGGTCGCGTTTGTACGAAACTGGTGTGACTCCCTATATATAAATAAGTCTAAAGTCTATTTTGTCAGTATCAAGATAGGGGTGTTTTTGGTAACGGGGGGGGTCACGACCCCCCCGACCCCCCCCGGCGGCTTGACCCCCCCCGGATCAAGATCAAACAGCCCTGTTTGGGCGAACCCTCAACCACTACAGAGAGTGAGATTTTGCCATGCCTGAGAACCGTGACCGGGTCGTCGGCGGGCTCGCCCTGGTGGCCTACGTCGCCGCGATCTATCTGGCCAACTGGCTGATCGTGCACGTCGGGTTCATCGAGGTGTTCCCCGTCCCCGGCCGGCCCGCGCCTGCCCCGGGCACGGCCCCGTGGTGGCTGCTGGTCGCCCCGGCCGGGGTTTACATGGCGGGGCTGACGTTCCCGCTGCGCGATCTGGTGCAGCGTGGCCTTGGCCGGTGGTGGGGCGTCGCGGCCATCGTGTTCGCAGCTGGGCTCACCTACGCCATCAGCCCGGTGCTGGCGGTCGCGTCCGGGGTGACGTTCCTGGTCTCAGAGGGCTTGGACATGGCGATCTATACGCCGATGGCGCGGCGGTGGTTCGTGCGCGGTGTCGCCGTGTCGAGCGTGGCCGCGGCGGTGGTCGACTCGCTGCTGTTCCTCGCGCTGGCCGGGATCCCCTACTCCGTCGCGCTGGCGGGGCAGATCACCGGCAAGCTGGAAGTGATCGCTCTGGTCGGCTTGCCGGTGACGTGGTTCCTGCGCCGGTCGAACCTGCTGGCGGCGACCACGCCGTGAGGTTCTATCCGGGGATCAACTCTGCCGCGTGGCTGTGGCTGGCCGAACGCGGCGAGTTCCCCGTGTGCGTATCGGCCGCGCGCCTCGGCCTGGTCAAGACGTGGCGCCCGGCGATCCGCGATTGGATGCTCGACTCCGGGGCGTTCACGGTCGTGCAGCGTGAGGGCAAGCACCTGCTGTCCCCGGCCGAGTATGTGGCGCTCATGCGCCGCGCCGCCGATGAGGTCGGCCGGCTCGACTTCGCGGCACCGCAGGACATGATGTGCGAACCGGCGATCATCGCCGGCGGCTGGTGGGGTCCGGCTGGCCGCCAGCAGTGGTTCCACGGCACCGGGCTGGACGTGCCCGAGCATCTGCGGCTGACGGTTGAGAACCTGCTCGACTTGCGGATGGCCGACGCGTCGCTGCCGATCCGGCTGACGTTGCAGGGGTGGACGCGCGACGACTACCACCGCTGCTGGGATCTGTACGAGCGGCACGGCGTGCACCTTGAGGATGAGCCGCTTGTGCTGCTGGGCTCGATGTGCCGCCGGCAGGACACCGCCGAGGCCGACCAGATCGTCAGGTCGCTGGCACCGTTGCGGCTGCACGGGTTCGGGGTCAAGACCGGGGGGCTGGCGCAGTTCGGGCACCGGCTGGTCTCGGCGGACAGTTCGTCGTGGTCCGACGACGCCCGCCGTCCCAAGGGCGCCAAGGTCGAGCTTGGCTGCTCGCACAAGACGTGCCAGAACTGCCCGCGCCGTTGCGCCTGGGCGTACGAACGGACGGTGCGGATGGTCAATGACCGGTGGGTGCAGGGCGACCTGTTCGACCCCGATGAGCGGTGGGTCCGGTGATGGCCACCGCCGCCGCGCGGGTTGAGGTGCCGCTTGCCCAGCTGGTCGACGCGAAGCTGCGCGCGGCCGGGATCGGCCCGGACGATCCGGCCCTGGTCAAGCTGCGCGCGTGGAACCGGGAGGTCACCGGGGCGGGGCCACCGGACACCGAGTCACTAGCCCCACCACCAGACGCCGAGGAAGGGCGGGAACTGGACATGGCAGGAATGACGCAATGCAGCCGCGAGGGGTGCGGTGCCGATATCGAGTGGGCGGTCTCAGCCGAGCCCGGCCGCGACACCAAGATGCCGGTTGATTACTGGTCGGCCGGTGACCAGCGGGGCCGGGTCGCGGTCCACCGCGAGGGCGGGCAGCTGATGTTCCGGATGCTGACCAAGGCCGAGCCGGATCTGCGGCGTGGTGAGAAACGCGGCGTGGCGCACTGGGTGACGTGTAAGAACCCGCCGCCGAAAAAGACCAAGGCCAAGCCGGCGGGTGATGACCAATGAGGGGGACCGATGGCCGAGCTTCGGTGCGTGAACTGTCACCAGACGTTGGCCGAGCATTGCACGGTCCACGTCGTGCCGTGCTGCCCGGGGCGGTGCATGGACACCGCCCGGCGGTCGGCGTTCGCGACGTGGCGACCGGACCGCAGGCGGGCCGAGTTATGGCCGACCTGCCCGGCACCGGGTGGCCACCGTGCGCCCGGTGCCACCACCCGCGTCAGCACGTCGGCGTGCGCGGCGACGACGGCCAACTGATCGCGATCACCTGCCCCGGCTGCCCGCGTGGCGTCTGCATGGGGGGTGCGCGATGACCGAGGGCTGTGATCTGCAATCGCTGACCGGCCGGTGCACCGACCCGGCGCACGACCACGGCAAGACCGCTGAACGGTGGCGGCTGCTCGCGGACGTGGGCGCGGAAATGGGCGCCCAGGATGCCCAGTGGGGCGAGCAGAACCACCCGGACGGCACGGGCGGCGACGCGGCGCTGCTGGGCCGGTCAATGCTGTGGCTGCGGGACACGATGCGCCGCGCGTGCCAGGACGCGGCGAAACGCGGCGAGTGCACCTGGCTGCTGGTCGCGTTGGAAGAGGTGTTTGAGGCGGCGGCCGAGACCGACCCGGTGGCGCTGCGGACCGAGGTCGTGCAGGCGGCTGCGGTGTTCACTCAGTGGGCCGGGGCGATCGACCGAGCGTCGCGGCCACCCGCCGCCGCCATACTGGCCAGCGTCGTCGGTGTGCGCCGCGCCGGTCACAAGGTCGCGCCGCTGGACGGCACCCAGGACGGGTGGCGCTGCTCGTGCGGGCGGACGTTCACGGTCGAGACCGGGTTCGCGGTCTGCCCGGAAGCGGGTCTGTGATGGCCGCGTGGGTGGGCACGCAGATGCAGTGGGCGGCGGTTCTGTACGCGGGTGAGCGGTGGGTCGAGCAGGCAGCCGAGCGGCGGGCGGCGCTGGCGAGGTGGGACCGGGCGCATCCCGGAACGCACGCCCGGGTCGCGGCGCGGTACGCGTTCGCGGGCTGGCGGGTCGATGAGCGGACCATCTACCGGTGGCGAGCGCGGAACAGAGCGGAGGCGGGGGCCGATGCTCGCGCTTGAGACTGGCCGGCCGTGGATCCGGGTGCTGTCCCTCGGCGCCGGGGTGCAGTCCACGACGCTCGCGCTGATGGCGTGTCACGGGCAGCTGCCCCGCCTCGATCTGGCGATCTTCGCTGACACCGGGGGCGAGCCGCGGCGCGTCTATGACCACCTTGCCCAGCTGACCGACTATTGCGCGGGTTATGGCCTGCCGGTCATCAAGGTGAGTAAGGGGAATCTGGCCCGCGACGCCGTCGACCCTGATCACCGGTACGCGTCGGTGCCCTATTTCGTGCAGAACGCGCCGGGGCCGTGTGAGAAGTGCGGGACGACTGGCCGGGTCACCGATGAGGCCGGTGAGCGGCGCTGCCCGCGGTGCAAAGGCTCCGGGTGGGACAACGGTCAGGGGATGGGCCGGCGGCAGTGCACGTCGGAATACAAGATCGAGCCCATTTACCGCAAGGTCCGGGAATTGCTTGGTGCCCGGCCGCCGCGTCACCTGCGGGTGCCGAAAGGGCGGCACGCTGAGCTATGGGTCGGTTTTTCCACCGATGAGATCGGTCGCGTCAACGACGCCGCACCCGGTTATGTGCGGGTGCGGCACCCGCTGCTCGAGCTCGACCTCGACCGCAAGGCGTGCCTGCGTTTCCTGCACAGCCAGGGGTGGACCTCGGTGGCTAAGTCGGCGTGCGTGTTCTGCCCCTACCACGGGAACCGGCAGTGGCGGAACATGCGTGACAATCACCCGGATGAGTGGCGGGCTGCGGTCGAGTTCGACGCGGCGATCCGCAAGGGCGGATCCCACGGGCTGCCCCTCGATGGTGAGGCGTTCCTGCACCGCGAGCGTGTCCCGCTGGGCGAGGCGAACATCGACCGGTACACCCGCCGCGAGTGGCGCGAACGGCAGGGGGATCTGCTCGACCTGATCGCGGACACCGAGGCTGGCCTCGGGCCCGAGGCGCTGCTCGCGGAAGAGGGCAGCCCGGACGGGTGCGGGCCGTTCGCGTGCCGGTCGTCTGGCGCCGATGACGGTGATGCGGCGTGAGTTCTGTTGGTTGGTCACTCTCGGAAGGGGAGACGTGATGGGCGAGGTTGAGGTGATCTGCTCTGCCTGCTTGAGCCCGGCGTGCGCGGCGGGTGAGCTTATGTGCGAGCAGGCGATCAGCGCCAGCTTGCAACTGCGCGCGGGCATGGCCAGGGCGGGCGTGCCGTGGCCGGACTACCCGACTCCGGATGAGCCGGTGCCCGCGCAGCCGTGGCCGCAGGCGTCGCTGTTCCCGGCGGGCTACCCGGTGCAGTTCGTGGTCTACGGCGACCCCAAGCCGAAAGGGTCCAAGGTGCCGGGCTACTCCGGTAAGGGGCCGGCGCGGCGGATGACGCACATGCGCGAGTCCGCCGGGCACGCGCTTGAGCGGTGGGCCAAGGACATCGCCGCCCAAGGTGAGATCACGATGGCGGGCCGGGATCCGCTCGATGGGCCGCTGCGGGCCGCGTTCACGTTCTCGATGGGCTACCCGGCCAAGCCGCGCAAGGGCAGCGCCGCCGCGCTCTGGCCCGAGGCACCAGCTGGGGAACCCGACCTCGACAAGCTCGCACGTGCGGCGGGTGACGCGCTCAAGGTCGGCAAGGTGATCGTGGACGACGCGCGGATCGTCGGCTATGACCGGCTGGAAATGGTGTGGGCCGGGCTGGGCGATATCGACTCGCTGCCCCGGCCGGGCGTGGTGATCCGGGTGAGGCGGCGATGAGCCGCCGCGTGCCGGGTCTTGGCCGGCCACTGAACGCGAGCGCGGCTCAGCTCGAGCGGCTGCACGGCGCGAATGAGGCGCGGGTCGCGGAGTGCGCGGCGCGGGACCACGCGACCGCCCAGCAGATCTTGGCCGATCCGCCGCGGGTGCCTGAGGCGTGGCTTGAGGTGTGCCGCGAGCGGGCGGGTGACAAGTTCTCAAGCTGGCCGGAACTGGCCGAGCGGATGGGTCTGTCGTTCTCGGCGGTGTATGGCCGGTGGCGGCGGCTGATGGAAGCGACGGGGAACCGGCGCCCGCACGCGCCGAGGCCGCGCCCCGATCTTGAGTTCCCGGAGCCGCTGTTCGCGAACCGGGAGCCACCGGGGCCACCGGAATGGCTGGCCGAGTACCGGTCGTATCTGGCGGGCGGGTATTCACCGAGCCGGGGGACGGCGCGGTTCTGCCCGGAGGATGAGGTGGCGTCATGATCGGGGATCGCGAGTTCGCGGCGTTCACCCGCCGCGCCATCGAGACCCACACCGAGTGGGACAGCCTGCACGCGTTCCTCACGCTGACCGAGCAGCCGGCCGGGCGGATCCATGTGATGACCTACATGGCGATCGCCCCAGACGTGCACCCGGAGGAATACCCGATGATGATGGCCGGGGCAGCTGCCAAGGATGGGCTGGCGGCGGCGGCGGGCTACCTGTTGCAGATCGAGGCGCACGGCGTGACCGAGCCCGGCCCGGACGCCAGCCCCATCGAGCGTGCCGCGTTCGACCATGCCCGCCGCCACCGCGAGTTCCACAAGCTGCCGGACGCGGTTGAGTCGGCGGTCGCGTACTGCACCGACACCCACGGGCAGCTGTGGGTCGCGGCGAAGATCCGGGGCCGCGAGGCCGAGGGCATCGGCCAGCACTATTACGCGGCTGACCGGCTCACCGCTGGCGGCGACCGGATCGGCGGGCAGATGGTCGACGGGCTGATCGCGGTCGGCCGCGCCGCTGGGCGAATTCAGGCGGCGTACTCATGAGCTACCTCGACCCCGAGGCCGAGGCGGGCTACTGCATCGAGCAGATCCGCAAGCGGCTGCCGCCTGGGGCTCCGGTGTCGCGGTACGGCATGGTCGCGGTCTACCCGAGGCCGACCGGCTGGTACGGCCAGCCGGTGATGCGCGACCCGCGCCTGCCGCACCAGATCGTCATCGAGCACGGCAAGAGCGGCGGGATCGCGATCTCCTGCAACTGCCGGTACACCAGCCGGGGCGGCGGGTTCTATGAACCCATCGAGACCCGGCCCCGGTGGGGCGACGGCGAGGCGCTGCGGGTCTGGCGGGAGTTCCATGCGCCATGAGCAGTTGGTGGCCCCGGTGCGCTTGGCTGTTCACCACGGCCGACGACGGGCCGGGCGTGTGGCGGGTCTGCCATCGGCGGCTGTTCCACCGTGGGCGCCACAAGGGGCCAGCGGTCCGCAACCCGCGAATCGAGCGCCGCGGGCGGGACGCCGGCGATGAGCAGTAAGCGGCTGGCGATCATCGGGACCGTCGTGCTCGCCTGCCAGGGCGACGTGTGGCGGGCGAGCCAGCGCGCGTCGCTGGCGATCGAACGGCTGTGCCCGGACGTGGTGATCTCCGGTGGTGCCCCAGGCTGCGACGACCTGGCCGAGAACTGCGCGCGGGCGCTGGGGTACCGGGAAGAGAACGGGACGCTGATCATCCACCGGCCGCGTGTGCGGCGGTGGGGCGGCGAGGGGGGCTACCGGTGGCGCGATGAGATCATCGCCGCCGACTGCACCCACCTGCTGAGGATGGCGTGCCGCCAGTCGCGGACCTACGGGTCAGGCTGGACAGCGGACCGCGCCGAGCAGCTGGGCGCGGTCGTGGTGCGTTACGTCGTGTGCCGCGAGGCGCAAACTGTCGTAACCACCGGATAGAAATGGATAGACCGACCGAAAGGACACCCGCGATGGCCAAGAACGACGACCGGGAGATCGTGCTCGCCGGCACGATGCCAGCCCTGCCCGCGTGCGGGCTGTGGGAGATCTTTGAGCAGCTAGTCAACAGCCCCGGCGACATTCACATCGGGATCGTGTTCGTGGACGCGATGCACGTCCGCAGCGAGACCGACACGGGCGCGCTGCGGCCGACCGTGCGGCTGCGGCAGATCGAGATCCCCCTCGACCCCGATGACATCAAGACGCTGCACCAGATGGCCGACCGGCTGCAATCCGAGCGGACCGGCCAGATGCGGCTGATGGAACCGGACCCGGAGTAAGCGATGGCGACCGAATCCAAGTACGGGCAGACCCATCCGAGCAAGATCCCCGGCACGGAGTGGACGCCATGATGGTCTCCGGGCAGGCCGTGCGCGCGCTGCGGCAGGCGCGGCGGATGACGCTGGCCGAGGTCGCCGCAGGGATGCGCAAGGCCGGGATGCCCGGCACCAACCCGTCGTTCGTGGCCATCGCGGAACGGGATCTGTGGGTCAACATCAATGAGGAATGGGTGCTCGCCCTGGCCTCCGCGCTGGACGCCGACCTCGACCTGATCGCGGTGATTGACCCGGATCTCATGCAGATCCTCGCGGGCGGATGGTAGATCTGTAGCCCATGACCGGCTACCTCGACCCGCTCAACAAGCTGTTCCCGGTGCCGCTCGATGGGGGGATCCCGTCGTTCTGGCAACTGGCCGCCGAGTGGAAACACCGGCCCGCCCACAGATGCGGCGACAGCCCGTCACTGTGGGATGAGCAGACCCGCGTCGCCGCCCGCTGGGCAAACGGCCCTCGCCCAGCGGGCGGCGAAGCGATGTGGACGACCTACGTGGAACCGGTCAAGCCGCTGCCCTCACACACCTGGCCGCAGCCCGCGTTGGACGGCCCGCCGCCGACGTTCACGGTGCGGGTGCAGCCCTCGGCCCCGCCCGCCAAGCTGCTCGCGCTGCCCGCCGCCGCAGCCGAGGTCATCACCGATCACCCCTCGGTGCCGCTGCCAGCCGGGCAGTGGAACGATGAGGACACCGACGCGAGGCTGAAACGGCTTTCCGTCATCTGGCAAGAATCCGAGCAGCCGCCCGCCCGGCCGTTCCTGGCAAAGGCAAGAGGCAGGCGACGACGTGGCACTGATCAGTGAGTTCTGCCGGATGGGCTGCGAGTGCGAGCGGTGCACCGACCCGCGCTGCTCGCACCACTGCCATCACCGAGAGGTGATCAATGCGCCGCCACCGTTGCGACCTGCGCCCCGTTGACGTTCAGCCGCTCGAGCTGCTGCCGGCCGGGGTGCTCTGGGGCAAGGCGGTGCCGCGGACCATCGTGCTGCGGCGTTGCGCCGGGTGCGGCAACCTTGACACCCTTACCCTTGACGGGGCTTGGTCGATAGAGCAATGCCGAGGGCAGACCCTCTCAGCGACGGCCCTGCCGAGCGCCGCTGCCCCGGGCGGCGGGCATGTGTACGCGCCCCCGCCTGAGCAGATCGAGATCATCCCGCTTGAGCCCAAGGCCGGCCCCTCTTGATGACACGGTCACCGATCCGTGGCTGCTGCCCACCGCGCCTAAGCTGCCGCCGTCCCCGCCCGGCCGCAGACGGCGGCGGGTGCCGACCTGGCTGATCCTGATCGCCGGGGTACTCGCCGCGGCGGGCGCGTTCTGGGGTTCGGCGCAGCAGCCGTGGTGGCGGGTGCAGCTGCCCGTGGTCGAGGTCACGGTCTCGCCGTCCACCACGCCGCCAGCGCCCACGCCCTCGCACCGCCGCCACTACCACGGTTCACGAAACACGACCCCGGTTGAGCCCGCCCCGGTGCCGGTCGTCATCCCGGCCGCGCCAGCTGGGCAACCCGTCCCAGTCCCGCAGCGATCGATGATCGAACCGCCGCCGCCGAGCTCGAGCGAGCCGGTGCCGGCACCGAGCCCGACCAGCCCGGCACCGGCACCGAGCGCGACCAGCTTGCCACCGACCCCGCCGCCGACCGAAATTCAGTCGAGCCCGCCTGCGTCGCCGGATTAGCCTGCCGCTGGCGGCCGGGTGCGGAGACCGCAGCGAGGTACTAGGGCAGGTTCCCTAAACGTGCTGGCAGGCCATGAGCCGGGTGATGCTGCAAAGGTCCTCCGGGATCCACTGCGGCTGAGGATTGGCGCTTGGCTGCGGCCTAAGAACGGGGCGACGCTACGCGCCCACTCCCCCCGGCCGTCACGGGGCTGAGCACGGCCAGCGGCCGGCCCCCGCTGGTGATCAGCGTGGTGCGCCCGATCTCCGGTGCGCAGTTCCCGATGGCGAGCAGCAGCGCCGCGACCAGAGCGGTCCCATCGAGCGGGCCGATGTCAAGACGGTCGGTTTCCACGGGGGTTCTCCTAGACGCCGCCGGTCATCGTGATGTGCCGCAAGATCAGCAGTAGCGACCCGGCGATGATCAGCGCGAGCCACAGCCGGACCGCGCCACGCTCGACCGGGCCGTTGGTCGTCAGCCGGACCTTGAGGGTGACGCCGAGCACCTTGGTATGCCAGCCGGGCAGACCCCAGACGGGACGGTCGCTGAACGGCCACAGCAGCCGCACCGGCCGGTCGGTCATCAGATCCCCGGCGATGTGCATGGCCCATCCGAGCGCGGCGTAGACCACCCAGATCCACGGCCCGTGAATCATTGCGTCAATGACAGCGGCGACGGCGGCGCAGACGGCGACGGCGGTCAGCGAGTGCAGAGCCCAGCGGTGCTTGCCACCGGGCAGGCGGCGGATGATCCACGACAGCGCCTCCGAGGGGATCCCGCACGAGTGAGTCGCCTTGGATGAGGCGTGGTCGAGGTCGGGCATGAGCGCGAACGCGGCGCAGATGAGGGGGCCAGACACCGCGACCAGCGGCGCCGGGTGGGTGACCGCGACCAGGGCGAACCCGGCCGCGAACCCCGACTCAGCGTGTGTGGCCCCCATCATCTGCGGCTCACCTGCTAGTAGCTGGTGTGGGTGGTGAGCGTCCCGCCGCCGGTCGGCTCCCGCTGCCAGCCGCCGTCAAAGCCGTTACCGAGCACGACTGATTGGCCCGACGTGCGCCAGACGCCGACGCGCTTCACCCCGGTGCGGGTGCGCAGCCACGCCCGGTAGGACCGGCCGCAGCGGCGGGTGATGATCGTCAGCACGGTTTCGGTGCTGTTGTGGGTGACGCGGAGGTTCTGCCCGGTGGTGGAACAGCGCCGCGCTGCGGCGGTCGAGGCGTGCTGGGCGGTCGCGCTCGCCGGCCCGGTTGGTGAGGCCGACGCGGGAACCGTCGCGAGCGCTGCGCTGCCCGTGGCGAGCGCGGCGCAGACGGCGGCGATGGCTGCTAGTCGTCTGATCATCGGTTGTTGGTTTCCTTCCACTCACCGGGGCCGAGTTGCCCCGGAGCTATTTGCCTTGGCAGGCCGGGTCGGGCTGGGCGAAACCGAACCCGTAGCCACCATCACCGTGATAGCTGGCCCAGATCCGGAACCCGTGATCGCATTTGGTGGCCATGTTGTTGAACCCGTCCGGCATTTCGATGACCTGAGCCGGTGCCGAGTTCGTCGGCCCCGCCCGCGGCGCGTCCTTGAATGGCTCGCTGAACTTCGCGCCGCACCCGGCGATCCCAAGGGCGACGATGGCGGCGACGGCCAGCAGGTGCCAGACCCGGATCGTGACCGGCTGGCGCAAGACAGCGGCGGCGTGGGTAGCTGAACGGTCTTTCATGGGTTCCCCTCATAGTCGGGCCAGCGTTTGCGGCAGGCGGGTCGCCCGCACCGCTGAAACGGTGGCACCTCGGCGGCGGGTCGCGCGGTGAATTCGGCTAACGGCTGGTCGCGGAAACAGCACGCGCTCATGTAGGTGGTGGCGACGTGGTAGGTGTAGGCGGTGCCGGGCCGGTCCCACCATGAGGCGTCGCGGCGGGCGGCCTGCGGCGGGTCGTCCGTTTCGACCGGCCAGAGCAGGTCGGGGCGGGTTCTCATTGCGGCTGCCGCCCGTTGGTGGTGTTCCACAGCACCGGCCGCATCGCGCGCTCAAGCCAGGGGCCGGCGTTCGCGCGGATCACCGTGAACGCCATGATGATCAGCGCGGCGGCGGTCAGCAGGTGCCACGCGAACAGCAGCAGCGCCGGCAGCAGCGGCGGACCCGGCGCTGCCGGGTCGGGGCACCAGAACACGCCGCCGCTGATCTGATGCGGGGTCCACGGCGGCGGCGGCGAGATCGGCACCGGGCAGGGTTCCACGCCGGCCTACCCGTGGGTGTCCGCCGCCCACGCCTGTTCGGGCAGCGGCGGCAGGTCGCGGAGCAGCTTCTCAATGTGACGCCGGCCGTAGCTCTTGATCGCAAAGTCGGTGATCAGCCGGTCCCGGCCGGCCCAGGTGATGACCCACCGGTCGTGCCGCATCGGCGGGTGGTGGCAGTCGCAGTCGCCGGGCTCGATCCGTTCCCAGCTGACGCGGTGCGCCGGGTCGGTGCATTCGGGGTCGCCGCAGCTGATGCCGCGCAGGCGGCACTGCCGCTCAAGCTCAGCGATCACCTCATCGGCGGTCAGCTTGCGGAACGTGCGGGCGTCGCGGGTCATGGGTGGTGTCTCCGGTGGGGGTCGGGATGGGGTTCGGCGGCGCAGTACCACGGGTGCGGGTCGTTGCGGGCGCGAGCCCCCCACACGCCGGCACCGTTGCGGCGGACCGGCTTGTCACAGTGGCGGCAGGTGCCGGTGTGCGGATCCTCGCAGTCGGCGCAGAGCCCTTGCGGGATGCCGGGCCTGCCCCGGGCGGCGGCGGTGGCCAGCGCCGCGCCGGTCACCAAGACCTGCCGGGGCCGGTGGCATCCGGTGCACTCGCCGGGGAGCCTCATGTCACGCCTCGCATCAGCTTCTTGCGCCGACGGCGGGTCTCGGCCACGCGCAGGCGTCGGCACTGGCGGCAGTCGCAGCCGGCCGGGTGGTGATCGGTCGCGCCGCCATCGGTGCCGTACAGACCTTGCTGGCTTGAGACCGGCGCGCGGCCGGTCAGCTTGGCCTGATCGCTGCGGCTCATGCGAACCGCCAGATGCAGAACGCGGCGACCGCGAGCACGGTCCCGAACACGGCGATCAGGAACAGGGTCACGCCCCGCGACTCATTCGGGTTGACCCAATCGTCATGCGCCTTGCGGGCGATGGTCCCGGCGACGCCGAGCCAGATGGGCCAGAGGATCGCGTGCCACATCAGGGTGCGGCCTCTTCATCGCGCATCGCCTCGATGTCCACCGACGCGCCCTCAGCAACGTCGATGAGCGCTTGCGCCCGCGCCTCACCCTCGGCGTAGCCGAACTGGTCGCGGTACTCAAGGAACAGGCCGATGGCGTCGTCTGCGATCTTCCGCGCTAGGTCGGCGTGGATCGGCAGCGTGTTGTGCAGGGTCTCAGCCATCGCTGTCTCCGTTCTGTGGCAGCAGCATCGCCGGCAGGCGGACGCCCAGCGCGTCGGCCAGCTTGGCGAGTGTGGTGATGCGGATGTCCGCGCCCTGCTCGACCGCCGAAATGTGCGAGGCGGTCACGCCGGACTGGCGTGATAGCTCGCTGATCGTCCAGCCCTTTTCCAGGCGCAGGCGCGTGAGCGCAGTCCGGTCGACCGGGGTCTTGCGCCGGGCGCGCTTGGCGGTGTCTGCCATCGGTGTGTGCCTCCCTAGCTGGTCTTGCCGGCTGGCCAGGCTGCGCCGGACTTGCGGCGCTGGTCGAGCCGCCGGGCGGCGACCGCGTAGGCCAGCTGGTCAAGGTCGGTTTCGGTCAGGTGGATCACTTCGGTGCTCGATGAGTTGCCGCCGAGGCGGGTCGTGAACCGCAGTTCGTGGGCCACGCCCCGGTCAGCGAGCAGGTCATCGGGATCGGTGATCTCGATCTGGTGGTCGTTGTAGCTCATAGGTTGAGGGTACCCCGGATCGTCTCGATTAACCACTGCACGGAAGGTTTCGGCTCTGTTCGTTGTTGTCACTGATGACCAACAGAACAGGAGACCAATCCGATGAGCACCGGCCGGTACGCCACCCCAAGTGGCGTCACCGTTGAGCAGATAACGCTGAGCCAGACGCCGAACCCGTCCAAGCCCGGCGACCCAGCCAAGCACTATCAGCCGCGTGAGTACCTGCGGCGGACCGGTCCCCGCGACCGTGACCGCTGGTACTCCCCGAGCCTCGATGATCTGGCCGCGCTCGCTGAGCATGAGGGCTGGCAGTTGGCAGACCTGGCCGAGCTACCGACCTACGCCGTGCTCGACACGACGGCCGGTGGCAAGGCCGTGACCCACGGCGCGGACGGGCACCCGTTCGACCTGACGGCTGCGGCGCGCTACGCCGAGACCGCGAACGCCGCGATGGGACCGGGCCACCGGTACGCGCACCGGGTGGTGCGGCTGTCGCTGGTCGACGTTGACCAGGTGGAAGAGGCGGCGGCATGAGGCACCCAGTGATCTACGCGCCCAACGGGTCGGTCATCGGCCACGCGAGCACCGAGCGCGGTGCCAAGAGCCATGCCCGGCACATCCCCAAGCTGGCCTGCGAGCGGTGGACCGCATCGCTGCGGGAACGGCTGGACGGGTCGCTCGCGTGGTTCGTCGGCCCGCAGCTTGTCCAGCGCTGACCCACGCATCCGCCCAGAGATACCCTGCTCTAATCGGCTGGGATCGTCTCTGGGCGGATGATTTTGTCTGCCTTCGGTGTTATCCTAGTAGTGACCAACAGAACAGAGGGAGAACCCCAGATGCTTTCCGACAAGCACCCGCTCAGCACCGGAGAACTTGAGGCCGTCGTTGAGTGGTTCCTGTACCGCGCCGGCCCCGAGCAGCGCCTCGGCCTCATGGCCGACCTGCCGCAGCTGTACGCCAAGCTGCACCCCGGCGTCGACCCGGCGATCATCACCGCTGCGGTTGAGCGCCAGCTGGTCAAGGCGCGCGGCGACCGCAACGAGCGCCTTGCCGCGCACCTCGACTCGCAGCTTGCCGCGACGTGCACCTGCTACAAGGGGCACCGCGACGATCTGGACAACATCACCGGACCCATCGCCGGGTGCGAGATCCACGGAGGGACTGAGACCCGATGACCAAGACCAAACTCGACATAGACCGCTCGCTCGCTTTCACGGCGCTGCTTGAGATCCCGGCGTTCCGGGCGCTTGAGGGCCGCGAGGGCGAGCGGGTCGTGACGGCGTTCCTGGCCGATTGGTACCAGGCACCCGACACCGACATGTACCGCTACGCGATGGCGTGGGCCGAGGCGTCGGAGATCTTGCGCGAGGCACCGGCCCGGGATCTGGTGCGCCGCGCGTTCGGCGTGCCGGACATCGAGCCCCACGGGTGCACCGGCCGCGACTGCGACCGCTGCCCCGGCGACCAGCCCGGCACGGCCGAGGATGTTGAGATCTGCCTCTGCTCCAATGAGGCGCTTGAGCGCGGCGAAAGCTGCGGCGACCTCGCCTGCCCCAACGGCGGTGCCCGATGACGACCGACCGTCCGCAGCCCGGCCGCAACGACGTGCCCGACGCGCTGGCCCCGTGGCGGGCCGGCCCGGAACTGGAAGCAACCGCCAACAGCCCGGCGTGGATCTCCGCACCCCTGCCCCGCACGGGCCGGACCACTTACGGCATCCGCGCCGAGATCTTGGCCGAGCACCGCGCCACCTGGTCGGTCTACGCCGGCGGGTGGGGCGAGCCCACCACGCGGATCCCCCACACGGCGACCATGCGTGGCCGGTGGGCCGGGTACGACGTGGCCTGCTCTTGCGGGTGGGACTCCCGCACCGGGGGGGCCATCAAGGCGCGCGTGGAAGAGGCGCTGTGGGAGCACCGCTGGGATGAGCAGTGCGAGGCAGACCGAGGCGGTGCCCGGTGACCTCGCACGAACTAGCCGCCTGGCTGCTCGCCCGCCCGGATCTGCCGGTGCACGTCCTGAACGACGATTACAGCCGGTCGGACGTGACCCAGGCCAAGACGCACCTCGCGGTGCGCCACCCGGGCGGCCGGGCCGAGCCCGCCGCCATCGAACTGCACACCAGCCAACCCGACTGGACGGACTGACATGAGCAAGCCAACCACCCCCAAGGATCACTGGGTCGTCTGCGCGGACTACGCCGCCGGCCCGTTCACCCGCGCCGGGGCTGACGGCCTGATCGCCAGCCTCGGCCGGGCCACCGACCGCCGGCTGTGCCACAACCTGCACGCCATCGTGCGGCAGGCGGCGCAGCCGGCCGTGGGGCTCGCGGCGCGGCGCTACACCCACTGCGATCACCTCTGGCGGCTGGTGCCCGCCGAGCCCGGCGACCCGCCGGCTGAGCCCGGCCCGGACGCGACCTACAACTGCACCCGCTGCGGGATGCCCGCCTATGGCGATGAGATCCCGGAGCAGCCCACCCCAACGGAAAACCGGCCATGAGCGCGGCCAGGCTCTACACCATCGGCTACGGATCCGACCGGATCGACATCACCCGCGACCAGGTGGCGACCGCTGTCCGCGAGGGTGCCCGCGTCTACGAACTGACGCTGCGCCCGCGGGGCGGCGCGACGTTCCGGGGCGTCGTGGCCGGGATCGTCAACCCGAACCCGCGTGCCCGCTCGCGCTACTCCCGGTTCCTGACCGGCGAAGAGGCGCTGAATGCCCAGGCCGGCGGCGAGCCGGTTGAGTGGCTGACCCGCTGCGTCGACCTCGATGAGGCGATGACCCGGTCGGGTGCGTGGATGCAGGCGGGCAGCCCCAGCCACCCGTTCAGCGGCGACCCGGACGGTCATGACACCGAGCCGTGGTGCCGCCAGTGCGGGTGCGGCGAGCCCGGTTCCCAGCACGCCGGCGAGGAACTGCGCGGCGTCCCCGACCTGCCACGCCCGCTGCCGCCGGGCGTGCGGCTCTGGCCGAGCCCCCAAGGCGTTGAGCACGCCATCATGGACGGCCACTGCGTCACCTGCGGCCGAACCCACCCAGCAAACGAGATCAAGGACAACTGACATGCCCATCAAGCCAGACAGCTATTACGAGCAGTTCGACAACGAGCGCCCCGCATTCGGCAAGTACACCGAGCGCGAACTGCACCGCGCGTTCGACGCGGTCGCGAACCCGGAGAACTGGAAATACCCGGTCGACGCGCGGATCCCCGCCGAGGGCGTCGACACCAACCTGATCGCGGACGCGGTGGCGTTTTTCACCGGGTCGCACGCCGAGATCTACCCCGACCCCGATGAGACGGGCTGGCTGATCGTTGACGCAGCCGGCTATTACGCCTGCATCGGATCCTGACCGCGAGCGAGCCCGCCCGCGCTGCCCTGGTGGCGGCGGGCGGGTTTTTTCGTTGGTCGCCGTTGCCCAGCTGACCAAGGCTGTGAGACCAAATTGCCTGCGCTGGTAGGCTGATTTCGGCTCTGGACGGATGATTTTGTCGGGGTTCGGTGTTACTCTAGTAGTGACCAACAGAACAGGAGACACAAGCCATGAGCGCATCTGTCGAGCAGATGTTCAGCGTTAACAAGCCCGTCTGGTGGCAGGGCACCAGCGAGGACCACGGCCAAGCCCTGATCCTCGATGACTATCCGCAGACGTGGGCCGGTGCCCGCACTGCGGCCGGGCTCGACTGGGAACCGGTCGACGCCCCCGTCTACTCGCTCGATGGGATCGACGCCGAAACCGGCCAGCCCATCTACCGCGAGATCCCCAAGTTCAAGCAGATCCAGCGGTCCGACACCGGGGCCACGCTGGCGCTGACCGCCGAGTCCTACCCGATCATCGGTCACGGTGAGTTCGGGGAGATCTTTGAGGCGATCCTTGAGACCGACCCCGACCACCTCAAGGCCGAGACCGGCGGGGTGCTTGAGGGTGGGCGCAAGGTGTGGATGCTGATCCGCCTCGATGAGCCCATCGCGGTGCGCGGCGACGGATCCATGATCATGCCGTACCTGGCCATCACCGCCCGGCACGACGCCAAGGGCGGGGTGGTGCTCCGGGCCACTGCGGTCCGGATCGTCTGCGCCAACACGTTCCGCTTTGCCGAGCTTGAGGGCGAGCGGACCGGCGCGACGTACACGTTCCTGCACCGGGGCAACTGGCGCGACCACGCCGATGAGGCGCGGCAGGCGATCCGGGGCGTCCGTTCCGAGATCAAGGACTATGTCGAGTACATGGAGCACCTGACCGGGGTCTCGATCAGCCAGGCGCAGGAGGAACTGTTCATCACCGAGTTCGTCCCCTCAAGCCCGCTGGTGACCGACCGGGTCGCCCGCAACGTTGAGCAGGCCCGCGAAGCTGTGCGAGGGATCCTGGCCAGCGAGACCGTTGAGGGTGCCGGCATCCGGTACACCGCCGCTGGTCTGGTGCAGGCGGCGGGCGAATACCTCGACCATGCGCGGGACGCGCGGTCGTGGGAGACCAAGATCAAGCGGTCGCTGATCCGTCCCGAACCCCTCAAGGCACGCGCTGCCAAGCTCGCGCTTGAGGTCGCCGCGAACTGATGATCGCGCGCGGCGGGCCGGCCCCGGCTGGCCCACCGCGCGGGGTTCTCAGCCCCAACCCAAACCGAGACCAGGAGACACACTCGATGAGCACCACCGAGATAGACCGGGCCAAGGTCCGCGAGCAGGCAGCCGCGATCATGGCCGAGATCCACGACGACATGCGCAAGCCGTTCCCGTGGGGCAAGCAGATCCCGCGCAACGTCGGCTCGTTCTCCGCGCTGCACGACTACGTGGACGCCAACCAATACCTGATCGACCACTGCGGCGACCGGATGGCCCCGGCCGAGGTCCGCAGGCAGGATCACCTCGACTTTCCCCACGATGAGCCGTGCCCGCGCTGCGGTCGCCGCCAGTGGGGGCTTGGCCCGGACACGGCCGACCCGATGAACCCGACCGACGCCGAGCAGGAGACGTGCGGCGCGTGCGATTACCGGTTCTCCGATGAGCGCCCCGACGATGATTCGGTTGAGGCGTGGATGGCCATGACCAACGCCGTGTCGGATGCGGTGGATGCCCAGCTGGCCGCTGAGGCGGTCGAGATCTCCGGGCGGGTCGCGAACCACGAATGGTGCCCGAGCGACGACGGCACCCGTGACTACGGCGTGATCGACGGCGACCTGCTCGATGAGCTACGCGACGCGAACAGCGCGGCGTGGCACTACCACCATGAGGGTCCGGTGTGCGTCCGGCAGGCCGAGCCCGCCACGCCCTGCGACTGCGGCGGTCTGCCGCACAAGACCGGCGTGGTCGGCTGCGCCTACGAGTGCCGCCACTTCACCTGCATGACGATCATGACCGAGGCGTGCACCGAGTGCGTCGCGGACGCCGAGCGGGGCAACTTCGATGAGCAGGTCACCGACCTGCGCGAGGCGATGGTGACGGCCGCCGAGGGGCAGCCGCTCCCGGCGCGGTTCGTCGCGGACATCACCGAGATCCCGCATGTGACGGTCACCGACACCGAGACCGGGCGCAACGTCCGGGTCGGGCTGTGCGACTACGCCGGGCTGCGCAAGGCGCTCGCCGCGCTGTTCCCCGACAACGACGGCGGCGTCCGCTGCGCCGGCTGCGGCGATGAGATCCACACCGCGACCGACGACCACCCGCACCTGCAAGGGATCTGGTGGGACTCATCGGGCGACGATGAGTGCCTTGACAACCCGCAGGGCGACCCGGCCCAGCCGCCGCGCTCGTTCGGCCCGCACGTCCCGCTGACGGACACCACGCCCCCGGTGTGGCTGGCGCAGATGGCGGCGGGCTACCTGCCCGATGGGGTCGCGGTCAGCGACGCGTCGGCGGGGCAGATCTGGCAGGCCGTTGCGGCTCTGTCGTCGTTCGCCCGCCGTGACCGTCAGCGGGGTGCGTCATGAGCATGGGCCTGCGGTTCATCCACCGGCACGACGACTCAGCGATCTGCTTTGAGTCGGGCTGCGAGCAGTACGCCGGCCCGGCGTCGGGCTGGCGACCGGAAGAGGCCGAGGCGATCCGCGCGTCGGCCGGGGTGGATCTGACCAGGCGGCACGCCGCTTTGGTGCGGGAACTGCTGACCGAGCGGCTAGGCGCTGACATGGTGACCAACGAGCTTGTGGCGATCACCACGCTGGCTGCGCAGTCTGAGGGCGAGCGCGTCCAGTTGACCAGCGAGCCCGGGGCGGACGCGGCGCACTACGCCGCCGAGGTCGGGATCCCCTACGCCGAGGCCGGCACCGACCGGCACGGCTACCACCTGGTCTGCCCAGAGTGCGGCGCGCGGTGCCGCCCGGAGCCCTCGGCCATCGAGTCGCTGAGCCCCGGCGACCGGGCCACCTATGAGGATGCGGTGACCAAGGGCGCGAGCTACGCGTACAGCGTCCACCATGAGCGCGAGCACGGAAAGGGTGGTGAGCTTCGATGACTGAGGCGCAGCGGGCACGCGCGGCGGCAGATGAGGTGATCGCCGCCTTGGTCAAGCTGTCCCCGGACGCCTACAGCCTGGTCAAAGAGGCGATGTGGTACTGGGAAGAAGGGCTGGCGTTCAGTTCCGATGAGGACGCCGCCGAGCAGGCGCGGGAGCGCCATGAGGCGTGGGCGGCGAACCGCGCCGGTACCTCGGATCCGGTGCCGCTGTTCACGCTGCCGCCCTACTCCTACCGGGCGTGACGGCGATGGGAGCTTTGACGGGGCAGTCGCCGTGGCGGCTGTCGTGGCGGGATGACCCGGCCGCGCGGGCGGTGGCTGACCGGCATTACAACCGGCAGCACGTTGGCGCGTCGGGGTTCGTCCCGCCGGGCAGCTGCCTGGTGCTCAAGACCGAGACCAGCCCGGTGACCCGCCGCCCGTGGGCGGTGTGGGTCACCTCATGGCCGCAGGCGCAGTGGGTCAAGCACCGCTGGGCCGGGGCGTGGATCAACACGCTGTACCGCCGCGAGGGTGGCCCAGGACCGGCGTCTGAGCTGATCCGGTGGGCGGTGGCGCATTCGATGCACCGCTGGCCGGATGTGCCGCCGCTAGGGATCGTGACTTTTGTCGACCCGGCGGAGGTGGCCAGCGAGGTGCCGGGCTACTGCTATCTGCGGGCCGGGTGGCGGCACGTCGGGCAGACCGTGGATGACGGGTATCTGGCGTTTCAGCTGACCGGTGCCCGCATGCTGCGCCGTGAGCGGCCGGTGCCGGTGCCGGGTTCGCAACTGACCTTGGATGAGGCGATGCACGGAAAGGACAGTCATGAGCAAGTTCATTGATGACCAGGCCGAGGCGGCGCGCAGCCGCCGTCAGGGCCGGTTCATCCCGACCACCAATTTGCAGGCGATGAACGCCCAAGCCGGCGCGGAAGAGGCGCAGGCCGACTACCCAACCGGGGTGCGGACATCCGATCAACTGGTCGGCACCGACCGCTATTGGCGCGCGGCGTATGAGACCACGGTCGCGGCGCTACGCGAGGCCGAGCGGCCGATGCCGGCGGAACTGACCGCCGCTGAGACCGAGGTGGCCGACGTGCTGGCGGGCAAGCGCCTGCCGGTCACCTCGGTCCGCGCCGGGTATATCGGCACGGCCGAGATCGTCGTGTCGGTGAACGTGGCCGAGGGCGCGGACGCGCTGCAAGCGCAGGCGTGGCTGTCCTCGATGCCTAAGGCGATCCGCACCGACGCGCCGTCCGGTGAGGGCGGCGACGTGTTCGTCCGGGTCTACTTCCACCGCGCCGGGGAGATCGGCCGCGCCACGCTTGACGGGATCGTTGAGGCGGCGGGCCGGCTCGACCCGGCCCAGCGCGGGGAACTGCTCGCCCGGCTGATGCCCGGTGAGGTGACGGTGATCGTGACCCACCCGGACATCGAGTCGGCCGAGGCGTCGCGGATCACTGAGGTCGAGGTCGTCGGCGGGCGGGCGGATCTCGACCTGCTGGGGAGCCAGGAGGCGTTCACGGCCGAGCTTGGCCCGCTGCCGCGTACGGCCATGCTGGTGCCGCCGGTCACGCTGCTGCCGGGCGGTGACCCGCGGTCCGAACTGCTCGCCCGGCTGACTGACGGCGACCCGTTCGACCAGACCGACCTTGACCAGAACCCCGACCTAGCCCCGGTGATGGAAGAGATCAACACTCTTCGCCGGCTGCTGACCGCGATGGTCAACGGTGAGCCCGTGGAAACGGGCGAGATCGCCAGCCCGGCCGATGTGGCTGCTGCTGCCCTGGCCGGCTGGGTTTCCGCAATCGAAGGGATCATGGAATGACCGAGCGCTATGACGTGACCGAGGATGAGCGGGCCGGCGCGCAGCAGGTGGTCGAGATCGTGGAACGCGACGGCGACCAGATCAGCCGCGCCGAACTGGGACTGCTGCTCGATGAGATCCTGATCCGCCTCGGATGGCTGGAGCAAGCCATCAGCCAGCCCGACCTGCCGTCCGGCATCCGCGCCGTCACGGTCGGGGACGCGGTCGAGGCGTTCCGGGGGAACTGCTGGGATGACCACCACGACGGCGGCGAGCACAAGTTCGATCTGCTGCTGGCCCGCAAGGTGATGCTGGCCATCGGCTACCCGGAGGCCGAGGTGGACAGCCGCGAGTCGATAGCCGACCTTGAGGATCATTCCGATTGGTGACCGAGTAGGGCGCATCGCCGCTGACGGTGCGTCCGGCCCGGTTCCCGACCAGAACCGGTTTCCAACCGAAAGGGGGTCCGGCCGACGATGCGTGAGAACTTGCAGCATGATTTCCGGCACGGCCAGTTCATGAACAGCTTTCACACCTGGCTTGAGGCCAACGGGGTGACGCTAGGCGACCCCGTCCCCATCGAGCCCGGCCCGCTCAACTCCGGGCTTGGGTTCGCCGGGGTGCTCGACCTCAACCTGCTCAAGCTCGCGATCATCACGCTGATCCGCGAGGCCGGCGGCGATGCGGCCAAGCTGCCCGATGAGGATTGCGCCAGTTGTGGGCCGTCCGCCGAGGGGGGCAGCGATGCGTGAGATTTCCTGCGGGAACTTCGCCCCCCACGGCCCGCATGTGTTCACGCTCGCGCCGTGGGGTGAGGTCCGCTGCCCGGGCCGGCCCGTCAACGCGACGCCCAGCAGCTCGAGCTCGGTGCGCGGTGGGTAAGCGCAAGGACAGCCGGGTGCCGTCCGCGGCGCAGGCGGCGGCGCTGATGACCCGCCGCGTCCACGACGACAACGCGCAGTATTTCGCGTCCTACGGCGAGCGGTACCGGCCCGACATGCAGCCGTGGGGTGAGCCGGTGTGGGCCGAGTTCTGCCGGTGGCTGCAAGCGACCGGTGGCCGGCCCTACTGCCGGCACATCTGGCGGACCGACATGCTCACCTGGTCGATGGTCACCAAGGCGCTGCTGTGCGCCCGGTGCATGCTGTCCCCGATGATGGCGATGTCCGGCACCGCTGAGGATTGGACCTGCGACCTTTGCCGCCAGTTGCGGCCGGTGCAAGAGCAGGGGTTTGAGGCGACGTTCCTGACGACCCCGGCGCACACGATGCCCGATGGGCGGATCTGGCCTCCGGTGCAGATCACGTTCGGCACCTGCCTGGGGTGCCGCACCTCGGCTGGGCTGGCTAAGGCGCTGCACGGCATCTTCGCGGGGGTGCTCGCATGAGCGCCGCGCTGCGCCGCCGCGCCCTCGCCCGGGGCAGCGGCATGGAAATCTGGGGACCGATCCCCGGCACCACCGCGCATATCTTGTGGGGCGGGCCAGGCGACTACCTGCAATATTTCGCCCGCGACCCAGCCTCACCGCAGTCAGAGGCGCACGGCCAGCGCATCGAGCACCCGGCTGCCAACGGCACCTATGACGACCTCACCGCCGCTCAGAACGCGGTGGACGCCTTTGCTAAGGCGTATCAAGCTGAGGTCAGCAGCGATCCGGAAGGGGGATCCCTCCCAAAATGACGACCACGACCAAGACCACGACCGAACGCGCTCAGCTGGGCAACTGGCCCGGCTCCTGCGGCGACCCAAGCTGTTTCGCGCACCTGACCCGCGACCGGGCCGGCTGCCGCTGCCCACGGTTCAAAGCCGAGCGCCAGCCCGGCTATCACATCACCAAGGCGAACCTCGACTGCCCGGTCCACGGGACCGCCGCTGAGCCGCTGCCCGTGCCGGCCAGCACAGTGCTGGGGCTCGACCTTGGCGATGCCGCGCGGGTGGTGATCGGCACGCCCGGCAACGGCAAGCACCGCCAGCGGCGGGCACCACGGCCGGCCGACCTCGATGACATCTGCCACCGGGAGATCCTTGGCACCGATGACATATTCACCGGCTGCCCGCAGTGCGGGCACCTGCTCGCGGTTCACATCGGGACCAAGGGCTGCCCGGTGTGCCTGGTCGAAATGATGGCCGCTGCATGGACCCGGCGAGCGGACGGGAGGTGATCAACCATGACCCCTTGGCACACGCTCATCCTGCTCATGCTGCTCGCCATCTTGGCGGCCATCGTCTTTGTGGCCATCTGGGCGTCCGGCCGGCGCAGCCGCAGGACCCGGCGATGAGCGGCCAACTGACAGCGGCCGAGTCGGGGAGTAGCTACCCGCTAGGCGATCCGCCTGATCTGGGCTACTCGCTCGCGGACTGCCCGCACTGCCGCAAGCGGCTGGACAGCGCACCACCTGACGACTGCCCGGATCCCGGTGCCCATGCTGCCCGATAACCAATGGACCGAGCTTGCGGTCACGGTGGCGGTCTCCGTCGTGGTCGCGGTGCTCATCTGGTCGGCCGCCCGCGCGGTTCTGCTGACGATCGCTGAACGCGCCGGGCGCGGCAAACGGGGCGGTGGTTAACGAGTGGCCGCCGTCAAGGTGCCGCAGAACACCATCTGCTCAGAATCGGCACCTGCCCCCCGGCCGGGAGGTCACGCTCCCGGCCGGCGGGGTTACCCCTTAAGAGCCGGGGCGGTGGCGCCTCAGGAAACGCCGCCGCCAAGGTGCCCCGTCCAGTAGTTTCGCCCCGAGGGTGCCTGCGCCCCGTCGTCCCAATGGCGGCGGGGCGTTCCGCTTGGCGGCTAGGCTCGACCGGTGAGACGACGCCACCCCGGGCAGCGCCCGCGCCGCCGCCCGCATCATGATCTCAAACCGTTCAGCGACACCGAGGTCTATCACCTCGCGTGCCCGTGCTGCGATAGCCACGTTGACATGCTGGGCGCGAACCTGCGCCGGCTGACCGACGCCGCCCGCGCGCACTACGGCCCGGAGGGCGCGGTTGCCCTCGACATGAGCGAGCTACCGGAAGCGGATTGGTCGCGGCCGGTGGATGACGAACTGCTCGCGCTGGCCGTGGTCCACGCGATGCACCTGACCGACCCCTAGCGCGGCTCTGTGCGGCTCTGTGCCGCGCCGGCGGGCCGGGCCACCCCTCACTGCCCGGGGCGGCCTGTTTGGCTGCGAGGCGCTGAGCCCGCCACGCCCGGCCCATGAAAACGCAAAGACCGGCCCGGCCCCCCCGTGGGAGAGGGGACCGGGCCGGTTGCGCCTCAGCGACGGACTTAGGCTACACACGCCCACTTGAGGAAATCGACCGCCGCCTGCGCATTGTCCTTGGTCACCGTCAGCCAGCAGCCCGAAACACCGATCGGCATCGCCGCGTTGTACGCGTCGACCAGGTTCTTAGCCGTCGCGAACTGGGTGGTCAGCCCCATCCATAGGGCTTGGTTCGGGTCGGGCAGCTGCGCCTTGGCGGCGGTCAGCAGGTTCGTGAACGCCACCAGATCCTTTTGCGCGCCCTGGCTCTGCACCGAGAGCACCTGCGCGCCCGCGCACATGCCGGGGATCCCGCACCGCAGGTAGGCGTCGTTGATGTCCTCCCCCGGCTTGGCCATGTTGTCGGCACCGGGGACGTAGACCAGATCACGGCCGGGCGCGGAGATCAGCCCGTGCCCGCGGCGCTTGGCCTTGTTGATGAACACCGAGTGCGCCAGCGCCGGATGCTGCTTTTCCAGCGCCGGGGCGGGGAACCCGTCGCCCTTTTCCATGTCGTGACAGACCCACGCGCCGGCGGTCATTTCGGCTGCGTCGTAGGCGTCGAAGCTGGAAAACATGCGGACCGGTGTGCACCGGTAGCCGGGCACCGCGCCGCCGATCACGTAAGAACCGGGCGTGTCGTACGCCGCTCGTGCGACGCCGTCGTTGAGGCTGCGGACGTAGGCCATCTGGCCCCACGGGGTTATCCAGCTGATAGTTGCCATGCCGGACCCTTTCGATCGTCGATCGTTCAGGTGGCCGCTGCGGCGGGGGTCACCGCTTGGCAGGTGATGTAAACCTTGAGGTCGGTCCCGCCCTTGGTCCGCCAGATGAACCGGTAACCGATGGCGTGCGGGCCGGACGGCACCAGCGGCGACATTTCCAGCAGCGGCCGGAACGGGCCGGCCAGGTGCCGGAACCCGGCCGAGATCGCGGTCTCATGGCCGGGTGGGCAGAGCAGCGTCACCTCAGTCAGAGCGGGGGCTGCGGGGTCGGCACCTGCGTGCAGACCAGCGGGGACCGGCGTCTGCGTGCACACCGCCGCCGCGAACGATGAGACCCCATCGGTGCAGCTGATGGTTTCGGTTTCCGGCTGGCAGACGCACGGCGGGGTGGTCGAGGCCGAGCCGATGATCCCGGCCGCAGCGAGCGCGCCGAGTTTGACTGCTAGGGGGATGGCCATGTCGAAACCGCCTTGACGTAGGCCGCCAAGGCGGGGGGGTAAGACTCAAGGCGGAAATCGGGGTGGAACTGCCCGCATTCGGGCGGGCACACGGGCTTGAGGTCGAAATAGATCAGCCCGAGCAGGTGGTGACGGGTTACCCCGTCGAACAGGTCGGTAACGTCGTTCGGCATGTTCTTGGTGTCCGGGCTGACGGCGGTCTCCGCGATGATCACCGGCCCGGTCCACCACGTCGCGAGTTCGGCCAGGCTGTGCGCGAACCGGTGCTCAAAGCTGTCGCCGGGCACGTAGTAGTAGCCGTCCAGCCCGACCCAGTCGACGTAGCTCGCCCCGGGCCAGTAGTGGCCGAGGTCGTCGGTTGAGGTGGTGGGCGGCGACTGGCTGGCCGAGGGCTGCCACATCCACGTCACGTCGTTGGTGCCGACCACGGTGTGCACATGCCGGTAGGCGGTGATGAACCCGCCCGGATCCTGGCCCCAGGTGTACCAGGCACCGTTGGGTTCGGGGGCGAAGCTGAGTATGACCGGGTGGCCCATCGCGGTGATCTGGTCGCGCAGCTGGGACAGCCACGCGTCCTGCGATCCGCTGGCGACCGATTCCAGCGTGATGCCCTGCCCGGAGGTTGAGGCGCTGTCGCGGAGCAGGATCTCGATCACCGGGGTCGCGCCGTTGGCGACCCGCAGCGCGGAGTGAATGAACGTCGGGGACAGCGGCGACGCCATCGACACGTAGCGGACCATCAGTTGCGCGGTCGAGTGGGTCGCGGCGTCCCACGCGGCCAGGTCGGTCGTGGCGGCACCGGTCATCGGCGCGGTCAGCTTCATCGGCGGCGGCAGATCCGAGCCCGGCGGCGGCGTCGGTGAGGGCGGCGGCGGCGGGTAGCTGGTCGTCGGTGCCGGGTAGGTCCGCGACGGTGCCGGATAGGTGCGGTTCGGCGCCGGGTAGGTCTTGGTCGGTGCCGGGTAGGCGACCGGCACGACCCCGGATCCGGGCGACGGCTGGCGGACCGGGCAGCAGCCGGCCGGGCTGGTCGTCGGAGGGTGGCTCGAGCTGGGCGTGCCGGTCGCGGCCGGGCTCAAGCTGGCCGGTGCCGGGCTCAGCCCCGGCATGATCGGCAGCGAGGTCGCGCCGTCGCCGTTGCTGAGGGGGATGAACACGGCGGCGACCGCGCCGAGCACCATGAGCACGGCGACGCCGGCCAGGGCGAGGGAGGTTGAGCGGGGTTTCGCGCTATGACGGGGGTTGCGCGTCATGCAACCGGACCTCGACTTTCTTGCGGGTGACCCAGCCTTGGCGTGTGCACGTCGCGATGCCGTACAGCCGGATCTGACGGAGCACGACCAGGTACCAGAGCCCGGCGAGCGGCATGAGCAGCACGCCGCCGAGGATTGACCAGGCCGACAGATCCGAACGCGAAAGGCACGCGAGCCGCGTAGCGAGGATCAGCGGCCACATGAACAGGCCCGCCAGCGATCCTATGAGCAGCTGCCCGGAGGCGGGCCACGCCGCGAGAACGAGCGCGGACGCGGCGACGCCGGCGGTGAACGCGCCCAGCTGCCAGACCGAGAACCACCATCCGTAACTGGCGATCGGCAGATACCTGAGTCGCCAGATCTGCCGGATCGTTGAGGCGCGCATCCACCGGACCCACTGCCGCAGGTGGTGGCTGATCTTCTCCGGGTAGGCCGGGAACGCGACGGCGGTTGGCTGCTGCACGACCCGCCCGCGCATCAGCGCGAAAAAGGTCAGCATCGTGTCGTCGCCTAGCGTGACGGGGATCCCGGCGAACGTCTCACCGAGGTAGGCGTCGACGCACTCGCGGATCATCGGCCCGCGGTAGAGACTGAACGCGCCGGGGGCGATCAGCACGTTGCCCCGGGCGGTGCTCTGGCTGGACATCGCGAACAGTTGGAACGCGAGCGACCGCGCGCCCATCGACCGGGTCAGGATGTTCTGGCTGTAGTTGCTGGCCCACTCGACCCCGGCGACCGCCTGCACGCGCGGGTCAGCGAACGGGCGCAAGCCCTGCTCAAGCGCGCGGGGCTCAAGCGCGGAATCGCTGTCGATGTTGCAGTAAATGTCCGCGTCCCAGTCGGCCCGCCAGCACGCCGCCTGCGCGTGTTTCTTGCCCGCGTTGTCCTGCCGCAGGAACGTGACTTCGGGGTATGCCTCCGGGATCCCGGCGTAGGACACCTTGGACCCGTCGTCGCAAACGATGACCCGGTCGGCCTTGCGGGTCTGGCAGCGCAGCGAGTCGAGCACGCGCCGCAAGTACGCCGGGTCCTCGTTATAGCAGGGGACGATCACGCACACCCGCAGCCCGGCCGGCGGGTCGGCGGTGTAGGGGCGGCCGAGCCACGCCATGACGACCTGCGCGGTCACGGCGGACAGCGCTAATGCCCACACGACCGCCGCAGCTGGGGGGATGTGCTCAGCGCGGATGAGCCGCTGATGCAAGATCACGCTCGCGCAGCCGAGCAGCAGCAGCGGGATGGTGATCAGCCAGCGCCGGGGCCGGTACCTGATTTCAGGGGTGACCGGGCGTGCCTGCCCGCCCGGGCGGATCGGTATGACAGATGCGAGCGGCGGCGGCGCCACAGCAGGCGGATCGCCAGCGCCGCCAGCATCGCCGCTCCGTAGCTGACCGCGAGCAGCCTCGGCAGCGCGTGCGCCCACAGATCGACGGGGATGGTGCCCATTGGTCGAGTCCATCACTCGTGCCGGCCCCGCTGCCCCGTCGTGGTGATCGTCTGCGGGCCGATCTGCGGCGGGGTGTAGGTGACCTGCACCTGCCCCGTGTCCGGGTCGCCTGGGGCGAGGTCGGGCCGGTGGGTGTGCGGCGCGAGCCACGCCGCCAGCGCGGACAGCGCGAACGCGATGATGACCGGCAAGTTCTGCCGCTGGTCGGGGGTGAGGTGGTCGTGCAGCCACGGCACCGCCTCGACCAGCACCGCCGAGAGGTAGCCCGCTATCAAAGTCGCGGCCGGGCCAGCCGCCGCCTTTTGCTCAATCGGGCCACCGGCCATCAGGTGATCAGCATCGACACGTCGTTGTCGCCGTCATCGACGCGGCGCACCACGGCGGCGTGAGCTTTCGGCGGGATCGCGGCGGACTGCCGCCCCTTGTCGTAGCCGAGGGGCACCTCGGCCGTCTTGGCATCGACGCCGACCCAGTCCACGCGGACGACCGCCGGCTGGTTGGAAAAGAACAGCAGCCGGTCGAACGCCTCGATCAGCGCGACCGGGGTGACGGCGCCCTTGCCCTTGTTGAGGAAATGCGGGTGCATGTCGGTCTCCCCTTCACTTGTTGGTGGCTGGCCGACGCCAGCCATCAGCAGCCCCCGCAGCTGGGGGACTGTGCCGCGGAACGCCGAGCAGTCACACGGCCCGGCGACCCCGGCGATGATCGCCTTGTCGGTGAACTGCAACAGCGACACGGCCCGGCCGCCGTACGGTGCCCATTGCGCGGGCACGACGTGGCCATACAAGGCGGCGGCACCGGCTGGGCCGGGCACGACGTAGTTGGACGCCCAGAGCACATCCACGAAAGTCGTGTCCTGATTGCCCCAGTACCAGCGCGGGATGTAGCCGATGACCGGCTTTCCGGGGTACAGGTGGCGCAGCCGCGACACGCATGAGCGGGCCGTCACCATGTCCGGCCGCGAAGTCGAGGGCTCAATGTCCACGGCCAGGGCGAACCCGGTGAGGTCGCCGGCGACCCGGTGGAAAAAGTCGGCCTGCCCGGAGCCGTTGCCCTGCTCAAGGAACAGGTACGCGCCGGGCACGAACCCGGTAGCGCGGGCTCGCGCGAGCATTTCCGGCTTCTCTGGCTGCCAGCGCGGGTTGATGTAGCCCGTGCCTTGGGTGACCTTTTCAAACCCGAACGCCATCGAGCTATCGACGGCACCCCAGTTCACGTCGCCTTGGAATGAGGACGCGTCGGGACCAAACAGGGTCATGGCTTTGCCTCTCGTTACGGCTTGGGGCACGGCGGCGGGGTCGGCGGCACGCTGATGCCCTGGTTGGCGGCGAGGCGGCGGATCTGCCGCCATTCGGCTTGCGCGATGACGCACAGTCGCACGTCGGTTTGGCGCTGCTGGTCGTACAGGTTCGCGACGGCCACGCCGATGATGATCACCGACGCGGCACCGATCAGCACCAGCAGCGTGACCGTGACCTGCACCAGCCACAATCGCCGCCTCATTCGAGGTGGAACAGTGCCACCAGCCCGATCGTCGCCAGCGGCAGCACCAGCCCGGTCACTACCGCCAGCGCCACCTGCCACGCCCGCGTGCGGCGGGTCAGCTGCGCCTGATCCTGACGTTCCTGCCATCCCCCGACCGCCCTCTCCAGATGGCTGAGCCGCTGTTCTAGGCCGGGGATCATTGCGCGCTCAAGGTCCGCGACCCGCTCCGTCAGCGCCCGGTGCGCCTCTTCCCACCGGCCGAAATCCACATAGCGGTGATTGGGATCAGTCACGGCCGGCCCCCCGTCGCTATTTCTTGTGCTTGCGCTTGTGCTTCTTGTGCGGCTTGACGCGTACGGGGGTCGCGTCGACGGCGGCACCCATGACTGATGACCAGTCGTGCCGCTCCGAGTTGAATGGGGTGATCGTCGCCGTGCCATCGGCGTTAAAGACGTACTCACCGACCAGGAAAACGACCGGCCCGCCGGCGACCTCGCCGCCGTAGGGGTAATCAGCGAGCCATAGCTCACACACCATCGCCGTGAACCCGTCAGCGAAGAACAGGCCAAGGTCGACGGGCTCGCCGCCGAGCGCGAGCAGGTCACCCGGCTGGACGGTGAACGGGTCCGCGAACGCGACCCGCTGGTATCGCTTGAGCGCTTGGCTGGCGACCGCCTGGGCGTTGCCTGCGGTGTAGACCCCGGCGCTGCTGATGTCCATGATGTCCTCACGCCGGCCGAACGCGGCCTCCTGCGCGCTGTTGGTCACCGAGGTCGTGGCGAACGTCGCGGCGGTCTTGCCGGTGTCCCACGTCGCCTGATACCGGACGTACAGCGTCGTCGGCCCGTCCCCGATCGACCGGCCAGCGGGGTCGCCGGTGATCAGGTACCGGTTGCTCGCGGTGGGCAGCGCGAACACCGACAGCGTGTTGGCGTCGCCGGGGCCGGTGCGGACCATCCACGTCAGGCCACCCTTGTGGCAGCCAAGATTGAGCAAGTCGGTGATCGTCTGCGCCCCGGAGTCGACGGTTTGACCCGTCCAGATCCCAGACGGTGCGCCGATGCCGGGGTTGACCCACGGCAGCCCGCGGCCGATGGCGGCGTTGACCGCGTTGTCAAAGACGCCGGTCCCCCAGCTGCCAGTCCACAGCGCGAGGTAGTCATCCCCGAACGCGCCGGCGCCGTGCGCGGTGACCTGCCACCCGTCTTGCCCGGGGACGGGTTCATCGAGGATCCCCGCCCAGGCGACCGCGCCGCCGCGCCACGCCTGCACCAGCCGGCCGGGGTTCAGCGCGTTACCCCGCCACCCGGCTGAGACCGCCAGCGTGCACTGCATCTGATTGCAGCCGCCCGGCGTGCTGAACGAATAGCTGAGCCCGGTGACCGACCCCTCTTGGCTCAGTAGCCGCTGATCCGACCCGTCCGCCTTGCTGGTCATGATCTGGGTCAGGTCCGACGCCATCAGGCCACGACCCAGTTGGCCGGGTTGTTCACTGCGGTCTGTGTCCCCGCCGGTGAGGCGATGGACGCGGCGGTGGGCTGAGCCCAGGTGAACGAGTAGGCGCGCAACGTCACCGCGCCGTAGGTGGCGACCAGGCCGCGCACAAAGTCGGCCGATTCGCCGTTCTGGTCAGGGCGCGGGATGTGGCGGAACTGTGCCGTGGTGTCGTTCTGCGTCCACGCGACGATCACGGCGGTGACCGGCTGGCCGGGCTGCTGAACGGCGTTCTGGATTAGCTGCGCCAGACCCGGCTGCCCATCTACCCACGCGTCGATTTGCGCGGCGGCCGGCGGCACTGTGGTCATGGTCCCCTCCGGTGTAGCAAGGTGCCCCGGCAGGTGATCGACGGGGAGCCGGTGGTGGATGCCCACGACGCGGTGAGCTTCATCGTGAACGGTGCCGTGGTGTCAATGCTCTGGCTTGGGGTGGAGCCGTTCGCGAACCCCAGGGACGCATTGTTGCCGATGCCCGAAAGGATGTTGCCAGACACGACCGACGCGCCGCCGAACGTGCCGATGACGAACGCGCCACCGGCCCCCGTTGCCGTGCAGAGCGCGATGAACCGGAACTGCCACCGGAACCCAGCGCCCGCGTTGAACTGTGTTTGACCGATCGCCGTCGTATTGCCCGCTGTCGTGCCGCCTAGCTGCGGGTTGAGCGTCAGTGCTTGCTGTGTCGAGCCCCAGGTGCCTGAGCCGAACGCGACCAGTTCATATTCGGTGCCGAGGTTCGGCCCGGCGATGTCGGTGGGGATCGTGAACGACGCGCTGAGCAGGTTGTCGGTGGCCTGGGTGACGGTGGTTATCCCGGTGTCGGTGATCGTGGAGTCCACCCCGGCCGCGATCAGGGCGTTGAGCCGCGCCTCAACCGAGTACGCCTTTTCACTGGTCATCGGCCAGCCGCCCGGTCCATCCACCACCGCGGCAGGTACGTCGCGGTGAACCCCGGCACCCCCTGCGCGGCGTAGACCAGCAACCGGTTGGTGATCTGTGGATCGACCGACATGGGGTGCCCGGAGTAGCGCTCGATCGACTGGGTCAGCGAGTACGCCTGATCCCGGTCGGTGTTCGACCCGGAGACCAGCCCGAGCGGGTGGTTGGTGTCGGGCGGGTCAAGCCACACGTTTTGCAGCACGCTTGAGCCCGCTTGGTTCATGAGCACCAGCGACCCGGTGACATCCATGATCAAACAGTCGAGAAACCGATCGGCGGTGTTGCTCGATGTGACGGTGAGCCCGAAATACGCCGAGACCGAGCCCGACGGGATCGCGTTGATCGGCAGCGTGACCGCGCCCATGTCGACGTAGCCGTTGGTGATGTCCGCGTTCGGCGTCACCGTGCGGGTCAGGTTGACCGAGGCGACCGCGCCACCCGAGTAGGGGTACTGCCGCAGCTGCACCGTGAGGGTCCGCGAGTTGGCCGGCGTGTTCCACGTCCCGGCGATCAGGTAGACGACGTGCGTCCCGTTGAACCTCGCGTTGAGGTTGACCCCGGTCGGCGGCGGCACCAGATATTCGGTCGCCCCGTTGGGCGTGTCGGCACCGTTCCCGACCGCGCATATCGGCTGATAGGTCGGGGGAGCGTCCCGGCCCGGGGCGTGCACAAGCAGCGACGCCAGGGGCAGGATCCCGGTCGCGCCGTAGGTCAGCCGGACCTTGCCGTTGAACCCGTTACCGCCCGACGCTCCCGCCTTTTGGCTGCCGCCGCCGCCGCCGCCGCCCGGCCCCTTGTTCGGCGGCTGACCGTTCGCGACGGGCGTCCCATCCCAGTTCCCGCCCGAGCCGCCAGGCCCGCCGCCGGTCACCGCCGAGCCGCCGTTGCGGGTGTCGTTGTCGCCACTGTGCCCAGCTGAGCCGGTCCCGCCCGAGCTTCCGCCGCCGCCGCCAAAGTTGTCCCCGTTGGCATTGGACTGATGGCCGTTCCCGCCGGGGTAGCGCACCGCATTGCTGGACCCGGTGCCGCCCTTGCCCCCGCCCCACGTCACGCCGGCCCATCCGCCCATCCCGCCGTTGGCGCGGACCTGGGGACCGGACTGCCCCGACCAGAATGAGTCGCCGCCGCTGCTGCCGGGGTTCGTGGATGACCCGCCGTTGCCAGCGGCACCGACCGTCGCCGGGTAGCTCGACAGTGGGGTCACGGGGATCTTGTACTCAGCGGAATACTCACCTGCGCCACCGCCGCCGCCGCCGATCGCCGGCCCGGAGCCACCGGTCCCCTTCCCGGCACCACCGCCACCAGCGCCCCAGCATTCGGCCTTATCGACCTGGGTGACCCCAGCCGGTGCCGACCACGCGTTGCTGCCGGGAGTGGTGAATTCGGTAACCGTGGAAAACGCCGAGGGACCGGGCTGCGCTTGGAGCGCCAGTTCCGCGCGGGCCGCGCCGATGACCCCCGGCATTTCCGCGAAGATCCCCCGCGTCAGCGCCACGTTCGTCGCGGTCGCGGTCGCGGTCAGCGTCGCCAGATACGCCGACGCCTGCAACACCGGCTGGCCCTTGGTCCCCGATAGGCCGACCACCGATGAGTCCATCGTGTTCCACACGCTGACCACGTAGCGGATCACGTTGGTGTAGTCGAACCCGTAGTTGACCTGGCTGAGGTGGATCCCGATCCGCTGCCAATGCGGCTGCGACTCAATCGCCCCGGCGCGGCAGTACAGCCGCCCCGACTGCGAGATCGAGTTCCCCGACGTGTCGTAAAGGTCGAGCCGGACGTGCACCGTGCCCTTGTGCCAGTTCCCCCACTGCGCTGCGGTCGTGGCGAGCCCCAGCCAGATCGTCGCCTTGGGCCGCAGCGAGATATCGACCGCAGCGGGCAGGTAGCTGTCGTAGACGGGGTAGTCCTGCGCGGTCCTGGCCCACTTCGCGGAGTGCTGCCCGGTGACCGGCGTCACGTTCGATTGGAACCATTGGTGGTTGTCGACGGCGGTCTGCACGGGGCCGGTGTCGATGTCCCCGTCATCGAAGTAGTGCACCTCATTGGCCGCCCCAGTTGAGACGACCTGCGGATCGAGAATCGCCCAGGCGGCACCGACCGGGGCGGTCAGCGCACCGGTCGCCTGAGTCCACGCCGAGCTCGAGTCGGTGATGTTCGACCCGGCGAGCCGAGCCCCGACCTGGGTTCCGTTCGCGTCGTAGAACAGCGCGCCGACGTTCGCGCTCCGCGCCGAGACCGCAGTGCGGAACCACCCCGAAACGTTGACCGTCTGCCCCGGGCGGACCCGCAGCGCCAGCGTCGAATAGGACGCCGCCGCGCAGTGCAGCGCGTCCATGTTCCCAGCTGCGGCCGACGTGAGCGCCAAGCTGGCCGGTGCCCCGTGGGACTGCGCCGTGCTCCGGGCGATCGAGCAGTTGGTGCCCGGCACCCAGTTGGCGATCCCCGCGTCGAACCCGGTGGCGTCGCCGCGCAGAAAGTTCGTCGTGGTGCCGTAGCTGTCGAGCAGCAGCGATGAGGTCGGCTGATCCCAGATCTGCGACGGGACCGGGAACACGATCTGCTCAGCCACGTCGTTGCGCCCGTAGGGCAGCGCCGGAAAGCTCACCGTGACATAGGTCACTAGCTGCTGTTCGGTCAGGATGTCGTTGAGCGGCACCGAGGGCGCGGCGCGGAAGCAGTCGAACACCAGCGGCGGGCCACCGTCGCGGGTCCACACCAACTGCCAGGTGTCCTCATCGACCAGCATGAGCAAGATCTCGCGCGCCGCCGCGAGTGTGTCCCGGTCCGGGGCCGTGATCTTGATAGGCAGGCTGATCGTCCGGTTGCTTGACCGGCGGCCAATAGGACGCTCGCCATCGAGCAGGCCGGCCGCTAGTAGCTCGACCACCGGCTGCGGAGCGCCGAGGTCGTACGACGGTGCCAGCGTGAACGCCGCGCCGGCGCAGATGGGGATCGTGGACGGGATGCCGCCCTCGGCGCCGAGTAGTTCGATCTGCCCGGCGATCACCAGCGAGTCAGCCACGCGTCAGCCCCCCAGCGTCGCGGCGCGGCGGGCGCCTCCGTTGAGTGCTTCACCAACGGCGCGGCCGGTGCGGACGGGCTGCTGATGTGTCAGCTGGCGGATAGCGCGAAGCTCAGCCAGCACCGCGCGCAGCGCCGCGGCCACGTCCTTGAGGTCGGCTTGGCTGGACACGTATTCGGTGCCGGCCTCACCGAGCATGTACTCAGCGCCGGTCTTGAGCCCGACCCCGGCGACCGGTTCGGTGATCGCCCCGCCACCGGCCATGAACTGCCGGTAGCTGCCGTTGGTGTACGCCTCCCACGCGCCGAGTCCTTGCGTCAGGTACTTCGCGCGGGCGTTGCGCGCGTTGACCAGCGGGTCGAAAATGTTGCCTCTCACAAGCTGGCCGAGGATCTGCCACAAGCCTTTGGCCTGCCCGAACGGGGTCATCGGACCGACCGCGTTGGACCGGCCACCGGATTCGGCCATCGCTATCGCGGCCATCAGGTGTGACAAATTCCGCGCCCCGCCCGCCTGCATCCACAGCGAGGCAAGCTGCGATTCCCCGAACGTGCCCGCGCCCGGCCCGCCCTTGGCGCTGAACCCGCCCGGGGGGATACCGGTGCCCATCAGTGGCCCCGGCCCGTGCAGGCCGATGACAATCGGCCCCTTGCCGGGGCCACCCTGGCTGATCACGGTGTTGGCGTCCTTGACCAGCGCGACGTGTCCCGGTGGCACCCCGCCGCCCGGGTTGGTGTAGAACGCGAGCCCACCGGGCTGCGGGCCGGTGCGCTTGACCCACGCGTACTGCGCCTCGGATGTGCGCGGCGGCAAGATGCCCAGTGCCTTGCCATAGACGTAGGAGACGAACCCGGAGCAGTCCGCGCCGCCGGGGACGTTCATCCCGCCCCACACATACGGCACCTGGCCAATCCATTTCATCGCCTCGCGGACGGCCTTCATCCCGCCCGAATGCTGGTCGATCCACACCTGCCAGAGCTTGAGCGCGAACGTCTCAGTCGGCGCGTCACCGATCCGGTACGACCCGCCGGGCGCTTTCTGCGCGCTCGCTGCGGTCAGATCTCCGACCTCCCCACCTGCGGCCATGCCGGGGTAGATCACGGACGCGGTGCCCTTGTTCACCGCGTCCATCGCCTTGCTGCCGTAGCTGGTCGCGGACGATGCGCGGATCACCCACTCCTTGTTGGACAGCGGGAACAGCCCAGCGCGGTCATCGGTCGGGCCACCTGGACCGCGCACCGGCCCGCCTGCGGCGAACCCGGCCGCGCGCATGTCCGCCGCTGACGGGTAGTGGGCCAGCACGCCGCGGGGCACGTTGACCCCAAATTTGAGGTAGGTCGAGTGCCGGTTCGGGATGTTGTTGATGGCCGTGGTCAGGTGGTTGACCAGCGTCTTGGCCGTGGACGACTTGACCCCGGACTGCTCAAGGTCGTGGATTAGCTGCTGCCGGTCTTTCTGCGTGGCCTTTGACTTGTCACCCGTCGTCTTGATCGCGTCCGCGAGGTTGTTGATATCGGTCCGGACCCTCGGCGTGTTCGCGTGCAGGCGGTTCAGCTGGGCACCGAGCCCGGACATGAACTGCTGCGCGAGCGCTTGCGACTTTTTGGTCAGGTCGTTCACCGGCTGCGCGGCTGAGCGCATGTCGCCGCCGAGCCGGCTGGTCTGCCCACTGACCCGGCCAAGCTCGTTAGCGGCGCGCGGCGCTACCCCGCCCGGCCGGCCGAGCGTGTCCAGTTTGCTGTTCATGCCGGCGATGACCGGGTCGACCTGATGGCCGACCCCGGTGATGGTCCGGCCCAGCTGCCGCCACGACTCAAACGCGCTGCTGCCCTTGGCCCCGGTGCCAAACGGCCGGTCCCAAAACGTCGTCTGCGCTCTCTGATTCTGGGTGACCGACGACAGCACCGGCTTGAGGACCATGTCGGTGATCAGCCCGGCGATGACCGCGACGCCGCCCGCCCGGGCAAGACCAGCCGCGATCCCGGACCGGCCGAACATCTTTCCCCACAGCCCACCGCGTCCCGCCGAGCCAGCCGCCGCGCCCGCGCCCGCCGCCTCAGCCGCGCCCGCGCCCGCGCCCGCCGCAGCGCCACCGGCCTTGCCCGCCAGCCCAGACGCGGCGGCCATCGTGTCCGCCGCCTTTTGCATGTTCTTTGAGGCGAGCAGCATCGTGTCGCCGGCACCGACCATCGCCGTGCCGATCTTCCCGCCGGTCAGCTTGTTGAGGATCGCGGAGAACGTGCCCCACCCGGTTTTCATCGCGTCGAAAACGCTCTTGATCCGCCCCGCGCCCTTACCGATCAGCAGCAGGTAGGTGAGCGCCTGCACAAAGATCGGGTGCTCGCTCAGCTTCACCGCGACGGCCATCAGCGGATTGGCGATCATCCACAGCGCTTTGCTGTTCGCCGGGGTCGTCATCGCCGCCAATGACGAAATTATGTTCTTGAGGAAAATGAACAGGTTTGCCAGCACCGGCTTAATGACCGGCCAGTCCTGCTTCCATTGGTTGACGATCGCATGGAAACCGCTGTGCCCGGACAGCGTGGTAGCCCAGTTCTTAAACGCGTCGGTCATCTTGACCAGGCCACCGCTGACCGTGGTCGAGAACGGCAAAAACGCCTTGATGATCCCCCAGATTCCGGCGAACACGTTGGCGATGGAATGGCCGAGGTCGATCAGTACCGGCTTGACCGCAGGCAGCAGCTTGGTGACGATCCGCTCGATCCCGCCGCCTTGGATCTTGTGATCAAGCTGGGTCATCAGCACCGTGAACGCGTCACCGGCCGCGACGACCAGCGGCCGGATCGCCTTGAGCGCCGGCTTGATGTTCGCCAAGGCGATCTGTAGCGGCGCGAGCACCGGCCCGGCCAGCGAGTCGGCCCACTTCTTGTAGGCGGTCTGCGCGTCGCGGACCTCTTTGGCGAACTTCCGCACGAGCGGCGGGGTCTGCTTGAGCAGCTTGGCGTACTGATCCTTGGCCGCTTGGCTGCCCTTCGCCGCCGCCGCCTGCGCCTTGTTGAGATCCGAGACCTGGCCGAGTAGCGGCTTGAGCGCGATCCCGTAGGCGGCGAGCCCGGCACCAGCTGCGGCGGTCGCTGCGGCCAGCCCGCCCATCGCCACGACCAGGCTCGACACAAGCGGTTCCGCGAGCCCGGTGGCGAGGTTCAGCCCGGCCATGACCCGCGTGGCCATGCTCGCCTTTCGGCTAAAGATCGTGAACGCGTCCCCGGCGCCGGTCACATGGGAGGCGAACAGCGCGGTCTGTTTCCCGGCCTGCTGTAGCGCTTTGCCGTGCTGCTTGAGCAGCGAGTCCTGCTGCTTGAGGGTCTTGTTTTGCCGCTGCACCGCCCCATCGGTCCGTTCGACCGTGCGGCGGAAGTTGTCGAACGCCTTGGACCCGGTGACATCGTCGCCCGTGATCAGGTAGCGCAAGATCGTCGGCATCGCTGCGCCTCCTGAACATGGCTAAGACCCCCCGGCCCGGCCGGGGGGTGGATGAGGGACCGGGCTCAGCCGGTGAGTTTGCGTGTCGTGTCGTCAATCGCCGCCTGCACGGCGGCCTTGAGGTTGGTACGGGACTCAAGCAGCGGGCGCTCAAACCAGCCCGGCTTGCCGGTTTGATGCACCCAGTGCCACTTGCGGCGGTTGGCCCCGTGGGCGAACACGGGATGACCCCAGCCCCGGGCCAGGTTCGTCCACCCGGGCAGCAACGTCATGCCGGGAGGCATCATCCGCCCGTCTGCGCGGATCTCGATGGTGACCCGTGAGCCGCCCGCGCGGACCCGCGAAGAGACGGTGTTGGCGATCTCGCCGCGGAACGTGTGCGCCTGCGACTTCGCCCGCATCGTCAGGATCGACTCTTTGGTCTTGAGGACTAGCGGCTCTGCCTCGGCGGTCAGCCGCCCACGCATGTTGCGCCGCAGATCGGCGGGCGCGACCTCAAGCTGCGCGGCGAGTTCAGAGAGCTTGCGGACTCCCGGCCCGCTTACCCGTACCCCGGACATTGACCTTGCGGCCTCCGTTCTGTGGGGGTGCGTTGGCAGCTGCGCGGCGCTCATCCTCGAGCTGGTAGAACGCCATCCACTCGCTGAGTTCGCGGCTGGATATCTCGCTCAGCAGCTGGGCGACGGTCTTGCCGAGGTCGCGGGCTAGGCGGAAGTAGAACCGCCGCTCTGGGCGGCTGCGGAGTTTCCCGCTAGTTCTTTCGTGTCCTCTTCGGACAGCCCCGACAGCGCGAGGCACCGTTCCCAGATCATGTTCAGCGCCCGGCCTGATAGCTGGCCGAGCGCGTGCACGTCCTGCTGGGTGAACAGTGGCTCCCCGGCTTCATCCACGATGCAGCGGGCGCACAGCTTGGCGCGGGTGTTCGCGGTGTCGGGGAACGCCTGCCCGTCGCGCATGACGAACGTGGACGCCTCATACTCATCCCGGCCCTCGCCGGTCAGCCCACGGACCCGGACCGTGCCGCCCCATTCCGGCACCTCGATGTCCTCGGTCGGCAGATCGGTCGCCTTGAGGATCGCGTCGCGGCCGAGCAGCAGCACCTTGTCTGCTGGCCCCTTCCCGTTGGCAGCGGTCATCAGTGAGCCCTTCCCGTTAGAGCTTCGCGGCCTCGGCCTCGATGGTCTTGGCCCGGTCGATCAGCTTGGTGATCTGGCGGCGCAGTCCACGGATCCGCTCAGCGAGCGTCGCGGCGTGCGCTTGGTGGTGGCTGGCCATCTTCCGGTGATGCGCCGCCAGCCGGTGATGAGAGGTGGTGCGGTGCGTGTGCCCAGCTGCGCCGGCCGCCGGTCCCTTGGCCTGCTTCTTGGCCTGCGCGGTGTGGTGCGCCGCTTGCTTGGCTGCGGCGGCGTGCGACGCCTGCACCTGCTTGTGCTGCGCCTCAAGCCGGTGCATCTGCTGGCGCAGCACCCCGGCTTTGTCGCGCAGCGAGTGCGCCTCCGCGAGCAGCCGCGCCTTGCGCATCCGCCGCTGCGCTGGCGACCCGCCCGGCTTGGGTTGAGCTTGGGCTTGGCTGCCGCTGCTCGCGGCCGAGGCGAACTGCCCACCTGCTGCCGAGCCGGGCGGCGCGTGGTTCGGGTTGAACCGCTCCGCGTAGCTCACGGCGCGGCCTAAGGGATCGTGACGTTCTGCGCCGGCACGCGGGTGATCGTGAACCCGATCTCGACCGAGGCGGGGTCGTCAATCGCGGTCTGCACCGACGCTGCGGTCACCTTGACCGGCCACACGTCCATTTTCTGACCGGTCACGTCCCCTTCCCACAGCGTCGCCACGTAGCCCGCCGTGTCTCTCGGCAAGACGGTCCGCACGTCGTTGCTGTTGCTGGACGCGTAGAACCGGATGGCCGAGTCGTCGGCGGTGATGCGGCCGGGGATCTTCGCGGTGAAGCGCCCGCTCATGTCCGGCACGTCCTGGGTGTCCGACGACACCGTAAAGCCGGTCATTTCCGCGATCTCGTTGGTCAGGTCGATCCCGGCGTTGAGTTCGGCCCGGGTGGGGCTGAGGTAGTTGGCCGAGGTCGCCATCCAATAGATCTTCCGGACGCCCTCGGAAACGTACCGAGAGGTCACGTTCAGCGGCGTAGGCGGCATGGGTCATCCCTCCGTGCTCTTGGTCTTGCTGGCCTTGCCGCCCGTTCGCGTGGCGGCCGCTTCCGCCGCCGTCATCGGGGCGGGCGCTTCGGGTTCGGCGTCAGCTGGCGGCGCGTTGTCTGCGGTGAGCAGCGTCCAGCCGGCGCGGTAATAGACCGGCAGCGCGGACTGGGGAACCTCCGCGACGTTGCCGGTCGGCGGGTGGATGATGTTGACGAATTCGGCTGAGCTTCCGGTGATCTCAGCGGCGGGCTCGCTCATGGGTTCATCCCTCAGTTCGTGTTGATGCAGGCGGCCGAGACCGTCGTGACAGCGGAGAATCCGAACGTGGCGAGGCCGGTGACCGGGTCGGCGTAGCGGACGGCGCGCAGCGGGATGATTTCGTCGGCACCGGCGGCGACCGAGACCGTGAATGGTGTTGTCTGCACCATCCCGTCGAGGGTGATCCCGGAGGGGATGACCATGTTGACGGTGATGGGGGAACCGGATCCGTTCTTGACCAGCAGCGCGAGCCCCGGCCCGGTCGGTGCGGTGTTGCCGGTGGTGGTGAGCGTGCCGGCGCCGGTCGCGTAGGTGATCGCCGCCCCGGCAGGCGGGAACGACTGAGCAGTGAGTGCAGCGGCCATCGGCCCGTCTCCGATCATTTGTTGGCTGGCCCGGGGTGGGCCGTCCGGCCACCTGGGCGAATTCGCCCAGGACCTAAAAGGGCTGGTCAGTGACTCGCGGGCGACCTGGGCGTTTGCGCGGCCGGGCTCACCGGCCGGTGAACGCGTCCACGGTGACTGAGAAGTCGATCCGCGCGAGCAGCCCGCCCGTGGTGTCGTTCTGCGCGAAGTTGTGCGCGCCGAGCCCGGCTTTCATCACCGTCTTGCGCAGCGTCGTGTCGTCGTTGATGACGAACCCGACCGCGTCGTACAGCTGGTAGGCGCGGGTCCGCGCGGTGAGGGTGTCCCGGTCGCCGTTGAGAACGCCGAGGGTGCAGTGCACCGTGTAGGACTCCCGGTCCCGCGACGATCCGAGATCCCCGAACCCGCTGGTCATTTCGACCGCGTCGACGCCGTCGCTGGGGGAGTAGCCGACCGCCACCGATTCCAGCGCGCTGCTGTCTTGGGTCGGCGGGCCGTCGATGATCTCAACGCCGTCAAGACCGGGCGCGGTGCCGAACATCGCGACCAGCGCGGCCAGGGCGTCGGGCACCGTTGAGAAGTAGCTCACGTCAGACCGCCGGCACGATGTCAGCCTCAAGCAGCTCGAGCACCCGCCGCGGCACCGAGAACGTGAACCCGGTACTGGCGGTAAAGATCTCTTCGCCCTGCAAGACCGAGGGCGGCGCCGACCCCCGCTGGGTGTCCCACAGATGCCGGCACTGTTCCTTCGCCGCTTGGATCCACCGTTCCTCAACCACCGGCCGGCCGACCCGATACAGCACGTCCCACGGCGGCCAGTAGAACGGCCCGGCCGTCGTCAGCTGGTCAACGATCGCCGCCTCGGCGTCCCACCGCAAAGCCGAACCCGGCCACGCCGGGCCACCGGGCCACACCGACGTGACCGAGGTCACCGTCAGGATCGGCCGGTGGGTCAGCACCAGCCGCCAAGTGCCCTGCTCGACCCGGTCGGTGTAGGTCCGGGGGATGCACGTGCCGATCTTCGCCTCAACGAGTTCGGTTGAGGCTTGCATGAACGCGAGCAGTTCATTGTCCTGGGCGTCGCTGGCCAGGTTGAGGTGATCGTGGATCTCACCGAGGCCGACGATCGACCGGTAGTCCCGGACGTTCTCATAGACCGGCGCGGGCGCGGTCCCCGGCCCGGTTGATGACCAGGCGAACTTGTGGATCCCCACGTCGGCCAACGTGTAGTCGTAGAACACGACCCAGTCGCCGGCGACCTGGCTGCCCGCCGGCGGCGACGGCGCCGGGGAGACCAGCGTGCCATCGGGTTTGGTGATCGCCAGCGCGACGTTCCCCGGCGCGGTCGTCTGTCCCTTGATCGTGAACACCGAGTGGTAGACCTGGCCGACGCACAACATCAGGGCTCACCTCTCGCCGTTGCTGAAACTGCGCCGCCGCCGACAGCGTGACCACGGGAAGCGGAATCACCACTGACGGCGGCGGACGTTGATTGCCCGCCGCTGGCCGACGCGGCGCGGCCAGCGCCGGTCACCCCGGCTGGGGTCTTGGCCGTCCCGGACGCGGTCGCCCTGGCGAACACTGCCGGGATCAGCCCGAGCGCGAACGGGCTGAGCGCCTGCCCGTTGCCTGCCGCGACGGCCACCGATGGCCGGGCGGCCAGTGTCACCTGCGCGCCGTACGCCGTGCCGGTCCCGGCAGCGTTCCCGGCCGGGTAGAACTTCGCCGGCTGGCCTACCGCCCCGGGCGCTTGCCCGGTGCCCGCGGCGAGCCCCACGGCCGGGCTGGACGTGAGCGTCAGCGCCGGCCCCGGCGCCGACCCGGTCCCGGTCGCCAGCCCAGCGAACGCGGTAAACCCGGCCTGGGCGGCGGGCCGGAATGCCGCACCGGCCGCGCCGGCCTGCCCCGCTGCCGCCTGCGCGACCGGTGCGGCGACCGGGGTAGGGGCTGAGCCGGTAGCCGACGCCACCCCGGCGTTTGCGGAGAACTGCGGGACCGTCGACACCGAGGGCGACGGCGCGGTCCCCGTCCCTGCCGCAAGCCCCACCGTCGCGGCGACCGACGTGGCCACCGCTGGGCTTGGCGCAGATCCCGCCGCGGATGCCAGCCCAACGGTGGCCGACGCGGCGAGCGTGACGCTTGGCGCGGTCCCCGTCGCGGAGGCCAGACCCGCCTGCACAGTGATAGCTGGGGTGACGGCCGGGGCCGAACCCGTCCCCGACGCGAGCCCGGCCCGGACCGTCGCAGCGAGCGTAACGGCCGGGGCCTGCCCGGTGCCGGCGGCAAGGCCAGCGACCGCGTTGTACGCCGCCGAGGTCTGAGCGGTCACCGCGTACGCGGATCCGCTCGAGCTCGCCAGCCCAAGAGTTGAGGACGCGGCGAGCCCGACGCCAGCAGCAGACCCGGCCCCCGCAGCCAAGCCCGCGCGGACCGACACCGCCGCGCCCACCGCCGGCGCGGAACCCGCACCGGACGCCAGCCCAGCCACCGGGGACACGGTGGCCGTAACCGCCGGGGACGGCGCTGAGCCGGTCCCTGCGGCCAGCCCAGCCTGAGCCGTGGCAGACGATGAGGTCGACACCGATGGCGACGGAGCCGTCCCCGTGGCGCTGGCGAGCCCCACCGTGGCCGACGCGCCCAGCTGCACGGCCGGTGCGCTGCCGGTGCCCGCCGCGAGCCCCAGCTTGGCGGTCGCGGCGAGGGTGATCGACGGGGCTTGCCCGGTGCCGCTGGCCAGTCCCGCAACCGGCGCTGCGGCCGGTGCCGCTGCTGGGGTTGGGGCCGACCCGGTCGCTGCTGCGAGCCCCACCGTGGCCGTGGCCGCTGGGGTGATCGCCGGGGCTGAACCGGTCCCGCTGCCCAGGCCCGCCTTGACCGAGGCGGCGAGGGTGACCGCTGGTGCCTGCCCGGTGCCGGACGCGAGCCCCGCGGCTGGCTGGTCAACCGGCGCAGCTGCCGGGGTTGGCGCGGTCCCGGTCCCGCTGGCGAGCCCGGCGCTGGCCGAGGTCGAGGACGCCGTTGACACCGAGGGCGACGGTGCCGACCCGGTCCCGGAGGCGAGCCCAGCCTTGACCGACCCGGCCAGGGTGATCGCCGGGGCGGTCCCGGTGCCGCTGGCGAGCCCGGCCGCGACCGTGGCAGCGGGGGTGATCGCTGGCGCGCTGCCGGTGCCGCTGGCCAGCCCCGCCTGCACCGACGCCGCCAGCGTCACCCCCGGCGCGGTGCCGGACCCGGACGCCAGCCCAGCGGTGGCGCTGACCGCCGTTGGGCCTTGCAGCACCAGCACCCAGTCCGGTTGGGACCGGCTGTTGTTGCCCTTGGCCGTTGAGTTGTACGTGCTGCCGGGGGTGGCCGATGACGTGGCACCGGTCACCGGGTCAACCCACGTCGCGGTGTAGCCCGCAGCCATCTTGGTCTGGTCGATGGTGATCGTCGTGGCCAGCGGCATGTAAATGACCGCCAGCGACGACCCCGACCCGCCGTCCGGGGTGCGCGACGCCGCGACGTAACCCGACGTGAACGCCGGCTCATACTGGCCGCCGCCGCCGCCGGCGTCGAACCCGGTGGCGCGGGTGCCCCGGCCCCCGGTGATCAGCGCGTTAGCGGTGTCCGGTACCAGCAGATGCCACCCGGGCAGCGCCGTGAACGCGTTGACGATCGCCAGCGAATTATTCGCATACCACCAGTCAGTTGCCGACGACGCCAGAGCGCTGCTCTGGTACTGCCACATCGACTCCGAGCCGCTGATCTTCCCGACCGCACCGGAGGCGAGCGCCCACCACGCATCTTGCCGGAATGCCCGGTCATAGGTCGTGTCGTAGGCCGAGCCGCCCTGGTAGAAATACCCGTCCCCTTGCAGGACGGTCAGCGGGGACGTTTCCTTGTAGGACTCTTCGACGCCGTAATAAGCCTGGTTGTACGAATATTCAAAGTTGTACTGCGCGTTGGTGTAGCCCCACGATGTCTGCTGATCGGTGATCTTGAGCGACACGGTGGCGGTCGCGGTCGCGGTCTTGTTCATCGTGAACGACACGCCAGCGCTCACGCTGCTGATCACCGACCCGGCCTGAATGCCCGAGCCGGACACCGCCGCGCCGACGTACTGGGCGGTGGCGTTGGAGTCGGTGACGGTCGCGTTGCCGTTGGTCGTGCCGCAGCCGGTGTCAGTGACCTGGAAAATGTACTTGCTGTCCGACTCAGCCATGTTCTCGATGGCTATCGGGTGGGTGTCCCCGGTGCCGCGCAGCCCGGTCAGGAACGCCGAGATCAGCGTGTCCACCGACCCGAAATAGTCGTCAGCGACCACCCAGATCAGGTTCGGCGTGTTCTTGTACCGGTTCCCCAGCGCCGTGCCGTACGCCTGAAACTCTGTGCTCGACTTCCCGGCCAGCGGACCCGATGAGGTGAAGTCGGAGTTGTAGCCAATCGCGTTGAGGAAGATCGTTATATTGTTGGCAGCTGCCCGGGTGAACAGGTAGTCAATCCGAGCCCAGTAGTTCGCGGTCAGCCCGGTCGAGGGGTTGGCCAGGCTCACCCCAGTCGACGGTGTCCCGCCTTGGAACGGATAGAGCGGGTCGAACGTCCGGCCGTCGTCGTTGATCCCCAGGTTTTGCGTCGTGCCCATCGGCTTGGTGTAGATCGCCGTGAACCCCTGCGCCGCCCGGTTGGCTATGATCCCGTCGTAGTCGGCCTGCCAGTTACCGGAGTTCCACCGGCCAGCGTTGCCGCACAGCCCCCACAGCGCGTCGCCCCACACCAGCCGCGGGTTGCCGCGGTTGTCGATGAAATACCCGGCGCCGCTGCCGCCGAGCCCGGTGATGTAGGTGTTGGCCCCGGCCTGGGTGACGTTCGGCGCGACCCCAGTCCCAGCTGCGAGCCCGGCACCGATGGCCAGCGCCGGCGGTGCCATTTCCCGCCGCACCCGCTGGGTCCGCATCCACCTGCGCAGCGGGCGCCCGTGCCGGCCGCGGGCACGTTGCAGCGGGTTCGCAGCGCCCTGCCCGGACGGTGCGCCGCCGCCGCCCCCGGTGTCCTGAACCTCGACCGACACCAGGCCCCAGAAATCTGAGGTGGCGTTCTCGGAAAACCCGACCGACTGGCTGCCCCCGGGCGCTGCCCAGGTGCCCATGACCACGTTGTCGGCGGCCTCGCTGGAGTCGCCGTTCATCGCGAACCGCGTGGTCCCCGGCGACGTTGCCGTCATCACCCCGGAGCCGTTGCCCTGCGACGCGGCGACGATCAGCAGGTTGCCGGCGGTCGTGCCGGTGTGGGTGTAGGCGATCGTCGTCCCCGACGTGAACGACGTTTGCGCCGTCCCGAACGCACCCACGCCGCCGATGGTGGCGCTGACCGACCCGCCGACCTTGTTATCGGCGCTTGAGGTGACCGAGCACGAAACGGTGTTCGCGCCCGTGGGCAGCGAACCGATCTTGCCCCAGTGCTCGATCCCGCCTGGGCCGACGTTGTTACCCGGCACCGAGCCGAGCCGCGCCAGCGCGACGCCGCCGTAGCTCACGGCCGACGCCTGCGGGGTCGTGCCGGTGGGGTAGTTGAGCCCGACCGTGAGCGCGTTGGACGCCGCCGAGTTGGTGTGCGACCAAGTGATCGTCGTCACGGTGGTGCCTTTGGCACCTGCCCCTGCTGCGTCGAATGCGACCGCCACGCCGTCACCTCACCTACGTCGTGGCGATGCTCCCGGCCACCGTGATCGGACTAGGCCCGCTGACTGTCGCCGTCGCCCGGACCCGCCGGCCCGTCGCGGGGAACATCACCCAGCCGCCCGCTGACGTGGTCGCGGTGATCATCTGCCCGGCGCGGTTGGTGTTGGTGTAAACGCCACCCGGTGCCTGCCACAGCGTTTGCGACCCCGGCACGCCGATGTCCACCGCGTGCCAGGTCGCGCCCCCATCGGTGGTCATTTCCGCGAGCATTTCCAGCTGCGACGCGGCGGTCAGCCCGTTGAGCCCACCGGGCACGGTCCGGTCGATCGTCAGCAGCACGTCGGTGTCCCCATCGGGGACCGAGATCGGGCCGAACGCCCGCGAGCCCACGGGCAGGGTGATCTGCGGGATGTTGAGCGTGGCAGGCATGATCAGTTCTCGCCGTACAGCTTGCACATGTCGGCGGTCACCGTGTTGCCCGCCGTCGCCGCGCCGAGGGTGATGTACGGCCACAGATAGATGACCTGCTGCGGGTCTACGGTCGCGAGCGTCTTGGTCCCGTTGGACTGGGGCATGGTCAGTTCGTTGGGTGCCGTGCCGAACCCGTTGGGGCAGCGGATTCGGCCCTGCGTGACCAGGGTCGAGTTGGCACCGGGAGCGCCGAGGGTCCTGAGTGCGATGTCCCAGTCGGCCCAGAACTGATAGGCGGTGCCCGCCGTGGGGGTCACGGTCGCGGAGATCGCGTGCAGCAGCGTCGAAGCGGAGAACGCGGCCGGGTTCGCTTGGGTCATCGCCAGCCCAAACGCGAACGTCGGGACGGTCGCGGTCGCCGTCAACGTCCCCTCAAGTAGCAGCTTCACAGCCGAGGTCTGATCACCGAGCCGCTGAAAGTAGCCAGCTGGCAGCGTGATCGCGGGCCAGCCGTTGCACATCGTCACCGCGCTCGCGGTCGGCACGCTGGCGGACGACGCCTGCGCGTAGGAGAACAGAACCTCGCCGCCGCCGTAATAGTTCGACACCCTGCCTCAGCCCCTCAGCCGCCTAGAGCGTGTAGCGGAAGATGCCGTTGACATCCCAGACGACGGTGAACGTCCCGGCCGTGACCCCGGCCGGCTGGGTCGTGAACGCGTGGTAGCTCATGCCGATGTCGGCCTGCGGGGTGGTGATCGTGTCGTCGTAGCAGAGCACCCCGTAGACGTTCGCCACCGTGACGTTGCCCGCGCCGGCGGTGTCGCTGGCGTCGTACCAGAGGATCCCGGCCGTGTCGGCAAAGTGGGTCGTGATACCGGTCAGCGCCCGCCCACCGGCTGCCCAGTTCGTGTCAGTGATCTCGTTCGCCGTCACCCACGCCGACGCCGCGCCGTTATAGGCCGACAGCACGGCGGTGGCGTTCTGGTCGGGGGTGCCGCTATTGCCGTAGAGCGCGATCTTCGGCACGTCGGTGTCGAGGTCGAGCGCCGAGGTCGTCCGGTCGTGGCAGTCCTTGAGGAAATTGCGGAAGATCTTGCTTGCGCTGCCGAACGCCATGACTCAGCCCGCCTCTCGCTCAAGCGCAGCCGCGTGATCTCGCGCGGCCTTGAGGTCGCCCTCGGCCTGCTTGAGCCCGGCCTTGGCCGTCGCCACGCCGTCGCGGGCGGTCCGTTCGGCCTTGTCGAGCTTGGCTTGCATCCGCGCGAGGCGTTCCTCCGCGGCGGCGACCTCGGCGTCCGCGTAGGCGACCCGCACGTACAGCGGTTCGGGCGCGGCCTCGACTGTGGCGGCGTCAACGGGCAGCGCGTCGCCAGCGCCAGCGGGTGTGGTCATCTGAGCCCCATTTCCTCGACCCGCGCCTGCGCGACGGGTGCGAACATCGCGAGATCGTTGGATCCATCGGCCCGCACGGTGCGGACCCCGCCGTACGGCCTGCCGTCTGACCCGGTGCGCTGAATCTCGCCGCGCAGGTAGTCCTCACGGGGCAGCGCCTCGACCTTGCAATCGGTCCCGGCCCGCACGAGCGGCGCGACCAGATCGTGCAGCCCCGGGCAGGTGTGGTAGCGGTTCGGCACCAGCAGCGGCGTGGTCACCTGGGTCGGGCAGTTCGGGCACACCCAGTCGATGTGGCCGGTCAGCAGGACAGCGGTCACGCCCGGCCGCCTGCCTTGCCGCCCGCGCTCTTGTGCTTGGCGGCGGGTTCGTCGTCGTCGTCGCCGGCCTTGCGGGTGGCGGCCTTGGGCTTGTCGGCGGGCGGCTTGTCCTCTTCGGCCGGTGCCTCGGCCGGCACCTCGGCGGCACGGGCCGCGTCCACGCCGGGCTGCGCGTACAGCGCCGGGTTCGGGCCGTGGTTCAGGTCGGGGCCAGCAGGGGTCTCTTCGTCGGCCATGACCGGCGTCCTTTCGTCGTACGGTGAGGGCATGGAACCGCTGAGGGTCAGACCGCTCGCGCTGGTCGTGTCGCGGCGGCAGCGGTGGTGGGATCGGCTGCTGTTCCGCCGCCGGGTCACGGTCTATGAGGCGTGCGACCCCGGACCGGGGACGTGGTCGGTCAGCTGGGATGAGCGGGGCATTGCCAAGATCGAGACCCTGCGCGACGCTGAGGGCAACCCTCCTGATGGGGCGGGTTAGGCCGGCGGGCGCTGGGCTGGGGCAGGTTCGTCAGACCCGCCGGCCACTAAGAGCCGGGGGGCTGAGCCGTGGAGTATTGGCAGTTCGCGAAGTCGTGCGCCCGGCTGGCCAAAGCGGGTGTCCGGCACGCTTGGTGGCGGTGGCAGGTGCGGCGGCAGGAACGCGCCGACCTGGGCGGAACCGCCCACGGTCTCGCGCCGCAGGTCAGCGCCCCGCCGGCGTCCTGGGCACATCGAACCGGTCGCCCGCCTGCACCCGGATCAGCCCCCACCCCGGGCCACCGTCCGGGTTGATGATCGACTCAGTCAGGTACCGGATCTTTAGCTCTGGCCAGACCTGCGCCACCTCGACCGGGCGGCCCGGATCCGGTGGCGACGCAATGTCATGCAGCAAGATGAGCCCACCCGGCCGCACCAACGGCCCATAGTCCGCAAGGTCGGCCCGCACCCCCGCTGCGGAGTGGTCCCCGTCGATGACCAGCACATCGACCGGCGTAGCTCCGGGCCGGTGCCAGAACTGGCTGATCAGCCACGCCCGGGCGGCCGGGTCGTGCGAGTCGCCCCGGAAGATCAGCGCGCCGTGGTCATCGAGCTCGAGCCCCGACCCGCCCGCCTCATAGGTGTTGGCCTCATCGGGCAGGGTGATGCCGTAGACCCGCTCGCACAGCGACCGCCAGACCATCAGCGTCCCGCCGCGGTCGCAGCCGATCTCAACGATCACCTTGGGGTCGGTCATCGCTGCGGCGACGCTCGCCCGCCACAGTTCCCACGGGTCCTGGCTCGCGCCGGCGAGCATCGCGTCCCGGATCCCCAGGTCGCCTATCTCGCCGCCCCACCAGCCGGTCATAGGTACTGCCCCGGCCAGGGCGAGTCGCTGTCGCTGTCGTTGATCACCACGATCGTCGTGGTGGTCTTGATCAGCTTCCCGTCCGCGTCGTAGGTGCGGGTCACCTGTTCAGTGCGCTTGCCAGCTGGGATCGCCGGCTGGTCGTCACTCATTGGTCACCACCCAAGATGCTCGCGGTGGCACCGGCCGGGAGCACGATCACCGGCAGCGTCCGGTCCCCGACGATGGCCCGCACCCGGTCCGCGACCCGCGCCGCGTCAGCGTCGGACACCACGAACGTGTTGACCGTGATGATCAGCGTGTCGCCCGGCCGCAAGCTGAGCCGCTGCACGTCGGTGATCTCGGGCAGCGCCGGCTGGCCGTCACTCATCGAGCCACCTGATTTCGGTCCCATATTCGGGGTGACCGTGGATGGCCATCAGATCGCCGTAGGACGCCCAGACCGACACCGACCGGTAGGCGGTCAGCCAGCGGATCGCCACCGTGCCGTCACTGAACACGACGCCCTCAAACTGCACCTCTTCGGGCGGGTTCGCCGCGCCCTGCTCGCGGTAGCCTTCCGGGGGGTCCGGCCGGTAGCAGGTGAACCGGCGCATCATCAGTCAGTCCCGGTGAGCGCGGGATCCGCGAACTGCTCGACCAAGTCAGCCGGCTTGGGCCGGGCGATGACGTAGGGCGCGACCCGGTCGCCCGGCAAGTGGGCGGTGAACCGCTCGCATGAGTAGCCGAGCTCGAGCAGCTGAGCCTCAAGCTCATCGGGTTCGTAATAGCCGTAGATCGAGTGGTCCTCGATGAACAGCACCGGCCGCGCCGCCGCGAGCAGCCCGGCCATCCCGCGCAGCGCGTGCAGGTCGGCACCCTCAACATCGAGCTTGATCAGGTCAAGCTGGGTGACCCCATCGAGCAGGTCATCGAGCGGTGCCGCCGTCACCTCAACCTGGCCTGCGGCCTCGGGGTTCCCGGCCCAAGTGTCGGACACCCGCGTCGACCCGGACGTGACCGCTTTCGGCTTGTCGAGGGTCAGCACCGTGTGCGAGTCCCACACCGCCGCCTCGACCACGTCCACGTTGCTGATCTCGTTGACAGCGATGTTGTACCGCAGAACAGCGACCGTGTCCGGGTTCGCCTCGACCGCGTAGACCACCGACGCCTTGGCCGCCAGCCGCAGCGCCCACCGGCCGACGTGCGCGCCCACATCCGCGAACACCCCGCCGTCCGGCAGCAGCGAGTCGAGGATCGGCGCGAGGGCGTCCTCATGCCCTATCGCGATCCAATCGTCGGTGTGCGGGCCGCGAGCTACCCACTTGAGCCCATCGGCCTCGCGGACCGGCAGCGGCCACGAACCCGCCTTCGGTGCCCGCACCCGCTCCGCGCCCGCCAGCTGACCGAGCATGTCCAGCGCCGGCCGCCAGTACCGGTCAGCGACTAGGTCGGCGTCGTACTGCTCAGCGAACCCGCGAGCCCGCCGCCGCAGCGCGTGGTTGCCCCGGGCCGAGTACGCCTTTTCCAGGCAGCTGACGATCGACCGGATGAGCGGCGTGTACCACCACGCCTCATCGCGGTGATGCCAATAACGCTGGCAGTCGACCAGCCACCCGGCGCCGCACAGTTCGGTCTGCGCCGAGTTGTCACCAACGATGACCGGGACGCCGCACGCCTGCGCCTGCAACGGCGCGAGCCCGAACCCCTCGGCGTAGGACGGGTTGGACAGCACGTCGGCGCAGCCGATCAGGTGCGCCATGTACTCATCCGAATAAAGCCCGGTCACCTGCGCGTAGTCGTCTGAGAAGATCACCGGGTCCGCGATGCCGAGGTTGGCCATCAGCGGGCGCAGGTCCAGCCCCCATTCCGAGGGCGCCGCCGCCAGCGAGTGCACCAGCAGCACCGCGTCCGGGTGCGGCTTGATCCTCAGCTTGGGGTTGCCGTGGCGGAACTGGGCGAACGCCTCAAAGTGCTCGCCCCAGGCTTTGCGCGGCGGGTCGGTGCCCTTGTTGGCCGCCACCACGGCGATCACGAACGCCTCTTCGGGGACGCGCAGCGCGCGGCGGGAGATCAGCCGGTCCTCAGCCGACAGTGGCTTAAAGACGCGGGTGTCGACGCCGTGGGGGACGTAGCTGGGGTGGAACCCGGCCTCGCGCATCTTCCGCTCGCCGTACCGGCTGTAGGCGATCGGGTGGGCGCCGCTCAGAATGTAGAACCGGCGATCACCGACGCTCATCCCGTCGCTGTGGACCGGCGACCAGCCCGCCGTAGCGAACCCGGTGACCGCTTCGGGGCCGATGGCCCACGCGTCGTAGTGGACGACGATCAGGCCGGGGTCGCGGCCGAAAAAGTGGCGGGCGTGTTCGGGGAGGATGTCAGCCGAGAACATCGACAGACCGGGGGGCAGGCAGTGCAGCCCCTCCCACTCAGTCGGGAACCCGCTCATCCCGGTCATGCACGACAGCACGACCTCATGACCTTGCTTGGCGATACGCGGGGCGAACAGCGCCGTCATCTGCCCGTAGCCCGTATTGGACAAAGGCGCGGGCGCATTACTATGCCACAGCAGTTTGATCTTGGACTCCCGTTTGAGGTGCGAGGCACCCCCTCGGGAGCCTCGGTTAGCTCGCCGGCTTACGCCAGCGGGCACCCCCGCTGCCGTCGTAGTGCATGTGACACTTGCGGCATAGCTCGCGGTACCGGCTCCGGTCGCGGCCATGCTCATTGCCCTTGATCAGCGCATAGTCAGTACGGCCCGGCTTGCCGCACTGCTCGCAGGTGCCCAGCTTTGGATAATGCTCAGCGACGCCGCCCGGGGGAGCGGAATCAACGGGCGGCGTCACTGGCCCCAGTTCATCACTAGGTGATGAGTTCTAGTGGACGGATAGGGTCAGGCGGTGCCTCCGGTGGACCACCGGAACGCGTTGGGGGTCGCGAGATCCGACCCAACCCGCCAGTAGTAGAACCACCCTTGGTTGCCGGTCGGCATGTTCGCCGTGCCGGCGCCCTTGAGCAGGGGGTCGAACAGCATCGTGGATCCGATGCGATCGACAATGTAGAACTTCGACCAGTCACCGAACACCGCCGACGCGGCGGTGATCGCCGTGCCGGTGCCCGCCGTCTGCGTCAGCGACGGCGACTCGCGGATCTGCTTGTCGAGCAGCCGCGGCGGCTGCCCGGCACCGAGGTTCGCCCAGAACGCGCCACCGCCGTACTGGTCGATGATCCGGATCCGGTTGATGTTGGTGATGTTCATCACCCAGCCGACCGAGTCCGACATGCGGAACCGGGGACCGAGCGCGCCGTTGAGCGCCATCACGTCACCCGCGCCGCCTCCGTTCGGCCCGGTGTAGGTGCCCTGGCCGAACGCGGGCAGGCCCGACCCGCCGGCCAGGACGCGCTGCGCCGTGCCGAGGCCGGTGATGACACCGCGCGGCTGGCCGGCGTTGCCGGTGCCGCCCGTGCCGCGGGCGAACGCCTGTTCCTCGAGGATGTCCTTGGCGTCGGCCAGCAGCCGTGGCAGCTGGTCAGCGAAGTTCGTGTCACCGACCGACTCAAACGAGCCGATGACCCACGCGGCGGCCTTCTTGGGGAAGATCTGAATCTGCCCCACGGCCGGGGTGTTGTCGGTGGCCTGGCCACCTTCATCGAGCCACCCCATGTTGACGCCGGCCGAGTTGACGCCCTGCCACGCGTTCGACGTGGTCGTCTTGACATCGGCCATCGCCCGGTACGGGTTCGTGCTGCCGTCGTTCGTCAACACGATGGTCGGGTCGAGCACGTACGGAAGCAGGAACCCGCCGGATGCCGTGCCGAGCGTCAGGGACCGCTGGGCCGCGCGCAGCCCCTCGCCCATCGGGTCGGTGACGTAGGCGCGGAATGCCTCGATGTACTCGTCGTAGCCGGTCATCAGCATGTGCCGCGCGATCTGCGGGTCGCCCGATGCCTTCCGGGTGGACTCTTCGGCCCTCTCGGTGAGCAGCAGGCCGCGCTTGGCGTGGCCCTCGATGACGTTGAGCGAGCGGGCGACCATGTCGCTGCCCCTGACCAGGCCGTCGCGGACGCGGTCGAGATCCGCGAACGGGTCGAGCCTGAGCATGAATTCGGGGGTGCTGCGGTCGCCGTTGCCGTTGCCCCATCCGCTGCTGCGGGTGGCGGTGGGCTCATCGCGGTTGATCGGGTCCTCGCCGGTCTTGCGGATGAGCTTGATCTTCTCCATCCGGGCGAGCACGGGCTTTTTCTGATCCTCGAGCGTTTCGTACTCGCTGATCAGGGTGTCGCGGATGTCGGCGTCGTCCTCTTCGGTGACCGAGGGGTCGGCGTCCATCCGGGCGAGTTCTTCCTTGATGGCCGACTGCCGGTCCACCATTTCCTGCAAGCGCACGCTGATCAGTCCTCTCTGTTGGTGCGCAGGGTGATCCCGGCCCGCCGCATCGCCTCTTCCGAGGCCAGCTGGTAGTGCCGGTGACCAGTGGACGCGGGCGAGTCCCCCTGTTCGGCGGGGTAGCCGGCGGCGTCCTCGGCAAGGAACTGCTGTTCCCATTCGGGGATGCCTTCGTCGCCCTCGATTTCCCCGGGCGGCTCGTAGCCGTCCGGAAGCTGCATCCGGACGCCGCACACTTCGGCGCCCGAGTAGGCGGGGAACGGGGTCAGCCCGTACTCGCGGAGGCCGAGCACGTAGCGGCGGACGCGTTGCAGGATCCCGCCGCCCTGCGGCCGGTACTTGTCACCCGGTCCCCGCAGGCCCGGTTCTGACCGGCCGATGCCCCCGGTGAAGCTCTGCGACCGCAGCGCGCCCATCCGCACTAGCTCCAAGATCTCTTCGCCTAGCGGCGTCTGGGCGTATTCGGTGCGGGTCAGCAGGCCGCGCGCTTCGGGGACGATGTCGAGCGCGAGCCCGGCGGGCATCGAGAACCGTTCAGCTGGTGACCCGTGGACGGTGAGCCCGTGATTGTAGAGGACCGCGACCCGCCACAGCCCGCCGTTGTGATCGGGGTGAGCCGACCGGAGCGCGGCGTCGAACGCCTGCGGGTGGATCTCTTCTAGGTAGTGGCCTTGGGGGTCGCGGATCTCGGCGGGCTGGCCGAATACTGCCGCGTATGCCTCGACTACTCTTCCCGACGCCGAGCCCTCGGCGCGGGTCAAGATGCGGCAGTCCTCAAGCGGGTAGGTGCGGAACAGTTCACCGGTCCGCGACGCCGCTGCGGCCGGGGTGGCGCGCTTGCGCGCGGCGGTGGCGAGGGCGTGGAAACGCTGCTTGCCGTACTTGCGCCGGCCGATGTGAGCGGCGAGGGCACCGGGATCCTTGACGCCCCGGGCGGCGAGCTTGGACTTGAGCGCGGCGAACCGCTCGCCGCTGCCCAGCTTGGCCGCGCGGCTGACCGGTTCCGGGTTGCCGTCGCCCCAGCCGAGGTCGGCCTCGGCGGCGGCAATGTCGGCCATGTCGATGCCGGTCAGGTCGGGCAGGTCATCGAGGTTGTCCCAGCTGGCGTCAAGACCGTCAGCGTCGTGTTCGGGCATGGTGGCGCTCCTACTCGCGTGTGTGCTGGCCTTGAGCCGTTCCCATTCGGCCACCGCCGCGCAGGCTTTGGCCTTGGTGTCTGGGTGGACGCCGCCGCCGCCGGCGCACCACGCCTTGCAGCGGCCAACGGCGGTCGCGATGGCGCGGGATTCGTCCATGCCGCGCTCTTGGATCAGGTCGTTGGCGATGTGCTGGATATAGGCGGGCAGCTGCCGGTGGGGGTCGTGCCAGAGCCCTTGCCCGGTGTGGCCGACCTTTTCGTGCGTCAGCGCCCGGCTGGCCTCGGCTGGCCCGCCGCGGCGGGCGGCGGCGCGGCGGCGCTCAAGCGTGTCCTCGGCCTTGGCCTGGGTGTCGGGGTGGACCTGCCCGCCGCCGGCGGCGTAGGTGCGGATGACCCCCCACGCGGCGCTGTACGCCTCGGCGGCTGGTACGCCGGCGTCGGTCAGATCCTTGAGGACACTGTCGAAAAACGGCGTGTGCCCGTCGCCCGGATCCTCGGCCGGGGCGGTGCGGGACACCACCTTGTACGCGGTCCGCGTCGGGTGGCCGATCACGCTGCTGGTGTGCGACTTGTTGCCCGGCCGGTACAGCGACAGCTTGAGCAGCTTCCCTTCCGGGTCGCCGGGTGCTGTTTCGACCTTGCCGACCTGCCACTGACCGTTGGCGAGGCTGATGTGATCCCCGGCCTTGATCTTGCCGGCGGGGGTGATCGTTTCGTCGGTCGGCTGCCGCACGTGCTGCACCGGGACGGGCTTGCCGCCCGGGGGGGTGACGGTCTTGCGCTTGGCGTCGAAGTGGCCGACCACGTCCCGGCCGCTGGTGTGGCGGCCGACGACCCGCCGCCCGGCGAGGTGCCCGGCCGCGTCCGCGCTGATCCACTTGCCGCTATGAGGGTCGCGCTTCTCCGTGGGGTCGAACCGCCTGCTGGCCTCGGTCATGCTGGTCGCCTCCGGGCGGTGTCTCGATGATCGTCAGGTAGCCGTTGGTGTAGCCGCGCAGCTGGGCGTAAGCAGCTGCGGCGCTCCCCATGCGCCTGACCCACGCGTCGGCCATCGACTGCACGCCGGGGGTCGAGCCGCGCAGCTGCTCACCGTCCTGCTCGATCTGGCCGATGATCCGTTTGGTCCCGTAGACGGTCAGGCTCATGCCTCGCCCCGCATCCCCGCGAGCGCGTCAAAGTTGGTCATCATCCGCTGCCAGTCGCCATAGCGGCCGACGCCCTCAAACGTGGTGCGCAGCTTGTCGAGACCACGCCGCCACCGGTTCCATTTGGCGTCGTCTATGGACGCGGGGCTCATGTATGAAGCGAATTCGCTATCGGTTCCCTCGCTGAACGCCCGGCCCATATCAATCGGCACCGGCACGTCGCCGGCTGGGGTGTGCTGCACCATCCAATTGCCCTCATGCCGGTCGGCCATTTCGGTGATCGCGTCCATGATCCCGATGACGTTGCCTTGGTCGGACGTATACATTTCGGTCAGCCGGTCCTCGGCACCGGGGGCCATGTCGCCGTATTCGTCATAGCCGCCCATCCATTCGGCGGCGAGTTCGGCGTTGGGGACGTGGGTTTGCCATTCGCCGTCGTTGCGGACGATCACCTCTGGTGCGCCCGCGCCGAGCACGTCGGACACCCGCGACATGAGCATTTCGTTGGTGACCTCATCCATCGGGAGGTCACGCTTGCGGATCCACGTCGACCCGTCCGCGAAATCGACTATCGACGTGTCGGCGGTGTTGCCGAAATTGTCCTGCATCACCGGGTCGTCCTCATAGTCCTCGCCGGGCTTGTGCTCGACCTGGTGGTTGGACTTGATCGCCTTGGCGAGATCGCGTTCGGCTTGCTTGGCGCGGCCGGTCTCCGGTTTGGGGAAACCGGGGAACGTCAGCTGCAACCCGCCCGGCACCGGCTCACCCGAGGGGCCGGGCGGCTTCGGCGGCGGGGTCGCAAACCCGAGCTTGTGCCAGTGCTCAGTTGACGCCCCAGGCGGCTTCGGTGGCCTGCCGTGCTGCACCGCGGCGTAGTCGAGCACCGCGTCCGCGTTGCCGTCACCGAGCAGGAAACTGTGCAGGATCGACCCGTCGTGCAGGCTGACGACCTGCCGGTAGCCGTCATCGAGGGACAGCGCGACCCACCCGGAGCCGGGGGCGGCGCCCTCGGTGACCCCGGTGACCTCGCCGTTGGCGCCCCACCATTCGGTGCCGTCGACCTTGTCCCCGACCTTGGGCACGCCGGGGAACTGCCAGTTGTTGCCGTCGAACGACGGCTGGCGGAGCGCGGCCTTGACCCAGGTGGGCGCTGGCTCCGGTGGCAGTGGTGGCCGCTTGGCCGCCGGCCCCTGCGGGATCAACTCTGATGCGTGGTAGTTGTAGCCGAGGCCGTTGACCGTCAGGTGCACCTGCCCGTGGGGGGCGGCGACCGCTTTGATCGTCCCGGCGATCCCCGGTGCTGGCCGGTCACCAATGCCGGGGTCGCCCCACGCCCGGCCCTCGGCCAGCTTGACCTGATCCCCCGGGCGCAGGTCCGGGACCGGCCCGCCGCGTTCGCCCTTGAAAACCGAGCCTGGGCGTTTGGCCCACTTGCCGTGCGCGTCGCGTAGCTCATGCGGGTCGAACCGGGCTGCGGGCAGACGGGTCGAGCCCCACCATTCGTCATCAGTGAAAGGTGCGCCCCGCTTCGGTGCCAGCGTCGCCCTGTTCCTCGGCGTCCGACACCAGATCATCGGCCAGCTGGGCAGCGTCATCGTCGCTGACCCCGAGCACCTTGGCGACCAGCGGTGCTATCACCTCAACCGCCCGGTCGTGCACCGAGGGGCCGGCCGACCGCTTCGCCTTGCCGCCGCGGCGGCGCTTGCGCGCCTCATTGATAGCGTTGATGACCTCAGATCCGATCAGCGGGCCGACCGCCACCCCAGCCTCAGCCAGCGGCGACATGTCGACCACGCCGCCGGTGATCAGGATCAGCGCCGCGACCGCCGCCAGCCCCAGCACGTTGACGATCGACCGGACGATCATCTTGCGCTTGTCAACCTTGGCCTCGGTCGCCTCGGCGTGCGCGAGCAGTTCCGACTCATGCCGTAGCTGGTCGGTGACCTCGGCCAGCTTCCGCGCCTGTTCCGCGTTCCGCTGCTCGAGCTCAGCGACGTGCCCGTTGAGCTTGGAATGCAGCTGGTCGACCATCCCGGCCAACTCCTGCGGCGACGGCTCAGCCACCGGCCCCGGGCGCCGCTCGCTCATCACCGACATGCCGGACGCGGCCGGGCGGCGGGCAGCGGCGGGGCGGCCGGGCGGATGCTTGCGCAGATACCCCGGCCGGGGAGCGCCGGGCCTGCGCGACCACTTGCCCGAGGGGTCGCGGGGCTCATGCGGGTTGTAATGGCTGATCGCCCGCAGCAGCATCAGGTACTCAGCGGGTGTCCAGTCCAGCCCGGCCGCCCGGGTGAGCTTGCGGACCTGGTCGGTCAGCGCCGCCAGCTGGTCAGCGGTGTCCTCATCCCCGATCTGGTCGGCCTGGTCGGCGGCGTCGATCAGCGCACTGATGACCTTGCGTTTTTGCGACGCGATGTCCCCGTGCTGGCGGATCGAGTTGAGCGTGTCCTCAAGACTTGAGGCGAGTTGATCGTTGCCCGCCCGGTCGGCCTGCTCGATGGCACCGAGCAGCGCCTCATGGACTCCGGACTGGGTGCTGCCGTGGTGGCCGGTCATCAGCCCGGCGAGGTGGCTATCGACCGCCTGCCGCGCCGCAGCCGCCCCAGGCCCGCGGGAGGTCTCAAGGTGATGCCGGGCGGTGGTCAGGTGCCGGATCCCGCCCTCACGGTCGCCTCGGCGCAGCGCCCCGGCCGCGTTCCGCAGATGCCGCGCGGACCGGTGCCCGCGCAGCTTGGACGCCGTGCCCTCGATGTCACCGATCATCCGTTCGGGGAACGCGGCCAGTTCGGTCGTCTGCCCGGCACCGACCGCCTGCCCTAGCTCATGCGCGAAATGGCTGATCGACGTGCCGACGCCACGCCACTTGCCGGCCGGGTCGCGCGGCTCATGCGGGTTGAACGCCCGCTCCGCGTCCAGTTCGGCGCGGATCGACGCGAGCACCGACCCGAGCCCCACCGCCAGTTCCGCCGCAGCGCCCCGGTGCTTCTTGCCCTTGTGCTTGGCGGCGGCCTGTTCGGCAAGGCTGGTCATCAACTGCTGCTCAGCCGGGTTCGCCTCGATGTTCTTGTCCGTCAGGTGATTGCGGATCTCCCGCTCAGCAGCGGCGATCTCCTGGGCGTTCTGATGCGACCGCTTGCCGGGCATCTGCCGGGCCACCTTGTGCGCCTCATGCAGCTCGAGCGCGGCCTTTTCAAGGTCACCGTGCCGCAGCGCGTCGGCGGCGTCACCGATGCTGACTGCGGCGCGGTTCCGGTTCGGCGCATCGAGTTGGAACCCGCCGGTGCCGAACGCCAGGGCGTGATGCTGCTGCTGCACCTTGCCCGCGAGCTTGTCCAGTTCCCCGGCCTTTTTCCGCCACTTGCCCGAGGGGTCACGCGGGTGCAGCAACTCATCCCAGACGCCGCGCCGGGCGTAGGTGCCGACGACCCCAGCTGAGATCGGCTTGCCCTTGAGCTTGCCCTGCTGGCCCTGCGCGAGTTCCGGCCAGACTGCGGGCCGGGGCTGATTGGGGATCGCGCCCTTGGGCACCTTGGCGTAGGACCTGCGGATCGCCTCGATGTCATCGCGGTTGAACGCACCCGACGCGGCGCTGCCGGACACCCCATCGAGGTACGCGGCGCTGTCGAGGTGGGTGTAGGCGGCGGGCATGTCGCGGCGGTACATCGCCTTGGCCGACTCGCGGACCGCGTGCGCCGTAGGGCCGCCGTTCGGGGTGCGCTCGATGTTGTCGGCCACCGCCATGATCGCGCGCATGTGCCCGTCGCCGCCGGCCGGGCCGTCAAAGGTAAACGACGACTTGCCAACCTTGACCCACTGACCGTGGTAGCCGCGCGCCTCGGCCGGGTCGAACCGGCCGATCTCATCGCCCAGGACGGTGCCACCCCTGCTGATCAGGGGTTCCGCATCGGTCCACCATTCGCCCACGCTGTCGTCACCCCCTCAGCCGTCGCACGATCCGGGCCACGTCCTGCACCTCATGTAGTCCCGCCGTCGTTTCGGACTCATCCGCCAGTTGAGCCAGGTGAGCCAGCGCGGCCTGCGGGCTGACCGTCTTGCCGTTCACCTGCGCGAGCACCGCGTAAGCCTTCTTGCCGTCCGGGGTGACGCCGAGAGTGATCATTTCGCCGCCCCGTTCTTGGCCGCCTGGGTCGCCAGATCGAACGCGAGCGACGCGCCGCCGTCCACCCAGTTCTTACGGATCGAGTTCTCGGCCTGCGCCAGACTCGCCGGGTTCGGGTCGGTGAGCCCCGCCGCTCGTGCGGCCTGCCGCGCCATGATCTTGAGCTTGTAGGCGGTGCCCTCCCGGTTGACCTCATCGGAGATCTCGGTGACCCGCTTGAGCAGCGCCTCGCCGTGCAGGGGCGGCTGTTCGGCCACCGCGACCGCCTGCGCCCACCGCAACGCCTGCGCGGTCTCCTGCGGGTAGTGGCCCCACGCCGACCCGTTGATGATCCGGTCCGCGCCTTGCAGGCGGCGGGCATACTCGCTCATCGTCGCCCGCTTGGACGTGTTCGTCGCGAGCACGTCGACCAGCTGCGCGCGCAGCTTCACCGCGTCTTTCGCGTACTCCGTATCACCGCTGTGATCGAGCCGGGCAAGTTCCTCGGCCGCGCCCGCGAAGTCCTCGGCGTCAACGTCGTTCGCCGCGCGGGCCATCGCCTGCATCAACTTGGTCAGCTGCGTCGCGTCGTTGAGCCTGCCCGGGGCGGCGGGGCCGTAGACCCGGTTGCGGATCAGGTCAGACTCGCGGCTGAACGCCGAGATCATCGCCGTCTGCCGCTTCTTGTACTCCGGGTTATCGACCGGCCGGCGGTACATCGAGTCAATCGCGTCCTTGACGTTCGCGATCGCCCACTTGAGGTCGGTCCCCTCATAGGCCGAGATCATCCGGTCGAGTTCGGCCTTGGCCGCGTCCGGCTTGCCGTCGCGGACCGCCTTCATCGCGATAGTGAACCCCTCAGCGTGGGTGCGCGTCCGCAACTCATGCAACTGCTTGATCACCTTGGCTTGGATGTTCAGGTCGGGCTTGTCAGCCGGGCGTTCCGCGATCATGTCAGTCGGCCGGTCCCCGATGCCCATCCGGTCGAAAAACTCTGGGGCGTGCTGAATCGTGCCTAGCTCCGTGAACCCCTCTTCGATCGCCTGCACGCTGGGCTCTTGGTAGTCGTCGCGCCCATCGGCGGGGGTCTCGCGGGTGACCGGCGTGGTCGCCGCGAGCCCCTTGGCGGACAGCCGGTACTGATCGCCGTTCTTGTCGAGGTAGCCGTGCGAGGCCAGCCAGTCGGCGTGAGCCTGGCTCACCTGGTACTGCTCCGGTTCGGGCTCGTTGATCTGCGCGAGCGTGTGCCACCACGGCCCGGCCGTGCCCCGGTCGCGGTTGCGGTCTACGTCGCTGTTCGACCAATCCATCAGCGTCGACCAGTCGCCGGTCAGGTCTTGGCCACCGCGCAGCCCCTTGACCGCCTCATCGTGCGCCTTGATCCGCTCAGCCTCGGTCCCGCCGATCGTCGCGTGGATCAGTTCATGCAGCGGCACCGACCAGGCTGCGGCGTTGTGAATCGGCCCCTTGTCGCCCATCGCCGCATCGAGGCTCTTGGCCTCATCGGTGGTGTAGTTGATCTGCCCGTACCAGTCGGTCTCAGCGATCGCGTTTGGGTTGTCGAGGTAGTCCTCAACGCCGGTCTTGCCGTCCCACGCCGACCGCCCGCCGCCGAGCAGATCCGGGACGATCTTTGACCCCTTGGCGGTGACATCCTGCACCGCCTTAAACTCGCCGCCGAGCGGGGACTCTGGCGTGGCCTCGATGATCTCGCTCTCAAGGTCGCGCAGCCGGTCGCCTGCGCCCTCGACCCCGCCGCGGTCGGCCAGGATCCCGGCCTCACCGACGTACTTGGCCGCCAAGGCGAACGAGCTATCGTCGCCCTTGGCCATCACCCGCTCAGCCCACCGCAGATGCTCAGCCGCGTCCGCGATGTCCTTGCCGATGCTGCCGTAACCGAGATCCGGGGCGTTGTCGGCTTGCGCCTCAAGGATCCCGGCCCACGCGCCAACGTCGGCGTAGATCTCCGCGACGGTCCGTTTGCCCCCGGCCGCGCCGCTGGGCACCGACGCGCCCGAGCCCGGCACATGAGCGAACTGGCCACCGTGCGCGCCGTGCAGCACCCGCGGGTGCTTCGCCGGATCCCAGTCCGCCCGCCACGCCTGCTCATCCGGATCCCAGCCGAGCATCAGGTGTTGCGGTGCCTCGGTCAGTTCTCCGCGAAAGGGATATCAGACCGCCCGGCACCACGCGCGGACGGGACCGCCTTGGACCCGTTCACCTTGCCGGGCAGCGCGTTCGGCAGGTTCGGGGAACCGACACCGGGCAACTGCTGCGGCCGCCCGGCCTGCGGAGGCCGGCCCGGCAGCCCGCCAGCCGGCCCGCCGGTCGGCGGCTGGCCCGGCCCACCGGACGGTGCGCCGAACTTCTCGGTCTCGGTGACCCGGCCGGCCATACCAGGCGCCGGGGCGTTCGGGTCCGGCTTGAGCAGCGAGATATCCCCCGAGTCGGCCGCGAGGATCGCGGACTCGCGGGAAAACCCCGCCTGCACCGCCGACGCCAGCCCTTGCATCCGCACCAGGAACGACTGCGACCGCTCGAGCTCGCCCTCGCGCAACGCGGCGACGCCGTCCACGTCATACCAGAGCCGCACCGGGGCTGCGGTGGCCGAGGTCGGCACCAGATGCTCAAGCGCCGAGCAGATCATCCGCCAGTGCGGCCGAGCCCAAAGGTCGGCCATCTGCCGCACCGCGTGCATATAGTCGCCCTGCTCAAACCCGCAGATGATCAGCATCCCCGGCCCGGCCGCGGCGCAGATCCGCCGCTCCCCGGCTTTGGTCACCGCGTCGGCTTGCAGCTGCTCAAGCGTCGACCCGGTCGCCGCCACGTCCGCGCCCTCATCGAGGATGAGCACGTTGCCGGCGTTCTCCGGGCCGCCGAACCTCGCGCGGATCCGCTTGCGCAGCGTCTCAACCGTGGGCTCGCTCAGCTTCATCGAGTATTTGACCGTCAGGCCGGGCTGCGCGCCGTTGTCGAGGTGGAACGCCTTATACCCGGTCAGCGCTTGGTCGGCGTGGACCTCGCGCAGGATCGGCGTCAGCCACGACATGCCCCGCCAGCGCGCGTCGGGATCGGGCAACGGCGCGTAGTGGCCGACCTCATCGGTCGAGTAGAACTGCGGCTCGCGCCCCGGGCCCATGTCCTCGGCGTAGCCGATGGGCACCCGGTAGACCCGGCCCTGATCGTCGGGCAGTTCCTGGCTGATGATCGTCACGGCCTCCGGGCGCATGTCGATCAGCTGGGCATCGCCGCCGCTCGCCGGGACCACCTTGCGCACCCACGCGTTGCCGAGCGCGCCGTCACGGCCCATCCGCGCGAGCAGATCACCGGAGTCGCCGTTCGGCCACGGGTTCTCAACGATCGCCAACGACTGATCCCCGAACAGGTGATCGTCAACCTTGGACTGGAATTTGAACCGCGCCTCGGACAGCAACCACTGCTGCACGGCGAGGCAGGCGAACACGATCCCATTGGACTTATACGCCGCGCGGGCTTCCCGCACGATCCCCGGCGGGCTCGATTCCCGGTTCCCCGCCGGCCCGGTCGTCGCCCCCCCGGTGGTGACGTACTGAGCCCCGGAGTAGTCCGCCTCGCTGTACGTGCCCGGGTAGGTGGCGCGGCGCAGCAGCCGGTCCAGCATCGTCGCCATCAGTCACCACCCTCGGTTTGCGTGAACGGGATCCCCGCCTCATTCAGCTGGGTCCGGGACTGCACCGTGACCGTCCCGTCTGGCATGTGCCGCAGCACCGGCTCGACCAGGGCACCCTCAAGCTCAGCCGGGGCGTTGTCATCCTCAAACGTGACGATCGAGATCCCCTTGTGCCCGTGCCACGGGCCGTTGACCGCGATCAGCCGGAACCCCACGACCTGCCGCCACGGCGTCTGCTCAAGCAGGTCATCGCTGACCGGCACGCGGTATTGAGTCACGGGCGCAGCCGTTCGTCATCGAGCACCTGATCGACCGTGCGCGCGCCGCGCACCGGCAGCTGCTCGCCGTCATCGCGGGTCAGCCCGACGTACAGCAACCCGGCTGACTCCGCGATGGCGACGACCCCAAGGCACCACCAGCCGATCACCCAGCCGCCTGCAAGCGCGCCGAGCAGGCCGGTTGCGATCAGCACCGCGTTGACCGCGAAGTGCCGCCGGCGATGCACCGCCTGCCGCACGAGCAGCAGCCGCATGGACAGCTTCGCCAGCGCCGGGTTTCCCCTAAGTCGTGCCACCGTAAGCCTCTCTCCGCGGTCGGTGCCGTCCTGTTGGTGATTCGCGGCCTGGGCGAAACGAACCCGCCGGCATCGCCGCAGGTCGGGGCGTCGCCGCCCACCTGGGCGAAATTCTGGCTGGCGGCCAACCGGCCGTGCCGGGGGAAACTGCCCGCGTGAACGACGTTCGGTGCCTAGCTCACGGCGCCCTGGTCTACTTCGCCCGGCACCTGCCCGGCCCAGGCATCCGCCACATCGCCCCTGATGGGCCGTGTGACTCACCCGATTTCACGATCACCGTCTACGCCCGGCGCGGCCAAGCCCGCCAAGCGCTCCTAGCGTCCGCGATGGCGGCCGCTGCCGCCGCGGACAGTCGAGGCCAACGCGACCCCGAGCGCGACCAAGGCGATGACCAGAGCACCCCACGCGAGATAGATCAACAGACCGCCGTTCTACGCCTCAGCCCCGGTCAGGGCAGCAGCACCGCGACCGCCAAGCAGAGCAGCCCAGCCGGCGGCACCCAGTCCGGCGAGTCGAACCCGGACACCACCGTCGACAGGAACCACACCCCGGCGAACAGCAGCGCCGCGACCGCGAGCACCCACCGCAGCACGACGTAAGACCAGGCGCGCTCACCAGCTGGCATTGTTTTTCGCTCCCCTACCCTGAGCCCATGACGCGAGTCGAGTTCTGGCAGTCAGCCGGCGAAAACGAGCGCTACGCCCCCGGCGCGTTCGCCAAGGTCATCAACACCACGGTCCCGCTCAAGCTCAACGGCACCGAGGTCGGCAGGTGCACCATCGTGTCGGTCACCCCCGACGACGACGGCCGAGGCGCTACCTGGGTCGTGGACTTCCCCGGCAACCACCCGCTGCCCGACGAGTTCCGGCGCAGCCTCAGCTTCCAAGCGCAGGAGATCCCCGAACGGTGGTGGGGCTCGCCGTAACGGAGCCCACCGTCAAACCGCCCAGGCCCCGGGCACGGTCTCAAACGCGGCGATCTTGAGCAGGTGACCCCACATCGCCTCGGTCACCCCGACCAGCGGCGAGATATCCACCCCCGACTTGCGCCGGCCCCACGCCTGCCCCGCGTCGCCCACCGGCCGCGTCGTCGCCCCCGCCAGCGCGAGGGTCAGTTCATCCTGCCCGCGGTGCCGCACCGAATGCGCGTCGGTGACCGCCTCAAAGAACATGCTGAACGCCGCCGCCACATCCGCGTACGCCGGTTTGGTCACCTCGATCCGCGCATCCTCAAGCCCCTTGATGACCGCCGCCTCATGCCCCTTCGGATCCACCACCACCGCGCACACCTCATGGTGATCGACGATCGCCGCGACCCGGTCCACCACCCAGCCCGTGCCCGCCCGGTAATCCGCGACCTCAACATGCCAGCAGCCATCCGACCGGCGGCCAGCCAAACCGATCGCCGCCCGGTCCATCCCCGCGCTGCACACCACCGAAATCGCCACCGGACCCACCGGCTCACTCGCCGGGTCAAGCCCAGCCGCCCAGTCGGTCAGCGGGATCACTTCGGCCTGACCCTCCGGGGCGTCGTGCCAGCCCATCCGCTCACGCCCGAATTCGTGCGGTGGCATCGCCCGCCGCTCATCCGCGATGTAGTCCTGGCTGATCCGCCGGCCCATCGCCGGATTACCCGCCAGCCACAGATCCGGCTTGTCACACCCGCACCCAGCCGTCGTCAGCCCGTGATCGCAACGGTCACCCAGGTCGCACGCCTCAGCTGGTGGCGGCGCGCACCACTCCAAATAGGCGAACCGCCGCTCAGCCGCCGCCGCCGCCTCATCGGTCGCCGCCGCCCGGCCGCGTTTGATGATCCGGTGCAGCACCTCAGATTCGGCGTACGCCGCGCTCGACCCGCCGATCACCTGCGGATCACCCGTGATCGACCGGCTGGACAGCGTCGGCAGCAGCGCACCCATGTGCGACGCCTGAATCTTCCACCCCTCATCGAGCACGACCTTGGCCCCGGCCAGCCCCTTCCCGCCGCCCGGGGTGCGCGTCTTAAACAGCAGCCGGCCACCGTTGCGGAGCCCGATCTCCTGATCCCGCTCCCCCCGGTGGATGTACCGCACCTGCCGCGACAGCCAGCCATACCCGCTGATCAGTTCATCGAGATCCCGGAACGCCTCACTGACCAGATCCCATTCATGCGCCGTCCAGATCACCGGGTTCTCTTTGAACAGGAACAGCCAGCCCAGCACCGCCTGCTTGAGCACACCGGTCTTAAGGTTCTGCCGGCACGCGATGATCCACGTCTCAAACGCGACCGCCTTAGCGTGCGGACCCACCGCAAAGATCACATCGAGGGCGAGGCGCTGTTCCTCATCCGGGCCGAACCCGGCCTGCGCGTTCAGATCCGCGACCGACCCGCCCTCGGTCACCTCAAAGTCAGGCAGGTGGAGGTACGCCGGCCTGACCAGCTGCCCTACGCTCACGGCGCCGGCTCACCTCATCCTGCAATCTGCTGACCGGATCCTGAGCCTCACGCGTCGCCAAAGCCCGTTCCATCGCCGCCGCGTGCTCCCGGCACAACGCCGCGACCGCCGCGCCGGTCTCCTGCCCGGAGGCATCGAGCCGCTTCGCGAGCAGCAGCGCACGCTGCCCAGCGCTCGAGCTCACCCGGCCCGCCGACGTGAGTTCCGCCCGGGTCGCCTTGAGCATCGCGTCCCCGAGCCTGGCCTTGACCGCCTGCTTGGACGCCGGGGCCAGCACCGGCTTGCCCAGCTGGCCGAGCCGCGACGCCCGCACCGAGCACCCGTTGCAGCAGTACATCGCCGTCCGGCGTTTAGCCTCAAAGACCTTCCCGCAGTTCGGCCCCTGGCAGATCATTGACGGCATGAGCGACTTCCCGGCTTCCGCTTCCGTAGGGGTCTGGCAGATCATCGAGCCCGACCCCGGCGACGCGGCGATCCGGCATGTGCAGTCGCTCGACCCTGCCGACAGCGCCCGCCGCATCTGCGAGGCCACCCGCGGCACGAACGGCGGATCGTCGCGGTTCGGCGGCAGCAACACCGTCGTCTACGCCGCCGGCGGCGGCGGCGCATACACGGCCAGCGATCCCGTCTACGCCGGCGGCAGTGGCGGCTGGTCACCAATCGAACGCGAGACAGCCGGCGACGCCCGCTGGCTCGACTCACTCAGCGGCGACGCCGCCCGCTGGCAACCCGGCGACCCGATCCTCTAACCCGCCCCTCAGCCCGAGCCCGCACCCTCGCCACCAACTCAAGCGGCCACACCCACACCGGCAACGACCGCGTCTGCTGCGGCCGGGCCAGCCACCCCACCCACAAACGATGCCCCGACCTCAACGACCGGATCTCAACCGGCTCACCCCGACGCGATGAGAACCACCAAAGCCGCGAGCGTGAGCACCGCCGCCAGCACCAGCCACGCCGACTCATCGCCCATACCCGGCCCCTCCCGCCGGGCTACCCCAGTGACCGGCACCAGACGACTAACCTGCCTACGTGCGATGCGAGTTCCACGGCGGGCCACTCGCCGGGCAGACCCACGACATCCCCGAACCCCTGCCCCGCGTCATCTGCGCCCCCGTGCCCCTGCACCTCCAAGTGCAGTGGTGGGCCGACCCGCCCGCCGTCACCGAGCCCATGCCCGAACCCATCTACTACCACCGCGGCAGACTCCGCAGCGGCGGCTACGCCTACACCTGCAACCCCGCCGACCTCGCGCAAATCTTCGCCCCAGCCCGCGAGCCCGACCCCGGCGCGATCTCAGCCGACTCAGCCCGGCACCAGCCCGGCGACCCGCCCTGGTGAGCCTCAGCCGAGCGGCTCCAGCCTGACCGGCACCAGATGCGGCGCCCACTCACCCACCCGGCAGCCCTCACACAAGTCGATGAACCCCGGCTCCCCCGGCAACACCTGCCCAGCCGGGAAATACCAGCGCACCAGCGCCCGGCCCCCGCAGCTGGCCACCGGCACCCCGTTGCGCGAGCCCGGCGGCTGATGCCGCCACCCCCGGCACTCACAGACGATCACCAGACCAGCGTAAAGCGTGAACAATCGGCCGACCTGCGATCTTGAAACACACGCATGGCTATGAAAGGCGCGGAGTCGCCGGAAAGG
>Ga0126383_10000015_pt1 | contig 89869 bp, 62 predicted proteins | sample PanSoiMetPlot_35_FD_96882 | JGI IMG/M metagenome (GOLD analysis project Ga0126383, IMG submission 96882) | Tropical forest soil microbial communities from Panama - MetaG Plot_35 | ecosystem: Environmental > Terrestrial > Soil > Tropical forest > Bulk soil | place: Panama | collected 2016-02-17 | reverse complement strand
ATCCACGCTTCTTTCAGACCCCGCCTCGCCACGACGCCCTTGCGCTTCTCTAGTCCTTCACCTCCACCAGGTTGGACAGGGGACTTTCACCCCCAAGCTGTCGAACATGTTCGGCACACAGAAAAAAAGCTGCGAACATAACTGTTCGCAGCTCTGCGTTTGTGAAGGTAGACGATTCAGTTCACGCCATCGGTCGCGTTCAAAAGCGAGTCGATGTCGGCGCCGAGATCTTTGCCATCCGTACCCGCATTCTTATACGGGCTTGAGGAGAGGAGGTGGTAGTCGCCACCGTTTCCATTGTTGTAGTTGTTGAATTGCACGGCATCGGGGCTGGCCGGGAATTGGTTTTTGGCGGGCCAAACCGAGGGCGGAAATTGTGATGGACTTGCAATAATCCCGTTTCCAACGAACGAGTAAGGATTGAAGCAGCGGCTGATGTTCTTTGCCGGCTCAACCGAATTCGCGCAGTTGTTGTTGCCGCCGGCACTCCAGACCGGATACCGGCCCGCAAGCACAAGGTTGTTCACAAAATTGAAATTTGCGATGTCGGGATTTACAACCTCGTCGAGAATCGACATCAGGTGGGCGCCAGGATCGCCGAACCCTGTGACGTGGTTGATGGAAATACTGTTCAACGGATTGGTCGCCCAGCTGTTGATGATGAGAAATAGGGTCCCACCGCCGGTGAACTTCTCGCCATCGATGTCATCCATGGTGATGTCGTGAATTGAGAACCGTTCCGCCGCCTTGGCCTGATGCACCAAGTGGTTGTTCCTGCCCGTGAGAATAGCGCCAATGCAGATGCCCGCGCCTCCGTGGCTCATGCGGGTATAGCGAATCGTAACGTCGGTCACCTGGCATAGTGGACAGGCGGGGCCGCTCTTTTCCATCTGGTTTTTTGGCGTTAGAAGAATGAAATGTCCGACCTGTGTGAACCCACCCCAGACGTTCTCAAGAACGTTTCCTTCGTACAGCACTCGCTGCGCGTTCTTGAATTCGGTAAGGTTCTTGACCACGAACGGATTGTTTCCCTTTCCGCCGACATAACCCGGTTGGCCTTTCATCCAGGTCATCGGTTTGAACATATGGTTACGCCGGATTTCAATATCGGCCGGCGTGAACTTTGCAGGACCGCCGCCGAAGAAGACGTTTTCCCCGGCCGCTTCCAGGAAATTGTCGACGATTTTGTACGGGCCACCCGGAAAGTCGCCAATCCCCCCAGCGACAGCGTGCGAATCAGTGCAGGCACCGACTCTTGAAGTGCAGTGAATATCATTAATGTAGGAATCGATCACGGCAGCGTACGTGATTCCGCTTAGTCCGACGCCCGAGCGAGTGTCATCCTGCGCTGTGCCGTGAATCCACGAACGATCGATCACGACGTGGTCGGCCTGGCCGCCAGCGTTCACCTGCACCAAACGCGAAATCATGCCTGTGCCCGTGGCACGCGTGAGTTCCAGCCCGATCAGCCGGTAGTAATTTGCGTTATTGGCAAGTGTGATCGGCGCATTTGAGTTGAGACTCTTGATTTGCGGAATTGCCCGCGCCACGTTCGAACAGCCTAAGTCGGGACGCCCGGGAAGCGAGCTGACTCCTGCGTAGCATGGGGTCAGTCGAGTGCCTTCGTCAGGAAGGACCGAATCGGGTGCGGATGTCCGGACCGTAATCCACGATTGATTGTCGCAATGGCGGGCTGGCAATACGAAGTTTCCGGAAAATGTACCGTCCGATTGGATCGATACCGTGTCACCGCACTGCGCGGAGTTCAAAGCTGCCTGCAGGTCGCCTCCCGCCTGAACACTAATGGTTTTGCCGCCCGACGGCGTTCCATTCATTGCTGTAAAGATGCACGCCTTCGGCAACGCCGCGGGACCGTCCTGGGCGGCGAATTGTTCCTGATTGCCGGCAGCACAGTAAAGATTATCGGGACCGGACGCCGCTCGGGCGACTTGGATGCCGAGTCCCATCAACAAGACGAGCAAGACGAAAAAAATGAATGCCAATTGTCTAAAGCGCATAAAAATCTCCCAACTTAATTTGGCTGGAAAGCGTGGCTTTCCGCTTTGCCTCACGTTGACGGCGCTTGTAACCAATGCAAACTTCGAGCGCAGAAAGAATCAGCGAATCGCAGATTGTTTCAGTGAGCGAATCTTAAAAACCGGCGAGCCGTGGAGCAAAATGGATTGGGCACAAATTATGAGTTTTGTGCTAACAATTGCAGCACTTCCTGCGGAGACAACCGAACTTCGACGAAAGTCCTCAGCAGCCGGTTACCTTGACAATTCTCGATTCCGGCCATCAAAATCGTAATCAACGGTTCTCGCTTCTTGCCTCCCCAACGACCCATCATGACAGCGATAATGAGAAGTGCCTGACGAGGAGTGTCCGCGCAATGACTGTCTCGAACATCGGTCGGCAGCAAGAGCAGAGCGCGAGCGAATTTGCGCCATGGCGCTATTCAGCTGCTGACCGGCCTCCGCTGCGGATCGGATTGCTACTGGACAGTGATAAGCTCGCGCTTTTCTTCACCAAAATCATCGAAGACATTCAATCCAGTAACTTTGCGCGTATCGAAATGTTGGTCTACCGAAAGAAGGGGTTAGCCCTGAATGGGACCCGACCGGCGTCAGGTTTTGGAACGCGACTTTTCGATGCGAAGTTGCGCAAGCGCGCTCTGTACGATTTTTACCTTAGGCTCGATCGGAAAATGAAGCCGCAGCACCACCCGCTTCAACTCGTTGATGCCGCCAGTCTTCTAAATGGAATCGAGCGCATCGAGGTCGAACCGGTCGGAAAAAAGTTCATCCACCGGTTTCCCGAAGATGCATTGGAGAAGATTCGATCGAAGAATCTCGATGTGCTGCTCCGCTTCGGATTCAACATTTTGCACGGAGACATTCTCACGGCGGCGCGATATGGGGTCTGGTCGTATCACCATGGCGACAATGATTTCTATCGCGGGGGTCCGGCTCACTTTTGGGAGTTGCAAGAGGGCGCGCTTCTTTCAGGAGTGATCCTGCAAGTTCTCACCGAAGAACTCGATGGCGGACTGGTGCTCTGCAAGTCGCTCTTCCCTACGCAGCAGACGATCAGCATGTCGGCGAACCGGCAGGCTCCATATTGGGGATCGACCGATATGGTGATCCGCAAGCTCAATGAGCTGCACCAGTTCGGATGGGAACACTTGCAGCAGAAAGCCGTACCGGCCGCACGATACGAGGGCAAGCGCAAGCTGTATCGCACACCAACCAACTCAGATATTGCGCGCTGGCTTGGCCCCGTATTCTTGAAGAAGGGATTCAGCTATCCATTTCGCAGACACCGCGTGCAGCATTGGCAGATCGGGCTCCGTGCGAACGCGAAGCCGCTTCTCGATGTAGGGTCAAATCTTGGAGGTTTTCGTTGGATCGACGCTCCGCCTGCCCATTTTTGGGCGGATCCATTCGGATTCGAATACGCCGGCAAGAAATGGGCTTTCTTCGAGGATTACTCCTACGAGAAAAAGCGCGGCTGGATTTGCTGCGCTGAACTCTCCGATGACGGCACGTTCCGTGATCCGCAGCCGTGTCTCGACAATCCGAAAGAACATTATTCATACCCGCACGTCTTTCGTGCCGACTCCGAAATCCTGATGGTTCCCGAATCCTGGGATTCCAATCGCGTAGATCTTTTCCGCTGTCGAAATTTTCCGAATGATTGGGTTCACGAGCGAACGCTGTTTCAAGGACGATTTGTCGACACCAACATCTGGCAACAGAATGGGCTCTGGTGGCTGCTGACAACCCGGGCTGATCCCGATCCGAGAATGGGGACGCTCTTCTTGTTCTTCTCCGATTCGATCGATGGCGATTGGCGCTTTCATCCTGCGAATCCTATCTCGACCGACATTCGCAACAGCCGCGGCGCTGGACGGATCTTCGAGTCGAATGGGCGTTGGATTCGTCCCAGCCAGAGCCGCAGCCCGATCTATGGCGCAAGCATGGCCCTGAATCAGATCACGGAGTTGAGTCCAACCGAGTATTCCGAGCGAATGTTGCTCAATGTGACTCCTGAGCACTGGAAAGGCTTTTGCGCGGTGCATACTTATAACAGGGTGGGAAATATGGAGCTCATCGATGGAGCCCGCATGGTGAGCCTGAAGTCCGTGATGAGAGGCCTAACGACCTCAGCGTGAAATGGCCGAATCGACCAAATTCGTATCCGAGCAAAGCCGGGCGGGGGGTTCTGGGCCGTTCTTCGGGCGTTTGCTGTTGGACTTCACTTGCCGCCTGAGGCGCTTCAACACGCTCTCCCTTCTCCGCGCAATCGAAGGCGCGCCGTTTGCCTCCCCGGACCAGGTTCGCGAGACTCAGTTTTGCAAATTGTCTGATCTTTTGAAGCACGCCGAAGCCCATGTTCCCTACTATCGCGAGATGTTTCGCAGCCTCGGCACACGTGCCCAGGATATCCGGAGCATGGCCGATTTCTCGCAGCTTCCGATCCTTACTAAGGACATCATCCGCGAGAGACAGCGCGACCTGGTGCGCGACGACGTCCCGCTTGAAACTCTCAAGCCTCACTTCAGTGGTGGGTCTACCGGAGTGCCCCTGAAGTTCTACCGCAGTTTCGAGTACATGATAGCGAGCGATGCGGGCAGCTATCGGAATCTCGAACAGTGCGGCTGGCGCCCGGGCGAGATGATCGCATTTTTCTGGGGCGGCAATGACAAGCTCTATGCCATGTCGCGCTGGGAATTCGAGCTACGGCAGTTTATCCGCCGTACCTACCAGTTCGATCCTTTTCATTCGGGCGAAGCCGAAATGGCTGCGTGGGCGCACACTTTCGGGCGAATCAAGCCGCGCGCGATCCTGGGCTACGCTTCGACGATTGCCCGCTTCGCCGCATTTTTCGAAATCCGCGGCCAGAAGATCGATGGCATCAAGGGGGCGTTTACAACGGCTGAGAAACTTTATCGTCCACAGCGTGACGTGATCGAACGCGTTTTTCAGTGCAAGGCTTACGATTGTTATGGATCGAGCGAAGTGCAGAATATCGCTGCGGAGTGTCCCGCTGGACGCATGCACGTAAACGCTGACTACGTGGTGGTAGAGGAAGACCGCGTTGAGGGCGACGGCCCTCGTCCTTTCCTGCTGACTTCGTTGTGGAACTTCTCCATGCCCTTCATTCGATATCGAAACGAAGACTGCGGGTATTTGTCAGATGAAGCCTGCAATTGCGGAAACCATTTTCCGCTGATGCGACTGGAGATTGCCCGTACCAGCGACAATTTCTTATTCCCAGGTGGTCGCGTCGTACATGGCGAATTCTTCACTCACTTGATGTATGGCGGAGAGGGCATCGCAAACTTTCAGTTTCATCAAACAGCAGTCGACGAAATCATCTTATGGATTGTGCCCGGCCCGGGCAATCCGCAGGCTCGGCGGAACAAGATTGACGAAGCAATCCGGCAGATTCAAGCCATTACGCCGGCCCATCCCATTCGCGTGGATGTGCGCGAAATAGATGCCATCCAGTTGTCCTCGGCAGGAAAACATCGGTTTACCCGTTCGGATGTGAATTCAGGAACATCGGCCGAAACTGTTCAGAGGGCGACATGAAAACGTCGCTTGCCGATCATAATTTCACGCCGCAGGTAGGTATCGCGCGTCTTCCCTCGTGCTCGTATCCCACATCGGAGCATGACGGGAGTCCGATTGTGAGCGCGCTTCGGCGACTGTCGGACGCGATGGGTTGGTCCAGCGATCACGGACCGTTCGGAAATGTGATTCCTGACGGCGCACGCGTACTGATCAAACCGAACCTGGTCCTTCATCAGAACGAAGGTCCGGGCGGGATGGATTGTCTGGTGACGCATCCTTCACTAATCCGCGCAGTCGCCGAAGCTGCGATCCAAACACGGGCATCCGAAGTTCTGGTTGGGGATGCACCCATCCAGGGTTGTGACTTTAACGCGCTGGTCACTAAAACCGGCCTTCAGGAATGGGCCCGGCAGCAGAGCGCGCGCGATCCGCGATTTAAGGGTGTGCGGGATTTTCGCCGCACCACGTGCGTATTAGTCCACGGCGTTCGGGTTGCGGATGAGAACGTACAGCCCGCCGACCAGTTTGTTCTCTTCGATCTCGGACGACAGAGCCTGCTCGAACCGATCAGCAATGGCGAAAATCGATTTCGCGTCGCATGGTACGACCATCGTCTGATGGCGAAAACGCATCACCCAGGAGTGCATCAGTATCTGGTAGCGAAAGAAGTTATCGAAGCCGACGTCATCATCAATTTGCCGAAGCTCAAGACCCACAAGAAAGCGGGTGTAACCTGCGCGCTGAAGAATCTGATCGGGATCAACGGCAACAAAGAATATTTGCCACACCATCGCTTGGGCGGGGCGGATCGCGGCGGAGACAACTATCCCGGTGACAGTGCAATGAAGCGTGCGCTCGAGTTCGTCAGCGATCGTCAAAACCTCACAACGTCGTACGGCGCTGGGATGATGTGGCACTTGTTCTTTGCATTATTGGTGCGGGCGTCGCGCTACCGCGGGGACCGCGTTGGCCTGGATGGATCGTGGTCTGGTAACGACACGATCTGGAGAACCTGCTTGGACTTGAATCGAATCCTACTCCATGGCCGGATCGACGGCAGCATGTCGGAAGAGATTCAACGGCGCGTGATTCACGTCGCGGATGCGGTCGTTGCCGGTCAGGGAAATGGCCCGCTGGCGCCGGATCCGCTCGACATGGGCTTGATCCTCGGCGGAAATAATCCGGCGGCCATGGACTGGGTGGGAGCGCAACTGCTGGCCTACCGTCCCGAAAAAATCGCCCTCGTGCGTCATGCTTTCGATCAATTTCACTGGCCGCTGACCAATTTTCCGGCCAGTGCGGTTTCCTTGGTTGGAGACTTAGGGCGAGGCGCGCCGCAGGAACTCATTCAGTCCTTGCGCCGCCCGGTAACGCATCCAGTCGGGTGGCGCGATGCCGGCGTGACGCAATCCGTGGAAGAACGGCTGGCCACATCCGATGTCACTGTCAGCCCGTGGGACGCCTGAGTGGTTGGGGCAAATTGGGGAAAAATATTACCCACGATTAGCCCGCCAAAGTGCATCGGCGGGGAGCAAATACTGTCATTATCGCCAACATTGCACGTACAATCAATAGTTTAGCGACCGCAGCCCAAGCGGCTTTGGCGGATCGGTTGCAGTATTAATCTCCGGGGAGAAGTTCGTTTCATGTTCCAGAGTCTGATTCGAGGGACCAGGAAAGCACTTGGATTCCACCATCCCGGCCGCAACCTGGTGGTTTTTCCCGATGACACTTTCATCCTTTCCTTCCCAAAGTCGGGAAACACATGGACTCGTTTCCTGATCGCCAACCTCGTCTACCCTGACACACCGGCGAATTTTTCCAATATCAATCAGCTCACGCCTGATCCCGAAGCGCTTTCGAAGCGTGCTCTCGCACGGATGCCGCGGCCTCGACTCATCAAGAGCCATCAATATTTCCATCCCAACTACAAGCGAGTGATCTACGTAGTACGTGACCCACGCGATGTGGCTCTGTCACAATTTCACTTTCACCGTAAGCGTCGCCTGATCGACGATGGCTACCCGGTTGAGAAATTTGTCGGTCGTTTTGTGGCAGGCCAAACCGGTCCCTACGGATCATGGGGCGAGAATGTCGCCTCCTGGCTTTCGACTCGTCACAATCGACCCGGGTTTCTGCTGTTGCGGTATGAAGACATGCTCGACGATGCCTGCAGAGAACTGGCAAAAGTCGCGGCATTCCTCGAGATTCCGCCGGATCCGGAGCGGATTCGAATTGCGGTCGCTCGCAGTTCCGCCGACGAGATGCGGAAGATGGAGCAGGCGCAGGCGCTGGAGTGGTCGTCAACCAAGGAGACTCGGCAGGACGTGCCCTTTGTCCGCAGCGCTAAAGCCGGAGGATGGCGCGAGAGCCTTCCATCAACCGCCATCGCCGAACTGGAAGGGGCATGGGGACACCTGATGACCTATCTCGGGTATGAATTGCACTTCCCCCAAAACTCCACACACTTCGATTCGCGTTTTGTGGAGCCGCTCCTGAACGGGCCGGCGCGATGATCGCCCTGAGATTCACCACCATGCATTCCGTGCGGTCGTTCGCTGCCGGTGGCGGCATCTAGTCATGGATGCGATCTCGCTGAAGGGGCAGCCGCAAGGCTCGTTTCATCATGTCGGATTTGTCGTAGCGTCGATTCAGGATTCGGTCGAAGGATTCGCTGATCTGCTCCAGGCAACATGGGACGGGCAGATTTTTGACGATCCCAATCAAGGGGTGCGGGTCACATTCTTGGCCAGCAAGCGGCCGGGGGATCCGCTATTCGAGTTGGTGGAACCTGCTGACACGAAATCGCCGGTACACTCATTCCTGACAAAAGGCGGCGGCTTACATCATGTCTGCTACGTCGTCGAAAACCTGGAGCAGGAACTGAGCCGTGCGCGAGCGACTGGCGCCGTGATCACGCGCCAGCCTTTGCCGGCGGTGGCATTCGGTGGGCGGCGCATCGCATGGATCTACACCAGAAATCGTCTACTGATTGAGTATCTAGAGCGATGAACAATGCAGGGTGACCACAATCCGTCGAATCTGCGCTCCGAGATTGACCGCCTGATTTCTGAAGGGTTGGTCGCGCCGGCGAGCCAACGCCTTTGTGAGCTTTGGCGTCGTGATGCCGGCAGTGCGACGGCGGCGTTCGTTGTAGCGCGCCTCGACCAAGTTCGAGAAAAACTCGCCCTTCCCAAATTCAAGCTTGCGATTCTGCGTTCTTTCACGGTTGATCCAATCGTTCCTCTCTTGCGCGCAGAAGCACTCTCCTACGGAATTGACGTGAGCGTCCATGTGGGGGACTTCAACGCTTACGCACAAGAAATCCTGGATCGCGACAGCGGCCTTTATCGATTCGAACCAGACGCAGTCGCCTTGGCAGTGCGCGCGGCAGAAATTGCGCCGGACCTGTGGAGTCATTTTGCGGAGCTGAGCGCCGAAACCGCCAATCAGGCCGCAGAACGAGTTGTGCGAAGTTTTGAGCAGTGGATAGCAGCGTTTCGCGCACGTAGTTCGGCCGCGCTCGTGATCCACAACCTGGAACTACCGAGCATGCCGAACCTGGGGGTCCTCGATGGCCAACTCGAGAATGGTCAATCCGATTTGTTCCGCCAGATCAATCGCGAAGTCACGCGGATTGCGGCTGCTTATCGCGGCGTATACGTGCTCGACTACGCAGCTCTGGTCGCGCGTCATGGAAGCGAGCGTTGGCACGATGAGCGGAAATGGCAAATGGCGCGGTTGCCGATTGCGGCCGATCACCTCCTCTCGATGGCGCGCGAATGGATGCGCTTTGTCGTGCCGTTGAGTGGACACATCGCCAAGGCGCTGGTGGTCGACCTTGATAACACGCTGTGGGGTGGCGTGATCGGGGAGGATGGAATGACCGGCATCAAGGTTGGGGCAGAATATCCCGGCGCAGCCTACCAGGCCCTGCAACGTGCTCTGCTCGATCTGTCGCGGAAAGGGATTCTTCTGGCGGTGTGCAGCAAGAACAACTTGGATGACGCCATGGAGGCACTCGACCAGCATCCGGGAATGCTGATCCGATCAAAGGATTTTGCGGCTTTGCGGATCAACTGGACGGACAAGGCACAAAATCTGCGCGAGATCGCAGAAGAGCTGAACATTGGAATCGATTCTCTTGCCTTCGTGGACGACAACCGTTTCGAGCGCGAACAGGTGCGAGCGGCCTTACGGGAGGTCAATGTGATCGACCTTCCGCACGATCCTATGGGATATGCGGCCGCCATCCGCAATTGTCCCCTTTTCGAAAGACTGAGCCTCTCCGCCGAAGACCGGCAACGAACCACGATGTATGCTGAGCAGCGCCAGCGAACCGGCGCAGAACAGAATTTTCAGTCGAAGGAGGACTTTTTCCGCTTTCTTGAGCAAGAAGTGGAAATCGCTCCAGTTTCTGATGCAACGCTGGCACGCGTGGCGCAGCTCACGCAAAAGACCAATCAGTTCAACATGACGACGCGCCGGTACACAGAACAGCAAATTGCGGATATGTCCTCGGCTCCCGAATGGGAGATCTTGTCGATCAAGGTGAAAGACCGCTTCGGTGATCACGGATTGGTTGGGGTAGCCATCGCACATCAGCAGGGTGAGCGCTGTGAGGTCGATACGTTTCTCATGAGCTGCCGGGTCATAGGTCGGACAATCGAAACCGCGTTTCTCGCCGCACTCGGCGAGCGCGCGGCGGCGAGAGGCTGCAAGCAGCTGGTCGGGCGCTTCGTGCCCACAAAAAAGAATGCACCGGCGCGTGATTTTTATGCGCAGCACGGCTTTTCACAACACGAGGCCAATGGGGATGGCGCTTTTTGGACACTCGATCTCGCCGATGCATCTTTACGCTGTCCGGAATGGATTAAGCTGGTTTCTCCCGGTGGAGGAAAGAATTGAGCGTCTTTGAACAGGTGCGCGGAATTGCATCGGACATTTTCGGAATCACGCCGGACCAGGTCATTGCAGCTTCCTCGCCCGAGACCATCGAGAGCTGGGATTCGACGCAACACTTGAACCTGGTACTCGCCATTGAGGAGAAGTTTGGTATCCAACTTGACCCAGAAGAGATCGAGCAGATGAAGAACGTCGGCATTGTGGCGGACATCATCGAAAAGAAGCTGTCTTCCGTTTCGAAGTAGGTCGCAGAAGTTCTCGTCACTCTCGCGATACAATCTCGCGTTCATGCCCATCGTCATCCAGCCCTATCGCCCCGAGCACGAACCGGCGGTGGCGGAGTTCAACCGGCGGCTTCGGCAGGCGGGTGAAGATGCCAACATGGTTTTCTTCAAGCACGCCGAGCCCCGTTGGCTTCCGCGAAAGCCAGGCTCCCGCATCTACAACGAATTCTTTGTCGCAATCGACAACGGTATCGTCCGCGGCGGTTACGCGCTGAAGATGCAGGACTTTCTGTTCCCTGATGGCTCAATCCGCCCGATCGCGTACTACCACCATCCCTTATCGGAAGGAATCGTCAATAAGGCGCATGCGATTGTCGGCACGCTACTGTTGCGAGACGCCATGACCCGAGCGCCGCTTCTCTATTGCCTTGGCATGGGAGGCTACGAGAACCCGCTGCCGCAAATGCTGATTCGGTTAGGGTGGACGCATTGTGCAGTGCCATTTTTCTTTCGCGTACTGAACCCGCATCGCTTCCTGCGGCAGATGCAACCGCTGCGGAATACTGGCGCGAAACGCCTTGCCATGGATGTGGCAGCTTACAGCGGAGCCGGGCGGTTGGCGTTCGCAGCCCTGCAAGGTTATCGATCGTTGATGGCGGCGCCCAAGTCGAGAGATGTAGCAATCAGTGAACTTTCCGAATTCGGCGATGAAGTCTCCTCTGCCTGGCAAGAAGGAAAACAGCAATATTCCTTTACGGCCCGCCGCGACGCTGAAGCTTTAAGGGTTCTTTACCCGCCAACCGAGACTCACCTCACACGAATTGAACTGAAGCGCAATCAAGAACTCGTCGGTTGGGCTGTAGTTGGCGAGCGCCGCAAGGATGCCAAGTATGGTGACCTTCGCGTTGGTTCAGTCGTAGATTGCTGGACACTGCCCGGCGAGGCGTTCGCTGTCGTAAATGCTGCCACGGCCACGCTCAAGCGTCAGGGTTTTGACCTGATTCTCACCAATCAGAGTCACCAGATGTTCTGCGATGCCTTTCGCCAGGCAGGATATCTCTCAGGCCCATCGAATTTCATTTTTGCCGCCTCGAAGAAGCTCACCGAGCTAGTGGGATCGTTTGATCAGGTGCGCCCGCGGATGCATTTCACACGCGCGGATGGCGACGGCCTACCGAAAAATTATTGAGAGCTAAATGTGAAGGAATTCCGCTGACTACCTAGCAACAGGGCATTGCGTCTATCGATTCGCCTCGGAAAGCGCGGGTTCCGGCTCGGACGATTCCGATGACAGCTTGTATCCGAGTTGCTTCATGATCCCGCCCCAATGTTCTTCCATATAGGCAACCGTCTTCGGCGGTAGTATCGCCTTCCAACCGCCTGACGACGCCTTGCGCACGAACGGCTTATCGGAGCGGGTATGAAAGGTCGCTACCCACTTCGTGCCCTGGGTTGCTTCCATTTTGCGCATATTGTCGGCCGAACTCAGTTCAATGGCCCGGTTGATACGATTCGGATCCGGCGCCAACCCCATGAACTCCGCGACTCGCGCTAGTTCCCGCTGCGAATTCGCTTGCAGATCCTCATATCGAACCAGCACGAAGCCTTCGTGTCCTTGGCGCGTGGCGATCCAGCTATTCACGTGGTCAGCCCAGGAACCGATCCGCCGCCAGAAATTGCCGCTCATCCAGAGTGGAACGAACTCTTCGATCGGATAACTGTCCTGTACGGAACGAAGTTTCATTTCCCAGTGATAGTTTGAAATCACGACATCGCGCGGGTCACGCACGATGTAGATCACGCGTCGATAACGGGCATCGAAGGACTCGTGGCTCTTGAGCACGCGCGGACGCGGGCGTCGCCGAAGAACCCAGTCGGCTGTCTTGTACATATCCGGCACGAGCCGCTCGATGTTCAGGAAGGTCGCGGGTGTCTCGGGATAAACAAAATTTCCGACCAGAAAGCGCGTCCAGGTATTGCCCGAGCGTGGGTAGGATGTAAGAAAAACGTCATCGTCAAAAATGGTAATTTCACGCTCCAGCAGCGTGTGACGGAACAGCACGTCGCTGACGCGCGACAAGTGCCGGAAAGCCCTGCGAACCAACAGCGCCATATTTCTTTAGTCCTCGGCCTGACTGCGTTCCGCAGTTGTGCGGTTTCCCTGCAGCCACCCCATGAATCTCTGCTTGCGTGCGAACATGTTGCGCGCCTCGTTGCGCAGTGTCCCCACGATCTGGTAGCGCGATTTCGTGAACCACGGCACGCGATGCGGTTTGCAGCCGTACTTCTCCTTGTATGTACCCTCGCCGCCCCAATCAAAGACCGCGATACCGCGCTGTTTCCAGTAGCGCATTGCGTACCAGTGGCAAGCTTCATTTGGACGCAAATTCTGATACTGGCGGAAACTTGCGTTGCCCCAGAACTCCGCCATTTTGTTGTACCCGGGATAGATTCCCGTAGCGATGCAATTCCCTTCCGCATCCCGCACGCGTAGCAGCAGCACCCGCCCGGTGGGCTGAAGATGCTTGACGAGTGAGCGAACGCGCTCCACTGAATACGTTGGCACCAGCCCCTGCTTCGCAAAGACGTCCTTCAGTTGTTCGTAGTACTCGTCCGCGAACACGAGGTCATGTGCCTCTTCGATCTTCACTCCGCTCTTTTCGGCCTTGCGGATGCAGCGGCGGCAAGCACTATCCATACCGCTGAAGATCTCCTCTTCCGCTTTCGTCAGGTCGGTCCTATACGAGCCGTAGTATTCCGCTTTGAAGCCAAGGCCTTCGGCATCCGAAAACTCGAAGTGGGGATCAGAAACCTCCATGTGAAGGCATTTGAGTTCATCCCACGCGAATTTCTCCAGCGCTCCGAGCGCGGCACTGCGGGCGACACCGGGCTTCAGATTGAAGCCAATGTATGGCGTCGTCCAGCCCGGAAATGAACTGCCCAGCACCTTGAGTCCGAACTTCGAAAATGTCAGGCCGGTGAAGTAGCCCAGGATTTCGTTTCGCTCGCGAAGCTCGGCGATGACCGGCGTTGCATGCTGGCATTCCGCGATGAACTGCGACCACTCACGAGTCTGGAACACTGTTCGATCGTCGAACCTGTCAAGTTGCTCCCAGTCGGCGGTTTTGAACTCGATCGAGTGGAATTTCATGCGCTCAGTTTCGGCCCCGCTCACCAGCAGATTCCTTCGTATGCTTTCGCCTCTGGCCGGCGGGTGTGATCAAGATGAACGAGGTCGATCACAGTCTGGTCCGGTTTCAACAACTTTGCCAGTTGGTCCCTGCTCGCGGACTTGTTCCCCAAAATCACAACTTCCGCCCCGCGAAGCACTCCCTCCAGATCGGACGAAAGCACGGAACCGATATGTGGAATGACTTCCTCAATGTATTGGCGATTCGCGCCCGCGAGACGGCCAAGGGAAACATCCTCATCCCAGATCCGAATCTCTAGCCCCTCACCCATCAGCCGCTTGATCAACTGGACCTGCGGACTCTCGCGCAGATCGTCCGTACCGGCTTTGAAACTCAATCCGAGCTGAGCGATCTTCTTCTTGCCAGTGCTCAGAACTATGTCGAAAGCACGATCGACGTGCTCGGCGTTACTTGCCATGATCGATTCGAGGAGGGGCAGCTTCAAATCCAGTTCCTTCGCCTTATAGGTGATCGCCCGCAAGTCTTTCGGCAAGCAAGATCCGCCAAATGCGAACCCCGGAGACAGGTATGCAGGAGAAACATTCAGCTTCGTATCCGACGTGAAGATTTTGGTAACTGCCTGTGCATCCACCCCGAGATGCTTGCACATCGTGCCCATCTCGTTGGCAAACGTGACCTTGAGCGCGTGATAGCAATTTGAAAAGTATTTGACCATCTCCGCTACAGGGATCGTGGTCTCGTAAAGAGTGCCTGGTGTGTTCTTGTAAAGTTCACGCAATGGAGCAAGATGATTCGTATCGCTGGCTCCGAGAATCGTGTATGGAGGATTGAGAAAGTCCGCTACGGCGCTGCCTTCACGCATGAATTCCGGGTTGTAGCAAACGGTGAAGTCGCGGCCACGTTGCTTGCCGCTTTCTTGCTCGAGAATCGGAAGAACGACCGTTTCAGTCGTTCCGGGCAATACCGTACTCCGCAGAACAAAAACATGCGGGGATTTCTTTTGCTTGATCGCTGCTCCGATCTGTTTTGCCACATTTTGAATATGGCTGAGATCGAGCTTTCCATTTTTCAGGCTGGGCGTGCCCACACAGACAAACGATACCTCGGAGTTGAGAACCGCTTCGGTGGGGTCGGTGGTTGCGTGCAGGCGGCAGGACTTGTTGGCTTCCGAGACCATCTCAGCCATGCGGGCCTCGACAATGGGCGTGCGGCCCGAGTCCATCATCTCCACCTTGGCGCGGCTCACATCGACACCAATCACTTTGTGACCGGCGGAGGCAAAGCATGCGGCAGACACTGATCCGACATATCCCAACCCAAATATGCTGACTGACAGGCTCAAACAATCTCTCCTTCTGAATAAGGGTGATGTGGGAAAAGATGGCTCTCGGGAACTATACCAATCCTCAAAGTTAGACGAAGCAAGCGGGCCTCCAATTGGAGCCAGGTCGAGGACTGCAAAGTTGTAACTAACCTATTGATTATATTAGTGTTATCTGAGCATGTTTGGTAATCGGTTGAACATCAGCCCACTCGGGGAAAAAATGGACAACTTTTTCCACACTGTGGGAAGCCAACTGGGCTAAAGTTTGTCCACTCCTGCGCAAACGGTTCCTAAACATGAATGGAAGTCTCTTGTTATTAGCATGTTGCACGATATTCCACGATTCAACTTCCGCCTCCTATTGGAAGCGGTCGTGCGGTAACCAACTTGGCGGTGGTCAGCGCGGGCTACCCAGCGCTACGGCGGTAAGATAGGGGCACCTTGGCTTCGGGATGGCAAAGTAAGCTAGCACGACTGTCTCAGATGCAATGGGACGAGATCCGCACGCGCGCCGCTCAGGAACTGCATCGGCACTGCGATCTTATTCGTCACCACACAGGCCGGCCCCCTGCAACAGTTCGCCTAATGGCGTCCCCGCCAGGCGAGGCTAATTTTTTCTTCTCACAGAAAGAACGCAGCGAACGGATTGAGCTTCTTCGAAAACATCTACCAGAAGAGGTGCAAGCCATCCTTGCCGAAGCCGACGAGATTTGCAGCCATCGATTCCGCCTTCTCGGCTACGACAATCTCGATTATGGCACCGAGATCGACTGGCATCTTGACCGCGTGCACGGAAAGCGCGCGCCGCTCGAACCATGGTTCAAGATTCCTTTCCTGGAGTTCGCGGCCGTCGGAGATCACAAAGTCACGTGGGAATTGAATCGTCATCAGCATCTGATCACGCTGGCCAAGGCATGGCTACTGAGCACGGATGAGAAGTATGTCCGCGAAATCGTCGCTCAGTGGCAAAGCTGGATGCGAGCCAACCCTTATCCGCTGGGCATGAATTGGGGCAGCGCCCTCGAGGTCGCGTTTCGCGGAGTGTCGTGGATCTGGGTCGACCGCTTGCTTGGTGGCGCGCCCGGATATGAAGAGTTCCATGCGGCACTCGTCCCGGAGATTGCCTTTCACGGCCGCTACATCTCACGGTACCTCTCGACCTACTTTTCGCCCAACACGCATCTGCTTGGTGAGGCCTATGCGCTCTTTGCCATCGGCACGCTCTATCCTCAGATCGCGGCGGCGGCGGAATGGCAGCAGACTGGATGGCAAACGCTGTTGCAAGAGGCACAACGCCAGGTTCGGGGTGACGGAGTCTACTTTGAGCAGTCGCTTCACTATCACGTTTACGCGCTGGACTTCTTCCTCCATGCGCGGACCCTCGCCGAACGAAACGGTCTGAATATTCCGGCCGAGTACGACAAAGTTCTGGGAAAGATGCTCGACGTCATACAAGCGCTTGCGCAATCCGGGCCGCCACAAGGTTTCGGCGACGACGACGGTGGCCGCGTATTCAATCCACGCCGCAACCGAACTGAGCACATGACCGATCCGCTGGCTCTTGGAGCGGTGCTCTTCAATCGCGCTAATTTACCTGCGGCACGGACCACGGAAGAAGCAATCTGGCTCTTCGGGGAGAAAGCAGTCTCTTTCGTGGCGCAGAATAATCCGAGCACGCCGTCCAGCGCTGAATTTCGCGATGGGGGAATTTACGTCCTCGCTGACGCCGAGCCGATGCCACAACAACTCGTTTTCGACACCGGCCCGCAGGGGGTTGGCCGCTGCGGTCACGGACATGCCGATGCCCTGAGTCTGCGTTTCACCATGAATGGCCGCCGTTGGCTCGTCGATTCCGGCAGCGGTGTTTATATCTCGAACGATCCGTCGGACCGCAACGCATTTCGCGGAACAGGCGCACATAACACTTTGAGGGTGGATGGAGCCGATCAGGCGAACGCCGCCGAACCGTTTTCCTGGACCGACATTCCGACCACACGCACCGACAATTGGTGTACCGGCCAGACCTTCAGCTACGTCGCCGGAAGTCACGACGGCTTCACTCGCCTGACAGATGCAGTGACTCACCGCCGCAATGTCCTGAAAGTCCACGGCGGTGCCTGTCTTGTGCGAGACCTCGCCGAGGGCACGAAGCAACATGATCTGGAAGTTCTGTGGCATCTCGCGCCGGATCTGGAAGCTCGCGATTCTGGAGAGGGCGTGATCATCTCCGAGACAGGCGCTAAATCGGGCCCATCACTCAGCCTGATAACCGAAGAAGGCACGCCTTGGCGGACGGAAATCACACGAACTTTGATCTCGCCTGCGTATGGCAAACTCGAACCAGCGCCGCTGATTCGCCATCATGCACGTGTACCGCTGCCAGCAAAATTGGCGGTCGTCCTTCTCGCACGCTCTGGCGCCCAGCGCAATGAACGTCTGGCTCGCCTCGTCAGCATGCCCCACGCATCGGTAGACGCGTATGAACTGATCGGTCAGAACGAGAATCATGGATTCTTCTTCGCGAGCGACAAGCGACCGTGGAGCTTCGGCCCCTGGGCCTCCGATGCTGAGGTTCTTTATTGCCGTATCAAGAACGAGCAGCTGGAGCATCTCGTGATCATTGGTGGCACGTCAGTTTCGTGGCAGGGGAAGCCGTTACTAAAAGCGCTCGTACCATCTTCCTACTTCGAATGGCAAAAGCGCGGCAACATCATGCATGGAGAGCCGGCCCCATTTGCCGTTTTGCCGCAGTTCGTGGAATTGACGGGCGCTTCCACTCCCGCATCTCATATCGGACAAGACACAGCTTACGCGGAGAAGCGCTGAATGTGCGGAATTGCAGGAATCCTCGAATTTGAACGCGACGCACGCGCCAACTCCACCATGTTGCGCGGGATGTGTGGCATCATCGCACACCGCGGACCTGATGATGACGGTTTCTATACGGATGGTCCAGTTGGTATTGGCATGCGGCGGCTGAGTATCGTCGACCTCGCCACCGGCCACCAGCCGATCTCGAACGAAGATGGCTCAATTTGGATCGTCTACAACGGCGAAATCTACAACCACCTCGAGTTGCGCGAAAAGCTGATCGCGCACGGTCACTCCTACCGGACGCATAGCGATACTGAAACCGTTGTTCACCTTTACGAGGAATACGGGCGTGACTGCGTGCAGCACCTGCGCGGCATGTTCGCTTTCGCGATCTGGGATCGCAATCAGAGATCTCTTTTCATCGCGCGCGATCGACTGGGAATCAAGCCGCTTTACTACACTCTTACCCCTGAACGCCTTCTGTTTGGTTCGGAGATCAAGACTCTGCTGACCGCAGGAGTGCGTCCGGAGTTTGACCGGACCGCGCTGCCCGAGTTCCTTGCATTCGGATATCTCTCGGGCGAAACCACGTTCTATTCCGGTATCCGCAAGCTGATGCCCGGGCACACGATGGAAATCGGCCTTGAAGGCCACCCCGACATCCGACGGTATTGGGATCTCGACGCGAGCCAAGTTCATGAGTCGCGCGACGAGACACATTACGTCCGCAGCTATCGCGAGTTGCTGGAAGGCGCGGTCAACAGCCACCTTATGAGCGATGTGCCGCTAGGAGTTTTTCTGAGCGGTGGACTGGATTCGAGCGCAGTGGCGGCGCTTATGACCAAGATTCGCCGCGAGCCGATCGAGACGTTTTCCGTTGGTTACAGCGAGCAGACTTTTAGCGAGTTGCCCTTTGCTCGAACCGTAGCCAACCAGATCGGATCACAACATCACGAGGTAATGGTCAGCGAGCAGGATTTCTTCGACGCTTTGCCGCACCTGATCTGGCACGAAGATGAGCCAATCGTATGGCCGTCGAGTGTATCGCTCTACTTCGTCGCGCGATTGGCACGCGAACGGGTCACAGTCGTTCTCACAGGCGAAGGCAGCGACGAAACACTTGCTGGCTACACTCGTTACGCGTTCACACTGAAGAATGCGGCGTTTGACCGTGTCTACCGCGGAGTCACTCCGAGCGGACTGCGTCGGGGTCTACGAAACTCAGTAGCTAATTCTTCCCTGCTTGGCGCGACGATCCGGCGCAAGCTCGAACACACATTTCTTGCAAAGGACGGCGAGGAGTGGTCCTCATTCTACTTCGATAACTTCTTCTCTGCGTTTGCCGAACGGGAGCAGCGCGGCCTCTTGCGGCCCGAGCTTTCTGAAGAATTCCCGTCGGGCAGCGCATACAAGAACGTTCTTCACTACTGGGAAGTCTCTTCCGGCGAACTGCTACAGCGCCTTCTCTACACGGACATCAAGACGTATCTGGTCGAACTGCTCATGAAGCAGGACAACATGAGCATGGCTGCTTCGATTGAGAGCCGTGTTCCCTTCCTCGATCATGTGCTTGTCGAATTTGCAACACGCATCCCGCAATCGGTACAGATCAAAGGACTCGCTGGGAAGACGATCCTCAAACGAGCTGTCGAAGACCTTCTGCCGCACGAGATCATCTATCGTCCGAAACTCGGCTTCCCCACTCCTTGGAGCGGGTGGCTTGCCGGTCCGCGACTGGAGAAAATTCAGGAACTGTTGCTCGAACCACGCAGCCTCGATCGTGGTTACTTCCGCCGCGAAGCCATCCAGCAACTTTTCAACGAGCACCGGTCCAAGCATCGCGACAACTACGACCGCATCTGGAGGCTGCTGAACCTTGAGTTATGGCATCGAGTCTGTCTCGAAGGCGATTCTCACGGCGACAGTGGCGATCGCGAGTTGCGTCTAGCCTCGACGCACTGAGACATCGTATTGGGTAGACGGCTCCGCCGGTGCCATCTCTAACAACTGTCGATACACATTCAGCCACTGCCCTCGAACTGCTTCCCAGGTATATTGCCGGGATTCGCGGTAGGCGTTCTCGGCCAGGCGTGCTGCGAGGGCAGGATCCTTCAGCAATCGAATGACGTTAGCGGCCAACGCTTTCTCATCGCCGACGGGAGAGAGTAGGCCAGTGCGCTCATGATCTACGAGAAATGGGATCGACTCGGGGGCAGTCGTCACTACTGGAGTGCCCGCGCCAAAGGCCTCGATGATTGATACCGGCATGTTATCGAGCCACGAAGCATTAATAAAGATGTCAGCGCGGTCACAACATTTCCCGATCTCTTGTCGCGAAGCTACCCCGCTGAAGATGACGTCCGTCAGCTTGCGGTCGGTGACGAGCCCTCGAATCTCAGTTTCGAGCGGTCCGTCTCCAACCAGTTCGAGCGTGGCGTCCGGATATTCTTTCTTAACTTCGGCGAACGCCTTCACAACGACGTCGATGCTGTAGTACTCCGAAAAACCGCGCGTGCACACTAAACGGGGCCGCAGCGGGCGACGCTCGCGGTAGTGGAATTGGCTCAGATCAACCAAGTTCGGCACAACCACCGCGTTCAGCGAAAATTCTCGAAACACGCCAACCAGGTAGCCTGAGGGAACCACGATCTCGTCAACACGAGATAGCACGAACTGACCCGAGCGAAATCTCTTCAGGTGGTCTCTTGCCTCCCCGCTTCGGTAGTTAATGATTGACTTCTTCTTGCGAAGGTTTGCAAAGAACCATGCAGGAGCTGGAGCCAGAAGAAATGACCAATACGAAGCCGAGAAAATGTGCGCTATATCGACGTCTTTGAGGCCCCGCCAGAGGTGAACGAAGTACATCGGCTCACGAAGGATTGTCCTCAGCCCGGGAATGCGCTCCGCCCAGCGCAACCCCTTCGGTAGCGGAGGATCCACGCCAAGGAACTCGGTCTCCAGTTCCGGGTCATCCTTCCAAAGCCGCATCAAAAGGTCGGCCTGCACTGCTTGGCCGCCTACGTAGCGAAGGCTCGGCGCAACAATTGCAACCCGAATTTTCCGACTTGATGCTGATGCCGTCACGCGGTTGCACTCCGTGACGATTTGCGTTCGAGCAGGCTTCTGTAGAGCTCTTCGTACTGCTGTAGCACCGTGGCGAGGCTAAAGTTTTGCTCCACGAAAAGGCGAGCGCTTGCACCACATTGCCGGCGATACTCGGAATCCTGCAAGAGCTTTACAACAGCCACTGCAAATCCTTCCTCATCTCCCGGAGCGATGAGCGCACCGCGCTTTTCATTTACCAGTTCCCTATTTCCCCCGACGTCATAGGCCACAACTGGGCGGCTCCCCGCCATTGCCTCCAATATCACATTCGACAAACCTTCCGAATCCGAAGTGAGGACCGCGATATCCATCGAGGCCAGCACTTGTGGAACATCGCGCCGGTCTCCTATGAATGTCACCGATTCCCCCAGGCCAAGCGAACGTGCTTCCTCTTCGAGCTCTGCACGGAGGGGGCCGTCTCCTGCGAGCAGAAACTCGACGTTCGGCACCTGCTCACGAACCAACGCCGCAATTCTCAGAAACCCTGAATGATTCTTGTAGCGCGCGTTCATACGCGCGACCATTCCAACGCGCAGTACGTCACGCCAGGCAGGCAGCGCAGGAACCGCTTCTGCGAACATCTCCTGCGGCATCGCATTGCCGATGACAAGCAGTTTTTTCCGAGGAAGGCCAGCAGCCGCCAGCCTGGCTGCGCCCGCATGAGAATTGCAGACCACCACATCGCACCAGCGAAAAGCGGCGGTTTGCACTCGAAATTGAGCGGGGGTTAATAGGTCTCCGAGCTGGCGAAAACTGCCAATCACCACAGGCACCCGCGCGAGCCGCGCGGCCGGAACCATAGTGAGCGTTGTGTAAAACTCAAACGCATGCGCAATCTGCACGCGGTTGCGCCTCAGCATCCGAGCCAGGTGCAGGCGCGTCCGCAGCGATTGCCAGCCGTAAAGACTGCCTCCAAGCCTGAACTCCGGAACTGTCGGAAAATCAGCAGCAAAAGCGCCGCGCCGGCTGACGCATCCGAAATGAAGTTGGAATCGTGTGGGATTGAGGTTCTGCGCGAGAATCGCGAACTGCCGCTCCGATCCGCCCGTTTCAAATGTGTTGGTCATCAGGAACAGGCTGACCGGAGAATATGCCACGCGTTTTAGATCCAGGCTGGACGCCTCGGTGATTCCCACCCCGTCATTCTCCCACCGGAGCGGAAGCGAGCGCCGCCAAGTCAGGCGACTTACGCCGCGAATCGGCCACTATGGGCAGGGAGAACAATCCCGCGGGCCGCACGAACTTCTCGAGGAAGTTACGATGCCAGAGCTCAAACATCAGAAGCCGCCAGATACGGCCGGTCATTGTCTTTCCCCGCACCAGGTGATCATCCATCAGCCGCCGCACTCCATCTGCGACAAAATAACCGCGATCGAGAGTACGCGGTTCAAGCAGGATCATCAGCATGTCTTTCAGTTCGTTCCGCATCCAGTGCACCAGCGGCAGGGAGAACCCGCATTTTTGCCGGTAAAGTACTTCGCGCGGAACACCGACTCGCTCTGCCAGTTTGCGTAGGATGTATTTTTGCTGCTTCCCTCGCAGTTTCCACTCCGGTGACAACGCCGTGACCCATTCGAGAAAAATGTGGTCGAGGATCGGTACCCGCACTTCGAGCGAGTTCAACATGCTCATCCGATCGACTTTGGTCAGGATGTCGCCTTCCATGTAAGTCTTGGTATCGACGTAGAGCACCTGGCTGACTGGGTCGTTGGCTGGAGCACTGGCAAAATATCTGCGCAGAACGTTCTCTGGAGCGTCGCTGCGCCCCAGGATTGCGCGGAAATCATGGGAGAGCAATGCCGCATCGCGCTCGAACGACGGAAGAAACGACATGCCATCGATATAGCGCTCTTGCCAGGGCAACGACACGTTGTAGCTGAACCGCCGGCCCTGCATCTTGTTCGGCAGCCGCGGAAACACTTGGTTGCGGAAAAATCGACGCGCCCACTCGGGAATGTGTTCGAATACCCGCCGGTCTGAGTGAATTCGATAACGGTCATATCCTCCAAAAACTTCATCGCCTCCATCACCCGAGAGCGCCACCGTCACATGCCGCCGTGCCATTTGCGAGACGTAGTACGTCGGCAGCATCGAGGAATCGCCAAAGGGTTCCTCCAGCGAACTGGTGAGGTGCTCGACCGTGGCCACGACATCGGGCTCAAGAATCAACTCGTGATGATCGGTGCCGAACTTGCGTGCAATGATTCGGGCGTATTCAGCCTCATTGAAATCATCTTTCTTGAAGCCGATAGAGAACGTCTTGACCGGACCTGCGCTCGCACGTGCCATCAACGCAACTACAGTTGACGAATCCGTTCCGCCACTCAAAAATGCGCCGAGCGGCACATCGGAGATCAGGCGGACCTTGGTCGCTTCGAACAGCCTGCGTTCCAGCTCCTCCAAGCACTCTTCTTCGTTCTTCGGCGAATACGTGTTGTATTGCGGCAAGTCCCAGTACTTGCGGACACGAATCTCGCCTTTCTCGAATTCGAGAAGGTGTCCGGCGGGGAGCTTTTGAATTCTTGTGAACGCGGAAATCGGATCGGGCACGTAGCCGTAGTACAGGTACTCGAGCAATCCCTGCGCATTAACTTCGGCGAGCTCTGGAGCTACAGCAAGGATCGATTTGATCTCCGAAGCAAAATACAGCTTGTCGCTGATCTTCGCGTAGTGAAGAGGCTTCTTGCCCAGGCGGTCGCGAGCCAGAATCAGCTTGCGCCTGGCTTTGTCATAGATGGCGAGCCCAAACATGCCACGCAGCTTCTGCACGCAATCTGCGCCCATCTCGTCGTAGAGGTGAACCACGACTTCGGTATCGGACTTCGTATAGAAGCGGTGCCCGCGACTCTCGAGTTCTGCGCGTAGTTCGGGAAAGTTGTAGGTCTCGCCGTTATAGACAATCCACGCCGTACGGCTTTCGTTGAAGATAGGCTGGTGACCCCCGGAGAGGTCGATGATGCTTAGTCGGCGCATGCCGAGTCCGGCGCCATCATGGACGTAGATACCTTCGTCGTCCGGCCCACGATGCACAATCTGGTCGCACATTTGCCTCACCAGCGCTTCGCTGATGTCGCTTTCGCGGGTTGTGCTCACTACTCCGGCAATTCCACACATAAGTCTTTAATGCTTCAGACCTGCCACAGCGTGCGAGTTATCAGCGATGTTGGTTCTGGCCAGGGGACGCTCGAAAATTCGTTTGAAACGATAGTCGCGATACTCTCCAGGGTTGCCAACCTTCCCATCGCAGGCCGCTAACAAGATGTTCGTCATCTCTCGCGCTGAGACGAAATGCAATGTTTCTTTTCGTTCGTCCGCTCCGGTAACAAGCTGCTCCAGGAATTTACGGAATGGACCGCCCATAACCGCATCTTTCTGTCGCGGGTCCATCCCGTGGCAATGGAGTTTAATGAATAACCAGTCAGGACGTCCCACCACCGCGATGCGCGCCCGTTTCCACAATCCAAGCCGATGCAGGCTCATCGGGTTCGGAGGAATCACTGCTCCGCTCTCGAACAAAAATTGCGGCGATGCCAAACCTCGCGTGAAGTCGGCAAGCAGTGGCCCCTGCACCATCAACGGAAACTTTTCTGGCCTTCTTCCGGCCATGAGATCAGTACCCTCGCGGTGCGCAAGTGCCTGATCGAGCGGCAATCCGCACTCGTAGACAGAATTGATCTTCCGAATCTGCGCATTGTGACCAATACCGGTCGGCAGCGTGAAATCGGCATAGCAACCGGTATCCGCCAAAACCTGCAGTTCGGAATCCACGCCACAATCTTTTCCGCCGGCGGAATTTGCCAGTGCGAAGTTGCCATGGACGAAGGCATACCGAGGCCGGTCGGAGCCCGATTCCACCGCAAGGCACCGATGTTGAAATGCCAGCCGGTCGCGAAAATCACTCAGCAAGCGTCGTGTACTGTCAGCGGTATCGGGCTGCTGTGTTCCGTGATGGAGATGTACCTCCACCTCACCCCATCCGGCATGACAATGATCGGCGAGCATCTCTACCAATCCCTTGTCGTACTGCTCTGCAGGATAGAAATGAGTGTGAACAAAGGGACGGCCGTCATGATCACGCCAGCGGTCCACCGCCTGGGGATATTCGCGGCTCCACCACTCGAGCCGGGCCTCCTGCTCGCTGCGCGGAACGCGACTCTGTCCGTCTTCAATATCGATAGCGGGCTCGAAATGGTCGGCCATCGCGATCAGGAGATGGACCGAGCCAGACACGGGCGGACTCAGACCACGCCAGCTGGCGCCGGGTAGGATCTTGCTCGCGTATACGATCTTCTTCTTAAGACTCATTGAAATCTGAAGTCGCGTTGGCTCCGCGTGTTATCTATCGCGTGCCGGCTTGCGTCCGCGCACCGCGATCGAAAAATCGCCGATGCGCATATCATCCATCCCCATGTCTTCATACCAGTGAAACACCTGCTCGTACGTGTGTTTCGACTGATATTTCGGTGAATACCAATCAAACGTATCGAGCATGCGTGCTTCCGGATCCTTCTGACGATTCACCGGGAAAACATGATGAATCGCTCCGCCTACGGGCGGTCCCACCAGCGGCACTTTTCGGATTGTCCGCTCCGTGTGGTACATGACAGGCACCACAACCTTCAGGATGCCATGAAGCGTTTGTGGCTTCATTTTGGATGTAAATCTCCGCCAGAAATCGCTGAAGCGATACCACTTGTTGTATCCACTGTAGAGCCACACCGCGAGAACTCCGCCCGGTTTCAGATACTTTGCGAGCGCCTTTACCGCCGCCTCGCAATCGGGCGTGTGATGCAGAACACCCACGCTGTAGATGACGTCGAAACTCTCTGGCGCGAACGGCAGAGCGAAAACATCGGCTTGAAAGGCGACAAATTCGCGGTCGGCCAAATTCTTCGCCGCCACTTCAGCTGCCGCGCTTAAATCAATGCCTACCACACGCGCGCCCCACCGGGTAGCAACCTCGGCAAATCGCCCCATCCCACAACCGACATCGAGCACTAGTTTGCCTGCGAGTTCTTCCGGACGCAGAGCGGTCTTCATGCGGAACTGGCGGTCGGATTCACGACCTTCTTCCTGCGCAAGCTGCGTCTTCTGGTACCGGTGCCACTGAAAGCCGAAGCTGGCGGCATAGTGCTGCGCATCTACGAAGCGCGCGATGCCATTCACGTTGCCATACCTTCGTCTGCACGTCGGACACACGTAACCGGCAGCGTTGTCGCTCTCCAAGTTTCCGCCGCAATGCAGACACCGCAGGATCGCCTGCAAATCAGCGTCCAGGGATGACCGCAACTGTTCTTCCGTTATCGGCATACGCCTCCAAAAAGTGTCGTGGCTTCTTCGGTGGTGGTAATACCTGTCCTGACGCGCTTTCCTGTTCCTTGACCGTCTGCAGCAGGGCGGTTGTGAACGCTACCGCAAAGTAGGGGAAGAACTGGTACGCCTCAGGCGCGAACAATGCGCCCACCACGAATCCGATCAGCGACGCGTGCAATGCGCCCACAAACAATACCGTGTGCTCATCGAGTCCCGGTGTCTTGCGCAGAATTCGCAGGTTACGGAAACCTCGCGCGAAGAACATCAGGTAGAGAATCAGCACCGGGATGCCGCCTTCGACGCCGATCTGCAAATATGTCATGTGCACTTCGTGCCAAATTCGCGAATACGTGATGAAATTGCGCGCTCCGAGGCCGAATATCGGATACTCCCCCATGCCCTCCAGCGCCCGGAGCATCAGATACTTTCGATCTTCATATGAACCCTCAGCGGAGGCGTCCGTGGTGCTGTTCCCCGACAGAGCCGAGAAACGATCGTAGAGCTTGCCGCCGGCTACGGCCATCATCAGGATTCCGAAAAAGAGCGTTGCAACGATAAGCAGCGGGCGCTTTCCCCTAACGCCAAAGTGCCACAGCGTTACCGTTCCCATGATCACAAGATCGATGAAACCCGCTCGTGATGCAGTCAGGAACATGGCGGTGAGCATCCACATCAACCCAAACACCCACATCGCCTTGGCGAAAGCGCTCCTGGACGTGATCAGGAAAGCGAGTGCGAACGGTATCGATAGAACGATTGCGAAGGCCAGGTCGTTCGGATTGGAATAAATGCCGCCCAGCACGCCTTCCAGTCGCGGCATGTTGTGCCCCTTAACAACCGACACGATGCAAACCACCACGACCGACGCCGCCTGAATGAAAATGATGCGTTTCAAGCGCTCGAAACTGGTGATCAACAAGAATGTGAGTACCCAGGCGATATAGATCTTGGATACTTCCATCATTTTGTTGACGGCGCCGCCCTTCCAGATTGGAGAAAGGAACGCGCCAATAAACATCAGGCCGATCATCGCCAGCAGGATCTTCCCTTCCTTGGGAAGATCTTTCAGTGTGCGCTTGGTGCGCCCCATGCTGTTAAAGAGGCCCCAGATCGCCATGATCGCGGTGATCTTGGCAAGCGGGATGTACTTCAGGCCAGGGATCCAGTCTTCGGGACGCGCGCAGTAAACGAGGAAGAAACCGCTCAACCAGAAGAACGCGCTCTTGGTTGGATCGGCGACCGAGGAGAAGTGTCGCTTGCCCAGGATGTCTGCTGTCGTCATCGTTTCGGTGGTACCGTTGGCCACAAGCTCCTCTTTTCCTATGCTGAGCGCGTCGGAACGCTCGTCAACGAACCCTTATTACCGGCAACCGACTCCAGGACCCGCTCAAACTTCTCGCCCACCGCCGGCCAATCAAATTGCGCGGCTGTCGCTGCTGCCGCTCTTTCGTAACGACGGCGCAGCTCGCGATCGCGCAACAGCAGAATCACGGCTTGGGCGAACGACTTCGAATCGTCGGCCAGCATGATGTCGCTGCCATGCTTTACGTCGAGCCCTTCTGCTCCTACCGTAGTCGAAACCACGGCTTTGCCGGTCGCCATCGCTTCATAAATCTTCAAGCGCGTTCCCCCGCCAATGCGCAAGGGTACGATCACGACTGCGGATTCGTGCAGATGCTCAATCACCGAGGGCACACGGCCAGTCACTTGGATCGAATCTGACACCCACTTCTGCACTCGCCGGTCGGGATTGCGCCCAACAATACGAAACCGTGCATCCGGAATTGCTTCCTTGATCGTCGGCCATACGTCGCCGCAGAAATACTCGACGCCGTCGACGTTTGCTTCCCAATCCATTGCACCGACAAACGTCACAATCGGGCTCGGTTCCGGAGCCGCCGGATCAGGCCGGAATTGTCCGAGGTCCACGCCGGTCGGAACGACGGTCACATGATCATTTCCCACCCAGCGCGTCATCAACGACTTGTCGTTCTCCGAAACCGCGATGACGTGTTGGAATCTCCGAACCTCCTCTTCCTCATAGCGCAGCATCTTGCGATGTTCCAAGCCGTACATCGCTTTCATTACCGGATTAGTGGCTGTCTCCGCGTGCCGTCTCCAGATTTCGCTTTCCACGTTGTGCTGGAACAAGATGCTTGGGATGCGAAGCTCATGCGGGAAGTTGATCGCCGCATCCAGAAAGTCGCAGACCGCCACGTCGAACCGCTGTTGCACGAACCACTCGCCAATCTCGGCGCGAACCTTCTCGCTTGCAAACCGGCTCACGGCATAGGGAGCCTCGGCGCTCAAGTGCAGAAGGTAGTCGATCCCGCGTGCCATTCCTGTCAGGTCTCTTTTTTCCGTGAAGACCGCTTTCGAGCCCGGCAACTCTTTCTGCAAATCCTGCTCGTATGCGGAATCGAGGCATCCGCCGTAATAGGAGTAGAAAGTCAATTCATGACGCGCTGCGAGATATCGCAAGACGTGATACGTCCGGATATTGCCGCCGTTCTGGACGGGTAAGAGCTTATCGGCTTTGACCCAGAGAATCTTCATGCGGTCAGCGGACCCAGGCGGCCTTCCTTCCTGTCACGAAATTTACGAAGGCAACCACGGCGGCTGAGTTCAAGACCACAAATGTCCTGGCCACATCGGCGACACGGGAGAACGGACCGAACCGAAAGCCTGCCAGCGCCGTCAGGCTGAGGGCATAAAAGATCACTTGCGCAAAGAGCACCGCCCTGTAGAAAGGGTCTGCTATAAACGCGGACGCCAAAAACACAGCAAGAAGAGCGAACGGCACCGCCAACCGCATCAGCTTATGGCTGACGAACTCGAATCGAATCGGGTTTTTCGAACTTAGTAACCATGGAGCGAGTTGCAGAAGCTGATAATTGCCGCTCAACGTGCGCACCTTGCGTCCAAACTCACGGCTATCGCCAAGGTTAGGGGCATCCCAGGCGCGCGCTCGCGAGTCGAATACCACCCGTCCGCCACGTCGCACCGCCTGCATCGGCAACAACACATCATCGAGAATGGTTCCCTCCGGCAACGGCGCAAGCAGGTCCCGACGTGCGCAATAGACCGCTCCTGTGGCACCTGCCACCGAACCAGAGGCCGACTCCAACTCGCGAATCTTCTTCTCGATGAGCCAGTACATTCCCATTCCGCGTTCTGTCTCTCCGCTGTCCGGATCCCCGAGCATCAATTCGCCGCTGACGCACCCAACTTCTGAATCGGCAAAATTCTCAATCGCCAATCGCAATGCACCAGCCTCGATAGCCTGCCGCGCATCCGTGAACATCGCGATCTCCCCAGTAGCCATCCTCATCGCGTCGTTCAACCCAGCGGCCTTCCCTTCCGACAATTCCTTCAAAAGAACCTGCACCTTCGGATGATGTGCATACCGTCCAAGAATCGCCTGAGTACGATCAGTCGAACCGTCAGAGACAACCACGACCTCGAGCTTCTCCGCGGGATAATCGAGCGTCAGCAAATTCTCTAGCTTGCGCTCGATGACTGCCTCCTCGTTGCGTACCACCATTAACACCGAGACCGTCGGTTCAATCGCCCCACGCCGCACAGGCCGCGGTGACCAGCGGCTGCGCACCCACAACCACATCGGATACCCCACATACGTATAGGCAATCACTATGGCCGCAATCCAGAATACCCATCTCATTGCGCGCCCCGACGCAGCAACACCGTTTTCACTGTCTGAAACATGATCAGCAGGTCGAGTCCGATCGAAGCGTTCTTGATGTAGAACAAGTCGTACTGCAGCTTTTCCCGGGCGTCTTCGACCGTACTGCCGTACTTGTAGCGAACCTGTGCCCAGCCCGTCAGGCCCGGACGTACCATGTGCCGCACTCCGTAATACGGAATTTCTTTCGAAAGCCAAGCCACGAATTCAGGGCGCTCTGGGCGCGGCCCAACGAAAGCCATGTCGCCTTTCAACACACACCACATCTGCGGAATCTCGTCTAAGCGCGACGATCGCAGGAACTTGCCGATGCGCGTAATGCGTGGATCGTTGTCGCCCGCCCACTTCGGACCGCCCGCTTCCGCATCCTGTCGCATGGTGCGGAACTTGACCACCTTGAACAGGCTTCCACCTTTGCCCACGCGAGTTTGCGTGTAAAACACCGGTCCCTTCGAATCGAGCTTGATCATCAACATGATCAATGGCATGAGCGGCGCCGTAAGAATCAGGCCCACCAGCGAGATCCCGATAGAAAGCATCCGCCGCACAATCGTAAAAGTCGAACTGCGGCGGAATCCGTCTGCAAATACAAGCCAGCTTGGGTAAAGATTCTCGACCTCGATCTTGCCTGACATCTTTTCCAGCCAAGAAGTCGCTTCTTCGATCTTTACGCCGCGCATTCGCAACTGCAGAAGCTCTTCCATCGGGATCATGCCGCGGCGATCGGGCATCGCGACGATCACACGATGCACCTTGAACTTTTCGACTATCTCCATCAGATGTGCGGCGACCGATTCGATCGTAACCGCACCTTCGAGCTTTCCCGTCCAGCTGGCCACCTCGATACCGAGTTCAGGCGTTTGGCGCAAACCCTGAACCAACCTCTGAGCGCGCTCGCCCGTGCCGAGCACATAAATACGTTCGACCAGGATCGGCAATTGAACCAGCCATCCGTATCCCAGGCGCCATCCAAAAAGTGCGATGGTAAGGATCAACAACCCGACCGCGGAGGAGCCGTTGCCCAGCAGAAAGTCAGGCCGGACATATCCGACGGCGGCAAGAATGAACGCCAGCAGGCCCGGCACCAGTAGCAGCCGGAAGTAGAGGTCACCTTTGGTGTGAAGTCGTGCCGTGTCGTAGAGATCGAACCAGTGAGAACACAGCAACACGAGCACCGTCACCACGAAGATCTTGATGTATCCGCCCTCGTAGTTCAGCACCAGGTAGCTGTCTTGCCCGAGTTCGTACACCGCGCCCAGGAGGAAGGAGGTCCAAATGATCAGGGCCTCTCCCACCAGAAGGATCAGTGTGCGGATCGGGTAGTAAACATTGAACAGCCTGATCACGCACGACCTCGGTTCACCTTAGGCGTGGTTGCCTTGCGCCTCGCCGTAGTAGTAGTAACGCGATTTTGGTAGTTCTGGTTGAGCGCCGTTAAGCACCACACCCAGCAGAAGTTTGTCTTGAAATTCTTCCCGCGCGCGCCGTGCAAGATCCGATGGAGTTGAATTGGCTCGCACTACCATCAGCACGCCGTCGCAAAAGTTCGCCAGCAATGTCGAGTCTGAAACGGGAATCACCGGCGGAGTGTCGAGAATGATCCAGTCGAACATCGGCTCCATGCGTTGCAAGAACAGCTTGAGCCTCCCGTTCGAGAGCAATTCCGGCGCGCCCGACGTCGAGCGCCCGGCAGGGACGAAGAAAAGATTCTCCATCGATCCGCGCTGCAGAATTCCGAATTCGTCGGTCTCACCCATCAGATATTCGGCCAATCCGGGCGATTGCTGAGCACCAAGGTGACGGTGCATTCCCGGGCTGCGCAGATCGGCATCGATCACCAGCGCCCGGCGCCCATGTTGCTTGACCATCACTTGAGCTAGATTCGCAGAAACGAATGACTTCCCTTCCTTCGGCAGCGCGCTTGTGACCATTAGCTTCTTCAGGGGCAGCTTCTCGCGAATCTGGTAGAGTCGCGAACGCAGCGTGCGGAACTCTTCAGCTCCCGCGCGATTCTCTTCATTATCGAAGAAAAGCATCGAGCGCGAATCGGGCGACCACTGCGATTGCGGACACCGCGCCAGCAGCGTTTCATAGGTAATTGTTGAAGTGAGCGTAGACATCACCGCAGTCGCGGCGAGGCTGGGCGAAGGTACGGCCACGGGTTGCGGCTCCGCCACCTCCGTTACAGGTTCAACATGTCCCCCGAGTGAGGTTGCTCTGTCCTGTTCGGCGCGTTTTAAAGCGTCATGGATACGGCTCATATTTTCCTCTCCTTGGGGAGTTCTTGTTCAGACTGCCGCAACCGGTCTGCCAGGGTTGCCAACGTGCGAAGTGCTTCCACCAAATCAAACTTCTCCGGCGCCGGAGGAACGACCGGGGTCATCGTGCCCGATGCCGTTCCGTCCAGCAGGTCGAAATCTTTCGCCACCGAATCGACGATCTCGGCGGTCACAATTTTTTTCTGGTCGACGAACGAACTCACCAGGCAGTGCTCGCAGAGCAGATTGATGATCCTGGGAATGCCATTCGAATACCGAAAAAGTGCTGTGATGGCTTCGTCATCAAAAATCGGATCCCCGTTCGAGCCGGCAATCCGCAGCCGTTGCGCAATGTAGGATTTGGTTTCTTCCAGGTTGAACGGGTGCGTTTTTGCGCGCAGGGTCAAACGTTGCCGCAATTGCCGAAGATGCGGCTGCTTCAGCCGTTGCTCGAGCTCGGGTTGCCCCACCAGCACGATCTGCAGCAGCTTCTCCGTGAAGGTCTCCAGATTGGTCATCATCCGGATCTCTTCCAGCACTTCGTCCGACAGGCTCTGCGCTTCATCGACGATAAGGACGGCTGTTTCACCCGCACGGTACCGGTCCAGAAGCCAGTTGTAGAGTCGCTGCAGAATTTGGCTCTTGGATTTCGCGTCGCACGGGATGCCGAAGTCCGCCATCATGAAATCAAGCAACTGGGGCACATCCATCCTTGAGTTGAAGATGAATGCCGTCGACACCTGCTGCATCCGCAACCATTCCAGAAGCTTGTTGATGAGCGTCGTCTTGCCCGTTCCAACTTCTCCGGTCAGCAGCACGAAACCCTTACGGCTCTGGATGCCATACGTAAGACATGCCAGCGCTTCTTCCGTGTGCCGGGTCAGAAACAGATAGCGTGGGTCCGGATTGACGTTGAACGGGTTGGCCCGAAGTCCAAAAAACTCTTTGTACATAATGTTGCGCTAGACCTCGATTCCTTTCCGATCGTGCGTTCGGTCGCCGTTTTGTCGTCCCCAGAAACTTCGTTTCCCATTGCCATTCAGGGAAAGCGCTTCATCCTCTTCGCTCAGCCATGGAACCGACACGAGGAGCGGCAGGTCCATCGCAGCCGCAGCATCTTTGGCTGTGCGGATTGACTTGTCGCGTAGTTCCAGCCAGATCGCAACCCCGATTCCGAGCGCTAGGCCGGCACCGAGTCCGCCGCCCGCAAAGTACAGGCGATTTGGAAAACTTGGAGAATCCGGCAAGCCGGCTGGCTGCAGGATGCGCATCTGTTCGCCCTGCTGCTGGTTTTCCATACTGGTCGCGAGTTCAGATGAACTCTTTTTCGCGAGCAAGTCGCGATAGAAGGTTTGCGCTGTGTCGTAGTCGCGCGTCAGCTGCTTATACTGTTCCTCGATTGTCGGGCTCATCGACGTGCGCGACTGGTAGAGCTGAATCTGTCCCTGCAAGCGCTTTTGATCGAGCGACGCCTGCTTGATCACGTTTTCGTATTGGTGAATCTGCAAACGAAGCTGGCGAATTTCCGCTGGCTCTGAGACGTTGCTTTTACTTACCGTGTCAGTCGCTTTGCTGGCGGCATCGTTAACTTCGTCGAGCTTTTTCTTGATCTCGGCGATGTCCGCTTTGGTCTTGATCACGTCGGGGTGATCCTCGGTGTAGCGTGCCTGCAATTGGAGCAGTTGCGATTGCAGGAGGTTCAGCTGCTGCTCAAGCGTTTGCGGATTCGTGGTGGATTGCGTGCTTTTCCAAGCGGCAAGTTGTTGGGCGAGCATGCTCTCGGTATAGCTCTTATCCTGCTCGGCCCGGTTTAAGGTCTGGGTCGTCGAATCGAGCTGTGAGTTCAGGCTCATCAGCATCCGCAGATTGCTGTCGGCATCCTCGGGAAGCTGGCCGGCGTACTTGCTCTTGAACGCCGCGAGCTTGCTGTCCTGCTCATCGAGATCGCGCTTGGCGTCCTCGACCTGGCGGCCAAGGAATTCTGTGGTGCCTTGTGCAGCTTCTGCGCGAGTTCGCAGGTTTTCTTCCAGCAACAGCGACGTCAACTCACTACAGATCTGCTGCGATTGCCGCGGGTTCTTGGACGAAAAATTGACATTGAAGCCGGGCAGCGGCGGACTGTTTGCATTCGTTTTCTTCTTCGATTTCGCCGTCGAAGCTGAGGCCGCAGCCGAAATGTCGGTGATGACGGGCTCGACCGACATATTTGCGCGGATGTCCTCGATCAGTTTCCCCTCTTCCCCCGGCTTGGCAATTCCGAGCCGCTCCACCATCGGACGCAGTCGGCTGCCGGCCAGCACCTGTTGCTGGAGCGTTGCAATTCGCTGTGTGAAGTCGGCCGTGATGACCGGGTGCACGTAGTCCATTGGCACCTTTTGTCCTTCAACCAGGACCAGCGATTGCGAGGTGTACTTCGGAGGGAAAGCGTAGGACACCATGTAGCCGGCCACCGGAGCCAACAACGCTGGAATCAAAATAACCAGCAAGCGTCGGCGAATCATCGCCAGATAATCGTCCATGGACAGTTCGCGATTCTCAATCATGCTCTTCACCATTCCGGCCGCCGCGGCGGCCAAAATCTATTCGATCCGGATTGGCCGGGGATGCCAGTCCACACCTATCGTGCCGATAAATCGTTCTGAAATCCGGCTGCAGCTCGTACCGCTCGCACAAAAACTGTTGTCGAACGCCAATTGCCCGTACCGGGCCGCTGCGAACACGCCGTAGTTCCGTCCCACCTGCTTACGAAACGCGACGCCCACGAAGCCGTCGCTATAGTTGTCTCCAGCCGTTCCGATGAAAAGAAGATCTTCTAAGCGCTTGTGATACGAGTACCCGACGTCGCCGAAGAAATCCCAGGTTCGGCCCAGCGGACGAGTCACGCTCAGGCGCGCAACTTGCGTATCGGCGCCTGCGAAGAAGCCCGAGCCGGATGATGTGTATTTCTCATAAGTGGCAGCGAGAGATGTTTTCGGAAATTTGTAGATGAGCCGCGCCCGTGCACTCAACGATACCCGGCTCTGGCTACCCGCTCCGGGCTGATAGGTCGTGATGTACTGCGGGCCTGCGCCTACCAGAAAATTCAGCCTTCCTGACAGCGTTCGCCCGTATCGCAAGTTCATGACATGCACGTCGATCTTGCCGCCGGCAGCCAGCGGGAAAACGAATTCCTGGAAGCCATAAACGGCGGCTACTTCATTCCGCCGCGTCACCAGGTAGCTGTACCCCGCTTCCGCCGTGAATTGGTTGCTGTTGATCAGGCTGGGATCGTCATTCGTGAAGTGCGCCAGGCTGTAGGCGCCCGCAACCGTAAACGCTGCGCGCGGAGACAAGCTCTGCACGATATCAACAATGGCAAGATTCGAAATTCTCGGTTCTAGTCCGATCGATCCGAAAGTCTGTCCACCCTGAAAGTTCGTTCCTGGCAGTCCTCCGCCCGGAATTCCTGTGCTGATCCCGCCGCGTGCCAAGCCGAATCCTGGAGCGCCCCCATATGCACCCAGGCTAAAAGAGCCCTCGGGTAGATAGCTAAACGAGTCGCGAAAGGTGATCTGTCCCGTGCGCCAGCGCGTGACAAACATTCCCGCCAGTGCATGCATTTGCCGCACGGTATCTTGCCCGGTCGAGAAGAACACGCCACCGCCCAAATACTCGACGAACAGGTCGCTCTTGGGCCAGAAACGCTGCAGATCCAGCGCCCCCAAAACTCGAGTTGCCGATTTCAGCTGCGAAGTCCCGAGTTCGTTGTTGATGTTGGAGTCCGCAGACTCACTTACTTGAAGTCCGGGAGAGATGAAGCTGCGGGTCGCTCCGCGCATTTCGAGCGACGGCTGGTCAAGTCCGGAGATTGGCGGATTTTCCGGGTTCAATACCGGTGCGGTCTGTCCGTACGCGGGTGCCGGAGCCGTATCCCGTGAAGTATCCTGTCCCTGCGACGGCGTCGACTGCGGAGCCTGAGGAGCGGTTGTGTCATTCTGTCCCGCAGCGCACACGCTAATCGCCAGGATCACCAATGCCACTCGCGTTGTCGAAAAAAATTCCATAAGCCTCATTCGTCCTACGGGACAACAATCGTGTCGCCCGGCTGCAAGACGTAGTTCTTGTCGATCTCCTCTCCCTTCACCAGTTTCCGGTAATCCACCGGCAACTTTTCCTGCCTGCCATTCACCATGCGCAGGACATAGATCTTTTTCGTATTCGCGAATGTGGTCAGGCCGGCGCTCGACAACGCTTGCAACACCGTCATGTTGGGGAGCATTGCCATCGACCCGGTCTTGGTAACTTCTCCCACAAGGTAGATCCGCTTACTGTTGATCTGCGTCACCACAACCGTTACGCGCGGATCGGCAATGTACTTCTTCAGCTTGTCAGTCAACGAGGCCGCGAGTTGCATCGGAGTCATACCCGATGCCTGAACGTCGTTGAGCAAAGGAAGCGAGATCATGCCATCCGGCCGCACTGGAAGGGTCGCGGTCAGATCGTTCTCTTTCCAAACGGCGATGTGCAACACGTCTTCTGGACCGATCACATACGACGGCCCGCCTACTCCTGCCGTTGCGCCTGCATTGGCATCTGGCGCTGCAGTACTGGCGGTCTGGGCCGCACTCTGCAGCAGGGCTACACTGCTTATCAGTAGCAATGTCACCGCCGCCGCCTTGGAAGTTAGCGTCATATCCTCTCCTATTGAACTTCCCCTCTCACGCCCCGTACTCCTCAAAGCCAATCTGCTTCAACTTGTAGAGCAGCGCCTTGTAGCTGATCTGCAACTCTTGCGCGGCCCGCCGCCGATTCCAGCGCGTGCGTGTTAGCACCTGCAGGATGAGTTCTTTTTCCGCTTCGCGCGATGCGGCACGCGCTGCTTCTTTCAACGAAACCTTGTCGCCGTTGCCATGCGGCCGCCGTAGCAGCGATCGCAGCCCGCCCATTGCCAATGCTTCATCGCCCAGCGCAACGATCGCTCGCGCTGTGTCTTTCAGTTCGCGGATGTTCCCCGGCCAGTGGTATCCCAGGAAAAATTGTTTCGTCTCCGGACTCAGCTCCGGCACCGGGCGGCCGAACTCGCGGGCCGCCTCCGAAAGAAACCAGTCGCGCAGTACCGGAATATCTTCTTTGCGTTGTCGTAATGGAGGAACGCGCAGGCATACGCCAGTAATCCGATAGTACAAATCTTCCTGGAATTTTCCCGCGCGAACCTCGGGCTCCAGCTCTCGGGAGGTCCCACAGATGAAGCGTGGACGTTGCCCTTCCCCTGCGACCGTCAACTGACGCACGAGAGCTGTCTGCGCTTCAAGACTGAGATCGTCAATATCTTGCAAGTAGACGGTTCCACCCTGCTCGCGCCAAGCGTCGATAACGTCTTTGTCGGCATCCTTGCCATCACAAGTAATGAACAGCTCTGAGCTTCGGCTTGAGATGCAATGGATTCTGGCAGCTGCTGCCTCTTTACCCGATCCTTGTTCTCCAACCACCAGAACTGGCACATTGTTGTGGGAAAGCTCGCGAATTACGGCTTCCACAGTGCGCATGCCCGAACTCACACTCTCCAGCCACACCCGGGCATTGCCGTTGACAGCCGTTCCCGTGCCGAAACTATTGGAGATCTGTCTCATGCTGACTTTGGCGAGAGCAGGGGATGCATCCCAGACCTATAGACCGTGCTCAGACAACAGCACACTCGCTGCCAATGCGCCCCCTCAAACCGCCTAGCGGACGTGATTTAATGACAATACAATCAATGACTTACGGAAAGATGTCCAAAATATTGGATCAGGCCGTTTTCGGAGAAATGGGAAACTTTTTGCCCATTCTTGGAGAAGCAGTGGGTCGATGCCTCCCTTATTTGCCAATCCCCACCGCAACCCCATGCAAACAATGGAAAACACCTATATCTCGATTCCGAAAATCCAAGCCTAGTCGGTTTTGGCAACAAAGGGAAATACTTTTCCTAGTTTTGCCCTTGACGGGTTCTTGGAACCCGCGCCGCTTGAATGCTCACTGAAAGCCACTCGATCGGCCCCCTTACTCGCGTGTTATCAGCGTTTGCGCCTCGCTTGCCTTTCGCATATTCTCGAGAAGACGGAGACCATGGCTGATTCAGTGCAGGTAGCCCCTTTGGCCGCGGAACGGCGCTCCTGGCTCACACGTCTCCCCTGGTGGCAAGGCGCGGCGCTGCTCGCGCTGGTTGCCATCCTTTACCGGTCCATCCTGGCCCGGCTTTTCACGCAATGGTTACACGACCCCAACTTCTCTCATGGGATTTTCGTTCCTGCCTTCGCATTGTTCGTTATATGGCAGGAACGTCAGAAGCTTCGCTCGGTCGAGTCCCGTCCCTCCTGGAGCGGATTAGCGATTATTGTGTTTGCGCTCGTGACGGTCGCGCTGGGAATCCTCGGAGCTGAACTTTTCCTGTCACGTGTGTCATTGCTCTTCCTGCTTGCGGGGATGACCGTTCTTTTCGCCGGATGGCCACTGTTCAAGGCACTCCTCTTCCCCTGGGCAAGTTTGTTTCTGATGATTCCGATTCCTGCTCTGATCTTCCAAAAGATCACATTTCCGCTGCAGATGCTGGCATCGAAATTGGCGAGCGCTACCTTGCCGCTCGCGGGTGTGCCTGTGCTTCGGGAAGGAAACGTTATTTATCTGCCGACTATGCCGCTCGAAGTGGCTGAAGCATGCAGCGGTATTCGGTCCCTTCTTTCCCTTTTGACTCTGGCAATCATCTACGGCTATCTAATGGACTCGCGCAGGTGGGTGCGAGTTGTTCTCGCCCTCGCCTCGATTCCGATCGCCGTCATTGCGAATAGCTTTCGAATCTTCGGTACCGGGCTGCTTGTCCAATATTGGGATCCTCAAAAAGGTGAGGGATTTTTTCACACATTCTCTGGATGGTTGATCTTCGTGGTTTCGCTCTTTATGATGTTCGCCTTGCATCAGATCATTAACCGCCTGACACCGGCGAAGCGGGAGGTAAAATCTGCATGAAGAACTTGTCACCTCGATTTGTTATCGCGATTGTTCTTCTCGCCGGCACCGCAATTCTTCTCGAAGCCCGCTCACGCAACGAAGTGATGCCGCCGAGGCAATCTGTAGATTCGTTCCCCTCTCAACTTGGTTCCTGGACCGGACGCGACATCACCATTGACCAGCAACAACTCGATATTCTCGGCGATGGCGAGTTCCTACTTCGTGATTACACGGAGGCCGGCGATCGCGAGCCTTCGATCGGATTGTTCTTAGCCTACTTCCCGAGCCAGCGGGCAGGCGACACCATCCACTCTCCCAATCACTGCTTGCCCGGCGCAGGATGGGTTCCGGTGCGGCGCGAGACCATTCAACTTCCGCGTCCCGATGGATCAACATTCCCTGCTAATCGTTACGTGATCTCAAAATCCGGCAATCGGGCCCTGGTCCTGTATTGGTATCTCGCACACAATCGAGAGGTGGCCAGCGAGTACTGGGCCAAGTATTACCTAGTTGCCGATTCGATCCGCATGAACCGCAGCGATGGGGCCCTCGTCCGATTGATCACCGATATGTATCCGGGCGAAACACTCGACCAGGCGCAGGCCCGCATCTGGAGTCTCGGCTCCCAGATCGTGCCGATTCTCAATAACTACGTTCCTCGTTGAGCCTGATGATCCGCTACGCGTGGATCTGGAACTCCGGGCCGCGCTGTTTTTGCGCATGAACAATTGCTTTAGGCAGGTAGCGGATAAGATCCGTTGCTACCACAGAGTTTTCCGCAAGTTCATCGCTCGCCAAGTCTCCTGCTAGCCCATGCAGGTAAACCGCCAGCGCCGTTGCTTCGAGGACGCGATCGGGATACTGCGCGATCATTCCCGCGATCATTCCGGTCAGAACGTCTCCTGTGCCCCCTGTCGCCATTCCCGGATTTCCTGTCGCATTAACCCAGAGCATACCGTCGGCTGACGCGATCAATGTACGATGCCCCTTCAGCACCAAGATTACGCGATGCTCGCGTGCAAACTTGCGAGCGACGTCGATTCGATTCGCCTGAATATCGGCTATGCGCAATCCAGTTAGTCGCGACATCTCTCCCGGATGCGGTGTAATCACAAGCTGGTGAGCGCGTCCGCTGAGCATTTCTACCGGGCCTTCGAATGCGTTCAGTCCATCGGCGTCAAGCACCATCGTCGTGTTGTAGCGTTGGACAACGCTTCGCACGAATTCGACGGTCTCCGGGTTGCGCGAAATCCCTGGTCCGATGGCTAGCACTGTTTTCTTCTCCGCCACCGCGTCCAGATGACCTCGTTTAAAGGCCTGTGGGGAGATCGTGCCCTCGCCCGTCTCTTCGAGCGGTTCCGTCATCAACTCGGGGTGAAAGCCAGCCACCGTACTCAGAACCGAACGGGCCGTGGCGACCGTCGCCAGCCCCGCGCCAGCACGCAAAGCTGCAAAACCCGCCATCGCGGCGGCACCGGCCTTCCCGACTGATCCTCCGATCACCAGCACGTGCCCATAGCTCCCCTTGTTCGACTCACGCGGTCGAGGAGAAAGTAGTGCAGCAAAATCCGCGGGCGAGCTGAGGTTCAGCCCAAGATCCGAAATGATCACCTCCGCTGGAGAACCAATTGGACAAATGGCCGTCGGCCCGTTTGTGATTCCAGCAAAGACATGCGCCGGGCGCGGAGCCGTAAACGTAACGACCGCGTCAGCCCGGACCATGAGGTCACTCGCTGGATGCGTCGCGTCCGCATCGGCTCCAGAAGGAATATCGACTGCTACGACCGGCGCTTCCCCGCCGTTGATTTTCTGAATTGCAGCTGCGTACAGCCCGCTCACTGGCGGACGGAAACCTGTACCGAGAATTGCATCGACGATGAGATCAGCAGAAAACGTGTCTTCATCTTCCGCGCGCTCGAGATCGCCCACCTCACGCACGGTCCGCGGAGAAATGCTGAGCCGTTCGAACATCGCCGCTGGGTCTCCACGAAGCTCTTGCGGATCGCACAACAACAAGATTCGGACTGCGCGTCCCGCTTCCGCGAGCTTGCGAGCCGCCACGAAACCATCTCCGCCGTTGTTCCCCTTCCCGCAAATGACGGTAATGCGGTGAGCGTTTGGATAGTCCGATAGCACAAACGTCGCCACAGCGGACCCGGCGTTCTCCATTAACGTGAGGGAGGGAACGCCGTATTGCTCCGAGGTTGCGCGGTCGATTTCGCGCATTTCCGCTGCGCTCACGATCTTCATACGGTCGAGGAAGCCATCTGTTCCAGTTCGCGCAGTTGGTTGGGCTCGCCCATGGCGATCAAAAAATCACCAGCTTCGATGCGATCGTCGGGCGCCGGGTTGAAGCGCATTCCAGCCGCCCGCTTGATGGCCAGCACGATCACTCCGCGATCCTGGCGAATGCGGGACCCTTCAATTGTTTTACCCGCAAATGGGCTGCGATTTCCGATGGCGAGTTCGCCGATTTCCAGATCCATGCCGAGATGCGTGGTCGCCGTATCTAGAAAACTCACCACATGCGGCCGCAGGAACGATTGCGCGATGCGTTGCCCGGCAAATATGTAAGGAGAAACCACCGAGTCGGCGCCGGCCGTCAACAGGTGCTTCTCGGCTTTTTCTTCGCTGGCGCGCGCAATAATCCGCAGTCGCGGATTCAATCCTCGCGCGGTAAGCACGATGTAGAGGTTCGTGGCATCGGTAGTGGTCGCAGCTACCAGTCCACGCGCGCGCTCGATGTGCGCCTCGCGCAGAGTTTGTTCCTGCGTGGCATCGCCCACTAGCATCAGCCAGTTTTCCGAAGCGAAGCGCTGCGCCTTCGACTCGTTACTTTCGATGATGACGAATGGGACTGGCCGGCGCGCCAGTTCGCGCGCAGCGCTGCGGCCAACTCGGCCAGCACCGCAGATGATGTAATGCTCCGTCAGCCGGCTGATGTCGCGTTCCATGCGCCGCCTTCCGAAGAAGTTTTGCAGCTCGAATTCTAGCAAAGCCTGTGTCAGCGCCCCGATCACCAGGAACACCAGACCGACTCCGCAGATGATGATTGCCACGTTGAAGACTCGGCCAGCGTGAGAGAGAGTGTGTGTTTCCTGGTATCCAATAGTCGTCAGTGTCGTGATCACCATGTAGAAGCCATCGAACCACGGCCAGCCTTCGATGTAGTGGAACCCGGCCGTGCCGGTTGCGATCACCACCGCCAGGGCCGTCACCAGAAAACCGAGATTGCGCAGCGCTTTCATCGCCCGTTTAGCAAATGAACACCCTCAAGGACACGCGAGTATAGCTCCTTACTCACGCCACACGCAGTAACCACAACCTGCCGCTCTGGTACGATTCCGATCATGCCGACCCTGATCTCCCGAGCAACGCGCATCGAAGCCGCTGGAACCAAGCCGAAGATCATCGAGGAATTCATTGGCCGTGTGAATTCGAAAACCGAGAGCGTCAGCATTGCGCACATGCGCAGTCCGGAAGGTTGGGAAGAACCCGGCCAAACTCCCGAATTCGACGAGTACACGCTGGTTCTCCGCGGCATCGTTCGCGTACAGCATGCCAGCGGAATCCTGGATGTGCCTGCGGAACAGGCTATAGTCACTCATAGGGGCGAGTGGGTACGATATTCGACGCCGCATCCCGGCGGCGCGGAATACATTGCTGTCTGTCAGCCCGCATTCTCTCCGGCAACAGTGCACCGCGATCAATAACATTCATCTACGATTCCGCGGTTTAGAATTCGAATATCTAGCCAACTATGAAACTTTCGGTCGTGATGCCCGTTTACAACGAGCGCGCCACGCTCAGAACCGTCATTGAAAAGGTTCTTGCTGTTCCGATCGATATCGAGCTGATATGTGTGGATGACGGCTCGCGCGATGGCTCGCGCGAAATTCTCGCGGAATTGCAAATCCAGCATCCGCAGATTCGAGTCTTTCTCCAGCCGCAAAACATGGGCAAAGGCGCAGCGCTGCGCCGTGGTATCCAGGAAGCGACCGGCGATTTCCTCGTGATTCAGGATGCCGATCTTGAATATGATCCAGCCGAATACAGCGTTCTTCTTGAACCTCTCGTTCAGGGGAAAGCCGATGTCGTCTTCGGCTCGCGCTTTCTGGGGGGCGCGCCACATCGCGTGCTCTATTTCTGGCACTCGGTCGGAAACTGGATTCTCACGCTTCTTTCCAATTGCCTGACCAACATCAACCTCTCAGACATGGAAACCTGTTACAAAGTCTTCCGTCGGGAGGTTATTCAATCCATCCCGATCGAAGAGAACCGCTTTGGCTTCGAGCCTGAAATAACCGTCAAAGTGGCCCGCCGTAATCTGCGGATTTACGAAGTGGGCATCAGCTACTGGGGCCGAACCTACGAAGAGGGCAAGAAGATTGGGTGGAAGGACGGATTTCGCGCTCTCTATTGTTTGCTCAAGTATTCCCTGAAAGAGCCAAGCGCCAAAACCGTGGCGGTTTCGGCCCAGGAATAAATCAGATTGGAACGTGAATTTTTACCGGTGATGATTGGCGCCCTTTTGCCGGAGCCGTCCTTTGTAGGGATTCGTACCGCGATTCGAGAGAGAGTCTCCCCCCTTAGCGGACGCAACTCGAATCGGGGGGGCTGGTTTCTCTCGCGGCATCTTCGCAACGTTGCCCTTCGATTTCGCTCCCTGGGCGTGTTTGGAGTTCGCCTTCGCACTCTCAGCTTCGGTGCGGCGTAGCTGTTGCGAAGCCGAGTTCTGCCCTGGCTTCCCTTCCTTCGGAAGAGGAGCAACAGAACTCTTACCCTTTTTAGCTTGCTCGTGCGACGGCTTCGCTTTCGGAGTCTTGTAGGTGGTCTGCGCAAACGTAGCTAATGTCAGACCGGCCAGCAGAACCCCCACACCCATTAAAAATCTCATTTAAATCCCCTATCGAACGGTCAAAACCACCAACTGCAGGTGCACGCGCGCTGCCATAAGGCCAGGACCTGAACATCCAAACCCGGGCTTCCCAGCTTCGACTCGCCAGAAAGTACACAAAATGAGGGCTCAGCGAGCAGTTGGATGCGGCTCCTAAATTCAGCTTAGCGTTTGCGCTGGATCAGCACCCGCAACTATGCAATCTCTTGCACATAAGCGAGCACGATATGCCTGATGATGCCAGATTTCGGCCAGGCAGTACAATTCCGACTCGCAGGCCAACGATGTCTCGAACGGAGCGAAGGCGATGGTCTTTCGAATCGGAATATTGTTCTTGCTAGTTGCATTCCTTCTCACGTCCAGCCGCGCTCAAGACCGCTCCTACGGACGCTCCATCGTGGTCTCCGATCGCGGAATCGTAGCCACCAGTCAATACCTCGCTTCGCAAGCCGGAGCAGAAGTCCTGAAGCGTGGAGGCTCTGCCATCGACGCGGCTATCGCAGCCAACGCCGTCCTCAGCGTCACCGAACCGATGATGAACGGCATTGGGGGCGATCTTTTCCTCATCTACTGGGATGCAAAAAATGGCAAGCTCTACGGACTGAATGCAAGTGGATGGGCGCCCCGCCTCCTCACCCTCGAGCACCTCAAGAGCAAAGGCATCACATCCATGCCGCACGATGGCATCGACAGCGTGACCGTACCAGGCGCCGTCGAAGGATGGAGCCAAGCCCATCAACGCTTCGGCCGACTTCCCTGGAAAGATCTGTTTACCCCGGCGATCTACTACGCCGAGCATGGATTCGCGGTCCCGGAGCTCGTCCATGAATATTGGAGCTCCACGGATCTGCACTGGCATCCCAACGAAGAAGCGAAGCATATCTATCTTCCCGATGGAAAGGTGCCGGGGTTCGGAGAGAAGTTCACTAATCCTGATCTGGCGAAAGCGCTTCGCCTGATTGCTCAAAACGGGCGTGACGCTTTCTATCGTGGAGAGATCGCGCAGGCAATCCTCAAAACGTCGGCCGAGCTGGGTGGCACCATGCAAGCCGCCGATCTTGCGGAATTCTCGGCCGAATGGGTTGACCCCATCTCCATTGATTACCGCGGATGGCGAATTTATGAACTTCCACCCAACGGCCAAGGCATGGCCGCGCTCGAAATGCTTAACATCATGGCCCAATTTCAACCCGATCCTGGCGGACCACAAGGCGTCAACGAACTTCACAAGAAGATCGAGGCCATGAAACTCGCCTACACCGATTTATATCGCTACGACGCCGATCCACGCTTCGCCAAAGTGCCGGTGGCCGGCCTCCTCTCCACCAGCTACGCGAAAGAGCGCGCAGCTCTCATCAGCCCCGAAAAGGCAAACTGCGCCACCGCAGCAGGAACTCCCGCGAAGAGTGACACTACCTATCTTGCAGCTGTCGACAAAGATGGCAACATCGTTTCCATGATTCAAAGCCTCTACGACCTATTCGGCTCCGGCGTCGGGGTTGCCGGCATGGGCTTCGTTCTGCAAGACCGAGGCGCGCTTTTCAAACTTGATCCGAACCACCCGGACGTGCTCGCGCCTCGCAAGCGTCCGTTTCACACAATCATTCCTGCCTTCATGGAACGCGGTGACACTCACATCGGGTTCGGAATTATGGGCGGCTCGAATCAGCCCCTGGCTCACGCACAGTTTGTTTCCAACTTGGTGGACTACAACATGAATATCCAGGCGGCACTAGAAGCTCCGCGTTTCACGATCGCCAGCTCCGCCGAACCGATCGGGTGCAAGCTGATCATCGAGTCGCGAGTGAAGCCGGAAGTGATCGAGCAACTTCGCCAAAAAGGACACAATCTGACCGTTCACAAGGAATTCTCGAGCGCCATGGGGCGAGGCCAGGTAGTGGTGCACAACTCGACCACCGGCACGAATTTCGCCGCGTCAGATCCTCGCGCGGATGGTAACGCGGAACCCGAGCCGATTCCCGATCAGAATTAATGAGAAGGGCCGAAGTAGCAGGCGCCTCGCCCGCGTGTTTTCTTTAAGTTACCGCTAGAACTCGCGCTGAAGCTGGGACTAGCAATCTCGAGCTCCCAAAAAATTGCTGGCTTGCCCAGCGAGGGCGATGGTAAGCTCTTCTCAACCTGCGCCCCAGCAGGTGAATCTCAGGATGGGGTGAATCATGGCTTGGACGGCTCCCGTTTTCGAAGAAGTTTCTCTCTGCTGCGAAATTAACTCCTACGCGAGTGCAAAGCTTTAATCTCTCTTCATGCAGGTGAAAATCCTCGGCTCGGCTGCCGGGGGTGGTTTCCCGCAGTGGAATTGCGCCTGCCCAAATTGTTCGGGCGTTCGTAACGGCCATTTCGAGGGAAAGCCTCGACTGCAGACCCAACTTGCCGTGTCCGGCGATGGCGCCACTTGGTTTTTGCTCGGCGCCTCCCCTGATTTGCGAGCACAGATCGAATCCGCTCCGGATCTTCATCCGCGTAACGGGTTTCGCCACTCTCCCATTGCTGGCGCGATTCTCGCGAGCGCCGACCTCGACCACGTGCTCGGATTGCTGCTTCTGAGAGAGTTGCAGCCATTGCGCGTTTACGCCACCGAGTCGGTCCTGCACCAGCTTCGTGATGAGAACCGCATGTTCGCCATGCTGAATCGCATCCCCGAGCAGGTAAGGTGGAGCGTGATTCGCGCGGAAGAACAAATTGCTTTGCAAACGGTCGAAGGCACATCTCTCGGAATTGATTGCAAATCCGCGGCGCTCTCGTCGCGTCTTCCGGCCTATGCCACAGGAAGCGCAAATTCGAACGACGCCGTTATCGGCCTAATCCTTAGCAACAATTCCGGCCGGAAGCTCGGATTCTTCCCCCAATTGCCGTGTCTGACACCCGAACTGCACGCCTTGTTCGCTTCGCTCGACTTCTTGCTCATGGACGGAACCTTCTGGAGCGATGACGAGCTGATCCGGTTGCAAGGAACCGGACAACGAGCTCGCGACATGGGTCACATCCCGGTCGGCGGGCGGGAAGGTACTTTGGAGCAGCTCAAAGCCCTCGCCAAGCCCCGGAAAATGTATATTCACATTAACAACACCAATCCCATGCTCAACGAAGCCGGACCAGAGTATCGTCAAGTGCGCGACGCCGGATGGGAACTGGCGGGAGACGGATGTCAACTTACGCTGTGACGCACAGCTCAACCGCAAGACTTTCTTTCGACGAATTGCGTGCCGCCCTGCGTCAGGTCGGCGAAGAACGCTACCATCACCGGCATCCGTTTCATCTGCTCATGCACGAAGGCAAGCTGACGCGCGGGCAGCTGCAGGCATGGGCCCTCAATCGTTACTACTACCAGAGCATCATTCCCGTAAAAGATTCGATCATTCTCTCTCGCAGCGACGATCCTGAATTTCGACGGGCCTGGCGAAAGCGCATTGTCGATCACGACGGCGATATGCAGCATAAGGACGGCGGTATTGTGCGCTGGTTGAAGCTCGCCGAGGCTACCAGTTTAGACCCGCAACGAGTGATCAGAAAGCACGAGATTCTGCCGGCAACTCGCTATGCGGTAAACGAATATCTCAATTTAGTAAGAACCCGCCCGCTCCTGGAAGCCGTCGCTTCTTCGCTCACCGAACTGTTTTCGCGCGACCTGATTTCTTTGCGCATGGATCGGCTGCGCCAGCACTATCCTTGGCTATCGGGGGGACTCGACTACTTCGTTGCGCGACTCGATCAGGCTCCCGAAGACGCCGCGTTTGCGATCCGCTACGCCTACGACCATGCGCAAACTCGCGAAGCGCAGGAAAGAGTGATTCAGGCGCTGCGGGACAAGTGCGACATACTCTGGGCACAGCTCGATGCGCTCTATTTTGCTTACGTGCAGCCGGGATGGCCGCCGCCCGGGGCTTTCAGGATCGAGACCTGACCATGGCCATCACTGATACCAGCAAACCGATTCTCGCCGTGGGATGCCGCTGGAACCGCGAGAACGAGGAGCCAATGCTTTTGTTTCCTGAAGGCGCGATTAAAGTACAAGGCACGGGGCTCGCAATTCTCGAATTGTGCGATGGGCAGCGGACGTTTCCCCAGATACTCGAGGAATTACAGCGCCTATACTTCGGCGCCGACCCGAAGCGAATTCGCGATGACGCAAGCCGCTTCCTTGAGCAGTTGCACGAGAAGCGCATCGTGGATTTCTGATGTCGAATCCTCTCGCACTAATCGCCGAGATCACACACCGTTGCCCGCTGCATTGCGTGTACTGCTCGAATCCACTCGAGCTTGCGGCAGCGGCGTCGGAACTCAAAACTGAAGATTGGCAGCGGGTTTTTGAGCAGGCAGCGCGGATGGGCGTTCTGCACCTCCACCTGACCGGCGGCGAACCGCTCGCACGCGCGGATCTTGAAGAACTCGTTGCCTCCGCGCGTCAGGCGCGGCTCTACACAAACCTCATCACGTCAGGCTTGGGTCTGTCGCGTGAACGCCTCGCACGTCTGGTCGAATGCGGTCTCGATCACATCCAGCTGAGCTTTCAGGATTCCGATCAGACCCGCGCCGATTGGATCGCCGGAACAAAGTCGCACGCACACAAGCTTAAGTTGGCATCGTGGATTCGCGAGCATCGCATCGCATTCACCACCAACCTCGTCGTGCACCGCCAGAATCTCGACCACTTGGAAGAGACGCTACGCTTCCTCGAAACGCTTCGGCCCGATCGCATCGAGATCGCGCACACCCAGTACTACGGCTGGGCCCTCAAAAACCGCTCGTTCCTGATGCCCACACCGAGTCAACTCGAAACCGCCCTTCAAGTCGTCGCAGCGGCGGAACAGCGACTCAAGGGCAAGATTCGTATCGACAGTGTTCTCCCTGACTATCATGCGAAGTACCCTAAAGCCTGCATGGGTGGATGGGGCCGCCGCCTGGTGCTCATCAATCCCGCGGGCGAGGCGCTTCCCTGTCACGCCGCCGGCGTGATCCCCGGCCTGGTGTTTGAGAATGTCCGCGACCGTCCGCTTCAGTCGATATGGAATGATTCGCCCGCATTCGAGAAATTTCGAGGCGAGTCCTGGATGCAGGAGCCTTGTCGTACCTGTGAACGCCGCACCGAGGACTTCGCCGGATGCCGCTGCCAGGCATTCTTACTCACCGGCGATGCTGCGGCCACCGATCCCGTCTGCTCCCTTGCACCCTCTCGTGGCTTGATTGATCAAACCCTTCGCGAATCCCCCAGCAACGTCGTCTCCGCCGCTGCGCTTGCAAGCGACTGGACATACCGTCCAAATCCAACGCGCACCTAGCTATCGTTTGTTATTCTCGTTGGCCTATGCGGAGTCTCCTCGTCTGTGCCCTCCTCTCCACCGCCATTCTTGCCGGCGCGCAGCAGCCATTTCTCTCGAAGCAACAATGGGCCGCACTCGTCGCCGAAGCGAATGGAGCCGCGCCATACGAGAATCTCCGATACCTCACCACGCTGCATCGTGTCCCTGCAACTCCCGCCTTCGATCAGGCAGTTGACTTCATCCTTCAACGCGCACGCGAATACGGACTGGCCGACGCTCACAGCGAACAATACCCAATCGACGGCACGAAGCAATACGGCTTGATGCGGTCCTACTTCGGCTGGACCGTCGAAGAAGGTCGACTGTGGGAGATCAATCCACAGCATCTCCTAATTGGTGATTGGAAAACCGATCCCATTCGTCTCGCGGACTACAGCCGCTCTGCGAATGTCGAAACTACGCTCGTCGACGTCGGCAATGGCGCACGCGAACAGGACTATGACGGCAAGGATGTCCGCGGGAAGATCGTGCTGGCCGACGGTGTCTTGTCCCGAGTGCAGGAGCTCGCGATCGCACAGCACGGCGCCGTGGGCATCATCAGCGACATGCCGAATCAAACAACGGCGTGGTCGGGCCTGGATCCCACGCTGATTCGCTGGGGACACCTCGACGCTCGCCAACCCGCTGGCTTCGCCTTCATGGTCTCTCGCCAATCGGCGGAAGCATTTCGAGCGCGCTTGAAAGCCGGTGAGCAAATCACGCTGAAAGCCGACGTTAAAGCCACCGTTGCCCCCGGTCACTGGACCGTGGTCACTGCAACGATTCCTGGTTCCAATCCTGCGTCCGGTGAAATCGTCTACAGTTGCCACCTTGACCACGAGCGGCCCGGAGCGAATGACAATGGGAGCGGCTGCGTCACCATTCTCGAATCCGCGCGCATTCTCGCGCGGCTCATTTCCACCGGTTCTCTACCGCGCCCTGAGCGTACCGTGCGCTTTGTGTGGGGCCCCGAGGTTGAAGGCACGATGGCCTTTCTCGCTTCGCACCCGGAAATCCGCCAGCGCTTGCGCGCCAACATTCATATGGACATGGTTGGTGGCGATCCATTCAAGAACAAATCCGTATTCCACGTCACCGCAACCCCATGGTCGCTTCCCAGTTTCGTGACCGACGTCGGAGCTCTCTTCCTCGATACGATTCGCTCGGCCGCAAGTTCCTACGCCGCCGGAGAGTCGGACGCCGCAGCAGGCATTGTCGAGACTCGTGCCGGAGAATTGGGGACCCGCAACGAACTGATCGCCGACGTTACTCCATATTCGCAGGGCAGTGATCACGACGACTACGATTCATCGACCATCGCGGTTCCGTCGCTTTATCTTCGAGACTGGCCGGATATCTATATCCACACGGATCACGACTCTCTCGCGCAGATCGACGCCACGAAACTCAGACGTGTAGCTTTGCTCGGCGCGGCCTCCGGATACGTCTATGCGACTCTGAACACCTCGCAACTTTCCGCAACACTCTCCTCCTTGTCCACGCAATCGCGGAGTCGGCTCGCGCAGACCTTCACCAGTGCACGACAACAGATGAACAACTCCCAACTCGATCCGCCTGTCGCGTGGTACGAGGCGCGAAACTTGATCAACCAGTCTTTGCGTCGCGAGACTTCCGAGCTTCATTCTCTGGTTGACCTTGTCTCTGGACCGTCTGGTGCCGACGCCGAGGCGGCCAAGCCTCTGCTCAATCAAGCGGCAACCTTGAACACTTGGATTGATGCCGAAGCGAAAAGCCGGGGACTGGCCGAGCCAAGATCTCCCTGGGCGAGCGATCCCAACGCCAAACGGATACCTTCGCGGATCGGTGATTTCGGGCCACTCACATATCAGAACGACAATGTGCTGCTCTCTCGCCTCGGCAAAGATCGATACGCCAAAATAAAACTGCTGAAAGCTGACGCTACTCACCTTCTGAATGCCCAGGATCTCTCCGAGCTGTATGCATACGAGATTGTCAACTTCGTCGACGGCAAGCGATCGGCAGGAGAGATTCGCGATGCGGTTTCGGCCGAGTACGGTCCAATCTCGGTCGACCTTGTCGTCGACTACCTCAATGCCTGCTCAGAAGCAGGCGTGATTCGCTGGCAATAACCAGGAAATCTCGACGAATCGTCCCGCCGTCGCCCGCAATCTAAGGCTTCATCTGTCGGTTGCTCGACTTTCGTCGACACCATTTCTCCAGACTCAACAGTTAGGAGATCGTAAGGATTTATATAGCGTTCAAGTGTCAGATTCTGCAAATGGTGCAACTTACTCATAAAAAAGTACGATCCACGGACGCACTTCCCGCCCGGTCGTGCACCCGCAGAGGGTCGGAACTGGGCCTTACCGTGCACAAGAGTGACTGGGGTTGGTGGGGAAGCGATACATCGCGACGATTCATAGTTTCCCGGTCATCTGCATCGCACGCTGGATGTGATCCCACCCCGAGGAAGACATGTGGATTGTTCGATTAGCGCTGAGACGACCTTATACGTTCGTCGTCACCTCGATTTTGATCTTCATTTTGGGCGCATTGGCCATCGTCCGCACTCCTACGGACATTTTTCCCAATATCAATATTCCTGTCGTCAGCATCATCTGGAACTACAACGGACTGAACGCTCAGCAGATGAGCGACCGCATCATCTCTGTCACTGAGCGCGCTCTCACAACGACCGTCGACAACATCGAGCATATCGAGTCGCAGTCTTTGAACGGAGTCGCTGTTGTCAAAGTATTTTTTCAACCTTCTGCGACTGTCGAACGCGCGATCGCACAGATCACCGCCGTCTCACAAACGCAGCTCCGCCAGCTTCCTCCGGGAACAACTCCGCCTCTCGTCATCAGCTATAGCGCGTCGAGCGTCCCGATCTTACAGCTCGCTCTCTCCGGACCAGGCCTCTCCGAGCAACAGCTTAACGACTATGGTCTTAATTTCATCCGAACGCGGCTCATCACGGTAGAGGGCGCAGCCGTGCCGTATCCCTATGGCGGCAAGCAGCGCCAAGTGCAAGTGGACTTGAACACCGCTGCGCTGCAGGCGCGCGGCCTGTCACCGCTTGATGTTGTCAACGCGATCAGCGCGCAGAACCTGATTCTTCCCTCAGGCACAACCAAGCTCGGATCGAAAGAGTACGACGTTGATATCAATGCCAGTCCTGAGACGATTAACGACTTGAATCGTGTGCCGATCAAGAACGTCGGCAATAGCACGATTTACATTCACGACGTTGCCTGGGTGCGCGACGGTTTTCCGCCTCAGACCAACATCGTCCGCGTCGATGGGCAGCGCTCTGTGCTGCTCACCATACAGAAGGGCGGTAACGCATCAACGCTCGATGTCATTGCGGGTATCAAGAGCCTGATCCCGCAGATCAAGAGCAGCCTGCCCCCGCAACTCGACGTTCGTCCGCTGGCAGACCAGTCGATCTTCGTGCGCGCATCGATCGAGGGCGTCATCAAGGAAGCGACTATCGCAGCCTGCCTCACCGGCCTCATGATTTTGCTTTTTCTCGGAAGCTGGCGCAGCACGCTGATCATCGCGGTTTCGATTCCTCTTTCGATTCTTACCTCGATTGTCGTGATGAGCGCGCTGGGCGAGACCATCAACATCATGACCCTGGGCGGGCTCGCGCTCGCTGTCGGCATTCTAGTTGACGATGCAACCGTCGAAATTGAGAACATCAACCGCAACATCGCCCAGGGAAAAGAAGTACAGCAGGCCATTCTCGACGGCGCTGCGCAGATTGCCGTTCCGGCGTTCGTTTCCACGCTCTCGATCTGCATCGTCTTCGTCCCCATGTTCTTTCTGACCGGTGTGGCTCGCTACTTATTCGTCCCGTTGGCCGAAGCCGTATGCTTCGCTATGCTCGCGTCGTACCTGCTTTCGCGAACTGTAGTGCCAACTATGGCCAAGTACCTCCTCCGCGGACACGAGCAAGAAGCGACTCATCTTCCGGAGAACAGTCCTAATCCATTGGTGCGGTTGCAGGTGCGATTTGAAGAATGGGTCGATCGTGTTCGCGACCGCTACCATCGTGTGCTCGAGACATGCCTCCATCATCGACGCACTTTTCTGATCGCGGTCCTGGGCTTTTCCGTCCTTTCTTTAGTCGTGATCGTGCCGTTTCTAGGGCAAGACTTCTTCCCCGCCGTCGACAGCGGACAATTCAAGCTTCACCTGCGCGCGCCAACGGGTACCCGCATTGAGGAAACGGCCCGGCTTTGCGATCTCGTTGAGAGCTCGATCCGGCAACAGATTCCGGCGGCAGAGATTTCGAGCATCATCGATAACATCGGAATCCCATATAGCGGTATCAATCTTTCGTATAGCAACTCCGCTCCTATTGGGCCTGCCGATGCCGACATTCTCGTGAGCCTGAATCCAAAGCACGCTCCAACAGCGGACTATGTTCACAATCTCCGCCTGAAGCTACCGCGGCAATTTCCGGAAGCGACATTCTCGTTTCTGCCCGCGGATATCGTCAGCCAGATTCTTAACTTCGGCCTGCCTTCCCCCATTGATGTGCAGGTCGTCGGTAACAATCTCGATGCGAATCGACTCTATGCCGGCCATCTCCTTCAGAAAATTCGCGAAGTTCCCGGCATGACCGACGTTCGAATCCAGCAGCCTTCCAATCAGCCGAAGCTGCATTTGACGGTTGATCGTACCAAGGCACAGCAGATTGGATTCACTGAGCACGACGTTGCGCAGAATCTACTCATCGCGCTCAGCGGTAGCTTCCAAACGTCACCAACTTTCTGGCTTGATCCGGTATCACACGTCAGCTACTCCATCGCGACGCAGACTCCGCAGTACCGCGTACAGACGCTTCAGGATCTCGAGAACATCCCCGTAACTGGTCCGAATCCCCAGGCTCCGCCCGAGATCCTCGCCAGTCTTGCCTCGGTTCAACGAACCACCGAATCGCCCGTCATCTCGCACTACGACATCCGCCCAGTGATCGACATTTACGGTTCCGTCCAGGGTCGCGACCTGGGTGGAACCGCTCGCGAGATTAATCGTGTCGTCGAGGAAAATCAGAAAGACCTGCCCCGCGGCACGCAAGTCATTCTCCGCGGTCAGGTGCAGACCATGCGCTCTTCCTATTTCGGACTTTTGTCGGGGCTCGTGTTCTCGATCATTCTTGTTTATCTGCTGATTGTTGTGAACTTCCAGTCGTGGCTGGACCCCTTCATCATCATCTCGGCGTTGCCCGCAGCGCTCGCGGGTATTGCATGGTTCCTTTTCCTTACGCACGACACGCTCAGCGTGCCCGCGTTGACAGGAGCCATCATGTGCATGGGCGTCGCGACCGCCAACAGCATTCTCGTCGTCAGCTTCGCTACCGAGCAGATGGCGGAAGGAAAACACCCGATTGAAGCAGCGCTCTCCGCCGGCTTCACGCGCTTCCGCCCCGTCATCATGACAGCATTGGCCATGATGATCGGCATGGTGCCGATGGCGCTCGGCCTGGGAGAGGGTGGCGAGCAGAATGCGCCGCTTGGTCGCGCCGTGATCGGCGGATTGTCATTGGCCACGATCGCGACCCTGTTATTCGTTCCGACATTGTTCAGCGTTCTGCACGAATTGCGGGGCGGCAAACCATTGCGCGCCGGCGACGTGATCGCGCCGAAGGGCAGGTAGTTGGAGAACTCTATGTCAGTTGAAAACACTGTGATTGATTCCGGCGAGGTACAAACACCAGCGCCCAAACAGTCCGGGCCCGAAAAATCGACTCGCAAGCATTGGATCGTCGCTCTGCTTGCTTTCTTTGTGGTGGTCGCGGCATTTGCGTTCGGCGTTCTCCCGCGCGTAAAGGCGCGCGCTACACTGCGCACCGAAACCGCGCAAATGGCGATTTCCAGCGTCTCGGTCGTTCAGCCTGAGCGGTCTTCTCCGACGGACGAAATCGTTCTGCCAGCGAGCGTACAAGCTTTCATCAGCGCGCCGATCTTCGCACGGACCAATGGCTACCTGCGCCGCTGGTACGTGGATATTGGTGCGCATGTGAAACAGGGACAATTGCTCGCGGAGATCGAAACCCCTGAGGTCGATCAGCAATTGCGTCAAGCCAAGGCGGATTTGTCGACTGCCGAGGCAAACATGAATCTCGCCCAGATCACCGCGCGCCGCTTCCAGGACCTTCTCAAGACCAACTCTGTCTCGCAGCAGGACACCGACAATGCTGTCGGAGCGCTGGCGGCAAATCGGGCAACCGTGCAGGCAAATCAGGCGAATGTTAGTCGCCTGGAGCAGTTGCAGTCGTTCGAGAAAATTTACGCGCCTTTTGATGGAATCATCACCGCGCGTAAAACCGATATCGGTGCTCTGATCAATGCCGGCTCCGCGGGAGGAGGCGCTCAAGCTGAGCTCTTTGATATCGCACAGCCCGATCGTCTTCGCGTCTACGTCAGCGTTCCGGAGGCATACTCCCAAGCCGCGCGGCCGGGTCTAACCGCCGACCTCAGTCTCGCCGAATTTCCCGGACGCCGTTTCCAAGGGAAGGTAGTCCGGACGGCAGAAGCGATCGACCCTGCGACACGGACTCTCCTCGTACAGATTGAGGTGCCAAATCCGACCGGACAATTGCTCACGGGTTCGTATGCGGAAGTTCATTTAAAGCTGGCTTCGACTGCAACCTCCTACGTGATTCCGGTCAACACGCTGCTTTTTCGCAAGGAAGGATTACGCGTCGCCGTAGTGCAGGACGGCAAGATTGTGCTCACGCCCGTCACTGCGGGCCACGACTATGGAGACAAGATTCAGATCATCGCAGGCTTAAGTGGCAATGAATCGGTCGTCTTGAATCCGCCCGACGCGGCCACCAACGGGCAGACTGTTCGCGTGTCCACCGACAACAGGAGTGGGCAGTGAGGCTTCACGATCACTCTACAAGAGCGATGCGCATAGCTCTAACCGTGGGCATCTTTCTGGCGCTGCTTGCCTCGCTGACTGCGTGTGCTGTGGGCCCGCGCTACGCTCGCCCGCAGGCTCAGACTCCGCCTGGGTTCAAAGAAGCGCCCCCCGGATGGACCACTGCACAACCGAGCGACCAGATCGCTCGCGGGAAATGGTGGGAAGTTTTCAACGACCCGCAACTGAATACACTGGAAGAGACCATCAACGTTTCGAATCAGACCCTGAAAGCTGCTGAGGCGCAGTACACGCAGGCTCGGGCCCTGGTGCGATTCAATCGTGCTGACCAGTTCCCCACCATCACGGGCGGATTCTCGGCCGGCCGCACACGTGAATCTCAGAACAGCGTGCTCAAAAGCCGCTCCACCTTCACAGATCTCACAATTCCTATCGATGCTTCCTATGAGCCTGACGTCTGGGGACGCGTTCGACGCACCGTGGAGGTCAGCCGCGCAAACGCTCAGGCAAGTGCCGCAGACCTGGAAACCGTCAGCTTGAGCTTGCATGCCGAGCTCGCCACCGACTACTTCCAGTTGCGAGAACTGGATGCCGAAGAGGAATTGCTTCTCTCGACCGTAACGGCCTACGAGCAAGCGCTTGAGCTCACACAGAACCGGTTCACAGGCGGAGTTGCCTCGGGTGTCGACGTCGCCCAAGCGCAGACTCTCCTCGAGACCACTCGCGCCCAGTCAATCGATGTCAGTCTGCAACGTGCGCAGTTCGAGCATGCCATCGCCGTTCTAACCGGACAGCCTGCGTCGACATTCAAACTCTCGCCGTCTCCGCTCAAGACGGAGCCGCCGTTGATTCCGCCAGGGCTTCCCAGCCAACTGCTCGAACGCCGTCCCGACATCGCCGCTGCCGAACGCCGCATCGCGGCCGCTAACGCAAACATAGGTGTGGCGCGCGCCGGATACTTCCCGGTGTTCACGCTGACCGGCTCGGGTGGGTTTGAGAGTACTTCCATCACGAATCTGCTCGATGGTCCAAGCGGATTTGCCTCGATCGGCGCCTCAGCGCTTGTGACGATTTTCGACGTCGGACGGCGCCGCGCGGTTTCAGACCAGGCGTGGGCCGCCTACAACCAGTCAGTTGCCAACTATCGGGAGACCGTCCTCAGCTCGTACCAGGACGTCGAAGACAATCTCGCCGCGTTGCGAATCCTGGATAATGAAGCCAAGACTCAGCAGGCCGCTGTCGCGGCTGCCGAAAACTCGCTGAACCTTTCGCTGAATCGCTATCGCGGAGGAGTCACCACTTACCTGGAAGTGACGACTGCGCAGGGTCTCGCCCTCTCGAATGAACGGGTCGCCGTCCAGATTCTTGGTCGCCGCATGACCGCCAGCGTGCTCCTCATTAAAGGCCTGGGGGGAGGGTGGGACAGCTCTTCTCTTCCACCGAAGCCTGAGTGCTGCGGGAAGTTGATTAGCGAGAACAATAAATCAAACTAACGCAGCTGCTCAGTCGCAGCGCTCAACCAACCGGTCTTGCTTAATCCGATTCGCGCACGATGCCCAACCGTCGCATTTTGTAGATCAGCGTCGTTCGCGGAACTCCGAGGCGCTTGGCAGCTCCATCGGTCCCTCCGAGCACCCACCCAGTGTCACGCAAAGTCCGGATGATGTGTTCGCGTTCCGCCTCTTCCAATCTCTTCGGCTGCTCCGAGATCTTGCTCTGCACGTGTCTGAGTTCCTCGAGTGGCACTATTAGGCGGTTCGCAGGAGTGAGAATCACCGCGCGTTCCACAATGTTTTGTAGTTCCCGGATGTTCCCCGGCCATTGGTACTGCAACATCGCTTCCATCGTCTCGGGCGGGATCACATCGATTCGTTTGTTCAGTTGCCGTCCATAGTAGGACACGAAGTGCTTCACCAGGAGGGGTATGTCCTGCCGGCGCTCTCTTAGCGGCGGAATCTTGATGGGAAACACGTTCAGACGATAATAAAGATCGGCTCGAAACTCCCGATCTTCAACCATCTTTCCGAGGTTTCGATTTGTCGCTGCCACCAGCCGGACATTTACTTTGATCGAGCGAGTGCTTCCGAGCCTCTCGAACTCCTGTTCCTGCAGCACCCGCAGTAATTTCGGCTGCAGATCGAGGGGAATGTCTCCCACTTCATCCAGGAAGAGTGTTCCGCCATCCGCAACTTCAAAACGTCCGACCTTCTTCGTTATTGCTCCAGTGAACGCGCCCTTTTCATGCCCAAACAACTCGCTCTCGAGCAGACCCGAGGGAATCGCAGCGCAGTTCAGCTTGGCAAATAACTTCTCGTGCCGGGCGCTCAGATTGTGGATGGCGCGCGCCACCAGTTCTTTCCCGGTGCCGGTTTCGCCCAGCACTAGCACGGTGGAGTTCGTCGGCGCCACTGTCTGGATATGTCGCAGCACCTCCTGGATCTCCGGCGTCTCTCCCAGAATTTCGTCGAAGCCATGCTCCGCGCGAATCTCGCCACGGAGATAGCTGCTTTCATCCTCTAGGCGCGCCCTCGATTCGCTGACTTCGCGATACTGCATGGCGTTATCGACTGCGATCGCAACCTGGTTCGCTACCTGCTGTAGAAACTCCGCATCGGCTTCGCTGAAGCGGTGCGACTGTCGGGCAAGGAGATGCAGAACCCCTAGCATTCGACGGTCGCGACGAAGCGGCACAAAACAGCCCGACTGGAATCCTTCTTCAGAATTAATCTGCAGGGCGGTGATATGCAGCGCGCGCGGAGGAGTCTCGAAGAGCACCGGTTCGCCCGTTCGGAAAGCCTTTCCTGGACTCGATCCATCAATCGGCAGCCTCAGTTCGTTTTGCAGGAATCCTCTCGCTCCCGGAAAATCAAGCCCGTGAATTTCAAGATTGACGCCAGTCTCATCCGGCAGCGACAAACAGGCTGCGTCGCACTGCATCGCAATGCGCACCCGGTTGGGAATCAGTTGAAACAGCTCCGTGAGCGACAAATTCGAAACCACAGCATTATTGACATCCAGCAGCAGTCTCAACCGGTCACGTTCCCGCGACACCAATTGCTGGAGATGAAGGGCTTCCTCCTGGTTGAGAGCATTCTCGACGGCAACAGCAACCTGGCTCGCAACAAGCCGGGGAATTTCCAGGTTCCTCTCGTTGTAAGCTTCCGGCACGTTTGCACCTAGACTGAAGGCTCCGAGGCGCCGCCGCGCGGTCGTCAGTGGAAGTGTGCAGAACGACTTCACTCCGTTCTCATACATCAAGCGCAGCGGCCGATTGAAGCGCGGCTCCCTCTCGATGTCCCCCACCACCAGCGGAGCCTGATTTCGCCATACCCATCCCGACGGAGACTCATCCATCGAGAATTCCATTCCCGGACGCACGAAATCTGGTCCATCCGCCTCCAAAATGTGAACTCGCATTACATCCCGCTCTTCGTCATGCAGCAGAACGCTCAAGTAGTTGAAATTCACGATTGGATGGAGGCGCCGCGCTAAATCCTTAAAGAGTTCTTCTAACGTCCGGTGCGTTCCGATGAGGCGTGAAAATTCCAGAAGGGCAAGGTAAGGACTACTTGTCAACTCTAGGGCTTCGAATGACTCCTGCGCAATATGCGACATTCAAACCTCGGTTCAAATGACGAACTTGACTTCTTGCTGTCGCCCCAAAACCCCGAGTGTCAGATGCCGTCGGCGCATCGACCGGGTGCCCAGCTTCCTATTCGGATAAGATGCTCCAGCTAGCACGGGGATTCACCTAACTGCTTTGATAGCAATACGCTCTAGATGTATTTGGCGCACCAAGTCTGGCCGGTCAGGTGCACAATAAAATGTGTCGGCAAGGCACTCCGCAAACTTGCGGGTATAGAGGAATTGAATATGGACAAGAAAAGGCTCGGTAATAGCGATCTGCTCATCACCACCATCGGGATCGGAGCGTGGGCGATGGGAGGTGGAGGCTGGACCTGGAGTTGGGGTCCGCAAAATGACGATGACTCCGTCGCTGCTATTCATCTAGCTCTCGACGAAGGCATGAACTGGATCGACACCGCCGCCGTCTATGGACTCGGACATTCGGAAGAGGTTGTCGCTCGTGCCCTACAAGGTCGGACCGATCGACCCTATGTCTTCACAAAGTGCGAGCGCACCTGGGACGAAAGCGGCAAGATCGGCGCTACGCTCAAGGCGGAGTCGATCCGTCGTGAATGTGAAACGAGTTTGCGTCGCCTGAAAGTTGATGTCATCGATCTCTATCAGATTCACTGGCCCGAACCTGACGTCGATATTGAAGAAGGATGGGGAACGCTGGCGCGCCTCAAAGAGGAAGGCAAAGTCCGTTACATCGGAGTTTCCAACTTCAACGTCACCCAAATGAAGCGAGCGGCCGCCATTGCGCCGATTACCTCGTTGCAGCCGCCTTACTCTCCTTTAGCACGCGGCGTGGAAGAGGAGATTCTTCCCTTCGCCGCCGCCAACAACATTGGCGTCATCGTGTATTCGCCAATGTACTCGGGACTGCTCAGCGGCAGTATGACTCGCGAGCGGATCGCGTCATTTGCCACGGATGACTGGCGCCGCTCCAATCCTAACTTCCGCGAACCTCTTCTCTCGCGTAACTTGCGCCTGGTTGAGCTGCTCCGGGAAATCGGCTCCCACCATCTGCGCACTCCCGGCGAAGTTGCGATCGCTTGGACGCTGCACAATCGCGCCGTCACAGGCGCAATTGTCGGCTTGCGTAGTTCCCAGCAAGTCCGCGGGGTTCTCGGTGCGGCCACGCTTCGCCTCTCCAAGAAGGACTTGGTGGAGATCGAGGATGCTCTGGCACAGGAATCGCTGGTAAATCGCTGATCAGGCGATTAGCGCGGGAGGTAGGATCGGGCGCTCTGACCCTACGCCAGTTCCAGTTCGATCTTCTTTGCTTCCGGCTCGAGCTTGGTGATTCGAAAACTGAGGATCTCTCCGGCGTGCGCAGCATCGGGCCTTGCCTCTGCTGCAGGGGCGCCGCTCTTCCAGCGCGCCTGCAGCATTGATCCAAGCGAAGCGAGATCTGCCTTGGCTGGCGCAGTCGCCGATGTTTCTTTCGCGCTCGGCTTCTTCGGCGTGCCCATGTCGCAGGTTGCATGGACGCCTTCTCCCAGTTCCACTCGCCCTTTGCCACCCGAAATTTCCACCACGCGTCCGCTCACCACGTCACCCGGTTTGTGCTCCGCGATGTATTCGTCCAACCCCGATGGCACCAGCTGTTTCATGCTGAGGCGAATTAGTCTCTTTTCGGTATCGAGCGACAGGATTTGAGCCCTTACGATCTGCCCAACTCTCAGAACCTCCTGCGAATGGTTGATTCGTTTCTCGGCGCTGATCTCGCTCACGTGGATCATGCCCTCTACACCTTCCGCGATCTGCAGAAACGCACCGAACTTCGCGATGCTCGTGATCGGCCCTTCCACAACCGACCCCACCGAGACCTTCTGCGCTAGATCGGCCCACGGATCGCCCAGCGCCTGCTTAAGGCCAAGCGCAATCCTCCGCTCTGTGGGGTTGATACCGAGGATGACCGCCTCTACGGTATCGCCTGGCTTTACAATATCGCCCGGGTTGCGGACCCGTTTCACCCACGACATCTCGGAGATGTGAATCAATCCTTCGATTCCCGGCTCGATCTCAACAAAAGCTCCGAAGTCGGCGATCCGGCTGACGGTTCCACGCACGCGCTCGCCGACTTTGTATTTTTCCGGCACCACATCCCATGGATGCGCCTGGAGTTGCTTCATGCTGATCGAGATTCGGCGCTTGTCGCGATCGATTTTCAACACCTGCGCCTCAATCGCCTGTCCCGGAGATAGCACATCAGACGGCTGATTCACGCGGTGCCACGAAATTTCCGCGACATGCAGGAGCGCGTCCACTCCGCCAATATCGACGAATGCACCATAGTCCGTGAGACTGCGAACGGTGCCGCGAACGGTGTCGCCCTCTTTCAATTCTTCGTAGCGCTTCTGTCGCGCGGCATTCTCCTCTTCCTCCGCGATCACACGGCGGTCGACCACCAAGTCTTCTTCCGTAACGTCAAGTTTGGTAATGCGACACCGGATCTCCTGCCCAACCAGTTTCCCCATCTCCGCGGCATCGCGAGTTCCAGTCCGCGACGCGGGCATGAAGGCGCGGACACCTACATCGACCGTCAACCCACCCTTCACTACCCCAGTCACTGTGCCGACGATGGTTGTCTTCTCGTCAAACGCTTTCTGCAAGCCATCCCAATCCGCCGGCCTCTGTACCTTGCCTCGAGTCAATTCGTAAAAACCTTCGGGGGCACGACCCTTTACGCTGACTCGCACCCTGTCACCGGGCTTGGGCGGTTCGCGATCATTCTGGAAGGCGGAGAGCGGCAGGATGCCTTCGCTTTTGAAGCCGATGTCGAGGAACACCGAATCAGCGGTCACACTGATCACGGTGCCTTCCTTGCCCTGCACCGCTTCTTCGGGCTTGCGGGAGTGGGATTTTTCGTATTGCGAAAGAAGCTCTCCGAACGATTCAGTCGACTCGTCCGAGGTCTGGGATTCTGGAATTTCAGGATTGGACATGAGAGTACAGCCGTGGCGGCTTGAACAGGATAACACCCCTGATCGGCCATCATTCACGCTCTCGCCCTGCCGCTCTGGATGGGGCCGTGGAAGCACCTTTCCGGTTTTTTGCAACTACTTGCAGTCGTACAAGTTAGTTTGAGGAATTTCCGTCGCGCATGCTTGAATGCCCATCTTTCCTGTGGTCTACTCGCCGGATATGTTTTGCGCCTGAAGGACCCGTGCAATGACAAGATCAAAATTCCAGCTCCTGATGGCTGCCGCCCTGTTCGTTGCTACGCTTATCCCGTGCGGATTGGCCTTCGCTGCAACTCCCTTTATCATCACGAACGATGATTCGTCCTTCCCTTCCACGGGAGTCAGCTTCTACTCTGTAGCGCCCAATGGCACCCTGACTCTGCAGCAGCAGGTGGCAACCCTCGGAGTTGGCATCGGCGGAGGCTTCTTTGGCGCTAATCGAATCAAGGTCATCAATAACGCGGATCAGCCGTGCGTATATGCCTCGGAAGCAGGCAGCGGAAGCATCGTAGGAATCTCGATCAACAGCCTCACGGTCGGTGGTAGTGCCAGCGGCTCCGATACGGATAGCGGCGCTTCCAACGGAATGGGCCTGGCCTCAAACGGCCAGTTTTTGTACGCCAGCTATGGCGATTCCAATACGATTGGCGCTTTCCAGTTGGAGTCTGGTTGCAGCCTGAGCTTCATCGGCGACACCGCCGTGACAGGACTTGATGGCGGACAAATTAACGCCATCGCCGCCCGCCAGAACATCTTGATCGTCACCTACACCGATGGCACGATCGAGTCCTTCACAATTTCTGGCGGAATTCCCATCACCAACGGAGACAAGCAAATCTCCACTGCCACTGTGCAATCGAAAGACGCCACGTATCCAAACTCAATCGACATCACCAGCGACGGCCACTTCGCCATTTTCGGCGATACCTCCACTCAGATGGTGGTCGAAGTATCCGACATCTCTTCCGGCAAACTGGCGAAGACTGTCGTGCACAAATCGACGGCCAGCATCAGTTCGAGCAACGTGATCTTGAGTCCCGACGAGACTCTGCTCTACGTCATCAACACGGAAGGCGATAGCGTGAGCGCCTGGTTTTTCAACCGCAAGAACGGCCAGATTACTCCGGGATGCACATCGGGTCGAATTCGCGGGCACTCCGTCAACTGGTCCTATCTCGTCGCTCCCGCGCTCATTAAGCCGGAGGGCAATGGCGGTGGCGTGTACGTAGCAGAGTTTGGAGTGCAAACGGGAATCGCGATGGTGAGGGTCAGCGTTTCAGGAACCGCTTGCACGCTACATGAGGTCGCAAGCTCACCGTTCGCCAATCCGAACAGTCCGGGACTGCTTTCCATTGGCGCGTTTCCGCCGCGCTCGTTCTAGCCATGCGGCCAATGTTTTGCGCTTTCCCCTGTTTTCATATGATGTTCAGCAACCGAACGAAGGAGTGGATATGCGGGTAACGCCAGGCTGGATGTTGGCCATTCTGTTATGTGGATTCTCGGCTGTTCAGGCGGCCGCTCAATGCCCTGATCGTCCCGTTCCCGGTACGGTTGTCGATGATCCCTTGAATCTCACCTCGCAGAATGGCGTTCTGAACGCCCAGCTCGTTCTCGGGAACTCAGTTGACGGGTTCGGCTACACCCACTATTGCTACAACTACACCGCCAACAATCAGGTTTTTGAGGCACCCACGCTCCGCGTGAATCCTGGGGACCGGCTCGCTCTCAATGTTGTTAATGCCATCAAGGATGACAATGAAATGAAGATGGCAATGCCCGATGCCGGTAAGGGTTGTGGTGATGGCGGCGCCATGACGCTCAATTCAACGAACGTCCACTTTCATGGAATGAACGTCCCGCCCAAGTGTCACCAGGACGATGTAATCAATACCCTGATTCAACCCGGTAGCCCTGGCTTTCAATACAACGTCCAAGTTCCTCTGACTCAGCCTCCGGGCCTGTACTGGTATCACCCCCACGTTCATGGCTTCACCGAATTCCAGGTGAATGGCGGTGCCGCTGGAGCATTGATTGTCGAAGGCATGGAAAAAGTTCGTCCCGAAGTTGCAGGGCTCACCGAGCGCGTATTTGTCATACGACAGCAATTCCTGATTCCTTGGATTCCGGGTCCTTACCAGCTCAGCATCAATTACCAGGTTGCGCAGGCTATTGGCGGATCTAAGCCAATCATTCAGATGAAGCCCGGCGAGAAACAATTCTGGCGCGTCGCCAATGCCACACTTCAGGATTTCATGCCAATTCAGTACCAGGTGAACGGCAAGCCGCAACAGGTTCAGCTAATCGCAATGGATGGCTATCCGCTGGCGCAACCAAGAATGACCGATACCATTCTGCTTCCGCCCGCCGGCCGAGCCGAGTTCATCGTACAGGCACCGCAACAGGGATCGACTGCCATCCTCTTCACCGAGGACTACTCCACCGGCCCCACGGGTAACCCTGACCTCCAGCAGACCCTCGGCACCGTGCAACTCGTCGCCAATCAGGGCAGTCAGCAAGCTTCGCACATGCCCAGTGCTACGGCGTCGTCTGAAAAAGTGCGTGGTTCCGATCTGGCAAGTGCCCAGGTGACTGCGAAGCGGCTACTCTACTTTTCCGAGGAATTTGGCGGCACCAACGGTCCGATCCAGTTCTACATCACGGTCGACGGTCAGAAGCAAAAGGTCTTCGATCCAAACGAAACACCCGTCATCAAGACCAAGGTCGGCGCAATCGAAGATTGGACCATCGAAAACCGCGCCCTCGAAACTCACGCATTCCACATGCACCAGATTCACTTCCAGTTGCTCGAAGTGGACGGAAAGCCCGTCGCTAATAAAGACATGCGCGACACGATCGAGATTCCCTTCTGGGAGGGCAAAGGCCCGTACCACAGCGTCAAGGTGCGCATGGATTTCCGCGACCCGACCACTGCGGGTACCTTCTTATTCCACTGCCACATTCTGCTGCATGAGGATCTCGGCATGATGCACAAGATTCTCGTCGAACCATAAACTTCGTTCGCCAAAGGAAAGGCATTCATCTCCATGCGTTCACGGATACTCATCATCTTGTGTGCGGCTCTCCTATTATTTTCTGGATACCTCCTTGGAACTCGCAGTGCGGAAGTCGTGCACGCACAATCCCACTCACAAGCTTCGATTCCGAAGTCATACGGGAAGCTTGTTACGGCTATCGCGGACTCGATCGGCACCGGCCTGGTTTTCGAAGATGCTCAGGGTGTCCTCCGTTTCGTGAGTGTCACCGGCATGAAAGAGGGTGAACTGGCGCGCTATGATCAGACTCCAGTTCAAGGCGGCATTCCGAAATCCTACGGTCACCTTGTCAGCGCCGTGGTCAATCACGGAACCACCGGCCTTGTCTTCGAGGACGCGGAAGGCGTCATCCGCTTTGTCACGATTAACGGTGAAACAGAGTCAGAGCTGACGAGAAAGTAATGGGGAAGTTGACCTCGGCACGATCCGAGCTTTAAGGCTTCGATTCGTACATCAATTCCTTTAGATATTCCTGCCAAATTGCGGCATGCGTGTGAGTTCCGTGGCCAAATGTCTTCGCCGATGCGGGTATCAGGACAAACTTTCCCCTCTTGGCCTTCTGAATCTCCTGTTCCGCAATTCCGAGTTCCGGCGGATTGATGAAATCATCTGCGGAATTGACGAACATCACCGGCGCTGTAATCATCCCCAGCTTCGCTGATGGATCGTAGTTCCGCGACGCATTTACCGCGTACAGAAAGTCATTAGCGTCCAGAGTTGCGGTGATCCGCCGCGTAGTGTCTTCGAGATATTTGTCTGCAGCATCGCGGTTCGGTACGTCGTTCTGCATCGGCAAGGCTGCGCTGCCCGCAACGATCAGGAAATCGGCCGCGATCTGCAAAGCCGCTCTCGGCTGGGTCGTGTAGTTCCCCTCTTTCCAATCGGGATCCTGGCGGATTCCCTCCATCACCATCTCTCGCCAGATCCGGTTTCTCCCTGCGATCGCCACTGGCAGGCACGCGAGCGGCATCAGAGCATCGACTTCGCTGGGATACTCCTCGCCCCACATCCATGAGTGCATGCAGCCCATCGAGGTCCCCAAAACAAGTCGCAGATGGTTCACTCCGACGCCCTTCTCGACCAATTCGTGTTGTAAGGCCACCATGTCCGCATACTCGTATTGGGGAAAATGTGCGCGCATTCCGTCGCTGGGTTTACTCGATTTTCCGTGACCCAGGTTGTCAGGCAGGATAATGAAATACTTCGTCGCGTCGAGCAGTTGGCCGGGACCAAAAAGAACACCCGCAAAAATCTGACGCAGAAATTGGGCCCCCGTGCCGCCCGTCCCATGCAGGATCAGCACTGCATTGGTGGTGCGACCTCTCGAATCTTTGACTGGTTGCCCGAGAGTTGTGTAGTGCAATCGCACCTCTGGCAAGGTCTCGCCCGACTTGAAATGAAAGTCGCGCACTACGAAATCTCCTTCATGCGGGGTTGGCCAGGTCGGCCCGGATGAACCTCCACCAGTCTGTGCCAGCGTCATTCGCGCGCTTAGAGCACTCATCAGGATTGCCGAAACCAACAGAACAGTCCTCATAGCTGCTCCTGGAAACAAATAATCTGGCGTTTTTCGGAAAATGGTCATCCGAGGTATAGTCTCACACTGTCTCTGGCAGGCTTTCATCGCATGGCCAATTACGACATGAACTTTCAAGACTGGCTGCTGGCGGACCTTCGCGGAAAAGACAGCGCCGCGCCCGAGCATCACGAACATTCCTGGTACAGCGTCATGTGCCTGACGGGCGTCGACTATTTCTCGACTCTCGGATATCAGCCTGGCATAGCCTTTCTCGCCGCCGGAGCGCTGTCACCACTCGCCACCCTCATTTTGGTAGCAGTCACTTTGCTCGGCGCTTTGCCTGTCTATCGAAATGTCGCAGCAGCCAGCCCCAACGGCCAGGGCAGTATTGCCATGCTTGAGCATCTATTTCCGCATTGGAAAGGCAAGTTGCTCGTATTGGTGCTGCTCGGCTTCGCGACTACCGATTTCGTCATTACCATGACTCTTTCCGCGGCTGATGCGGGAACACACATCGTCCACAATCCTTTTTCTCCACCCTGGATGCGCAGCCAAATGGGCGTCACCCTTGCATTGCTTGGCATTCTTGGCGCCATTTTTCTCAAGGGCTTCAAGGAAGCGATTCGCCTCGCGGTTGTTCTGGTCGTCACTTATCTCACACTGAATGCTGTGGTCACTGTCGTAGCGCTGGCGCATGTAATCAGCGAACCCCACGTTTTCGTGAATTGGAAAAACGCCCTGTACACCAACCACGGTAGCGTGCTCGGCATGGTCGGAATTTCTCTGATTCTCTTCCCCAAGCTGGCCTTGGGCCTTTCTGGATTTGAAACTGGCGTCGCTGTCATGCCGTTGATCAAGAGCGAGGACTTGCAGGCGCGCGTGCAAAACACGCGCAAGCTTCTGTGTACTGCCGCCTGCATCATGAGCGTCTTTCTCATCGCGACGAGCATCGCTACAGCCTTGCTCATTCCCCCGGACGCCTTTCAGGCGGGAGGCGTCGCCAATGGTCGAGCCATCTCCTATCTGGCCCATTTGTATTTGGGCAATGGATTCGGCGCGATCTACGATTTGAGCACGATCCTGATTCTGGCCTTCGCAGGAGCGTCCGCCCTGGCCGGTCTTCTCAACCTGATTCCCCGTTACCTGCCGCGTTATGGGATGGCGCCCGAGTGGGCGCGAGCCTCGCGTCCCTTGGTCCTTGTTTTCAGCGCAATCGCTTTCACCGTAACCTTTTTATTCCATGCCGATGTTGATGCCCAAGGCGGAGCCTACGCGACCGGCGTCCTGGTATTGATTACGTCTGCGGCCATCGCCGTCACTATTTCTGTATGGAAGAAGGGCCTGCGCTGGCCTTTTCTGTTCATTTCGCTCATTTTTGTCTACACGACGATCCTCAACATTCACGAGCGCCCGGAAGGCATCAAGATCGCATCATTCTTCATTTTTGCGATGTTGCTGTCCTCTCTCCTCTCGCGCGCCCTGCGTTCCACCGAACTTCGCATTACCGGAATTCATTTGGATCCCACCGCTCGTGAAATGCTACAGGACGATCAAGATCGAGTGATCCGGGTGGTCGCTCGGAGTCCGCAGGAGTCTACAGAAGAAGCGCTCGACTATACGGACCACAAGACGCGCTACAAGCATGCGCTCGGCCCTGGCGAGTGTATCTTCTTCTTCGAAGTCGCACGTGGCGATGCCTCCGACTTCGAAAAGAACATGCTCGTAACCGGTGAGCGCATCGGTAAGCATCGTGTGTTGCGCGCTACCAGTCCCGTGGTCGCCAATGCATTTGCCGCGCTTTTGATTGCGCTTGAGAAGGAAACCGGCCAGGTCCCTCACGCCTATTTTCACTGGAACGAGGGAAACCCGATCGCCAACTTTTTCGAGTTCCTCTTCTTGGGCGAGGGAGACACGGCTCCAATTACGCATGAGGTCCTTCGTCGCGCCATCAGTGAACCGGCGCGCCGTCCCGTTATTCATGTCAGCTAGTCAGCCTGTGAATCAGGAGCGGGGCAGCGTCACGCGGACCCGGCAACCTCTGTCGCCGTTGCGGTTCGTTAATTCAATCGTGCCGCCGTGCGACTCAGCGATCTGACGCGAAAGGGCGAGTCCAATTCCGCTGCCCTCCGGCTTCGTCGTATAGAAAGGTACAAAGGCATTGCTCGGATTCAGAATTCCGGGGCCGTTGTCATCGACTGTAACGGTCACGTTCTGATCATCCGCAGTCCATGCCAGACAGACCTGCGGAGTCACTGCGGTCTCGCCGCCTTCCTCTGCGCCTTCAGAACTTGTGTTGTTCTCCAGCACCGCCTCAACTGCATTGCGCACAAGATTGATGAGCATCTGCTCCACCTGGTCGGGATCGATCATCAAGTTGATGTCCGGACCAGGCGCAATGTTCACACGGACCCTTGTCTCCAGGAACGCTGCCCGTTCGACAATCGGACGAAGCGCAACCTTCTTCAGATTCGGCGGTGGCATTTGCGCGAGTTGCCTATAGGCTTGCAGAAAACGGTTCAGCGATGCAGATCGCGTTTCAATGATCTCGAGTCCCCGCTCGAAGTCCCGCCGCTCATCTTCGCTAAGTCCCGTCTGTGAGAGTCTCGCGCCCAGGCTCCCTGCGATCGACTTGATCGGCGCCAGCGAATTATTGAGCTCATGCCCGAGTACTCGGATCAGTCGCTGCCACGCTTTTCGCTCCTCTCCGCGCAAGGCTCGACTCACGTCCGACAAGACAATCAGGGTGTGCGGCACTCCCTTCTCTCGAAACTGGCTTCGTCGGACCAGCCAGCGCGCACTGCCGCTTGTGCCAGGCAACTCGATCAAGGATTCGTTCGCCACATTCAGGCAGTCCGCCAGTCCAACTTCGTTGGCCTTCCGCCCGATCAGTCGTACCGCCGCTTGCTGTAACAACCTCTCGCCAGCCGGATTCACCAGCCTCAACGTATGCTCCGGATCAAACGCGAATAGCGGAGCGTCAATCTCCTCCACCACCCTTCGTAGGAGGGCGGTCGCTTCAATCACCCGCACGCGCTGATCTGCCAGCAGATCGGCCAGCGCATTCACTTCAAGAGAAAGCTCACCTAGAGCATCGTCAGTCGCCGCGCCTCGTGCGCGAAACGAATAGTCTTCCTCACGCAGGGCGGCCACCACATTCGCGAGAGTTTGAAGCGGACGGACAGTCTGTTCGTGTAGTGCCATCGCCAGGATTCCCCAAAGGCAAACCTCGAGGAATGTGAGGCCGATCTTCGACTCGGTAGTCCAGGGCTGCACCCAGATGAGGATGCCGCTCACGATCATTCCCGGCAAAGCTACCGCCAGCGAATAGATGCTGACGCGTCGTTCGTAGAGGAGGCGAACTCGCTTCCGTGGAGCTTTCCGCATCTCGGCCTTTCTGCCGGACTGCGGACTAGAGTCCATATTTTTCCATGCGCCGGTAAAGCGCTCCACGGCTCAGGCCCAACGCTTCCGCGGCCTGGCTCACGTTTCCCTGGAAGCGCGCCAGTGCCTTGCGCACGAGCAGCGCCTCCACCGCTTCGAGACTCAATTCCTCAAGGTTTTGTGCTTGTGGACGTTGCAGGTTGAGCCCAAGGTCCGCCGGCTGGATTTCTCGCCCGCGGCACATCAGCACCGCGCGCTCCAGCGTATGCTCCAGTTCGCGCACATTGCCCGGCCAGGCATATTGCGCCATCACCTGCAGCGCGGCCCCCTCGAACCCGTCCATCTCGCGCCGATATCGTCCCGCGTAGCGCCGCAAAAAATGAATAGCGAGCGCGGGGATATCCTCCCGGCGATCCCGCAGTGGCGGGACATGAATCTCCACCGTATTCAGCCGAAAAAGCAAGTCTTCGCGAAATTCTCCGTTAGCGCATGCGGCCTGCAGATCAGTGTTGGTCGCCGAAATCACCCGGACGTCAACCCTCCGCGAGCGCGACGATCCCATGCGTTCGACTTCACCCGACTCCAGCACTCTCAGCAACTTCGCTTGCTGGCGTACCGCGACATTTCCAATCTCATCCAGAAAGATCGTTCCTCCATCGGCCAATTCAAAGCGGCCTATGCGGTCGGTCCGCGCATCGGTGAATGCGCCTTTCACATGTCCGAACAGTTCGCTCTCGAAAACTCCTTCCGCCAGTGCTCCTGTATTAACTGCAACCAGCGGACGCGAGGCTCGCCCCGACAGCGCATGCAATGTGTGCGCCACCACTTCCTTGCCGCTTCCATGCTCGCCGGTAATGAGAACGTTCGCATCCGAAGGACCTACTCGCGCGATCGCGTCTAGCACCGGCCGCATCGAACTCGCCGACGCTATGAACTCCGGGCGCCCCTGCGCATGAAGCAGTCGGTTCTCGGCCGTCAGTCGCTCTGCGCGCAACAACGCACGGTGTAATTCCACCTGCGTACGCACGATAGTCAGCAAGCGCTCATTGTCCCAGGGCTTCTGGACGAAGTCGCGCGCTCCGCGCCGCATCGCTTCAACGGCAAGCTCTACGTTCCCCCATGCAGTCATCACGATGATGGGAAGATTGCTGTCTGCGGAGACGATCTCGGATAGAAGATCGAGCCCTTCCTGGCCTGACGTAGTATCCCGCGTGTAATTCAGGTCAATGAGCGCGGCATCGTAAAAATCCGCCGCCAGGGCGTCCCGCACCTGGGCTGGCGACTTCACACTATCAACTCGATAACCGTGCGGATGCAACAACAGTTCGAGCGCTTCCAGAATGTGCTGCTGGTCGTCGGCCGCCAAGATATGAGGAGCGCGGCTTTCGCGCGGGTCGGAAGCCGCCATGGGCGGGAACTCTTGCGGCTTGGCCGAGGTGGGCATGCGTTATGGAGATGCTGCGGCGGTAACCTTCCCGCTGACTGCGTCTTGAATCAGCACTCCATTATGTTCCAAAGTCGACCCGGTTGCGCGGTCTAGTTCGACCCTGGACTTGGCATATGTCGTCATGGCAGTCACCAGGTCCAGTTCCGCAACCGAAAGGTCTCGTTGAGCGGTCATGGTCTGGTAGCTCGATCCCGCTCCCAATTCCTGTTCCTTCGCCGTGATCTCAAAAGACCTCTCGGCCAGGTCTCGCGCCTTCTTCGCGGAATCAACCCGCGCGCGCGATTGTTCCAGCGCATACTGCGCATTACGGACTTCGATCCGTATCTGCTTTTTCAGTTGCTCTTTTCGTAGGCTCGCCTGTCGATACTCCAATTCTGACCGATACTGATCCGCCTTCGCCACGCGATTACGGAAAGGAATATTAAGGCTCAATCCGATGAAATAATCCGGCGAGGAATTGTTGAACGTGTCTCGCCACGCTCCCGACAAGTCAGGAGGCACGTTCGATGAATTGCTCCCGTTGAAAGCCGGGTTGAGTTCACCTCCTAGCCCGGTCCCCCCATAGAATCCCTGCAGTGCCAGCGTCGGAAGCAATGCGTTCCGCGCAGCTTTTCGGCTGATCTGCCGGTTCACCAGGTCGATGTCCGTCTCCAGCAACTCAGGTCGATTTTTCAGCGCGCGATCGATCAAGTCGAGGATCGGTTCGCTCGCCTCCGTCGCTCCAGATTGGATCTGGTCTGTCGGGATGACCGGCATTTCTTCCAGTACCGGATCGTCCAGGCTCCTCGTGAGCGCGTTCTTCATTAGCGATTCCTGCAGCTGCAGCGAGGTACGCGCCACCGTCAACTCCTGATCGCGTTTGGAAACCTCCGCTTCCGCCTTCATCACATCCATCTGCGGAATCGCTTCCAGTTGCAGTTGCTTCTTCGCGTTATCCAGTGTCTGATTCGCGAATGCGAGCGATTGCTCATTCACGCGCGCCTGCTGGTAGGCATTAACTAGATCCCAATAGATGTTTTCGATCTGCGTGACCGTCGCGATCGCCTGGTCTTTAAACGCGATATCGGAGATCTTTTTATTGTTCTTCGCGATGTGTAGAAAACGCAGATTGGGGCCGAATCCAAAGCCGGCCAGCAACTGCTGCGAGAAGCTGAAGCGAAAGGTCGAATTCAGCACCGGAGAAAGGCTGGTAAACGTGCTGTTCGTCGTCTGCCGGTTGTTATCGAACTCAAAAGAAACGGTCGTGCCCGTCGGAAATGCCTGCGTAAAAAACGCATTCACCTGCGCCGTGTTCAGTTGCAGTGATGGAATGCCGTAGATCTGTTGGTTCGACAATGGCGATGTGGAATGTTCAATCCCCAAATTCAAACTCAGCGACGGATCGTACGACGCTACCGGTGTGCCCGCTCCTAGTGTCGATTGGACAAGTCCTGCAGCGCCCGCTCCTGCTCCACCTGCGCCGCTCGATGTGCCGCCTGCTCCGGCCCCCGGCGCCCCTGCGCCGTATCCACCCACTCCGCCCCCCGGAGTACCCTGCACTACGCCTGTATTGACTCCCCGAAAACTTCCGCCTGCCTTTGTTCGAAGCAGATCGGTATCCGCAATGGGAAGGTTGTAACGAGCGATCGCCAGGTCAAGATTGTTTTCCAGGGCCAGATAGATGGCGTCCTTCAAGGAAAGATATAGCTTGCCTTCACGGATCAAACTATCGAGCCGCGGAGAGTTTGATAGTACCGGCTGTGGAGCATTGTCCGCTGTATATGGGCTAAGTGGATTTTTCGACTGCGGCATTACCAGCTCGGCCGGTGTCTGCACCTGCCCGGAAGCGAGTCCCGTAATCAGTACCACGGTGAGGACCACTCGAACCGTCTTTCCTAACCTCTCATGGAGGGCCCAAGTCATCGATTCACCGCCAGGTCACTTGCCTCCAGCGAAGGATTCGCCGTATCGCTCACCAGCCAGCCATCGCGCAACTGCAACGTCCGTGTGCCATAACCTGCGTTGGCTTCCGAATGCGTCACCTGCACAATCGTTGTTCCCTCCTGGTTCAATTCGCGAAACAATTCCATGATTTCCTTAGCCTGAGTCGAGTGCAGATTGCCGGTCGGCTCATCCGCCAACAACAGCGCCGGCTTGTGGATCACCGCTCGCGCGATACCGACCAGTTGCTGCTGTCCGCCCGAGAGCTGGCTTGGATAAAGATCCTTTTTCGCCACGATCTGAAAACGGTCAAGCACGTCCGCAACCATGCTTTGCCGTTGGTGCCGCGGAATGTCCTTGTAGGACAGCGGCAGATCGATGTTCTCCATCACTGTGAGATCGTCGAGCAGGTGGTAACTCTGGAAAACCATGCCGGTATTCCGCTTGGCCAGATCCGCTCGGGCCCTGCGCTTCATGGCATGTGCCGCCTCTTCGCGAAACCAGTACTCACCTGTCCACTGATCATCGAGTAACGCGAGCACATTCAGCAGCGACGACTTCCCCGCTCCTGAAGGTCCCATTACCGTGATGAACTCACCCTTCTCGATTTCCAGATTGACGCGCCTCAGTACCCACGTCTGGCCTGCGCCGGTGCGGTAGCTTCGTTCAATGTTTTTCAGTTGGATCATAGAAACTTCCTTCCTCGGACTATGCCCCTCAGTTCCGCTCTCACTCGTATCGCAGCGCCGCCATAGGATCCACCTTCGATGCGCGCCGCGCAGGCAAGTAGCTTGCCAGCAGCGCCACCGAAATCAGAATCGCAGGAACCACGATGAACGTGATTGGATCGTCCGGGCGGATTCCATACAGCATCTTCGTAATCAGTCTGGTCAACGCCATCGAGCAGACCAGCCCGATGGCAATTCCGATCATCGTCAACTTCCCCGCCCCGCCAAGAACCAGCCGCAGGATGTCGAGGCGCGCCGCACCTAGTGCCATCCGCAAGCCGATTTCATGCGTCCGCTGCCCTACCACATACGAAATCACGCCATAAATACCGATGCTCGCGAGCAACAAGGCCAGCGCTGCGAACGCGGCAAGAAGGATCATAGAAAATCGACGATCCGCTAGAGAATCTGCGATCACCGAGTCCATTGATTGCGGGCTGAAGATGACCTGCTCTCTGCTCATTTGCTGGCTGACATGCCGTATGGAATCGAGTAGGCCAGCCTGATCTTTCGCCGATCGCACGACTACGGTCGAGCCCGACGGCTGCATTGAGACAAAGGAATCCGGCATCTGCATGGCGGAAAGGTAAAACTGTGTTCGCAGCTGCTCAGTGTCATCGAGGTCCAGCCCCCATTGCTTTACATGACCCACGACGCCCACAATCTCCGCCGGCTGCAGCAGGTAACTCGAGATAATCCGCTTGCCGATCGGATCCTGGTTCGGAAAGAACTTTCGGGCGAAAACATCATCGACCACTGCAACACGCGGCGAATGTTCATTGTCCTGGTCCGTCAAGAACCGCCCGCGTAGTAGCGGCACTCCTATCGCTTTCAGATAGCCCGGCTCAACAATGTAGTCGAGAGCCCAATGCATCTCGTTCTCGCTCGCCGGTTTTGGCTCGCCCTCGAACCAGAATGTTTGCTCGTCATCTCCGCTCATCGGAAGCGCGCCCCACGTTTGCGAGACCGCTTCGACCCCAGGTATCGCCCCAATCTTGCTGTCGAACTCGCGAAATGCCGCTCGAATAGCATCTGGGGATGCAGACATCATCGACGGTGGCAATGACACTCCGACCGTCATCACGTTATGCGGATTGAATCCTGGATCAACGCTCCACAAACGCATCAGGCTCCGGATCATCAATCCAGCCCCCGCCAACAGCACCAAAGCCATCGCCATCTCAGCGACTACAAATACCCGTTGTACGCGGTGGCGCCCGCCGCTCACTCCGCGACCGCTTTCTCTAAGGCTCTTCTGAGGATTCGCAAGCGACATCTTCAACGCTGGCGCTACGCCGAACAAAATACCGACTGCAACCGAAATCACGAGCGTAAATAGCAACACCCGAGCGTCGATCGCGACCTCGTCGGCGCGCGGGAGGGCCGTCGGCAGTACACCCAGTGCAGCGCGCGTTCCCCAGGCCGCTAGCGCCAATCCAGCGACGCCGCCAGCCAGTCCAAGCGCGATGCTCTCCATCAACAATTGCCGGACAACTCGCCCATGGCTCGCTCCAAGAGCAACGCGGATCGCAAATTCACGCGCTCTGACGGTTGAGCGCGCCAGCAACAGGTTTGCCACATTCACGCATGCGATCAGCAACACGAAACCGACACTCGCCAGCAAAACCAGCAGCACCGGACGTACCCCGCCGACCAGCCACTGTTTCAGAGGAATCAGCTTCGCGCCGATACCCTTGTTGGCATCCGGAAAGGCCGAAGCCAAGTTGGATGTGACAGCGTTCATGTCCGCCGTGGCCTGTTCGAGGCTCACACCCGGCTTCAAACGCCCAATGCCATGAAAACCGAGTCCCGCGCCCCGCGACATCAGCAGGTTGTTCTTCCACTGACCGACCGGCAGGTAGACTTCGCGACGAACGGAGATGTTGTCGACTGAGAGATGGAAGTTGCTGGGGATCACTCCGACGATAGTGTATGTCCTGCCATCCAGCGTGATGCCTTTGCCAATGATGTCGGACGCCCACTCGAACTTCCTTTGCCAGAGACCTTCTGTGATCAGCGCAATTGGGGCTGCTCCGATCTCATCCTCGCCCTCCACAAAAGTTCGTCCCAATCGCGGCTTCATCCCGAGAATGCGAAAGTAGTCGGAGGTCACGAATGCGCCGCTCAGCTGCGCTGCTTCGCCAACACCGGTCAGGCTGAATGCGTAACCCCGCGAGATCGCCATCGCGGAAAATGTGTGATTGTCTTTTCTCCAATCGCGAAAGTTCGGAAACGAGATCGATCCTGTCGCAAAATTCGCTTTGCTCTCGTGCAGCGTAACCAATTGCTCGGGTTCCCGGTAAGGAAGAGGACTGAGCAAGACGCCATTCACGATCGAGAAGAGCGCCGTATTGGCCCCGATGCCCAGCGCGATAGTAAGCACCACGACTGTGGTCACGCCCGGTGTCCTTCCAAACTGCCGCAGCGCGTAGCGAAAATCCTGTAGCCATCCAGTCATGCTCTCTGTCTCCTACTCGTATCGCAGCGCGGTGCTGGGCTGCACTTGCGTGGCTCGCCTTGCCGGCGCCCATGCCGCCAGCAATGCCACCGCCCCCATCGAAAGCGTCACCAGCAACAGGGTTGCGGGATCGCGATCTGAAATTCCGAACAGTTGAGCGCGCACAAGCGTGGTTAGAGCGAGAGCCACGGGCAGCGCGATTGCAACGCTCAGTCCCGTCAAAATCGCAACTTCGCGTAGCACCATCCACACCACCGAACCTTGGCTCGCCCCGAGCGCCATGCGAATCCCGATCTCCCTCGTCCTCTGCGCAATCGAGTAGGCCAGAACGCCATACAGTCCAATGGCGGTCAGGAACACGGCGACGATTCCGAAACCGCTCGCCAGGAACGAAAGCATTCGCTCATTCGTCAGGGTGCTATCTATCTGCGATTCCATCGACTGAAGCGAATCCACAACGAGCTTCGAGTCAATTCCATTCACGGTCGCGCGCGCCATCCCTGCAGCGTCTGCCGGGTTTTGACGCGTCCGTATGTAAACCCCCACTAACTCCGGCGCAGTGTCCTGGAAAACAGGCGAGTAGAATATCGGCCTCGGCTCATCGTAAAGACTGAAGTGCTTGGCATCCTTGACCACGCCCACGATCGTGAACGCACCCTGTTTCGTCCCGCGTTCCGTAAACGTTCGGCCCAGGGCCTCGCTCGGCTCGCCGCGAAAGAACTTCTTCACAAAGGTTTCGTTGATCACAACGACCTTCGTTGATGTCGGAGTATCTCCGTCGTTGAATACTCGTCCAGCCAGCAATGGCAACTGCAGCGTCGAGAAGTAGGCGGGTGTCACATGCTCCCATTCGAAGCTCATGCGCTCGCCTTCCTGCGGCTGATATACCGGCACGTCTATGGAAAAGGTGTTGTCCGATTGCGCCAACACCGGATCCGTCGTCATCCCCACCGAGACCACACCCGCTTGCGCGCTGAATGCATCGATCAGCCGCTTATAAAGCGGAGCCACTGCTGAGCTCTGATAGCCAGCCAGGCGAGGATCGATCTGGAAAGTGAGCAGGTGGTCCGTATTAAATCCGACGTCGACTCCTTTGAGGTTCGCCAGTGTGCGGGTGAACAGTCCCGCGCCCACAAGTAGCACCAGGCTCAAAGCGATCTGGATGCCGACAGTGATTCGCCTGAACCTGGCGTGCGTACTTTCAGCGGTCACAGTCTGCTGTTTGAGCGCGGGGGTCACCTTCGGCCGGTAGAACTGAAGGATCGGCGCCAAACTGAACAGGATGCTCGCTACAATCGACACCGCGAGGCAGAAAAGCAAGACTCGGAAATCCGGAGAAGCCGACAGTGACGTCATTCCGGCAATCGTCGCCGTCGGATTCAAGAAGCGAATCAGTGCCGCCGCCAGTACTGGCGCAAGCGCGAGGCCGCAGATTCCACCGCTGATTCCTAGAGCCAGGCCTTCAATCAGCAACTGGCGAATCACTCTGGTTCGTGTTGCACCCAGCGCATATCGGACCGACATCTCCCGTATCCGTCCGGCCGCTCGAACCAGTAAGAGGCTCCCGACGTTAGCTGTCGCCATCAGTGTCAAGAAGCCCACCATTGCCATCAGGATCAGCAGTGGCGTTCGAAGATTCTTGCGCAGTGGCGAGAAACCCTTCGACCCATCCTCCAGCGTGATGTAGCTTTTTTCGACGAACTGCTCCCGGAAACGCTGGGTGCGAACCGATATACTCTGAAGCTCCATGGCACGCAGTGATTTCCACAATGGGGTAATTCCTGCCTCGGCCTGCGCAACTGTAATGCCAGGTTTCAGTCGTGCCACGATGTTCAACCACATGGCACGCCGATTCTCCAGTTCGTTCCAGTGCGGGGTCATTTGTGCCTTCATCGTGATCGGCACAAAGAAGCATGGGACGCTGCCCGCAATCATGCTTTCGAACCCGGGCTGAGATACTCCGATAATCGTGAATGGATTGCCATTCACTAACATTCCCTGTCCTACCACCGAAGGATCGGACGCAAAGCGCTCCCTCCAGCAGCGGTAGCTCAGAACTACCGACGGCGAAGCGCCTGCCGTCGCACTATCCTCCGGAACGAACACTCTGCCGACTGCCGCTTTCACTCCTAGTAAGGAGAAGTAATTTCCGCTGACTAGTTCGCTGTTCATTAGGCTCGGAGTGTTGCGCCACTGCACTCCCACTTGTGCGGGGAACATCGTCATCAGGCCTGCAAAAACAGTGTTCTGGTCACGCAGGTCGCGATACATTGGGTACGAAAAAAACTGTTGCTGATCTCCGCCGTACACATCCGTGCGCCCGGTATTCGAGCCGGTGTATCGCAGCATCACTAGCCGATCGGGTTCCACGACAGGCAATTGCTTCAGCAAGACCTGGTCGATTAATGAGAAGATCGCCCCATTCGCGCCAATCCCAAGCGCCAGAGTCATAATGGCCGCCAGCGTAAATCCCGGTGCACGCCGGAACTGGCGCAATGCATAGCTGAAATCTTGCAGCCACCCTCTCATGTCGTTTTCTCCCTACTCATACCTGAGCGCTACCATGGGATCGACCTTCGCTGCCCGCCGCGCCGGAAGATAACTTGCCAGCACCGCGGCGCAAACCAGCAACAGCATCGAGAGCGCAAAAGTCGGAACATCGTTCGGCCGCACACCAAATAGCAAGGTCTTCAGCGCGCGTGTGACCACGATCGCGGCAAGCAGCCCAACCCCCAGGCCCCACAAACAAATCCGAACGCACGTGCTCAGCACCATCTTCTGTATGTCGGAACCTTGTGCTCCGAGGGCCATTCGAATTCCAATCTCATGGATGCGCTGTCCCACGGTGTACGCCATGACCGCATAGATCCCCATCGCCGCCAAAAGAATCGCGACGCTTGCAAAGAGCCCCAACAAGAATGTGGAAGATCGCGACTGCGACAGCGAGCGCGACAAGAGTTGATCCATCAGGGCGATGTTCGAAACAGGTTGCTGGCTGTCGAGGTCGGTGACGGCTCGTTTCACCGCTGGTATCAATGCCGCCGCATCAGTCGAAGACCGCACCACCACGAACATGTCGGTAATCGGTCGTTGCAAGGTCGAAAGGTAAATCTGCATCGCCGGCGGACTGTTCACCGCGTCTGTCTTGATATCCGCAACCACGCCGACTACCTGGCTCCAGTCATCCTTTGCGCTCAGTACCTGAATCCGTTTTCCAATCGGATCCTGTCCCGGCCACAACTGCCGCGCCATGAAGTTGTTGACGATGACAACCTTTGGAGTACCTTCCTTGTCGCTCTCACTGAACAGACGTCCGCGCAGCAACGGGATCTGCATCGTCTGGAAATAGCTGGGTGTGACGAAGTGCTCTTCCGCAAAAGGGCCCTGGCTGTCGGGTGATGGCTGGCCTTCCACGTGGAAGTCGCCCGTCTGTCCACCCTCGCCGAGCGGGACAAATGCTGTAGCCGCTGCTGACTGCACACCCGGCAGATTGTCGATTCGTTCCAGCAACTGCGTGAAGAACCGCTGGCCCGCGGACGGAGAGTAACGCGAATCCGGCAGTGCGATCCTCGCAGTCAAAACACCTTGGATATCGAAGCCGGGGTCGGTATGCACCATCCGGTAAAAGCTGCGCAACGTTAGAACCGATGCAATCACCAGCACCAGAGCAAGCGCGATCTCCGATGCCACAAATGCCGTCCGAAGCCGTCCGTGCCCGGTTCCCTCGGTCGACTGGCGCCCGCCTTCTTTCATTACTGCCTGCAGGTGGATCCTTGAGGTGAGTAGCGCCGGCGCTAGTCCGAATACGAGTACGGCAAGGATCGATATCGCTGCCGCGAAGCCCGCGACTCTCCAGTCCAGAGCGACCGTCGGAATCTTCTCGCTCTCGGGCCAGACCCCAAGCAGGATCCGGGTTCCCGCCCAGGCAAGAAATACTGACGCTGCCAACGACACGCCCGCCAGCAGCACGCTCTCAGCAAGCAATTGCCGTACTATCCGCCAGCGCTCTCCCCCTAGGGCCTCACGGACCGCTAACTCGCGAATCCGTCCTGCGCCACGTGCCAGCAGAAGGTTCGCCACGTTTGCGCAAGCGATAAGCAGTACAAGGCCTACCGCCGCCAGCAAAATCTCAAGCAACGGACGAATATTCCCCAGCAGTACATCCGTCAGCGGAATAATCTCAACGTCGTGCTTGTTGGCGGAAAACTGCCTGTTGATTTGCTCCTGTACCAACCGCAGCTCGCTCGTCGCACTTTCCCGTGTGACGTCAGACTTCAAGCGCCCGATCACGGTGAGGAAGTTTGTGCCGTGACCGTCGTATGGCGGCTTGCTCTCGAGAGGAATCCATAAGTCCGTAGGTATCGCGCCCGTCAGATCGGGAGTATCAGCCGGCATCACTCCTACAATCGAGTACGCAACACTGTCGAGCGTCAGCGTGTGCTCCAGTATCGACGGATCTGCGCCCAGTTCTTCCCGCCAGAATTTCTGGCTCACCAGGCAAACATTCGGCCCGCCCTTCGTGTGCTCTGCCGCAACAAAGGATCGTCCAAGTGACGGAGTGCTTCCAAACAGCGAGAAGTAGTTCTGCGAAATGTACCCGGCGCGAATCCTTTTTGTCTCCTGCAAGCCGGTCAGATTGAAGCTGGTGCGGAATGATGCGGCCAATTGCTCGAATGAACGTGTTTGCGCGCGCCAATCGAGAAAGTCCGGCAGCGAGCCTGGAGTTCGGTCGCTGTCGGAGTAACTGTTTTCAACCACGACCAGCCTTTGTGGATTTTGGAACGGTAACCGCAGGGCGGCCGCATTCACGATGCTGAAGACCGCGGTGTTCATCCCGATTCCAACCGCCAGGGTGATCACGGCGGCTGCCATGAATCCCGGGCTTTTTCTCATCTGCCGGAATGCGAATCGAAAGTCCTGCAGGATTCCGTTCATCTGTTCTCCTACTCGTAGCGCAGCGCCGCCATCGGATCGACACGCGCAGCTCGAAACGCAGGGACATAGGCAGCAATCAGACCCGACAGGGCAACACCCAGGCACACCAACATCAGCACTGTCGGATTTCTTGAACCAGTGCCGTACAGCATGTTTTGCAGAATGGAAGCGGATGCCAGTACCGCGGCAATCCCCAGAACGATTCCCATCGCGAGCAGCACCACGGCATCCCGCAACACCATCTTCAATACCGCTGCCCTCTGGGCACCCAGAGCCATGCGCACTCCGATCTCACGTGTCCTGCGGGTGACCGAATACGACATGACCCCATACAGGCCCACGATCGTAAGCACGATCGCGAGTCCTGCGAATGCGCCCAGCAACACCGTCATAAATCGTGGAGCCGAGAGCTGCGCCGACATCAGTTCGCGCATGGTCCGCACCTGCGTCACCGGAATCTCCGGGTCCATCGACCCGACGACGCCTCGAATCGTTTGTTCGAGGCTGATGGCATCCATTTTCGATCGCACCACGGAATGCACGCAGCACCACGTATCGAGTTGCGCCGCTGGCGCGTACATCGTCGGATGCATCTCGCGTTGCGTCATGCCCAACCGCATATTCCCGACGACGCCCACAATTTCTCGCCACGGAGGGCCTTCCGGCTTCCCATTCCCGGCCCCAGGCTTCAAACGCTTCCCAAGCACTTCCTCGCCCGGAAAATACCGGTCGACAAATGCCTGGTTCACAATCAGTACTTGCGTCGAGTTGACATCGTCCCGCTCCGTAAAGTCGCGGCCCTTCAGCAGAGGTGTTTGCATCGTGCCGAAGTACTGCGGTGTTACGGCTGAAAAGTCCGCCGATGGACGCCGCCCCGTGGGAACCGGATGCTCGGGATCTTCAAACGACAGGTGGAGAGCGTCATTAGTCATGGGCAATAGCACGGTGCCCGCCGCTGACGTCACGCCCGGAATGTTCCGCACCTTTTCGAAATAGTCGCGATAAAACTGCGGCCGCGTGTGCAAGTAGCGCGAGTCCGGCGTCTCAAACATTAGTGTCAGCAGTTTGTCTGGATTGAACCCTTGGTCCGTGTGCTGAAGGTTCGTGAAGCTTGTCAGAAGCAAGCCGGCGCCCGCCGTGAGAACCAGCCCTAGCGCCACCTGCGCCACAATCAGCGACGAGCGAACCCAATCGCGACCGCTGATATCGCTTCGCCCACCTTCTTTCAACGTGGTGACCAGATTCGTTTTCGAAGAAACAAGTGCAGGAACGATTCCAAAGATCACTCCAGCCATGAGCGACAGGAATAGCGAGAACAAAAGCACTCGGACGTCAACCCCCGCATCCGCTGCCCGGGGCACGCTATCTCCAATCAGCCGCAGAAGAGCCGGCGTTCCCAAAAACGCCAGCCCACACCCGGCCAGTCCCCCGATTACGCTTAAGACGAGGCTCTCTACCAGCAACTGTCGGACAATGCGCTGCCGCCCGGCACCCAATGCCGAGCGCATGGCGATTTCGCGCTGCCGTTCCCGCATGCGCGCCAGCATCAGATTCGCAATATTGCTGCATGCGATCAGCAGCACAAGCATGACTGCCCCAAAAACCACGAACAATGAATCCCGTGTGTCGCCCAGCAGAGCCGAAATCGCCGTTCGCGTGCGCGCCGAATCGCGTCGCGTGTTGGTATCCGGATACTGTTTCGCCAGGTTCGCCGCAATCGCCTTTAGGTCTTGATCTACTTGCGCGACCGTTACGCCCGGCTTCATTCGTCCAAATACACTCAAAAAATGCGAGCCTCGACTCTTCGTGTTGGGCAAAGGATCATTCGGATCATCATCGACGGCAAGCGTCGTCCAGAAATCGTTTGCCGGCTTGTCCACGGGGAACCGGAAGGATTTCGGCATGACTCCGATCACGGTGTACTGGTTCCCGTTGAGCTTGAGTTGTCGCCCCAGGATTGTCGGATCAGAGCCGAAACGCGCTTGCCACAAAGAATGGCTGATCAAGACAACGCGTGTGCCTGTTTTTTCCTCGTCCGATGAAAAGCCGCGCCCCAGTTCAGGATTGATGCCGAGTGTAGGCAGCAGATCCCACGACACCACCTCGCCATCGATGTGGAGGGGGCGGTCCAGGCCGCTCAGCGTGTAAGAATCATCGTGATACGAGACCAGATGCGAAAGTGTGTGGTTCTGGCTTCGCCAGTCGAAAAAGTCCGGATATGACAATGCGCCGAACCCAGGCTCCCGACTATTGACCGATTCCGCCGCGACCAGTCGCTCCGGCTGGTAATAAGGCAGCGGCCGCAGCATTACGGCATCAATCACGCTAAAGACCGCCGTGTTTGCCCCGATCCCCAACGCCAGCGTAATCACCGCGATCAGCGTGAAGCCCGGAGTCTTGCGAAGCTGTCTAAACGCGTACCGGACATCCTGCAGTAGTCCCGTCACCGTGATTCCTCATTCCTCTCGCAATGCCTGCATGGGATCGACTCTTGTCGCCCGATATGCCGGGATAATGCTCGCGAATAGCGCAATCCCTGCTAATAGAACCGCAACCGCGAAAAACGTGATGGGGTCAGCGGAACTGACGCCGTAGATCAATCCAGATAGCACTCGGCCCAGCAGCAACGCGCACGTTGCCCCGATGGCCACTCCCACGATCGTTGGCTTCATTCCTTCGAAGATCACCATCCGAAGAACATCTCGCAGTTGCGCCCCTAGTGCGAGGCGCACCCCGATTTCGCGCAGTCTGCGCTTCACGCTGTAAGAAAGAACGCTATAAATCCCGACAGCTGCTAGCAGCAGTGCTAGACCGGCAAAAGCGCCGAGTAAGAGCATGTTGAAGCGCTGCGGCGAGACCGATTGGGCGACAACATCGTCCATACTCATAATGTCTCGCAGCGGAACTTCTGGATCGATTTCGTGCACCGCATTCGCGATCGCGGAGATCGTACCTTTCGGATCGGAATCGGCCCGCGCAACCAGGGTCATCGAAAATGAACGCCATTGACTTGGTTCCGAGGCAGAAACTTGGCCGAGCGGAACATAAAGAGTGGTCATGGGCCTTGTTTCGTTCAGGCTGTCAAGCTTCACGTCCCCCACGACACCCACAACTTCGCGCACGACGCCGGGTACGAAAGTCAGCGTGAGGCGTTTGCCGATTGGATCCTCGTTCGGCCAGAAATGCCGCGCGAATGAATCACTGATGACGACGGTTTCGGGCCGACCCGCAATATCATTGCCGTTGAAATCTCTGCCACGAACAACCGGGGTATGCATCGCCCCAAAGTAGCCGGGACTGACGAGTCGCACATCGACTTCTGGTTGCTCTGACATTGGCAGAACCGGCTGGCCTTCGATCGCGATCGGCTGATGCGAACCGTTGCTGCTAAGGGGAATGTCATCGATCACGCCGGCTGACTGAACCCCTGGGAGCGTACGAACCCTGTCCAAAACCCGCTCGTAAAAACTTATCTGTTGCGCCGGCGTCGCAAACTTCGTTTGCGAAATCGAGACCGTCATCGTTGAAACGTGATGAGAATCGAACCCCGGGTTGACACGGTTGATCTGCGAGAAGCTGCGGATCATCAGTCCCGCCCCCACCAGGAGCATCAGCGACAACGCCACTTCAGAGACAACTAGCATCCCGCGCGTGCGCTGACCGGTGGTGTCGGAATCGGTTCTGCCAAGCCCTTGTTTCAGGGCATCATTTACATCTCCACGGGCCAGCCTTAACGCGGGCAAAACCCCCGCGAAGATCCCGGTTAGCACGGAAAGAACCGCCGTAAACAGCAGGACTAGGGCATCAAGACCAACGTCGGCAGAGCGCGGCAGCCGGTCACCCAAAAACGCAACGATCAGACGCACACCAAAATGCGCGCAGATCAATCCGAGCGCCCCGCCCGTAACGGAGAGGATAATTGTCTCAGTTAACACCTGTCGGAGAACGCGCGCCGAGGTCGCGCCAAGAGCAGTGCGGATCGCAATTTCTTTCTTCCGGCTGATCGTCTTCGCGAGGGCAAGGTTCGCAACGTTGACACACGCAATCAACAGGACGAAGGCAACGGCCCCGAGCAATACCAGAAGAGCAGGCCGCGCATCGCCGACCAGATCGTCTCGCAATGGAATGGCGATCGCTCCCCAGCCCTTGTCATCCGCTGGGTATAGTTGGGCAAGTCGCGAGGAGATCGTGTCGAGCTCGGCTTGCGCCTGCTTCAGCTCGACGCCGTCCTTCAGGCGGGCAACGACGACATAGTGATGTTCGCCCCGGACTGCGCGCTCCTGATCCGTCCACGCCATTGGTGTCCACATCTGGGCGTATTCGGGAATCCGGAAGTTCGCGGGCATGACACCGGCGATGCGGTAATTCTCACCATCCAGCCGCACGTCGCGGCCAACCACCGAACGATCGGATCCGAAATGTTCCTGCCAGAACGGATAGCTGAGAATCACAACCTTGTTGCGCCCGGGCTGATCTTCTTCCGGGGTGAAGACGCTACCAAACATTGGCTGAACACCCAGAGTTGAAAAGAAAGAAGGTGAGACCGATGACGCGTGTAGCTCCTCGGGTTTATCAGTTCCCGAGAAAATAAAGTTTCGAAAAGAATAGATCGTCATCTTCTCGAATACATGATTCTGCTTTTCCCAGTCGATGTAGTTTGCCGCCGACACGGCGAAGGTACCCATGCCTGGGAAACTGGCGGCAGGCGGAACATGCCACACCCTTACCAGCCGATTGGCGTCGGGGAATGGGAGTGAGCGGAGAAGTACTCCGTTCACGACGCTGAAGATGGCTGTGTTGGCGCCGATCCCGAGCGCCAGCGTGATCACCGCCACTAGCGCGAAGCCGGGGCTCTTCCGAAGCTGCCTCAATGCATAACGAATGTCTTGAAGAATCCCGCTCATCGATCACTCCTACTCATATCTCAACGCCACCATCGGATCGACCATCGCCGCGCGCCGCGCGGGAAGATACATTGCCAGGCCAGCCACCACAATTAGCGAGGCCGAGACTCCGATATACGTGATCGGGTCAACCGGCGTGATGCCGACAAGGAAGACACTCACGAGGCGGCTCACAGCAAATGCCGCGATTAATCCGAAAGTCATACCCGCTGCTGTGATCAGCAAACCCTGTCGGCCGATCACCGCGAGAATGTCTCGCCGTTGTGCTCCCAACGCGATGCGAATTCCAATTTCCTGCGTCCGTTGGCTGACGGAATACGACAGCACTCCATAGACGCCGACAATTGCTAGAACCAATCCCAGTGACCCTAAGGCTGCCGCCAGACCGGCGCCTAGTTCGAACAGAAGCAGGCCATTGCCTCCGTGCAGCGCATCCGTCATGGTGCGCACGCCATAGATTGGAACGGTTGGAGCCAACGATTCGGCCAGCCGGCGTATGTCGGAGAGCAATTCCTGTGATCCCCGTCGTGATCGGATCTGCAGCGTTTCTACAGCTGCGTAGGATTGCTTGATTGGCAGGTAGAAGATCGGGTCAAAGGCTCCATACAGCTGCCCCATCCGGCTGTTTTGAACAACTCCGACAATCGTTATCGGATGCTTGGCATCTGAAGCCATTGTGAAAGACTTCCCCACCGGATCTTGCCCAGGCCAATAGCGCGCAGCCATTGCCTGGTTGATTACACCAACACGCGCCGAGTTTTCGTTGTCCGTATCGCTGAAGTCGCGTCCGCTATTCAGCCCTATACTCATGGTCCCGAAGTACCCGGTAGAGATGGCGTTATATTGCGCACTGGGAGCCGCATGACCCTTCGGGACGTCATATCCCGGGATTACAAGCTCGCTGCTTGTTAGTGAGTCGCTCAGCGGAACCACCGATGCCAGGCTGGCAGACTGTACTCCCGGGAGAGCTCGTGCACGCTCTAGAAGCTGGCGATAGAAGTCCCTGCCCTGCGCTTCTGTATAACCAATTTCATTCGTATCGATCGTCAGATTGAGCACAGAACTGGGGTCAAATCCCAGCTCGGTGCTCTGAACGCTGCGCAGGCTGCGGACAAAGAGTCCTGCGATGATAAGCAGCGTCAGAGATCCGCCAACCTGCGCTGTAACCAGCACAGTGCGCAACCGCTGACGTCCACTTGTTGCTGTGCGTCCGCCTTCATGCAACACATCCCGCAGGTTGCCATGCCACACACGGACTGCCGGCACGAGAATCACGAGAATTGCCGTAACCCCGGCCACCGCGAACGCGTACGCAAACACGTGCCAGTTGAAACCGAAGGCAAGCGCGAAAGGCAGTTCACTCTGAAGCGGTACCGAGCGGAGCATCTGCACTGCGGCCAGTCCAATCACGAGTCCAACGATGTAACCGCATATCGCTACAACAATGCCCTCGATCAGCAATTGCCGAACTAACCGGCTGCTGGCCGCGCCCAGCGCGGCGCGGACTGCCATCTCACGCTGGCGTGCAGCGGCTCGAACCAGGAAAAGGTTGGCTACATTCACGCACGCGAGTCCCAGTACCAGTGCAGCTAGGGTGAGGAATAGACCCGCTAGCTTCGGCATGGGATTCCCGCCCGACATCAATCCCGGGGGACGCAAAGGCACGGCGCGGAATTCGCCCATTTCTTGTTGTCGAGGATACTTTTCCAGCAAATGCCTTCCCACAACACCTAAGACCGCCTGTACCCGGTCGATCGCAACACCAGGCCGCACCCGCGTAAAGGCCAGCATGCTGCGGGCATTGGGGTTGATGAGAAAGTCATCGGTAACTCCCCTCTCGACTCCATACATGCCCAGCGGGAGGTAAGCTTGAACCTCAATAAGAGGAGTGGGACCCAGAAATCCCTTGCGCGCGATGCCAATCACGGTTACCGGATGACCGTTGATTTTGGCCGCCGTGCCGACGATCGCGGGATCGCCGCCAAATCGCGTTTGCCAATAGTTGTAACTCAGAACCACCAGTGGATCGGCACCTGCAGCTTTTCCTTCTGTCGGCGCAATAAACCGACCCACGACCGGTGTTATGCCCATCATTGGAAAGAAGTCACCGCCGACGAATGCCGTCTGGATCGGCTTCGTAACGCCATTTACCGTTAGGCCATCTTGTGAGTTCTGTGCCCCCATCAAGCCGCCGAACACAAACGGTGTCATCGTGGAAAAGACTTCCGTCGTTTGTTTCTGAACATCGACAAACTCCGGATAAGAGAATTCGACTCCGGAATTCTCGCCCGCCCTGGCAAACGCCAGATAGTGCATTTGATCTGGATTGCTGATGGGTAACGGTCGGAGAATCAACCAATCCACCATGCTGAAGATGGCTGTGTTCGCCCCAATGCCCAGTCCCAACGTCAACACGACGATCGAAAAGAAGCCCGGGCTCTTGCGAAGCTGTCGCAAGGCGTAGCGAATATCCTGAAGAATCCCGCTCATTGCT